>ERZ795050.4102-NODE-4102-length-13709-cov-6.248572_pt1 | contig 13709 bp, 7 predicted proteins | sample MGYA00375134_ERZ795050 | MGnify/ENA primary metagenome ERZ795050 (study PRJEB30179, sample SAMN05720221) | activated sludge metagenome | isolation source: Anaerobic digester | place: Japan | collected 2015-05-26 ... | reverse complement strand
AGGCCGATGGCCATGACCTGCCCGAGGCTTTGAATGCCCCGGTGCTGGGCGAGGATCAGGCTGCCGAAACCGGCGATGGAGGTCAGCCCGCTGACCAGCACGGCCTTTCCCGTGCTGCGGGCCAGCATGGCGGGGTGCTGCTCTTCGGCGTAGCGGTTCAGGACCTGAATGCCGTTGGTGACCCCGATCCCGATCACCAGCGGCAGCATCATGATATTGGCCGGGTTCAGCGGGATGCCGAAATAGCCCATGATTCCGCCGAGCCAGAGAAAGCCGACAATCACCGGCGTGAGCGCCAGAGCGACCGAAAGGGGACTGCGAAAGTGGAAGAACACCAGCAGGGCGATGGCAAGCAGGGCGTAACGCGCCGCGTCCTCGTAACTGGTCTTGAGCAATTCCGTGTAATAATAGAGTTGCACGGGCGTGCCGGTCACCTCGGGGTCGAGCGTCTGGAGCTGGCGAATGAATTCCTGTTGATGCTCGCGCTGCCAGACGTCGTGGCGGGGGTAAACCATGATGAGGTATTTGCCGGTGACGCCGATAAAGCGGTCGCGCAGAACGGGGGGGAGGTCTTCGATGCGAAGCGGGCCGGTGTCATCCTGGTGCTTGAGCGCGGCAAACGTGTCGTGAAGGTCGCGAAACAGCGCGCGCTGAAATTCACTGAGCCTGGCTTCGATCACCGCGTTGGTTTCTCCGGGCTGCATTTCCTTGCGAAGTTCGCCCACGGCTTCGCGCAAGGAAAAAAGCTGATCCGCCAGCGGGGGGTCATTGGTCTGCACCACTTCACGAGCCGCGCCGAGGTAACCGTAGAAGGAATAGAGGGTGGCGCTGAGCTCGGGCACGTTGACCGGCCGGGGGTCCAGGGGCGCAAACTCCAGCGAGGCCAGGTCGCGCTTGAGCTCGGACACGGTTTCCAGTTTCCGGCGCTGGTCCTCGGCGAGGAACTGGGTGATGGAATTCACGCTGGCCACGCTGGTGAGGTTGGTGATCTGGTGTTCCAGGGCCAGGGCCTGCTGCAGATTGGTGGTCACCACGGCGGCGTAGAGGACCGATTTGGAGGAAGACTCGATGAGCTTGTGCTCGAACTGAACGGCGGCCAGCCCCTTGCTCTGCATGTGGAGCAGGTTGTAGTCGAACGTCACTTTCCGCAATTGCGAGGCGCTCAGCGCGCAGAGGGCGAGGGTGATGACGACGACCGCCACGGGCCGCTGGAGCCAGAGGTTTTCGATGCGGGCGCGGTGGTCCAGGCGGCTGCCGGCCTCGTGATCCATCACATTCTGGCGCCCGCGCAACAGCAGCGCGGGCAGCACGGTCATCATGGGAACCAGGCAGATGAGCAGGCCGCCGCCGCAAATGATTCCCATTTCCTGGATGCCGCGGAAATTGGTCAGGGCCATGGCCAGGAAGGCGCCGGCCGTGGTGAAGGCGCCGGTGAAGATGCCCTGCCCGGTGTACACCATGGCCCGGGTCAGGGCGGCTTCCTCGCTCTTGCCATGACGCAGCTCCTCCTCGTAGCGGGAGATCAGGTGGACGCCATAGTCAATGGCCAGGCCGATGAGGATGGGAACGAACGTGATGGTGAGGATGTTCAGGTGGCCGATGACCAGCGTGGTGAAGCCCATCGTGTAGCCCAGGCCGAGGATCAAGCAGAGGGTGGCTTTGATGGGCCGCCCGGTTTCCTGGTAGCCGTAGATGAAAATAAAGGCGCAGAGAATCAGCGCCACCAGGCTGGCAACCGTGGTGTCCCGGCGGGACTGGTTCATTTCATCCAGCTCGAGGACCGGCTCGCCGGTGAGGCCGACGTTCAAGCCCGGCACTTCCATGCGCGTTTCCTGGACCAGTTCGCGCAGGCGTTGGATGGCCCGGTCGTTCAACTCCGCCCGCGGCGCCTGGACCGTGACCAGGTAGATGCGCCCGTCGGCGGAAGTCAGGTAGAGCTTCTGTTCCGCCCCGCGCTCGGGGTTGAACAGAGCGGTGATGCCGGGGGAGGGCGGGGTGCCGCTGCGGCGCAGGCTGCTGGTGGTCTGCCGCACAATCCGCTCGAGGGCGGGCAGGGCCTTGACGAGCGATTCGCTTTCCGACTGCTCCTGTTTTCGCGCGGTGCGAAACTGGGTGTTGAGCATTTGGAACAGCGAAACCAGGTTGGTGGACTGGCTGAACTTCTGGATGAACGGGCGGTAATCGTGCAGCGTGGCCTTGAGCTGCGCCAAGTCCCCCTCCGGCACAAACAGGAGGGCCTTGGCCCCGAGCATTTTGAGGTCCCCCTTGTAGAGCACGTGGTTGAAGGTGTTGGTCTCCCGCTCGAGCTTGGCGCCCAGCCGCTCGACAAATTGCCGGTTCTTCTCCGCCTCCTCGCTCTCCACCACGACGACCAGGTCGTCCTGGGTGGGGAACTCCTCCTTGAATTCCTGATAGAGGCGGTGATAACGCTGGTCGCGGCCAACCAGGCTGCTCCGTTTGTTGTCAAACTCGAGGTGCCTGACGGTATAGAGGACGCAGAGGACAAACAGACAGACCTGCGGCGCCACCAGCCAGCGACGGTAACGGATCACCTGCCTTGCCAGCCAGTTGAGCCAGCGCGCCAGCAACCCCGACTCGTTCAGCGGCTTGATGTTCATCCGAAACGCGAGCGGCGTTGGGTGGGCGAAGCCGGGGCCGGCCCCCGCGGCAGCCGGGCCTCAAGCGGCGGCCGGCGCGGCGTCGTCAGGGGACTCCTCGTTGGAATAGACCTCCTTGACATCATCGTGGTCTTCGAGGGCCTCAATGAGCCGCTCGACGGCGGCCAGGGCCGCCGGGTCTTGCAGCGGCACGGTCACGGTGGGCAATTCGGTCACTTCGGCCACCGCCGGCTTGATGCCGCGGGCTTCCAGCGCTTTGAGCACCGGCTCGAACCGGGCCGGTTCGGTAATGATCTCATAACCCTGGGGGTCGGCCTTGAAATCCTCGGCCCCGGCCTCGAGGGCGACCTCCATGAGCGTGTCCTCGTCGGCGGCCTCCCGCGGCACGATGAGCTGGCCTTTGCGGTGAAACAGGCGGCTGACGGAACCCTGGGTGGCAATGGAGCCGCCGTGCTTGGTCACGAGGCTGCGAATTTCCGACGCCGTGCGATTCCGGTTGTCGGTGCTGATTTCCGCCAGGATGGCCACGCCGTGCGGAGCGTAAATCTCGTAAGTCAGGTCCTCATAAGTGACGGCCTCCCCGCCGCCCGTGCCCTTCTTGATGGCGCGCTCGATGTTGTCGTTGGGCATGTTCGCCGCCCGGCACTTCAACAACACCATCCGCAGCCGCGGGTTCATGTCCGGGTCGCCCCCGCCCAGCTTGGCCGCGATCGAAATCTCTTTGCTCAGCTTCGAGAAAATCTTCCCGCGCTTGGCGTCAATCGCGCCTTTGAAGTGCTTGACCTTTGCCCATTTGCTATGTCCAGCCATAACTCAATTCTTGCCGCATAATTGAAGCAGAGGCGCACCCCGAGCAAAAGCGCAAATTCCGCGCCCGTTTCGCGTCTCTGCCGCTCCGGCCGCAAACCCCGCTGCCCGCCGGCCTTAATCCGAAAGCAGTTCCTTGATATCCTCCCAGTCCAGGGCCTCGGCCAATTGGTCTTCGGCGAGCAGGGTCCGGACCAGCGCGCGCTTCCGGGTTTGCAGATGGAGAATCTTTTCCTCGACCGTGCCGCGAGTGATGAGCTTGTAGCTGGTGACGACCCGCCGCTGACCCAGGCGGTGGGCGCGATCGGTGGCCTGGGCCTCCACGGCTGGATTCCACCACGGGTCGAAGTGAATCACCGTGTCCGCCGCGGTCAGATTCAACCCCACGCCACCCGCTTTGAGACTGATGAGAAACACGGGAATGCCGGGGTCGCGCTGAAAACGGCCGACGACTTCCGCGCGGTCCCGGGTCGCGCCGTCCAGGTAACAGAAGGGGATGCTTCGCGCGGCCAGTTCGTCCCGCAACAAACCGAGCATGGTGGTGAACTGGCTGAACACCAGCGCCCGATGCCCCCCATCCAACACTTCCTCGAGCAACTCGTGGAATAGTTCGACTTTGCCCGACGTCTCCCCGCCGGCGCCACCGGCCGCTTCGGAACCGGCCGTGGCCGGCGGTTCCGCCGCGTCCCCGCCGCGGCCGGGGTCGAGCAGCCGCAAGTCACAACAGATTTGGCGCAGTCTTAACAGGGCGGTCAGCACGACCATCCGGCTTCGGGCCAGTCCGTTGGCCTCGACGGCATTGACGATTTCCCTCCGGCTGGCCTCGAGCACCTGTTGATAAACGGCGCGCTGGGGCTCGGACAGGTCGCAGAAGCTGACCTGCTCGATGCGCCCCGGCAGGTCGGCGGCCACGTCCCGCTTCAGCCGCCGCAACAGGAACGGCCGCACGCGCCGCGCCAGCCGGCTCTGCACGTCGGCGTTCCGGTCCCGGACGATGGGCAACTCGTAACGCTCGCGAAAATCGCGCGCCGCGCCGAGGTAACCGGGCATCAGAAAATCGAAGAGGGACCAGAGATCGAGCACCGAGTTTTCGAGCGGCGTGCCCGTGAGCACGAGCCGGTGCCGGGAGCGGAGGCTTTTGACGGCCTGGGCGTTTTGAGTCTGCCGGTTTTTGATGTGTTGGGCTTCGTCCAGGACGACCGTGTCGAATTCCAGCCCGCGATAGTGCGCGGCGTCACGCCGGGCCAGCGCGTAGCTGGTGATGACCAGGTCGGCCGCCGGCGCCTGGCTGAATTGTTCGTGGCGGCGGGGTCCGTGCAGGGCCAGCACCCGCAGCCCCGGCGTGAATTTCGCCGCCTCGGCGGCCCAGTTGAAAACGAGGGAAGTCGGGCAAATCACCAGGTGAGGTTTCTTTTGATTGGCGTTCCCCGAGCGCCTCAAGGCCTCGAACAGGGCCAGGACCTGCAGCGTTTTGCCCAGCCCCATTTCGTCGGCGAGAATGCCGCCAAAACCGTTGGCGCGCAGGAAATGCAGCCAGGCAACGCCCTCTTTTTGATAGGGCCGCAACACCGGCTCGAGGTCGTACAGCGGGAGGGGGTCGGGCTTTTGCCGCCCGGTCTGGCGGGCGGCGCGCTCAAGCCAGGCGGCGGGAGCCTGGACCTGCCACCGGCCTTCCTGGCGAAGCGTGGCCTCGAGGAACCCGGCCTGGACATTGTCCAGCCGAAAGACCCCGGCCTCCTGCCGCGGCGCGCAGTCCCCCAGCACCTCCTGCAACTCTTCGACCGCGCCGGTGTCCAGCAGGGCGAACTTTCCGTTGGGAAGCCGGGCATGACTCTGGCCCGAGAGCAGCAGGCGCTGAATGTCCGCCGCGGAAAAGCGCTCTCCGCCCGAACTCGAGTAGGTCACGCTTAACTCGAACCAGTTCTCCCCGGGCGCCCGGATTTCAAACCGCGGCTCGATCCGCTCCAGTTGCCGCCCGGCGCTCCGCTCGAGCCGTTCCTCCAGCGTGACGCGCCACTCCCGTTCCAGCCGCGGATATTCCCGCGCAAAGAAGTTCAGCACGAGTTCCTGCCCTTTCAAATGGCAGAGACCCTGCGGGTCGGGCCCGGCAAACCCGCAGCGCAGCAGCCGCGCCAGGGCGGCCTGTTCTGCGGCCAGGTTGCGCGCCCAATACCGGGTGGGGCACTGCGGGTCCGGCAGCCAGGGGATGTCCTTCAAATCCGCGGCGGGCGTGGCGCCGTAAAAACATTCGAGCCTCGCCTCGAGCCGGGCCAGCCCGCCCGCCAGGTGCAGTCGGAATTCCGGATCAACCGGTTCCAGAATGAAATCTTCCGGGGTGAAGCCGGCCCGGATGCGGCCCTGGGCAGCCAGCCCCGGCCACTCGAGGCTCAGGAACGCCGGCACGCGGGAGCGCGGCAAGCGCAACGGCCCATCCAGCAGCGCGGTCAGGGTGAGGGGCAGACTCAGCGGCTGAAGGGTGCGGTTCCGCAACCCCCAACGGGGGCCGGCGCCGAAGACTCGCTCCGGAGGGGGGCCGTCCAGCCGGAGCACTATTTCGCCGTTTGGCTCCAGGCGCGCCTCGAGGGCCGGCGCCATCGCCTCGCCTGCAATGGTCAGCGGTTGCGCCTTGCCGAGCGTCACGCGCGGGTGCCCGATCAGCCTCGGCAGCAGCTCGGCAAACTGCGCCGGGTTCAGCATGACCAGGGCGGGCGTGTCGCCCTCGGTCAACCGCTCGAGCGCGTCCAGCACAGCGCTGTCCTGTTCGGAGAGCGCGAAAGCCAGTTCGCGGGGCAGCGTGTTCAAGGGCGCCCGTCCCCGCTGCCAGCCGCCCTCGAGGCAAATCATGACCTTGCCCCGCCCCAGTGCCTCCCCCAGGTTTGGCGGAAAGATGAGGTGGAGCTCCAGCGGCTCGCCGGGTTGCCCAACGGGTGTCCGGCGCAAGGCCTTGGGCGCGGCTGCGGGCTTTGGCCGGGCCGGCGCATGGGCTGGCGGCTGGGCGGCGGCGGAGGGGGGCGGCGCGGCCGCCGCCTGGCCCTGAAGGAAGTGCAGGCCAACGGCCACCGAATGGGCGCAAATGATGCCCCGCTGGCGGGAATCGCGGCACGAACAGAGATTGTCCGCGTCGCCGGAGTTTCGGATCACCAGGCCGGCCAGGAAAGTGGCGGCGCCTTCGCGGACGGAACCCTTGAGCAGGGGCGCCTGCCAGGAGGAGGCCACGACGCGGCCTCCCGCAAGCAGGCTGCGCGCCTGCTTGACGGCCTCCCACCCCGCCAGTTCCGCCAGCAGTCCCGGTGTAAGCTCGACGTTGCTCATCCGCCCCCAGTCTGCCTGAAGCGGCCCCGGAACAAAAGAGGCGAGCCCCTTTCATCCTCGGCAGCCCCACGGCCTCGGGCATGGCCGCGGGGCTTGCCGCTTTCTTGACTCGGAAAACGGGGGTGGCTACCGTGCGCCCATATGCGTTTTCGGTTTCTGGTCTGCCTGGGAGTGGTTGCGCTGCTGGTGGCGTTGCCATTCAGTTCGCCCGCCCCGCTCATTTACCGGCCGGGCGAAGGGTGGACCTACGAACCCGTGGGTTCGGAAGGGAAATGGCGCCGGACGACCGCCAAGGAGCAACTGGACGTGGCCCAGGCGGCGTTCGATCAGAAAGACTACGGGCTGGCCCTCCGCGCGGCGCGGCGGGCGGTCAAGGAGTGGCCGATTTCGGACTATGCGCCGCAGGCGCAGTACCTGGTGGCGCGCTGTTATGAGGCCAAAGGCAGGGCGGAAAAAGCCTTCAAGGAATATCAGAAACTCCTCGAGAAACATCCGAAGACAGCCAATTTTTCCGAGGTGGTTCAGCGGCAGGTGGCGATTGCGGACCAGTTTCTGGCCGGCAAACGGTTCCGACTTTGGGGGGTGATTCCGACCTTTCCCTCGATGGAAAAGACCGCGGAGATGTATGAGAAGATTGTCAAAACCGGCCCCTATTCGGAGGTTGCGCCGCAGGCGCAGTTGAAGGTGGGGGCGGCCCGCGAGAAACAGCGCAAGTATCCGCTGGCGGCGAAGGCCTACGAGCTGGCGGCCGACCGGTATCATGACCGGCCCCAGGTCGCCGCCGAGGCGCTCTATCGGCAGGGATTGGCTTACCAAAAGCAGGCCAAGACGGCGGAATACGACCAAAACGCGGCCGCCCAGGCGATTGCCAGCTTTACGGATTTCATGACGTTGTATCCGCAGGACTCGCGCGTGCCGGAGGCCGAAAAGATCGTCGCGGCGCTGAAGACCGAGCAGGCCCGGGGCAGCTTCCAGACGGCGCAGTTCTACGAGAAATACAAGAAGTGGAACAGCGCGTTGATTTATTACGGGGATGTGGTTTGGAAGGACCCGAATTCCGAGTATGCGGCCCGGGCCCGGACCCGGATTGAAGAACTGAAGCAAATGCTCGAAGCTCAGAAGAAATAACCGATGTTTCACTCCCGACCCAGCCGTTGCCGTTGGCCGGCCGCCCTGCGCGGGCTGGCGGTGTCGCTGCTGGCGGCCGCCAGCCTGGTGCTGAGCGGTTGCGCGGGTTACCGGCTCGGGCCAACCAGCGGGGTGGCCGCCGGCGAAAAGTCCGTCCAGGTCCAGCCGTTTTTGAACCAGACTTTGGAGCCGCGCCTGTCCGACCCGTGCACCCGCGCCCTCCGGCAGCAGCTTCAGCGGGACGGCACCTACCGGCTGGCGACGCGCGACGACGGGGATATCGTGGTCAGCGGCATTCTCACGCGCTACCAACGGTTCGAACTCAGCCTCGCGCCCAACGACGCGCTGACGGTCCGCGATTTTCGGCTGCTTCTCACCGCCCAGGTGACCGCGACCGAACGGTCTTCCGGCAAGGTGATTCTGAACCGGCCGGTGAACGGGGTGACGCTGATCCGGGTGGGGTCGGACCTCGCCAGCGCGGAGCGGCAGGCGCTGCCGCTGCTGGCGGCGGACCTGGCCCGGAACATCACGGCCTTGCTGGCAGACGGGAGCTGGTAGCCGACCCTTTATGCTCAAGACGATAACCTTGCTCTCTATCACGGCCGCGCTGGTGTTTGCGGCACCCACGGCTTCCGCCCAAAACCGGGCGGCGGGAACCGCCCCACCCGCGGCGGCGCAACCCGCCAAAAAGAAGCAAACGGCGGGGCCGTTCCACGGCCGGCTTAAAGCCGTGGACCCCGCCGCGCGCACCATTACGATGGGAACGCGGACCTTTCACGTAACGCCGGACACGAAAATGACCAAGGACGGAAAACCGGCCACCCTCAAGGACGCGGTGGTGGGCGAGATGGTCAGCGGATATTTCAAGACGGCGGAGAACGGCAATCTGGTGCTGAGCACCTTGCGTTTCGGGCCCAAGCCAGCCGGCGAGGAACCCTCGAAGAAAAAGAAGTAATGCGGTGTCCCTTGGCGGGGCCGGGCGCCGAACGGTTTTGGCGGGGGGAAGAAAAGCGCGCCGCCGCGCGCCTTTACTTCTTCAGCGCTTCCAGAAATTCAGGGTTTGTCTTCAGTTGAGCGAAGCGGGGATCCTTTTCGGCCTCAGCCACGAGGTCGCGCTGCTTCGGGTCTTTTTTGAGCCGGTCGTTGCTTAACTCGATGGCGCGGCGCAGCACCTTGAGGGCGTCGGGGCCCTTGCCGAGCGTGGCTTTCAGGGCGGCCAGATCGTACCAGGCCTCGGGAGAATCGGGGGCGAGCTTGACCAGCCGGTCCAGGGTGGTTTCCAGTTTGGGATAATTGAGCAGGGCGGCGTACTGCTGGGCGAGCTGGAGGGCGGCGTTGGCGTCCAGTTGCGGGTGGTTGAGCACCTGTTCGAGGGTTTGTTGAGCCAGGTCCATCTTTTGCTGTTCGCGATAGCCCTCGGCCAGGGCAATGGCCGCATCGAAGTTGGCCGGGTTGGACTGGACGAGGGTTTGGAGTTTGGCGACCACCGCCTGAACCTGGGCCTGGTTGCCCATGCTGTTGTAGGCCTTGATCAGCGCGCGAAAAGCGGCGGGGTCGGCCTTGGGATGGTTGAGGACCCGGTCGAGGACCTCGAAGGCGCGAGCCTGGTTTTGCATCTGAAGGTAGGCGCTGGCCAGGTTGAACGCGGTTTGGAAGTCGGCGGGATTGTTCTGCAGCGACTGCTCCATTTCGGCCACATTCAGCGTGGGCGGGGTGTAGTTGCCGCGTTCCTTTTTCCACTCCTGCAGACGTCTGACCAGGTCAAGGACCTGGGCGTTGTAGGGATCGAGCTTGAGGCAGGTGGTGGCGACGATGATCGCGTCATCAAAGCGCTGCAGGCTCAGCAACAGGTTCACATACCGGAACACCGCCTCCGGGCTGTAGGGGCAGAAGGCAAAAGCCTGACGGAAGGCGAAGTCGGCCTCCTTGATCATGCGCTGCTGCTCGGCGCTGCCGGGTTTGGAATTGGCAATGCGCCAGTTGTACACCCCGCCGATGGAACTGCGAAGCTTGGAGAACGCCTTTTGCGCCTGGTCGTCGCGGACGAACTTCCGGTCGCCGGTGAAGCCTTTGAAATTCTTGCGCAGGTAAACGCGCTCGACGAACGCGGCGATTTCCGAAACCTTGGTGTCATAGGTCAGCCAGTCGCCGATGAGGCGTTCGCGGGCAAAGCGCGTCCAGAACTCGTGGTCGCGGCGGACGATGTCCTCGGTAAGCTCCGGCACCGGCTGGCGATTGATCTTCATGATGATGCCAAAGGGGGTGAGGTGGGGATACATCCAGTCCAGCGGAAAACTTTCCTCGACGAAGAACTCGTTCTTGGGATTGCGATCGAACATGACCTTGGTCAGGAGGCCGTTGATGGCCATCACGGCCACCTGGCCGGAAACCTGAACCCGGTTGTCCACAATCCGAACGTCTTCCCCCGGCTTGAGCTGGTTGCGCTGGAGGCGAAGCTGCGCATCCTGGAGGTATTCCTCGAAACACCGTTGTGAATCGCGGGGGCTGGCGATGTAGATTTCCCGGTCCGGATAAACGCCCCCCTTGGTTTTGGCGATGGCCGTCGGATAGGCCGCCTCGAGCAGGAGGCGGTTCAGGCGCACCCGGGTGTGGCTTTGCGGATTTTCCTTGATGAAATCCTGAAGGTATTCCGACAGCGCGACATGTTTGAAGCGCTCCGGGTCGTACAAGGGCGGGACCTTCTCCAGGGCGGCCACTTCGGTGGTGAGGGTCTCCAGGCGCTTGCTCTTGCTCTCGCTGTTGCGGCGGGAGAGATACTCGTTCAATTCGGCAATTTCGGCTTTTTTCTTTGCGATCTGGCTCTTGATCTGCAGTTCGCGGTCAAGCAGCAGGTTCAGGTCGCGCGCCAGGGCCCGGCGCAGCGCCGCCGGGTCGCTGTTGGACGTGAGCAGTTGGCGGGTTTCCGCCGGCAGGGTGTCGTAAATGAACTTGGACAGAGGGTCCTGCTCGGGATGGGGCCGCAGCTTCGCGGCGAAAGCCGGCAGGTCCAGGAAATGGTCTTCGACGAACCAGGAGGTGAAGGTGCGCCGGCGCTTCTCGATGCGGGCGCCCAAATCGGTGAAGAAGCGGTCCAGGGGGATCATGGCGCGGGCGAAGAAATTGGTTTTGTAGTTTTCCTCGCGTTCGCGCTGGGACCGGAAGAATTCCTGGAAGAAGGGCGGGTCAATCTGCTGGCTGCGGTTGTAATGGGCGCGGATGTAGTTCAGGTAGGTGCCGTCGGCCAGGGCGTTTTGGGTGATGATGTACACGTCCCGGCGGTCGAAGGACTGGTCCATGACCGGCAGGCAATTGGACGGCGTGAGGCTGTCGCAAAAGATCATGTAGGTCGGGCAGAAGCGGCCCGGATCGGTGCCGCCGTACAGCACGGCGTCCTTGGTCATTTCCGGGTAAAGCGGCTGCCCGTTGGCGTCCTTGAACGGCGGAGTGAACATGTCGTGGCCGAACCAATAACCGAACCAGTGATTGCGCTGCTCGTTATTGGCCCAGTGAGTCATGACCGGATAAACGGGCATGAGGGCGAACATGCCCAGGGTGATGAGCAAGGGCGCCCGATTGCGATACACCAGCACGCTGGCGACAAAGATCACGGTCATGGCGATCAGGATCAGGCCGGCGAAGATTGGCACGCCGAACTGGTCCTTGTCGGTGAAGGCATCGCTGACCAGCGCGGCCAGTTGCGAGAGGCTCACGGAGGCGGTTTGACCGAAGTAGGTGTCGCGGGTATGCGTCACGAACGTGAAGAGGGCCAGGGCCACGGCGACCGCGCCGCCAATCAACCCCCAGGAGCGGAACTGGTGATAGTGCGTGGCCATGTACGCCGCCACCAGCGTCATCCCGTAACCGACCAGCAGGGAGATGAGCATGTGCGAGGCGCCGAAAAACACGCGGACCAGGTCCTGCGCGGCGCGGTCCGGCGGCGGATTGAGCAGGATGAGCAACAGGACGCCCAGGCAGAGGTAAATGGCGGCGATGCCGATCAACCACGAGCGCTCCCGCCGGTGGAGTTTGGTGAAGAACAGGAAGGGAACCAGGGCCAGGAAGGCATACACCCAGTTGAATTCCTCGACGATCCCGGTGCCCAGCATCCCCAACTGGGTGATGAACCGCATCGGGTCGCCGATGATGTCGGTCGGGTTGGCCTTTTCGTACTGGCCGCGGGTGAAGGCGTGCCAGAAGCCCTCCACAGTCCGCGGATAACCCCATTGCATGGGGGGATTGGTCATGCCGGCGATGGGCATGTAGAGATAGAACAACGCGCCGGCCAGCCAGCACACACCGCAGATCAGCACAGTGAGCCATTCCCAGCCCAGCTTGCGATTCTGCCAGGCGAACTTGAGGAAACCGGCGATGGCGCCGAGGGAAAGCAGGAGCCCAAAAACCCCCAGCCGGGGGACCAGGGCCAGGAACACCACGGCCAGCAGGGCCAGGAGGTCGGCGCAAAACTCGTTGAAGGTTTCCTTGGTCAGGTTCGCAAACCAGAGATAGGCGGCAATCGAGCCGATGCCCACCACGTTGAAAATGGCAAAGATGGCGGGGTTGGCATCCAGGGTGCCGATCATTTTTTGCGCCTTGAGAATGAGGCCGGCCAGGTAAATGATGCTGTTCCAAAGGAAGAGGTTGCGGCCCAGGCGATAATCGGCCGCGGCGATGGCCACTTCGATGCCCATGGCGGCGACGATGAGGGATTGGTGGTTGGTGAAGCTGATGCCGAAGGCGAACATCGCATAGTAGAGGAAGCGGCGCTGGTGGGGGGCGTAAATCCAGCGCAGCAGGCAGAGCAGCACGAACATGAAGGAGGCCACGCTGGTGGCGTACACCTCGGCGATGACCGCCTGGCTCCACATGAAGCCGTTGAAGCCGATCAGCATTCCCGCCACAAAACCGGAGATCATGCAGATCGAGCTCTCCCAGTTGCCGCTCATGGCCTTGAGCTCTTCAATGCCTTCCATGAGGAGGGAGCTGCCGCGCGAGACCAACAGCCCCAGCAAACCCGCCGCCAGGGCGCCGCTAAAGGCTGTGCCCAGGGCCACCCGCCAGGCAATGTTGCCGACCGGCAGCAGCACCGTCCAAAGGTAGGTGTAAATCGTCCAGACCGGATAGCCGGGCGGGTGGGGGATGCCCGCGTACATCGAGCCGGTGGCCAGCTCGCCCGAGTCCTCGAGGGTCAACTCGGGCGCCAGCGTCAGGTAGTACCCGAGCATGACCACGCTGAAAGTGATCAGGAAGGTGATCCAGTCAATCCGCCGGAACAGGGGGGCGACATGGGTGGAAGCCTGGGCCTTGGCAGTTGGTGCAGGAGCCGCCGCAGCCGGTTTGGCCCCCGGCAATTTGACTTTATCGTTACTCATGATCCGTTTGTTCTTCTCGAAGCCTTGAGAGAACTGATACTAGAAGTCGAACTTCTGCCATTTGTCCAATCAAAAGTTTGGGCCGCAAATCCCGTCGAACCGATTCCGGGGCTTCCGTTAAGGGCGGTTGCGGCGGCGGCGTTGCTGGCCAGCAGGGGCGAAAAGCCGCCTCCACCACCCAGTCCGTTGTCGTTGCGCTGGGTGGCGACGGTCCATAGGACCACGACCGCAGCCGCCACCGGCGCCAGGCGGGTGAAGCGAAACGCGACGGCCTCGCGAAGCGCCCAGGGGCGGCCAAAGAGGCGGCGCTCAACCTTCGCCGAGGGGGGGCGCGGTTTCCAGGAACGCAATCGGGTCTCGAATTCGCTCGTCGTATTCATAACCTGTCCTTTCCAATCGGGTTCGGAGTTTCTGCAGGCCGTAGCGGTAGCGGCCGGCGGCAGTGTGGGGGGCAATCTCAAGGAGGGCGCCAATT
>ERZ795050.4062-NODE-4062-length-13842-cov-9.519910_pt1 | contig 13842 bp, 8 predicted proteins | sample MGYA00375134_ERZ795050 | MGnify/ENA primary metagenome ERZ795050 (study PRJEB30179, sample SAMN05720221) | activated sludge metagenome | isolation source: Anaerobic digester | place: Japan | collected 2015-05-26 ... | reverse complement strand
TGCTCGGGCGACACGGAGTGGACCGAGGCGCTTGCCGAGGCCGCCCGCGGGGCCGACCTGTTCATCGCCGAGGCCTACTACTTCGAGAAGAAGATCCCCTTCCACCTCGACTACCGCACCCTCATGGAGAAATCCGCCGGTCTGGGTATCCGGCGCACCGTCATCACCCACATGAGCGACGACATGCTCGCGAAGGCGGGAGGGGTGGCGTGCGACACGGCCGACGACGGGAAAATCTTCGAGGTGTAGCCCCCGCCTGTCTTTGCCCTTGATTTCGTTCCTTTCGGGAACATAGAATGGGCTCGCAGCCAGACCGACATTCGGAGGAGTGAGCGAATGCCGGCCAACCTTCCGCCGGATTACTTCGAGGCAGAGAGACGGTACAAGCAGGCCTCCACGACGGCCGAGAAGATCGCGGCCCTGGAGGACCTCATGGCCACGGTCCCCAAGCACAAGGGGACCGACCACCTGCGCGCCGACCTGCGCCGCAAGCTCTCCCAGCTCAACAAGGAAGCCCAGGAGCAGCGCAAGAGGAAAGGCGGAGGCCGCGACAGCCTCTACAACGTCCCCCGCGAGGGGGCCGCGCAGATCGCGCTTGTCGGCTTTGCCAATTCCGGCAAGTCCTCCATCCTTGCGAGCCTCACCAAGGCCGCCCCCGTCATCGCCGACTATCCCCTCTCGACGGTTCTGCCCTGCCCGGGCATGATGCCCTACGAGGACATCCAGATCCAGCTCGTCGACCTTCCCCCCATCCCCAACGAGACGACGGACGGCTGGGTCTCCGGGATCCTGCGGGTCGCCGATGCGCTGGTCATCGTCGTCGATCTGGCCGAGGATGCGGACATCCAGCTGGAGCTCCTCCTCGACCAGATCGGGAGGTGGAACATCCGGACGGAAAAGCCGAAGGAGGGGCAGACGCGCGTTCTCGTGAAGCGGGCGCTGGTGGCGGCGAACAAGAAGGACCTGCCGGGGGCCGTCGAGAACTTCGAGAGGCTCAAGGCGGCCTACGGGGACCGCTACCCGATGGTGGCCCTGTCGTGCCTGAAGAAAGACGGACTGGAGGATCTCAAGCAGGAGATCTTCAGGTTGTCCTCGATCATCCGCGTCTACTCCAAGCCGCCCGGGAAGGAGCCCGATCTCTCCATGCCCTACACGGTCCCCGTCGGCTCCACCGTCATGGACGTGGCCGAGAAGGTGCACAAGGACTTCGTGACGAAGCTGAAGTACGCCCGCGTCTGGGGATCGGCGAAGTTCGACGGCATGAGAGTCGAGAGGACGCACGTGCTGAAGGACCGCGACATCATCGAGCTCAGCATGTGACGGGCCGGGTCCGGTCACGGGGATTCGGGATTTTCGCGCTCGATCCCCGGCGGGGTCCTGTTCTTGAAAAACTCGTAGTACAGCAGGGGGATCGCGACGAGGGTGAGTCCCGTGGCGGCCACGGCGCCGAACATCATGGCGATGGCCAGGCCCTGGAAGATGGGGTCGAAGATCATGACGAAGGAGCCCACCACGACGGCCGCCGCCGTGAGCACGATGGGACGGAACCGGACGGCGCCCGCCGTCAGGAGCGCATGCCGGAGGTCCCGGCCCTGCCGCCATTCGTGCTCGGCGAAGTCGACGAGCAGGATGGAGTTGCGCACGATGATGCCCGACAGGGCGATGAAGCCGATCATGGAGGTGGCCGTGAAGAAGGCGCCGAAGATCCAGTGGCCCGGCAGGATCCCCACCAGGGTCAGGGGAATGGGCGCCATGATGACGAGCGGCGTCACGAAGTTGCGGAACCAGGCCACCACCAGGATGTAGATGATGACGAGCACGGCGGCAAAGGCGATGCCGAGGTCGCGGAAGACCTCGATGGTGATGTGCCACTCGCCGTCCCACTTCAGCGCGTAGGTGTCCTCGAGCCAGGGCTGCACCGCGTCGTACTGCCTCAGCTCGTAGCCCTCGGGGAGATCGAGGTTCCGGACGGCATCCTTCATCTTCAGGATCGCGTAGACAGGGCTCTCCTCGGAGCCGGCCACGTCCCCGATGACGTAGGTCACGTTCTTGAGGTTTTTGTGGTAGATCGTCTTCTCGCCCACGGCCTCGCGCACGCTCACCAGCTCGGCCAGCGGGACCTGGCCGCCCAGCCTCGAGGGCACGCTGAGCGACCGCAGCGTCGAGGGGGTCGCCCGGTCCTCCAGGGGCATGCGCAGGAAGATCTCCACGGGCTCTTTTTCCTTCTCGAGGTGGACGAGGCCCGCCACGGCGCCCGACAGGGCGATCCGCATGCTCTGGGAGAGGGCCTCGACCGAGACGCCGCTCTGGGCCGCCTTCGTGCGGTTCGCCTCGAAGAGGAGCTTCTTCCGGTCGGCCTCGACGTACCAGTCCACGTCGACGACCCCGGGGGTCTGCTCGAAGATGTCGCGGATCCGGCGGGCGATCTCGATCTGCCGGGTCGTGTCGGGCCCGTAGACCTCGGCCACCAGCGTGCTGAGCACGGGCGGCCCCGGCGGGATCTCGGCCACCTTGATCCGCGCGCCGTAGCGGTCCCCGATCTCCTTGAGCCCCGGCCGCAGCCGCTTGGCGATGTCGTGGCTCTGGGCCTTCCGCTCGCCCTTGGCGACGAAGTTGACCTGGATGTCGGCGACGTTCGCCCCCGAACGCAGGAAGTAGTGGCGCACCAGGCCGTTGAAGTTGAAGGGCGCCGCCGTCCCCACGTAGAGCTGGTAGTCCGTGACCTCGGGGACGCGCTCCAGGTAAAGGCCCATCTCCTTCGCGAGCGCCGCCGTCTTCTCCAGGGAGCTCCCCTCGGGCATGTCGATGATCACCTGCATCTCGCTCTTGTTGTCGAAGGGCAGCATCTTCACGGTGACGAGCTTCAGCGGGAGGAAGGCCACGGCCAGCAGGAGCAGCCCCCCGACGCCGGCCAGGGCCAGACGCCTCTTCTTCGCGCTGTCCATGAGCGGGCCGATGATCCTCTCGTACAGCGGGAAGAAATCCTTTTCCGGCCTGTGATGCGGCGCCGCGCCCGACCCCCCCAGGATCCTGAAGCCCATCCAGGGACTCACGATGAAGGCCACCAGCAGCGAAAAGAGCATGGCGGCCGAGGCCCCCACGGGGATGGGGCGCATGTAGGGGCCCATGAGGCCCGACACGAAGGCCATGGGCAGGAGGGCGGCGATGACCGTCCAGGTGGCCAGGATCGTCGGGTTTCCCACCTCGTCGACGGCCTTGACGGCCGTATCCACGCCGGCGCCGTGGTGCTTGAAGTGCCGGTGGATGTTCTCGACGACGACGATGGCGTCGTCGACGAGGATGCCGATGGAGAAGATGAGGGCGAAGAGGGTCACGCGGTTCAGCGTGTAGCCGTAGAGGTAGTTGATGAGCAGGGTCAGGGCCAGCGTCACCGGCACCGCGACCGCCACGACGGCGGCCTCGCGCGCACCGAGGGCGAGCGCGATCAGGACGATGACGGAGATCGTCGCGATGAGCATGTGCTCGAGCAGCTCGTCGGATTTCTCCTTGGCCGTCTCGCCGTAGTTGCGCGTCACCGTGACGTTGACCTCCGAGGGGAGGATCCCGCCCCGGAGTGCGTCGACCTTCGCCAGCGCCTCGCGGGCCACGACGCTGGCGTTGGCCCCCTTTTTCTTGGCAATCGCGATCGTGACGGCCTCGCTTCGCCCGGCGCCGCCGGCGGGGATCCCCTTGCTCGAACCCGCGGGCCCGAGTCCCATGAAGACATAGCTGCCGGGCTCCTCGGGGCCGTCCCGGAGGGTCGCCACATCCCTCAGGTACACGGGCCTGCCGTTGTGCACGGCCACGACCACGCGGCCCACCTCGTCGATGCTCGACAGCAGGCCGCCCGTGTCGACCAGGATCTCGCGGTTTTGCCGGGGGTAGGCGCCCGACGGGAGCGAAACATTCGATTTGCCCAGAGCGTCCATGATCTGGAAGGCCGAGGCGTTATAGGCCTTGAGCCTTCCCGGGTCGAGGACGACCCGGGCCTGACGGCGCTGGCCGCCGATGACGGTGAACTCGGCCACGTCCCGGTCCTTCTTGATCTCCGTGCAGAGCTCGAGGGCCACACGCCTCAGCTCGTAGCCCGAGATACGGGGGCTTTCGCTCCAGAGGGTGAGCGTGAGGATGGGCACGTCGTCGATGGACTTGGCCTTCACCATCGGCGGGGAGACGCCGGGCGGGATCCGGTCGTAGTTGGACATGAGCTTGTTGTAGAGCTTGACGAGGCTCTCCTCCATGCTCTCGCCCACGTAGAACCGAACGATGGTGAGGTTGAACCCCGGCTTCACGATGGAGTAGACGTACTCGACGCCCTTGATCTCCCAGAGGAGCTTCTCCATGGGGCGGGTGACCCGTTCCTCCACCTCCCGGGCCGAGGCGCCGGGGTAGGTGACATAGACGTCGATCATGGGTACGACGATCTGGGGCTCTTCCTCGCGCGGGGTCACGATGACGGCAAAGAGCCCCAGCAGGAGAGAAGCGATCACGATGAGCGGCGTGAGCTTCGACCGGATGAAGGCGCGGGCGACCCGGCCGGAAATCCCGATGCGGTCGCTCATGGGCCGGCTCCCCCGGCAAGCCGGCCGCCGTCGACGGTCTTCTCCAGCCCGGCCGTGATGATTCGCTCTCCGGCCTGGAGGCCCGAGAGGACCTCGATGCCGCCCTCGTAGGATTTTCCGGTCCTGACCAGCCGGTAGGTGATGAGCCCCTGGGAATCCACCGCATAGACGCCCGTGAGTTGGCCCTTCTCCACGACGGCCCCCTTCGGGACGAGCAGGGCCTCGCGCTCACCCTGCGGCAGACGCACCCGGGCAAACAGGCCGCTCCGGAGCCCCTTGACGGCCAGGGCGATCTTCACGATGAAGGTCCTCGTGGCCGGGTCCACGGCGGGGACGACCTCGATGATGTTCCCGTGTGTCTGGAGGCCGAGGGAGTCGATCGTGACGGCGGCCCGATTCCCGACGTGAAGCGCCCCCGAAAGGGACTCGTCCACGGCAGCTTCCAGATGGAAGCCCCCGTCGCTCTCGACGGTGAACAGGGGCATCCCGGGCATGGCCATGCTTCCGGGGTCGATGCGCTTTTCCGTCACGACACCTGAGACGGGCGCCGTGATCCGGGTGAAGCCCTGCCGGATGCGGGCCTCCTCGAGCCCGGCCTTCGCCTGTTCGTACCGGGCCGCGGCCACGTTCCTCTGTGTCTCGATCTGGTCGATCTCCTGCCTCGCCAGGGCCTTCTCGTCATGGAGCCTCTTGTAGCGCTGCCAGGTCAGATCGGCCATGGCCCGCCCCTGCCTGGCCGCCTCGTAGGCCTGCTCGGCGGCGCGCACGTTCTGCGCGGCATCGCGGTCGTCGAGGGCGGCCAGGAGCTGGCCTGCCTTCACCCGATCACCCGCGCGGACATGAACGGACGTGACCGTCCCCGGGACGCGGCTCGCAACGACACTCGAGACGCGGGCCTTCACCGTGCCCGACGTTTCGTAGAAATCGCTGACCCGGGCGGGCTCGACCGTCGCGACGGTCACCCCGGTGACGGCCGGCCGCTTCACCTCCGCCGTGCCGGGGACCACCCGGTCGCCGCAGCCCGCCAGGACTCCCAAAACGGCCAGGGCCGTGAGAAGAGCCCCTCTCCATTCGCGATCAGCCGCTCTCATCATGGTCATTCCTTCTTTTGATCCGGTGCGATGCCGAGGTCCTGGAGGATCGTGCCGCTCTCCCAGCCGAGATTGAGGACAGCGACCCGATACTCGTTCTCCCTCGCCACCAGGCCCGCACGCGCCCGATCGAGCGCGACCTGCGAATCCAGCACGTCCACGATGGGGGAGAAGGAGTTCTCGTAGCGCATCTGCACGAGCCGAGTTCCCTCCTCGGCCGTCTTCAGGGCTTCCCGGGCCAGCTCCAGGTTCGCCCGGGCCTCCTCCACGCCGAGCCGGGCCTGGTAGAGCCCGTAGGCCGCAGCCTTCCGGATTCCCAGGAGGGCTTCCCGGGCCTGCCTGGCCTGGTGCTTCGCCTTCGAGCGCTCGTGCTCCCGCTTCGCCCCGTCGAAGAGATTCCAGCGCAGGAAGGCCGAGACCTGCCAGCTGTCCCCCGATCCGCCGAAGAGATTTGCGGGGTCGTTCCACTGGTATCCCCCGCCGACCCCGACATAGGGCAGATATTCCGTCTCCGACAGGCCGATGCTCTTCTCGGCGTTCTCGTAGCGGAGCTCCATGGAACGCAGGTCCCCTCGGGCCTGTGCAGAGCCGGCGTACGCCTCGATGTCCCTGAGCGGGAAATCGGGGATCTCGCCGGCCACGTCGGCCGAGCCGGACAGGCCGAGAAGGAGGCCCAGCATGCGCCGCGCAAGGTGATGCTGCTTTTCCGCCGTGACCTTCCGCTGCTTGGACTCGGCCAGGGCGGTGCTTGCCCGAAGGGTGTCGGCGTACATGCCGAGGTCGGCCTCGTATCGCAGCTTCGCGATCCGGTAGTGCTCCTGCGCGTCTTCCACCCCCTTTTGAGCCACGGCGAGCTGGGCCCTTGCCGTGTGGACCATGAGCCAGGCCTGGCAGACCCGGAAGGCGATCTCTTCGCGCTTGCGCGAAAGGTCGATGCTGCCGGCCAGGTGTTCGCGCTTCGAGATGTCCAAGCCCATCCAGGCCTTCGGCACAAAGACGGGCTGCTCGGCGGCGAACTGGGTCTGGTAGTCGTTGACCGGGTTCGGTTTGTTGAGGCTGTCGATGGCAAAATCCTGCTGCGTGAAGCGGCCCTGGTTGAGCTTGGCCATGAAGGCGTAGGTGGGGTTGTTGGTCCGCAGGGCCCGCTCTTCGAAATAGACTTTCGGCAGGAGGTTGCTCCGGGCCACCCCGATGTCATCTTTCTTGGCGGCAAGGGCACTCTCGGCGGCGCGGATCTCGTTGTTGTGATCCAGGGCGTGGCGGACGGCATCGAGGAGGCTGAACGCCGGATCCTGTGCGCGGAGCACGGAGGGAAGGGCGGCCAGGGTCAGCAGAAGGGCGCAGGTCAAGGCAGGGACGAGAACCGTGATTTCCTTCGAATGCCCCCGTTTTCGCATCCGGCCCCTCCTTTTCGTTCGCCTTGGCCCTCACCTGGGCATTATAGAAGAATGCCTCGCTTGTCGGCAAGAGGAAGACGCAGGGATGCAGGCGCGCCGCCTCCGGCGTCCCTTCGGTCGTGAAACGGGTCCCGATGTCTGCAGGTCTACAGGATCATCTCGATGAGGTGCGGGCCGGGCTCCGCCAGGGCCTTCTTCAATTCCCGCGCCAGGTCCTCGGCCGTCTCGACCGCGACACCGGGCACGCCAAGCCCCCTGCTGAGGCTCGGCCAGTCGATGGGCGGGTTCCCCAGGTCCGTGAAGGACAGGGCACGCGGGCCCGGGTTCATGAACCCCGCGCGCTGCAGTTCCACGTTGATGATGTTGTAGCTGCGGTTGGAGCAGATGAGCGTCGTCACGTTCATCCCCTCGCGGGCCTGCGTCCAGAGGGACTGCACCGTGTACATGGCGCTGCCGTCGGCCTGCAGGTTGATGACGGGCCTGTCCGGGCAGGCGACGGAGGCCCCGGTTGCGGAGGGCATGCCCTGCCCGATGGCCCCCCCGGTGAGCATGAAGTAGCCATGCGGGGGCAGCGTCGCGCCCAGCGGGAAGTACGTCATCGACGCCGTCAGGCCCTCGTCCATGATGACGGCGCCCTCGGGCTGCAGGGCCGCGAGCGTCAGGCAGGCCTTCTCGGGCGTCAGCCTCCCGGTCGGGATGTCGGGAACCTTGAGGCCCGCGACGATCTTCCCCAGGGCGTCCCTTCCGGGGGCGCCCAACTCGTCGGCCAGCGCCTCAAGCGCTTCTGCGGCATCCTGCAAATCGGTGTCGATGCGCAGCTTGGGGACATCGGCGGCGATGGGGTTGCTCCACTGGCCTTCGTAGCCGAAGAAGTTGACGGGCTCGTCCGTGCCGGCCAGCACCACGGCCCTGTAGGGCGCCAGCAGGGCCGCCGCAGGTTCCGGGAAATAGGGGATGCGGCCGACGGGCACGGTCCCGGCGCCCCGGTCGACGTAGGCGGGGAAGTTGATGCAGTACAGGTCGCAGCCCGCGGCGGCCCGGATGCGGCCGGCCGCCTCGAGGCCGCGGCGTCGCAGGGCGCGGCCGTTCATGATCAGCGCAGCCTTGTCCGCCGACTTCAGCAACGCGGCCGCGGAGGCGACGGCCTGGCTGTCGGGAGGATCACAGGCCGGGCTCTTGACCCGCGGGATCTCCCCCCGGTATTCGCCCCACTGGTGATCGGAGGGGACGATCAGGCTTGCGATCTGACCGCGCAGGCAGGCCTCGATGGCCTCGGCCGTGTCCCGGGCGATCGTCTCGACGGAGCGGACCGTGCGCTGCCAGCCCGAGAAGGTCCGGCACAGGCACTCGATGTCCATGGCCAGGGGGGCGTTTGCCTCCACGTGCCAAGAGGCGTGCTCTCCGATCACGTTGAGCAGGGGCGTGCGGGCCCGCCTGGCGTTGTGCAGGTTGGCGACCCCGTTGGCCAGCCCCGGCCCGAGGTGCAGGAGGCACAGGGCGGGCTTCTCCTTCAGGCGCCCGTAGCCGTCGGCCGCGCCCGAGCAGACGCCCTCGAAAAGGCCGAGCATGGGTTTGATCCCCTCGATGGAGTCGAAGGCCAGGATCATGGCCATCTCCGTCGTGCCGCCGTTGGCGAAGCACGTGTCGATCCCGGCCGCCGCGATGGTCTTCAGAAGAGCTTCCGCACCGTTCATGGGTCCCCCCGGATCAGGTCTTCAGGAATCGTATGAGCAGGACGTAGCGCCTGCCCAGGTTGTCGAGGCGCTGGCGCACGTTCACCTTGTCCGCTTTTCGGATGTCGTACAGGTCGGGCAGCAGCTTCAGCTGCTCGATGTGGAACCGGATGCGCTTGAGGAAACGCTCGAGGTCCAGACCCGCGTAGTGCCTGAGCACGGGCATGTCCTTCACCTGGGACTCCTCGACGGTTCCTTTCCGAATGGCTGAAAAGTCGAACCCCTCGTCGATCAGCCTCACGAGGCTGTCGGTCTTCAGCCTCTCGATGACCTTCTGCTCGTCCGCGCCCTTCTGCAGGTAGTGATCCAGGACGAGGGCGGCGTTGAACTCGATCTCCGAGAGAAGGCGGTTTCGCTCCCCGCGGGTCTTCTTGCGGATGGCGGCCAGGTCCCGCAGGAGGCTGCCGCTGTCCTTGCCGATGCCGAAGATGTCTCGCAGAAGGCCCATCTACTCGTCTATTGGTCTGTCTCGTCCATTCGGTCCGCTTCGTCAAATCCCCCTGTCCCCCGTTACAAACGGGGGGAACCATGAATCATCCCCTTTGAGAAAGGGGGAACGAGGGGGATTGGGTTCTTCCCGCTCAAGTATTCCTGTTCTCATAGCACGAACGGAACAAAAAAGGCAGAGCCCGCCGGGCTCTGCCCTTCATTTCTTTTCCGGCGGCTATGCGAACAGCAGAGACCACAGGATCAGCACGGTCAGCATCAGCCCCAGCAGGAGGCTCCCCAGACCGAAGGTGGCGGAGATGAGCTTCAGCGGGATGCCCGGGTGCTCGCGCTTGAGGGACTCGAGGCGACCCTCGGCCACCAGACGCTCGTATTCCAGGGGCCGCTGTTCCTTGAGTTCCTCCAACCGGTAAGTCCCCGTGAAGATGAGGCGGTCCATGGGGAACTTGTTCGGGATGAAGTGTGTGTTGAAGAAGTGGATCGTGAAGATGAACAGGGCCGCAAGCAGCGCCTCCTCGGAGTGCACCAGGGCGGCGATGTTCAGGACCCATCCGGGGACCAGCCACGAAGACCACTCGGGCTTCCACAGCAAAATCCCCGAGCCTCCGATGGCGAACATGCCCCAGAACACGGCGAGGAAGTCGAACTTCTCCCAGTAGGTCCAACGGTCGAACTTCGGGGCCTCTCCCCGGTTGAAGAACCAGAGGAACATCCCCTTGAGGTCCTGGAGGTCCTTGAGATTCGGGAACAGGGAATCGGGCCCGAGCAGGCGTTTGAGCCACCCCTTCCCGCCCTCGCCCTTCGGAAAGAGAAACGTCAGCGATTCCCAGGTGACGTAGATCATCCCGACGATGAGCACGAAGGCCGCGCCGCGATGGAAGAGGCCGGACATGTGCGCGCCCCCCCAGAGGCGGGTGAGCGTCTGTGCCCACTCCGTTCCGGCATACTTGAGGGGGAATCCCGTCAGCACCAGCGTGAAGAAGGAGAGCACCAGGAGCACGTGCATGACCCTGTACTTGACGGAGAAGCGTTCCACCTGCTGGAGGCCCTCGCCGGTGGCGACGACGGAGGGGGGGACGATCCCTTCCTTTTCCATACGGTGATGCTCCCAGTAGACCTTGCGCCACCACAGGATCGTGTGGAACCAGAAGAAGGCAAGGGTCCCGACGAGAAGCGCCCCCATGAAGAGGAACGTGGCATACAGGGCGGGGTATTTCTGCCGGTCCGTGTAGTCCGGGTGCGACTGGTAGCTCAGGAATCGGGGGTGAAAGCCCGAGTGGCAGCGCCCGCAGTTGGCCTCGAGATTGTCCGGGTGGATGCTCGATCGGGGGTCCTCCTTCGGGAGGATGTTGTGCTTGGTGTGACAGTCTCCGCAGCCGGCCACGGGCGCCGGGTAGCCCAGTTCCTGGACTTTCCCGTGGTAAGTGCCTTCGTAGTAGGCGACCATCCGGTCGGAGAGGTTGTTGCGAGCCATCATGACGCTGTCGGCATGGCAGCGCTTGCACTTCTGGGTGTAGAACTCGCGCGCCTCGGCCGGGTACTGCTCCAGGGAGGTGTGGAAGACCTGGGTGCTGTGGAGTCCGTGACAGTCTGCGCAGTCGGCGGCGTCGTGGTTGCCCTTCAGGATGGCCTCACCGTGGCCGGAAGCCGTGTAGTCGGCGTTTCCGTGGCATTCGGTGCACTTGTTGATGATGGCGAGCTTGACGTTCTTGTCCGGGTCCTTGCGGATCGCGTGGATATTGCGGTGGCAGTCGCTGCAGCGGAAGTCTTCCTGGATGTAGTGAAAGTTGTTGAGGTACTCCTTCGCGATCTTCTCGTGGCAGCTGCCGCAGTTGACGGGGGCGGGCTTTTCCTTGCCGTCCCGGTGGTTCTCGATGTTCGTGATCCCCGTATGGCAGCTCGTGCATCCGTTGCCGGCGTGGATCGACCGGTTGAAGTCGAACCGGTAAAGGGGTTCGTCGTGGCAGAACCGGCAGTCCTGCGCCGCCGGGGCGGCGGGCAGGCACAATGCGGCGAGAACCGCCAGCAGGATCCATCCTGCCGGGGGCCCGCATCGCCGTTTTCTTGCCGAGTCCTTCATCGTTTCCAGCCGTTTCGTCGGGGCGCCTGGCCCGTCACTTCGCCGCCTGCATCTCCTGCCAGGCCTGCATGCCGCCGAAGAGCCGCATGACCCGGTAGCCTTTCATCTCCAGGTAGCTTCCCGCCAGGAAAGTCCGGAACCCTCGATCGTCTATGAGCACCAGCGTGCGGTCCAGCGGGATCGCCGCATAATCGCGGCTCAACCGGTAGAGCGGGTGGTTTGCGGCGCCTTCGATGTGTCCTTCCTTGTAGGACTGCTCCGAGCGGAGATCGACGAGGAGAAGGTCCTTCTGTTCCGCGATCATCTGCTTGAGCGCCGGGGCACGGACCGACGGGATGGACCCCCTCGGGATGCGCTCTACCGTCTCCATGGAGTACCCGGCCTGCTTCCAGGCGGGCATTCCGCCGTCCAGAACGTGGACCTGCGTGTACCCGGCCTTGACGGCCGCACCGGCCGCGCGGCAGCTGCGGTAGCATCCCGCGCTTTCGCAGTAAAAGACGATGACCCGGTTCTTGTCGGCGGGGAGCACCGCAACGTCCTTTTCGATCTCCTCGCAGGCCAGGCACTTCGTGCCGGGGATGCGGTGGTCGAGGCACTCGATTTCGCTCATCGTGTTGTACACGGGGAGGTCCCTGTCGTCGGCCATCATGGCGCGAAGCGTCGGGGCGTCGACGACCTTCCACGGCGGCGGGGGCTCCGCCGGCTTGCCGCAGGCCGCCAATCCGGCGACCAGGATCAACGCCGCATTCACGATCAGGCGGATCAAATTCTTTCGCGACAGGGCAGCCATCTCTTTCCTTCCCCGATCCCCTCTTTGCGCGACCTAAGACCCGATCCCCTATCTTCTGTGCCCTGGACCCCTCTTCTCTTCATCCTGACCCCTGGACCCTGACCCCCTGTCTTTACTCCGAGGCCGGCACCCCCGTGAATCCCCAGTCCAGCATCTGCGGCTCCGCGATGGGCTCTTTCGCCACGGGGTAGCTGTCCTTGAGGAACTTCCCGACGCTCCGCACCTTCAGCTTTGTGAAGAAGGGCGAGTTGTCAGCGTGGCAGTCCGCACACCCGTCGGGCTTCCCCTTCTGGCCCAGGGTCTTCTTGGCCGATACGGGCAGGTTGCCGTGATAGATCGGGAACATCACGGCCCTCGTCAGGGCCGGTGCGGGCCTGCCCACGATCTTGTCCTTTTTCAGCTCGTAGAGCTGGTCGGCCACGAAGACGACGTTTTTGTGCCCCATGGACTCGAGGGCCTTGATCATGGCCAGGATGTCGGCCTCGGTGGCCACGGTGGTCCGCTTCACCTTCTCGCCCGTGTGCGTGGCGACCTCGACCGTGGTGAGCTTCTTCTGCCCCGCGGCGGCCTTCCGTACATGCTCCAGACCGATAGGCCTTACCACCCCGTCAGCAAGCATCTCCCCGAACCACTGCCGCACCTTGGGCACCGCCGGCACGTAGCGCTCGCCGTCCCCCTTGACCCGCTCGTGACGGTCCGTCCAGGGTTTCCAGAGCTCCGAAGCCATCTGCGTGAACTCCTCGGGCCGGGTGACGAGGCCCGCCTTGTCCGTCGAGTACCAGGCCGGCTGTCCCGTGCTGTGGTCCACGAGGTAGACGCTGCGGGTCTTGCGCTCCGAGGCGTGGCAGGACGTGCAGTGAAGCAGGTAGAAATGGAACGTCGCCTTGTGGAAAAGAGCGCGATGGATGTTGTCGGGGTTCTTGGCTTCCTTCGGCATCCCCGGCCGCGTCGGCCTGTAGCGGTCTTCGAGGTGGCAGCCGGCGCAGGTCTTCATCCCCGCGCCGTCGAGGTCGTTGCGGGCCGTGGCCGTCGGCGACCATCCCTTGCCGATCCGGTGCCTGAGGCGCTCGGCCTGCGTCCTGCCCGCCAGGGTGTGGCAGTCCGTGCAGCGGAGGCCTGCCTTGAGGTGCAGATCGCCCGCGGGCAGGTAGAGCGTGCCGGACTTCTGGCCGTCCATCTGGCGGTGGCACTGCGTGCAGTTGTCCGTCTCGACGAACTTGTTGATCCGGGCGCCGCCCCTGAATTTGCCCTCGGCAGTGAAAAGATTCCGGTTCTCCCAGGCATACCGGACGGCGGGGCGGGCCGAGAAGTTCCACGACCCCCGGTCGTAGCCTTCGACGGCCGGTCCTGCCTCGGGGTTGTCGAAGGTGAATACGGCGCCCTTGATCTCGCCCAGCCCCGCACCGGCCGTTGCGGCCCAGCGGTAGTTGCGCAGGCTGAGCTGCCGGTTTCTCTCGGTCAGGCGGTAGCCTTTCAAGTGGCACATCAGGCAGTCGCCCTCGACGACGCCGCTTGCCCGGAAGTGGCTCTTGCCGTCGGGGGTGTATCGTGACGAGTAATCCCCGTCGAGCACGTCGGGTTTCTGCGGTTCCCCCTGGGAGAGGTTTTTCGAGAGGTCGCGCCGACCATCGGCCCTCCTTCCGAACTCCATCGGCCCCCCGCCCGGGTGGGTCCACCCGGGGGCCGCGGCGATGACCTGGCCCTTGGCGCCGATCTTGCCGCCGGCGGCGATCCAGTCGTAG
>ERZ795050.4061-NODE-4061-length-13845-cov-5.665120_pt1 | contig 13845 bp, 10 predicted proteins | sample MGYA00375134_ERZ795050 | MGnify/ENA primary metagenome ERZ795050 (study PRJEB30179, sample SAMN05720221) | activated sludge metagenome | isolation source: Anaerobic digester | place: Japan | collected 2015-05-26 ... | reverse complement strand
CCTCCGCAACCATGACGCGTCGTCGAGTTGGTTCAACCTGCAATCCGGCCGCGCTGCACCAGTCGTTCTCATCCGGCAGCACTCGTCATGGGAACGGGTGCGGTTCTCGGTTGCCCACGAAGCTGGGCATCTAGCCCTCCACCGACAATCCAGTGGCCCTAACCGCGAACAAGAGGCCACCGAGTTTGCGGCCGAACTCCTTCTCCCCAGTGCGACCCTTCGGGCGGAGTGGCCGCGGCACGTGACCGTCATGGGCCTGTTGGGACTGAAGGAACGCTGGGGCATGTCCATCGCAGCCCTCATCCAACACGGTTACCGCAACGAGCTCCTTGACGACGATCGTCGGGTGTCCCTCTTCAAGCAACTGTCGAATGGGCGTGACCCAAAGACTGGCGAACGCTGGCGGGTGCGTGAACCCGGCGCTACCTCGCGGACAGTCGAGCGACCTCTGCTCGTTGCCAACGCCATCGAGGTCGGGTTCGGGATATCGCCCGACCTGCAAGCGTTTCTCGGCGAGCTCCCGCCTGCACGATCGGGCGAGTGGTACTCGGAGTTCCTGCTGAACTTCGCAACGGGATGGTCGAGGAGCATGCGCGCCCAGTTGGAGGCAGAAGCGACTGAGCGTCTGGACAACGTGCTTCCCTTGCGGCGCTAACCAAGACGACGCCGCCCCCTGCATCAGACTTGGCGGCTGGGGGCGGCGTCAGGCTGGGCGCGGCCTGGTGCCCGACGCAAGCCTACCGATCCTGATCCCAGGGGGTCGGCAAAGTCGGTTCATGTGGTGGCGAGGAGTTGGATCGGGCGTGTGCTGTTGCGGCTGTGATGTCGTAGGCCGGCGGCGATGGTGCGCCATCCGGTCAGGCGCAGCAGGCTGATGGCCAGGTTGCGCAGGCTGGCCATCACTTGGGGTCCGTTGCCGACGCGCAGCTGGTGGTGGTCTTCGTCGAAGACCACGTCACGTACCCAATGGAGGGCGTTCTCGATGGACCAGTGTCCGCGGACCCAGCCGGCCACGACTGGCGGTGGGGCGGTGGTCATCGGGACGGAGCAGATGATGTAGGCGACCTCGGTTCGCTTGTGTCCCTTGATGGTTCGGGTGCGGCGGATCTTCAGGACTTGGGCTGCGCCGGGGAAGTCGATCCAGGGCGGGGCGGTCACCGCTTGCACGGTGCGGGTGACGCGTCGGCCGTGGCCGTGGTCGCGGTGCCGGTGGGCGGGCACGTCGGTCCAGGGCAGCTTCTTGACCGCTGTCAACAGTCGAGGCTGGTTCGCCTTGATGGTCAAGGCGTACTGGCCGCCGGCCTCGGTGATGAACGTGGCGGTCTGGCGTTGGCAGTGCAACGCGTCCGCGGTGACCACCACGTCGGTCAGGTCGAACGTCGCCAACAAGTCCCCGCAAAGCGGGGATCTCACTGCTCTTATCCGCCACGGCCCGCTGACCCACCACGATGCCGCTGGCGTGGTCGATAGCCGCAAGCAGGTGCGGCATCCGGACCCCGTCATCGGCGCCGCGCAGGCTCTTGCCATCCACCGCGATCACGGTGCGTCCGGCGACGTCGCTGACCGCGGTGGCCGCCCACACGGCCAGGCGCTGATCGAAATCATCGGCGTCGATACCGGCCAGGGCACGTCGGAAGGTCGATTCCGTCGGCAGCCGTGTCGCGGCATCGATTCCCAGCTGGGACAACATGTCCCGGTCGGCGTCGTGGGTCCATTCGGCGACCGCGACCCAGGTCCGGGCACCAGCGAGCACCGCAGCGGCGGCACACGCCAATACCACCGGCAGGGCATGTCGCAGCCCGCGCGGCTTGCGCGGGTCGGGCACCGCGGCGAAGACCTGTACCAACGGGATGCGCGAAGCGACGGCAGTGGGCGAAGATGACATGACGGTGTGGGGCTCTCTGACGACGGTTGTCTGGAAGCTCCATCGTCACGAGCAGTCCCACACCGTCCCAGTAACGACACGCGCCACACCAGTCACACACGTAACAGCAGGTCAGCACCCCAGCCACCGACTTTGCCGACCCCCTGATCCTGATCCCTCCACGAAACCGTCCGGCAGAGCTTCGAGCAGAGCCCGGACAGCGACGTCGTACTCGTTGAACGCATGGACGTAGAAGTGTGGCGTCATGCCTTCCGGCGACGCGTCCGCGAAGGTGCTAACGAGCGCACGGAGTTCTTCGAGGATGCTACGGAAGTCTTCTGGCTGATCGTCGGGACCGGGCGGTCGCTGGCTAGATCCAGGCTCAATCGTTTCCATACTCGGGCTCCCAGTAGTCTCCGACGTCGGTTGTCACCTCGAAAGTTGCTGGTAGGCCCGCGGAGTCGACGAGTTCGAAGGAGTCGAGCACCAGTCGACACCGGTCGCAGCTGAAGTACTCCCCGCCGACAGTGAGCTCCATCCAGGAGTCGTAGTCGTCCTCGCTGACCTGCTCCACCTCGTGCTTCGCAGCCTCGACGTCCTCGCCCTCAAGTTTCCCGTCCGCGCCGCAAGCAGGACACTCACTTGAACCTGAATAGGAGAGCCCGGCGGAGAGGTCGCCGGCCCGGTACTGAGCCCACTGCTGGGCTTCGTTCGCCCGCATCTGTCCGGACTGGTAGAGACCCAGGCGTTGGCGCGCCCTTTCGATCAGCATCTCGCGTCGGTGCTCAATGTTCTGCTTGTTTTTCGTGAGGTGGACCTCAACGAGGGCTACACGGTCGGAGCCAACCAAGTCCTCCAGGACGCGGTCGCACGCATTGACGAGTATGTGGGCTTGCGCCCAGAAGCGAGGCCACCAGGCATCCGGGGGTATCGGCGTGAAGTTGGGGGTTGCGGCGTGAAGGTAGTCGTTCCTAGCGCTGGCGATGGCTTTGGACTCCTTCTCGCTGAAGGGCTTGAATGCGCGAGCACAACGCGCAAACAGGGTCTTTGCCTGCACGGAGGTGAACCGCACATCTCCTTCGACGAGACCGCATGCGACAAGGAGGCTGTTGCCCTCCTCGGTGGGCACGGCGATGAGCACGGGCGAGACCTTCGCCAAGGCAGCCTTGGCAAGGAGCTCCAGGGCGAGAGAGGCCCACAGCGCCTGCTCGTCAAATTGTCGAGACTCATCGTCCATCGCATGGTTCAGGAACAGCTTGGCTTTGATGAAGAGCGCATCGGGATCCCAGGGCCTGCTCATCGTCTCTCCAGGGTGAAGGCGATCCGGTGAACCGTCCGCGACGCGATGTCGTTGGTGTCGGCGATGGCCCGTCGGCCGTGAAGGGCCTTGCGGTTGTTGATCAGCAGGATCTCGCGTGGACGATGCCATGTGTGGTCCTCGGCGGCCTCCTCGGCTTCTGAGAAGAAGGCGGCCGCGCGCGTGGCTCGTTGATCGCATGGAGCCATGCAGGTGGGGTCGTAGCGAAGACCGCGACCGTCCCCGGACGTTGTGAGGAATCGATCTGGTCCGCTGGTGACCAGGAAGACGCCGTTGAGCAGCGCGTTCCACGGGACGCTGCCTGAGCCCGTTGGCAGACGCCACAGCTTCGTGGGAGTCGAGTTTGGTTGATCGACCACCAGAGCGATCCAATCCGGTGGCCGCCGAAGGTGAGCTCCGTCCGTATGCAAAGGCTGCTCACCGAGTCCATGGACGGCGCTGAGAGAGTTGGGTGCCGCGTCGGCTTGAGACTTGGGCCGTAGGGCGCTCAAGGCAGAGTCGCTGGAGCGCATTGGGACCTCAGTCCAGCCTTGCCGTGCGGCCGCTGCCCGCAGCTCGTAGACGGTTCCGACCCCAGGCGCCCACGAGTCACTTGCCGCCTTGGCCAGAGCGGGCAGGTCGAGTGTCATCTCTGTCGCCGAGTCCGGACGGGAGCGGTCAGTAGCGGGGAAGTCAGTTGCTGGTATGAGGAGAAGAGGACTTCTTGCCGACGGAGGAAGTTGGGGCACTTCTCCTTGAGTCCGAACTCTGCATCGACCAAACGGTCGAGTCGCTCGTGAGCCTCGCGAACCGAAGGGGTCATCCCGCCGGGCCGATAGTGGTCCTCAAGGGAGAGGTTCGGATGCTCGGCTCGAGCCGCAAGGATCGCGTCACCGGCTGCTTCGATGGCACGTCGTCGGTCCGCCTCGATATGCGGTAGGGGGAAGTTGTTCCACGTGATAGTGCTGGAGAAGGACAGCCGTGACTCCAAACGGCCGCCGACGGTCTTCATCCAAGTGATGAACATTGACGAAGATGCCACTGCGAAGATGAGTCCCGTTGGATCCGGTGCCCCGTAGACCTTGTTGCTGATGATCGCCCCATCATCGAGGTGCCCGACCGGCAAGTAGTCGCGGTTCTCGCTGGAGACCTCGGGGATGCAGACGATCGGCTTGTCGGCGGTGATGCCGAACTGTCTGAAGAGATGGTCGTGCGGGTAGTCGCGCGTCGTGGCCGCCTTGCTCTTGAGACGTTCCTCACGGACTCCGGCCACGCGGCGCCGGAGTTCAGGGCTGCGCTGGATCTCGGCTGGCGTGGCACCTACGAGCCAAAGGCACCAGCGCTCCTTGCCCTCGATGAGTTCCCTCGAACCGATGTAGGGCCTGAGGTACTTCATGGCAACCGGATCTCGCCGAATCGCTTCGATCTGTTCAGGCTCAACGATGAGGTGGCCACCGTCACTCGGCTTGGAGCCGTAGTCAACTTTCGGCAGCACCGATGAGATGGGGGTTGTGCGTTTGTCAGTGAGGACGTTTGGCCCGTCGACCAGATAGGCGTTTATCGCCGCCACTTGGAGTTCGCGGGGTTCAGCGCGCCAGTCCTCGTAGTCGAACAGTCGTGGCCTGCCCGTGGCCGCCTTGGTGAATCCGACAATGACGCAGTGGACCGCGGCTGCGTTGCTGGCCTCGGAGGTCCAGGCGAAGGTGCGATGGGCAAACTTGATGCGCCATCCGGCGTTGAAGATCTCGGAGAACAGCCGGTGGACTTGGTCGCCTTGGGTGATGGAGTTCGTCGTCACGAACGCCCACAGACCGTCGTGGCGGTTGAAGTACTGCAGCGCCCGTGCATGCCACCCGGTGACGTAGTCCATGCGGCTGAGGACCTTGTTGCCCCCCCAGGCGGCGTGCAACTCGGCGAGCTGTTCACCGGTGCGTGTGTGGTCACCCAGGAACGGTGGGTTGCCGGCGACGACGGTGTTCTCGGTGGGCGGGCACACGGCCGACCAGTCGAGCTTGAGGGCATTGCCGACCACGATCGTGGCCTGTTCTTGGATGGGGAGCCGGTCGGGTGCCCAGCCGAGTGAGGCAGTGAGTTTGAGGTCGCACTGTCGGTCGATGAGGAACATGGCGGTTTCGGCGATCCGAGCTGGCCATTCGTCGATCTCGATCCCGTAGAAGTGGTCGAGGGTGACCTTGAGTCCGACGTTGGCCATGAGCATCGCTTGGTCGCCGGTGATCTGTTGGAGGCGTTCCATGATGGCGAGCTCGAGGTCGCGCAGTTCGCGGTAGGCGACGATGATGAAGTTGCCGCAGCCGCAGGCGGGGTCCATGTAGCGGATGCGGCCGAGCTTGTCGCGCAGCTTGCGAAGCCGGTCGGCTTCGTACTTGCCAAGGGTCTTGACGTGCTCGAACTCGGCGCGAAGTTCGTCGAGGAAGAGCGGGTTGAGGGTCTTGAGGATGTTCTCTTCGGATGTGTAGTGCTCACCGAGTTCCCGGCGGGTCTTGGCATCGCGGACGGATTGGAACATCGAGCCGAAAATGGCTGGGCTGATGGTCTTCCAGTCCCGGTCGCAGGCGTCCAGGACCGCGGAGCGGAACTCGGCGTTGATCTCGGGCAGGCGGAGTCGTTCTTTGAAGATCCCGCCGTTGACGTACCGGAACCCGTCGAACGCGGCTGGAGCGTTTGCGCGGTCTTCGGGGCGGGTGTCGAGGTAGGCGAACAGGGCGGTGAGCTGGGCGCCGATGTCGGAGCCGTCGGGGTCGGTGTGGTCGAGGATGAAGTCCTGGAAGAGGTTCTCGGGCCACATGTCGGTGTCGTCGCCGAACATCAGGAACAGGATCCTGGCGAGGGTGACTGAGATCTCGTGGTCGCGCGCCTTCTCGTCGATACCGGCCGGGTAAGCCTTCTCCATCGCCGTGTAGAGGCGAGCCATGAGCTTGGAGGCGTGCTTGGTCTCGTTCTGCGCCTCGACGTCGAACGCCTGGCGGACCTTGGCCAGGACGGCGTTGCTGTCGAGGGTCACGTCGAACGGGAGGCGTATGACGTCAAGCTTGTTCGCGAAACGGGGGTCGGTGTCGCCGGTGCGGTGCCGGTGCCGGCTGAGCCGGGTGGTGGTGCTGTTGCCGTTGGAGCGGCGCACGGGCCAGCGCCAGACCTGCTGGGTGTCGTCGTGGAAGATCAGGATGCGGTCGATGCTCGCTTGTGCCAGGACACGATCGAGCTCGGCTTCGAGTTTGGAGTCGGGTGCCTCTTCGACGACCCAGACGCGGATTCCCTTGTACTGCGAGACGTTCGTCGCGTGGACATGCCGGTCGTCGTACTCGATGGTGACGGGCGGCTGGTCGGGGCGGGACCAGTTCAGGTCGTGAATGAACAGCTGCTGGTACTGGTGCTGCTCGGCGCGTTCGATGAGTGGGCTGGTCATGCGTCCTGGACTCCTAGCGAGCAGACGACCTTGATGGCGTCGTGGTCGGTGCTGCCGATGACGAGCCGGTCCTCGTCGTGCAGCTGGTTGATGAGGTCGGCGAGGTCGTCGAGGCTGTACTTATGCCTGCGGGCCTGGGCCAGCCGCATCGTGGCGTGCTCGGTGAGCGGCTGGGCGTGCAGCGCGTCGAGCCCCTCGGTGGCCTTCTGCCCGAAGACGGTGCCGCCGAGCCGCTGCCACGCCCACTTACGGATGCCTTTGAGGTTGCCGGCGGCGATGGTTTCGGTCTTGAGCGTGCCTTGCACGAGGGTCTTCTCGCGCTCGAAGTGGTCGGCGCGCAGTGGCGCGGTGGGGGTGTCGGGGTCGGCCCGGAAGACGCGGAGGGCTTCGAGCGGGGTAAGGATGCGCTCTCCGGTTCTGTCGCTGGTGGCGAACGCGTCGACGCCGGAGGCGGTGGCGACGTAGCAGGTAACGCTACCGTGCTCGTCGAGGCGCTGGTTGCGGGTGGAGTGGACCATGTCCTGCATCCGCAGGACCTTCTCGGCAATGGTGGGGAACTGGTCTTGGGCGCTGGACCAGACCAACCAGGCCTCGCTGACAGAGTCCGCTTCGGCTTCGTCGTCGGTGTCGTCGTCGGTGACGCGGCCCTTGTAGAAGTCGTCGAGGATCTTGATCTCGCGGTCACCGCCAAAGAACTTCTCGTCGGAGCCGAAGGCTTCGGCCGCGGCGCCGAGGCGGTCCTTGATGCGCTGGCGCAGCCGGATCTGTTGCTCGATCTTCTCGTGGGTGATCAGGTACACGTGGACGGTGTCGGACTTCTGGCCGATACGGTCGACACGGCCCGCGCGTTGGATGATCCGGATGATGGCCCACGGCAGGTCGTAGTTGACGATGATGTGGCTGTCCTGCAGGTTCTGTCCCTCGGAGAGCACGTCGGTAGCGACCAGGACATCGATCGGGTCGTCGACGGCGTGCACGTCGTCCTCGGACTGGCTGGGCAGCTTGTTCGACAAGGGTGAGAACCGGCGGGCGATGTCGGCGGGGTTTTCGGAGTCGCCGGTGGCCAGGCCTACGTTGGGGACGCCGGCATCGGTCAGGGCGGCGGTGATGTATTCGGCGGTGTCGCTGTACTCGGTGAAGATCAGCACCTTCTCCCCGGCGTGCTCGTTGGTCAGCAGGTCGACCAAGGCGTTCATCTTGGAGTCGCGGGTGGAGTCCCAGTTTCCGAAGCGGCTCAGGAGCGTGGTGATGCTCGCGTTGTCTTTGGCGAGGTCCTTGCGCAAGGTGGGCTTGAACACGGTCGTGTTCACCCATTTGGTCTTGGCCGGGAGTGACTTTCTGAGTGTCTCGTAGCGGGTGGCGACGCTGCCGTGCAGGTCGCCGTCGCCTTCGATGTCCTCGTCGGTGACGGCGATCTGCCGGTCGGTGAACGCGCCGAGGGGAATCGGCAGCTGGTGGTCGATGGCGTGGATGAACAGCTCGTTGCGGGCCCGCTGCCGCTGCAGGGACAGGATGAATGAGTGTCCGGAGGAGGAGAGCCGCTTGAACAGGCTGATCCGGACGAATCCGCTGACGTTGCCGCGTCCGGAGCGGATGTCGTCGAGGTTCTTGGTGTCGCTGGGGGTGTGCTGCGCCTTGGGGTTGTCGTAGTCGGCGAGCCGGTACCGAGGAAGGATGAGGTCCCTGATGGCGTCGAGGGTGGTGTCGTCCTCCATGAGCGCTGCCGGGTCGTCCGTGCTGAAGGCGTGGCTCAGCGGTGTCGCGATCCGGGTCGGAAAGTGGAACCTCTGGCCGTTGGCGAACTGCAGATACTCGCGCTGTTCCACCGTGCCGTCCGCGCGGGTGACGTTCTCCTGCTTGGCGGTTCGCTTGATGAACGAGCGGGTCCGGCGCACGAGGTGGTCGCTCATCAGGCGTTTCCAGTCCTCGGGCTCTTCGGACTTGCGGAACGCGGTGAGGGTGTTGATCTTTCCGTCGACCTTCCCGGCCAGCGCGGGGTCTTTGCGGAGGGCCTCGGTGGGGACGATGCCCAGGTCGTCGTCCTCGTCGATGTACAACCCGATCTGGTTGGCGACGTCGGTGAAGGCGAGGTTGTACGGGGTGGCGGTGAGCAGCAGGGCCTTCGAGCCGTTGGCGCGGATGTACTGGTGGATGGCGTCGTAGGCGATGGTGGCGTTGTTGCGGAGGTTGTGGGACTCGTCGCAGATGACGAGGTTGAATCGCTTGAGCTCGGGCAGGACCTTGTCGGCCATCGAGTAGGAAATGACACGGCCGTTGATGTCGTACTCCTCGAGGTGCTGTTCCCACATGGGTTGCAGGTTCTTAGGGCAGAGCACGAGGGTCGAGTAGTCCTCGGCGGCCTGGAGCATCAGGGCGGTGGCGACGGCGGTGAGGGTCTTGCCGAGGCCGACGACGTCGCCGAGCATCGTGCCGCCGCGGCGGACGATGCGTCGGGAGAGGGTGCGTACGGCGCTCTCCTGGTAGTCCAGGAGCAGGTCGCTCATCGATTTGGGCAGGACGTAGCCCATGCCGTCCCTGGCGTCCTGGGAGAGGGAGTGGCAGACCTTGAGGTAGACCTCGAACGGGGTGGGCTGGGACTCGTCGGCCCAGGACTGTTCGATCAGGTCGATGATCTCGGCGGTGATGTCGAGGGAGAAGCGGTCGGTCCAGCGTTCGTCGAACCAGGTGGCGAGCTTGTTGGTCGCGTCAGAGTCCTGGACGTCGATGTTCAGTTCGAGGTTGCGGTGCAGGCCCGCGCCGGTGAGGTTCGAGGAGCCGACGTAGGCCCAACGGGAGCCGTGCTTCTTGTTCGGGGCGTGGAAGATGTAGGTCTTGCCGTGCAGGGGCTTTTCGGTGAAGACCTTCATGGCGACCACGCCTTCACGCAGTTGCCGCTTCAGCGTTTGGAGGGTCGCCTGGCCCTCGGTCGTGGCCAGGCCCCGCATGAGCTGGTTGCGCAGGTGTGCGACGAGCTGGTCCCGGCGGGCCAGGGCTCGTTCGCGGTCGTGGATGTCGGCGCCGTACTCGGGGGGTTGCACTTGGTCCTGGAGGCTGTCGAGCAGCTGTTGGGAGTCGGAGGGGGCGACCATGCCCACCAGCACCCTCGCGGTCGCCCGGGCTCCGTCAGGAGCGGGTTTGGTGTCGAGGATGTCGGCCATGCTGGACCAGCCGCGCAGGTCGATGTAGCCGGTGGCGACATCGACCGCGTCGAAGTCGGACAGTGAGTCACGCAGGGCGAGCCCGAGGCGGGTCTCGTCGGTGATGTTGTCGTAGATGTTGGGCACGTCTCGGGTCCTCAGGTGCGATTGTCGGTATCGGTGGGGACGGCGCGCAGCCGGTCGTGTCTGTCGTCGCCGGTTGGCCGGCGCAGCTGCTCGAGGGCGTCGACGGCGATGTGCCGCTCGAGCAGGGCGACGGTGGCTTTGGCCTGCCTCAGGTCCTCGCGCAGGCGCTTGTTGTCCTGTTCGAGGTGTTGCAGCTCCTGCTTGAGTCGCTGCACCGGTTCCGGGTCGCGGCCGTGGCTGTCGATGCGGGCACGGAACTCCGCTTGAAGGTCGGTGTGTCGGTGTGTGAGGAGCCAGCGTTTGACGCAGGCTTCGTCGGCGAGGGACTTGATGGTGAGCTTGCCGTCGGAGCGGATCGGCGCGCCGTCGAGGAGCCTGGTCATGGCGTCGCGGATGGCTGCCCGTTCGGTGGTGTGGTCACTCATGGGCACCTGCCTGGTGGGCGTCGATTAGGGCTTGGTGCCGTTCGGCCCGGAGCGAGAGGCGTGGCCTCAGCGGTTCCGGTGTTGTCGGGGCGGCGATCTCGTCGTGCAGTCGCTCGACCTCACGGCGGAGGGTGTCGATGTGGGCGTCGGTGCGAGCGATGTTGGCGCAGCGGGCGTCGCAGGCTGTCAGGTCCGGGGTGGACGTGGGCTGGGACGCCGGGGTCCCGCGCCGGCACAGGGCCTTGGCGGGGTCGAAGCAGCAGGCGAGGACCTGGCCGGGGCTGTCGTAGATGCGCATCGCGGGGTTCCGGGCCATCTCCGCTGCCTGTCGTGACGTGAGGCTGACCCCGGCGTAGCGGGCGGTGTACTGCTCGACCGCGGCCCGGTACCGGGACGCGGCCGGCCCGCTGACGGTGGGTTGGGCCTCGAGCGTGGTGGCCGCGTGGGCGAGGGTGTCGCTCAGGGCCAGAGCTTCTTCCATGGGGAACTGAGGTTCCCCCCGAAGTGTGGAGGCATCGACAATGAGGATTGAGATGTCTACGAGAAGAGCGAAGTACGACCGGGAGTTCCGTGAGGGAGCGGTCCGGATCGTCGAAGAGACCAAGAAGCCGATCGCGGCGGTGGCTCGCGACTTGGGCGTCAACGAGGGCACGTTGGGCAACTGGGTCCAACGTGCCCGGGCTGAACGCGAGGGTCGTGGCGAGTTGTCCCAAGGCGACTACGAGGAGCTGAAGGCGCTGCGTGCCGAGGTGGCCGAGTTACGGATGGAACGTGATGTCCTCAAGCGATCTGTGGTCCTGTGGGTGAAGGAGGCGACGAAGTGAGCGTGGCACGCTTCATCGCCGACCAGAGGACCAAGTACGCCGTGCCCGTGGTGTTCACGTGTGCCCTGCTGGGGATCTCGCTGTCGTGGTTCTACAAGTGGATCGAGCGGGCCGCACGGCCCGACGCGGAGCGTGGGTTGTTCACCACTCGGGCTGCACGTCGGGACGTGCTCGACCGTGCCGTGAAGGGAATGTTCATCACGAAGCGGGGGCTACACGGCTCGCCGCGTCTGGTGGTCGATCTGCGCGCGCAGGGGTGGATCGTGAGCGAGAAGGCGGTCGCTGCCTCGATGCGGCGTCAGGGGTTGATCGCGCGGAAAGTCAAGCGCCGCAACGGGTTAACGGTGCAGGACAAGACCAGGACCCCGTTCCCGGACCTGATCGGGCGGAACTTCACCGCGGACGCCCCTAACCGGAAATGGGTCGGTGACATGACTGAAATCCCCACCGCGGCAGGCAAGTTGTACCTGGCCACCGTGATCGACCTGTTCAGCCGGCGACTGATCGGGGCTGCGACCTCGCTACACCCGGACGCCGACCTGGCCAAAGCGGCCTTGACGATGGCCGTCACCGTCCGCGGTGGCGTCGAAGCGATCCGGCGCGACCGTGACCACGAGAAGGTCATCTTCCACAGCGACCGTGGCAGCACCTACACCGCGCACGCCTACACGACCTTGGCCAAGGACACCTACGGGATCCGGCAATCCATGGGCCGGGTCGGCTCGTGCTTCGACAACAGCGCGGCGGAGGCGTTCTTCTCATCCCTCGAATGGGAAGTGCTCTCACGTCATCAGTTCGAGGACACCACCCAAGCAGCCGCCGCTGTGATGGACTGGTGCTGGAACTTCTACAACACCGAGCGACGCCACAGCGCCGCCGACATGATGTCACCCATCGACTACGAGACCACGGCCCTCACCCCGAGAGCCGCGTAAAGCAAGCCCTCCACGATTTGGGGGGAACCCCAGAACAGGTCACGCATCCCGACCGAGGTTCGCGAGCCGTACCCGTCGGTGGTGGCGGCGTGGAGGTGGCCGTACTGGATGCCGAGGGCGACCCGGCCGCGGGGGCGGCGGTAGATGAACCAGGCGAGGGTTCGGCGCAGGCGGCGCAGGCTGACGGCTCCGTCGGGGTCCTCGGGGATGGCTTCATGGTCCCTGCCCAGTTGGATCGCCCGAGCGTTGGCCCAGCCGATGAGTGCCTCGATGGCGACCCCGCGGGCGTTGGACGCCGGTGGTGTGTCATTGACGGGGGTCTGTCGGGTTCGTCGGAACAGGCTGGCGGGGAAGATGAGCGAGGAGTCGTGCAAGTTCTCCATGGTTGCGATGGCGTCGGCGACGAGCTTGATGGCCACCCACGGGTGCTCCCGTTCGAGGCCTTCGGCGACGGCGCGGCCGTTGACGACGGCGGACTTGAAGGTGCGGCCGTGGATGGTGAAGCCGCCGGGTGCGGCGGGGGTGCAGCAGCCACGGCGCAGGGCCAGGACCTCGTCGGCGCGCATCCCGGTCAGGTAGGCGGTGACGATGAGGGAGGCTGCGCTGAGCAGTTGGCGAGATCTGCGGGGGTTGGTGGCGGTCGCGGGATCGAGCCACGCGAGGGCGTTGTCGGCCGGTGCCGCGGTGGTGGGTGTCTTGCCGATGGCGTGTTGAGCAGCGATAGCGGGTGCGTCTTCCAGGATCCGCAGGCACCACACCAGCAGCGCGGACATGGTGGCGGGGTGAATCGGCGGGGTCTTGTTTTCTGGTGACCACTGGTTAGGGCCGAGGATCTCAGCGAGGCTGTCGCGTTCCCAGAACGGTTGAATCAGTCGGGCCTCGGGTCGTAGGTAGGGCGCGTAGAGCCAGAGGCGGGTGACCGCGAACAGACGCCGGCCGCGGGTGGGTTGGGTGACGGGTGCGTCTTGGACGGTTTGGGCGTAGTGGCGTAGGTCGTGTTCGTCGAGGTCGGCGATCCGCTGGGTGCCGCGCTCGTCGAGCCAGTCGAGGAAGGGACTCAGGTCCTCCCACAGGGCCTTGACGCTGGTCGGGGTAAGCCGTGCGCGTGTCGAGACCGGTCGCTCCAGCGCGCCGATGGGCGTGTCCGTGGTCAGGACGAGGTAGATGAAGTGGCGAAGGCTTTCGCGTACCGGTTCGGGGGCTCGGGAGAAGTCGATGGTGAGCCATCTGGCCGTGGGGCGACCCGACAGCGGCGTGAGGTCCCAGATCATGTCCCCGTACGCGGAGCCGTCGGGGACGACCGAGGCGGTGGCCTTCGGGATGAGTAGCGCGGCAACTGCTGTCGTCGGCCTTGGGGCGGGTGCGCCCGCGGGGATGGCGGTCATCCGTCGAGCTCCCGCTTGAGGAGGCGTTCGATCATGTCGCGGTCCTCATCGGTGGCGTGAGCTGACGCCTGCTGGAGTTCCGTGGGGGTGCCTGCCTGGTGCAGGACGTCGGTGAGGCGGTCACGGTGTGTCTTGTAGAGCCGGGTGAACCGAGCCGGTGCCACGGTGGCGAGATTGTCGAGGGCTCTCTCGAGGGTGACCAAGCGGGGTAGGTGGGCGGGCGTTGCGACGGCGTTCGGGCAGGCTAAGCACGTCAGAAAGGACGCGGTGCATGCTGATCCGGTCGGTGTGTACGGTGAGTGAAGGTGGTCGAGGCAGGCGCCGGTGGCGGTGTCGATCCGGCCCTCGGTCAAGGCCTGACGGGTCTCGTCCGAGACCGCCAGCTCGGTCGGGTCGGCGACGAACCG
>ERZ795050.4060-NODE-4060-length-13846-cov-4.741861_pt1 | contig 13846 bp, 11 predicted proteins | sample MGYA00375134_ERZ795050 | MGnify/ENA primary metagenome ERZ795050 (study PRJEB30179, sample SAMN05720221) | activated sludge metagenome | isolation source: Anaerobic digester | place: Japan | collected 2015-05-26 ... | reverse complement strand
GAGATTTTTTCATTGGAAAATTTTTTAAATTTGGAAAAATTGGAAATAGAAGGCGAATAAAATTAATAAGTAAGTTCAATAATTAGCTTAATACTATTAAAATAAGATAAAAATTAAAATAGATTCAATTTTGGTCTATACTGATATCATCTACAATTGGCGAGATTAAATTGATAAGATCGCTTAATTTTAATATGGCAATCATTCCTCTGGCGCCCGAGTTTATGGCTATTTTATCATGCTTTAATAAGCTTTTATCGAGTAAGATCTGAATTTGTTTCTTAAAACCAAAAGGCGAAATTCCTCCTACCTTATATCCTGAAATTCTTTCTGCTTCTTCAATCGATGCAAGCACTATTTTTTTTTCTTTAAGAACCTGGGCAGCTTTTTTAAGAGATATTTCTTTATCTCCACCTATTAATGCAAGAAAAAAGTTTTTTTCTCCCTTTATTACAATGCTTTTTATCATTGCAGATAAAGGCCAATTCAAAGAAGAGGCGGCATAAACCGCCCCTTTTTCATTGAATTCATATTCTTTAATCTGATAATCTACTTTCTTTTCATCTAAAAATATCATTCCTCTAGTTTTCATAAATATTCTTATTTAACAATCAAAATATAGCTTATATTCAATCGGATCTATTGAAGATTTGAAATTATCAAGTTCCTTTCTTTTAGTTCTGATCCATGAATCTATGAAATTTTTTGTAAATACATTATTTTCAAGTAAGAATTGATAATCCTCTTCAAGTGCTTTTAGGCTTCCTTCTAAGGAAGATGGTACAGATTTTATTTTCTTTATCTCTTCGTCTGAAAGATCATGGATATTAACGTCAAAAGGTCCAAATCCATGTTCTCTTGGATCAATTTTATTTTTATACCATCTATTCCTGCCATTAAAATTGCCGGGAAAGCAAAGTATGGGTTACATGTTGCGTCTGGAGTTCTAAACTCAAATCTAGCGTCTTCTGAAGATGTGGCATATTTTGGGATTCTGATTGCAGCACTTCTATTACCAAGAGAAAAGAAAAGATTTGTAGGAGCTTCAAATCCAGGGATAAGTCTTTTATAGGAGTTGACACTTGGATTTGTAAATGCAGCTAATGCTTGACCATGAGATAAAATACCACCAATGAAATAAAGAGCTTCTTTAGAGAGAACCACATATTCATTTCCATAGAAAATATTTTTCCCATCTTTTTTTAATTGTATATGGCAATGAAGTCCAGAGCCTGCATCTGATGAAAGAGGTTTTGGCATGAAAGTAGCAAATAAGCCATGTCTTCTTGCAATGTTTTTTACTATATATTTAATCCAGACAGTATTTTCTGTAGCTTTGAATAAAGGTGTTAAAGGGACTTCAATTTCATGTTGAGATGGACCGCCAACTTCATGGTGATGATACTTAAATTTAATTCCCATTCTATCCATTACATCGATTATTTCCTGCCTTACTTCAAAATATCTATCCATAGGAAGTGCTCGATGATAACCTTTATGTTGAGGAATTGAAATATAAGAATTTTCAGAAGTCCATTCATTGTTCCAGTAGCCTTCTTCAGAATCTATATGGTAAAATGAATAATGGGATTTTGTATCAAATGAAACTTTGGAAAAAAGGTAAAATTCATATTCTGGCGCAAAATATGCTTCATCAGCAATTTTAGATTCCTTTAAGAATTTAATTGCCTTTTTAGAGATAAATCTTGGATCATCTTCAAATTGCTGCCTTGTATCTGCTTCTTTAATCATACACATAACAGAATATACTGTGCTTTCGGTAAAAGGATCTTTATGTAATGTTTCTAAATCTGGTATTAAAACTAAATCACCCGAAGATACTTTTCTAAATCCAGTAACAGATGAACCATCAAATCCAATACCTTCGCTCATTAAATCTTCATTTACTTCATCTTTAGAAATTGTTACCTTTCGAATTTCACCATTTAAGTCTATAAATTTTAAGTCTAAAGAAAGAATCCTTTCTTCTTCTAAAATTTTTCTTAATTCATTAATTGTCATTATTTTCTCCTTCTAAAACATTGAAATATTAACCTTTTGTGCGATAATATTAACAGATTATTTTAATTATGCAATATAATACAGAGATCTTAAATATTAACAAAATATTAAAGAAATCAAAAAATAAAAATAAAAAAATAGGTAAAAAAATTAAAATATAAAAAAGGAAAAATAAATTATAATAAAATAATAAAAACAATAATAAATAAAAAATAAAAACTAATAAAATAATTAAAATAATATAAATGAAAAATATAGACTAAAAAAATATGAAAATAATATAAATTGGTTTTAATGAAATAAAAAATTTCTGATAAAAAATAATGTAAAAAAGTTGTAATAAAATAAAAAATTTCTATTATTAATTTAATAAGAAAAAATAATATTTATAAATATTTTTATTCTCAATAATTTTAAGAAAAATGACGATTAAAAAATATGGAGATATATGATGCGAGATTTACATCAGACCAAAATCTTTATTTTTATAATAGCTGCAATAATTTTCAGTTTAATTATCTGTATGGCTTTATATATAACTGGTTTTGAAATCAATTTAAAAATTATAGCTTTAATAACTGGAATTTCACTTATATTTGTTACTACTTTATATTTTATTCTATTTTTCGTAGATAAAAATTTTTATAAAGAGATAAATGATGCGCTAGAAAAAATCGGTAGAGGAGAGCTCTCTAACAGCAAAATTTCTTTTGAAGGAGCTTTTGCTATAAAGATTAGAAAAAATCTGGATAGCTTTATAGATTTTCTTTCAGATACCTTGAAAAAGATTGAATTTTCAGTCCTTGATATTAATGGAAATGCAAGCACTTTAAGTATGTTTTCAGAAAATATAAGTCAAAGAATAGAAAATGAAAGAGATACAATTAATAAGATAACAAAATCGATGAACGAACTTAAAGTGATAGCAGATTCCATAAAAGAATATGCTACAATAGCTAAAGAACTTTCTACAAAAAACAGGGAAAAGATTTATTTATCAACAGAATCTATTAAAAATCTTATTCAATCTATGAATGAAATTTCTGAATCATCAAGTTCTATTAATGAAGTTGCAAAGTTTATTGCAGAAGTTGCAGATGAAACAAATCTTCTTGCATTAAATGCTTCTATTGAGGCATCAAGAGCAGGGGCAGAAGGAGCTGGATTCTCAATTGTTGCATCAGAAATTAGAAATCTTGCTGAAAATTCTTCATCTGCCATTAAAAAAATTACCGATACTGTAGATCGACTTATTAAAAGTGTTTCTAAAGGAGTTAATTTTTCAAATGAGGCAAATGAAGCTTTAAATGATATAATCGAAGGAATTAACGATACTGCAAGAACCATTGAAGAGATAGACACTAAAATAACTACACAAACACAGGTTACGGGTCAAATTTATGATGAAATAGAAGATGTCAATAAACTGGTTATTCAAAACTCAGAACTTTTAATTGAGATGCTTACTTCAATTCAGAATCTTTCAAAACAAAGTGATATTCTTAAAGAAATTGCCGCACAGTTTAAAAAAGAACATCAGGATGATATTTCAAATCATATTTTTGGTGTGGACAATTTCGATAAAAATGATATTAAAGATGATATTAACATTAATAGTAATGAGAATTCTGTTGATATAAAGGAAATTATCCCTAGATAAAATCAGCAAAAATTATCAATAAAAATAATTTAATAGAATTAAAAAAAATGATTAAATTAAATTATAGTGTAAATTAAATAGTTTATCAAAAATTAAAATGGATCAAATAAGATATCTATCGGCTTCAGCATATTTTAAATCTAAATTTGGAAAGAAATTTAGAAGATTACCTGTTGATGCGGGTTTCTCCTGTCCTGGTAGATGTATTTACTGTTCATCATGGGGTTCTCTTGCGAAAAATTCTTCAGATGTCGTAAAATCAAGTTTAGAAAGACAAAATATCGATATAAATGAAAGATTTAATCAACGATTTTCTTTAGAAAAAAGATATGATTTAATAAAAAATCAGGTTGAGAAATTTTTGGGGAAAAATAATGAATTTTTAAAAGAGAAAGAGAAAAGAAAAACTCTTTTATACTTATATTTTCAAGCATTTTCAAGTACTTATGATTCTATTGAAAATATTAAATTAATATATGACTATAGTTTAAGTTTAGCAAAATTCGATGGTATCTTTATTGGAACAAGACCCGACTGCATAGATTATGAAAAAGCAAAATTAATCTCAAACTACTATAAAGATTATGATATATGGATTGAGCTTGGTCTTCAATCTTCTCATGAAAGAACCTTGAAATATATTAATCGACAGCATGATGCAAAGGTTTATGAAAATTCGGTAAAATTATTGAAAAATTTAGGTATTAAGGTTATATCACATATTATTATTGGTTTATATGATGAAAAAAAAGAAGATTTGATTGAAACTATTAAATTTTTAAATAATTTGAATATAGATGGAATTAAATTTCATAATTTATATATTCTACCCGATACCCAAATTTTTAAATACTATGAAAAAGGGATTCAAAAGGTATTAAGTGAAAAAGAGTATATAGAACAACTAGCAGAGGCAATTAAATATCTTAAAAAAGAGATTGTTATATTCAGATTATTTTCAGATCCAGAAGAAGGTTTTATTGCTCCTAAATGGAATATGAATAAGACAGAGTTGATTAAAGAACTTGATAGATATCTTGAAAAAAAAGAAATCTGGCAGGGGAAAATTTGGGAAAATGAAAAATATTAAGATGTCACATTTATTAAAAATATTTTTAATGCTAATATCTTTATTTATTTTTGTAACAGGTTGCAACTTTTTAGACCAAAAGGATCAAATTATAATAGGAATAAATCAGATAAAAACATTAAATCCTTTTTTATCAAACCTTCAAGATGAAAAAACTATCAATCACCTTATTTATGGTTCACTATTTACAATCAGCAGCAAAAATTCAAAGTTTGAGCCATTTATTGCTAAAAGGTTTTCTCTTTCTAAAAATATTATTTTAATTGAAATAAATAAAGATATATTTGATTCTGCTGGAAATTTAATTGATGCAAACTTTTTAAGTAGATATTTCAATTACTTTCAAAAAAGGATTAATGGTGATGATGATTCATTTATTCCTGATGTAAAAGGTCTTATAATCGATAGTGAAGATAATAATTTAGTTATAAAATTTGATGAATCATTGACTCAAATAGAGAAAATGCAAAAAGTAGGACATCTTTTTGTTTTTCCAATATTAAGTCCCGAAATTTTAGATATAATCTTAAAGAAGCAGGAAGCTTTTTATCAATATGGTAATTTAGAAAATTATACTATACCTATTATTTCTACAGGCAAATGGAAAATAATAGAGATTGATCCTCAAAATATTAAGATTGAAAAAAGAGTTTATCAAGAAAGAGAAAAAAATAAGAATATTCAAAATGAAGATAAGAAAAAAGTAATTTTGTTCAGGATTATAAAAGATAGTAATATTATTTTGCAAAATCTTATAAATAAAGAGATAGATATCTGTTTTGGTGATAAAAACGATGCAAAATTTATGGAAAATTTTTATTCTATTAAGTCGATTCAAGTAAATAATCCCGAATCTTTTTATGTACTATTTTTTAATTTTCAAAGTTCGAATCCTCAAAATAAAGATTTAATTTTAAATTTTAATTTTAGAAAATTTATATATGATATTATCTCATATAATTTTAAAACAAAAAAAATTAACTCAGAATTTTATATTATGCCATCTCATTTGATCTTAAGAAAGTTTGATCCTGTTGGTAAATCATCTTTAAAAGAATTTAATGAAAAAATAGGGGATGGATTATTTTTATATACACTTTCAGACGATCAATTTGGTTTATTTTTAATGCAAAATATAATTGATATCTTTACTTATTATGGAATAAATATCAAATGTTATAGTGAAAACTTGAATAATATGATTGCTAGAATTTATGCGACTAAAAATTGGGATTTATATATAAGCAGTCTTTCAATCGATTATCCATTTTTAATTGATCTTGACTTATTTAATCCTTTTAGTTATCAGCACATCTTTAACATTAATCTTGATAAAAATAATGATTTGCTTTTAGGTTTTGAAAATGAAATATATAATATGATTGAACAAAATAGTGAACTTATATTAAAAAATCCAGCTAAAATATATAAAAATATAGAGCAATTTATAATTAAAAATTATTATTTTATACCTTTAGCTCAGGATAGATTTTATATTTTTTATAACAGAAATTTAAAAATTAAATATGCTGAAATTATAAATAAAGGTTTTTTTATCTATTCCTTGTTTGAATAAAAAATTATAAATATTATTCAAGACTTAAAACAGCAGAATTAAATATTTTGCCTCTTTCAAATTCATTTACAAAAAGGTTAAATGAAGCAAAACCAGGTGAAAGCAAAATAATATCATTTTCTTTTGAATCTTGATAAGCTTTTTTCACAAGTTGCTTAAGATCTTTCCATCCATCTTCAATTGATTTATATCCCATTTTAATAAGCATTTCTTTTAGCATATCTGATCCCGAGCCATCAAGTAAATATAATTTTTCGACATTTTCATGTATAGCTTTAGCCATATTATCTATAGGTAGTTTTTTATCTACTCCGCCTGCTATTAAAATTATTCTACCTTTGTTTTTTATAGCTTGACTTTTAACAGCATTTATTGAGGCTGCTACAGCATCTGGAACAGTAGCGGTTGTATCATTAATAAAAGTAATGTTATTCAGTTCCCTTATTTTTTGAAGTCTGAAATCGGGTCCCGAAAAATTATTTAAAGTATTATATATGTTTTCAATGCTTATTCTGTTTAACAATGAGGCACAGATTGAAAGAGCAATATTGGTTTTGTTATGCTCTCCCTGTAATCTGGTATTTTCTAACGATGGAAGAATGAAAAGCTCAAAATTTGAATTATCTATTAAGATATTTAAATCTGATTCATTACTTATATTTCTATATTTTTCAATATCTGAAATAGAAAAAAAACTTTTATTTTTAAATAGATAAAGATAATTTTTATATTTAACAATAAAAAAAGGAAGTTTGTTTATAGAAATCTTTTTAATTCTATCGATCTTATCAATATTAGAATTTTCATCAAAATTTGATACAAAGATAAGATTAGATTTAATTTCTCCATTAATAAAGGAATTATAAAGATAATCATTATCAATATTTATAATAGTATAATCATCACTTTTTTGGAATTTAAAAATATATTTTTTATCCTCATAATATTCTTCCATTGAAGAATAATAATTTAAATGATCGGGAAAAATTGTCGTTAAAATTGAAATATTTGGTGATTTTTTATGAATAGATAAATCCGATAATTGCCAGCTTGAAAGTTCTAAAACGGCAAGTTTAGTATTATTATTTTCATTTATAGATGTAAGAGGATTTATTGTAATATTACCACCAAGAATAATATCGTTTATCGTAGTTTTTAAGATTTCGTAAATTAAAGTTGTAGTGGTAGACTTTCCTTTTGAACCTGTTATTCCTATGATTGGAAAGTCTGCCAATTCAAAAAAATATCCAATATCTGTATCAACGATAACATCGTTAGCTATTGCTGCTTTGATATATTGATTTGTAAATTTTATTCCCGCCCCTTTGAAGACAATGTCAACATTGATAAAATCATTGATATCATGACCATTTAATTTATATTCAATATTTGAAAATTCCTTTAATTGATCTATTGAATCTTGAAGTTCTTCTTTAGATTTTAAATCTGTAATTATTAGTTTTTTTACTTTTGGTGCAAGAAATTTGGCGGTACCAACTCCACCTCCATTTAATCCTAAACCCATTATAAGCACTGTCTTATCAGATAGATTAATATCTTTTGTCAAATGTTTCATATTAGACCTTATATAATTTCAAAGTCATAGCTTTCAAGAAAAGATTTTTTCCAGATCTTAAAAGGATCATAAACTTTACCATAGCATTTCAGGAAAGAAAAATCGATGAATCTTATCTTTGTGGAAAGATTAATCCATGTTATTGGTCCTCTTATTCCATAAATCTCTTCAAATTGTTTGTTTGAAAATAATTTTTGTCTTTTCAGTTTAAATTGAATAAGATGAAAATTATCAAATGTTACCAAAATTGAACTTGAGGGTTTAAATTTGGAAATATTTTCTATTTTTTTTGTTAAAATTCTTATAAGATTTGGATCTTCTTTTTGCAGGAGTAAATCAATTATTGGTTTTTTATCTATCATTTTTGAACCATATAAAAAAAGATAGACTGGATAATCAAGGTAATTTTTAGTGGAAAGATTTTCAAAAAGAAAATATAATCTTTCTTCTGGACTTAAATCATCTCGAACAATAAAATATTTCTGGACGATTTTGTAGTTATATGAAGAGGTACAAAAAATCTTTTTAAATCCTTTAGAATATAAATTATAAATAGATTTGTCTGAAAGATCTTTAGGAAGAAGAATTCTATCATCATATTCTAAATATTTAGCCATAAAATACCTGATAATTTTTTTAATTTCTTATCATAATAATATTAGAATGCAAATAAAATAGGATTAATTATTGACAAAATATAAAGCAAGACTAAATTCAAATTAGCTTATTTATTAAAATCAATTTAAATTGGGAGGCGTCTATTAAAACAACAGAATTGGAATATGTACTTCTTGGTCTTGTTTCTATAAATGATTTTTCTGGTTATGATGTGAAAAAGATTTTTGATAAATCTTACATTATTCGTTGGTCAGCTTCTCCTGGTTCTATTTATCCTGCATTAAAAAGACTTGAAAAAAGAGGATTATTAAAAAGTAAAAAAATAATGGATGGCAAAATACCAAAAGAAGTTTATTCAATAACAGAAGAAGGAAAAGAAAAGATCAAAGAATGGCTAAAAGAACCTTTTAAAGGCAATGCCATAACAAGATTTGGTCTTGAGTTAAAATTACTATTTTTGCACAATTTAACACCTAAAGAAAGAAAAGATTTTCTTACAAAGCAGATAGAAGAAATTAATAAGTGCATCGATAATCTTCCAAAGTGGAAGATGGAGATGGATGTTAAAAACAGATTTAGAGACATGCTTTATGAGGAAAAATTAAGAGAATTTAAACAAAATATAAAATTCTTAGAAAGTCTTTTAGAACTATAAATCAAAGAGGTACTAATGAATTATAGAATTTTTTTTGTACTGATTTTAATACCCTTAACATTTCTTTTTTCATGTCAAACATATAAATATAATATAACTGATAACTCAGGGAATTTATATTCACCTGAAAAATTATTACTCGAAGGTCAACTTGCTTATGATAAACAGGCATATGATGTTGCCATTAAGTATTTTATGACAATTTTAGAAAAATATCCCGATAACAAAGAATTTACCTCATGGGCATGTTATGAAATTGGTTTTGTATATTTTTCAATGAAAAAATATGATCTTGCAAAACAATGGTTTACTAAAGTAATTGAACAGTATAATGGTTCAAGCGCAGCTGTTAAATTGGCACAATATATGCTCCAAAAGATAGAAGAAATACTAAAAAGCAAAAAAAAATAAAAAAGTAGGAATATCCAAAATATAAATAAGAAAAATTCCATAAAAAAAATAAAAGTATTAATAAAATTATTAAAAATATTAAAAATGATTAGTAAAAAAAGTATTAAAAATATTATAAAAATAAAGTAATAATGAACATCAAAAATATTAAAAAAAGTTATAAAAGTTTAATTTTTAAAAAGATTGAAAAATAGTATAAAAAAAATTATTAAATTTGGAAATGGTTAACTATGAAAATATTTTTAGATACTGCAAATATTGAAGAAATAAAAAAGGGTGTCGAACTAGGCTTAATTGATGGTGTGACTACTAACCCAACTTTAATAGCAAAAGAAAATGTAGATTTCAAAACTAGAATAAAAGAAATTTGTGAGTTAGTTAAAGGTCCAGTATCTGCTGAAGTCATAGGAACAAAATCAGAAGAAATGATAAATGAGGCGAAAATTTTGGCTAAAATATCTTCTCATGTTGTGGTTAAGATTCCAATGACAGAAGAAGGTATTAAAGCCACCAAAGTCTTAACTCGAGAAGGTATAAAAACTAACCTTACCTTGATTTTTACTCCTTTACAGGCTTTGGTTGCTGCAAAAGCTGGGGCTACTTATGTTTCTCCATTTGTTGGAAGGTTGGATGATATTAGTAATGAAGGGATGAAACTTGTTGAAGATATTAAAAAAATTTTTACAAATTATTCATTTCAAACTGAAATAATTGTCGCATCAATAAGACATCCAGAGCATATTTTAAGAGCAGCTAAAATAGGAGCAGATATTGTAACCGTTCCATTGAATGTCTTAATTAAAATAATGAAACATCCATTGACAGATATAGGGTTGGAGACTTTTTTAAAAGATTGGGAAAAATATAAGAATAAATAAAAATTAATTTTCATAGTTAATATTTCTTTTAATTTTTATTATTCTATTTCCTTATGGAGATTCTATGAGTGAAGTCATGACGCCCCTTGGTATAGATGAACTTATCTATTCGATTTTCTCAGAATATAATAAGAACGGATCTATTTTCAGTATTTCAAATAATTATTTTTATAAACCTTCAACAAAAGCAAGATTCAACTTCTGGGGAAAAAACTTAGATTTGCCAACTGGTGTCGCAGCAGGACCTCATACTCAACTGGCTCAAAATATAATTGTTAGCTTTTTAACTGGTGCAAGATTTATAGAACTAAAGACAATACAGGATAATGATGACATTCAGGTAGATAAACCCTGTATCTATGCTGCAGATGAGGGTTATAATGTCGAATGGTCAACAGAATTAAAAGTTGAACAGGCACTGGATGAGTATATTAAAGCATTTCTTTTAATTGTTGTTCTTCAAGATATATTAGAATTAAAACCAGAATTCAAAGATAAAAGTTTTCACATTGACGATGGTTTTAATTTTGTAGCAAGTATCGGTTATAGCTATCAAGGGATAAGGTCATCCAAAGTCGATAGATTTATAAATGAAATTACCGGGAAAGGTAATAGAATAAAGGAGTTATCCAGAGAATTAATAGAAATATTAAATCAACCTTTTTGTAAAAAGTTTGTAAGTAAATTAGGAAAAGATTTTCCTTATGAAATTCTTGAAAAAATTTCCGAAGAATCTTATCCAATCTCTCAAGTCTTTACATTATCGACAATGCATGGAACAAAACCCGAAGAGATAGAGACTATTATTCGTTATCTTTTTGTAGAGAAAAAATTAAATACAATTTTGAAAGTCAATCCAACACTTTTAGGATATCAAAAAGTTAAAAGCTTGCTTCATAGTCATGGATTTGGCTATATAAAGTTAAGTGAAGAAAGTTTTGCTCATGATCTTTACTTAGAAAAAGCTTTTGAGATTGTTGAAAGAGCTCTTGAAAAAGCTGAAGAAAGGAAACTTCATTTTGGAATTAAGGTTAGCAATACTTTGGCAACCATAAATCAGACAAATATGAAAGGTTCCATGGCTTATCTTTCAGGTAGAGCATTATTTCCTATCTCTTTAGAGGTAGCAGAAATTTTTAGAAAAAAATTTAAAAACCTTACAATCTCATTTTCAGCAGGAGCAAATCAATTAAATGTTAAAGAGATATTGAAAAATGGAATATATCCTGTTACTGTTGTTACAGATATCTTAAAGCCAGGTGGTTATTATAGACTTTATAATATAGCTAAAGAATCAGATTTTAAGTTCAGCTTAAAATTTAAAAAATTTAATGCTTCAGAAATATCTACCGGGGAACTATACCAAAAAAATCATGAACATCCATTTTTCCCTCTGGAAAAAAAGGTAGTTGAAAATAAGATTCCATTATTCGATTGTTTTTTAGCTCCATGTGTTTACTCATGTCCTATACTTCAGGATGTACCTTTGTATTTACGTTTTTTAGAAAAAAAAGATTATAAAAATGCCATTTTAACTATCTACTCTAAAAATCCTCTACCTTATATTACATCAAAGATTTGCACACATTTTTGCATGTATAATTGCACAAGAAAATTTTATGATAAATCTGTTTTGATTAGAGATCAAAAGCTCTTAGCTTCAAAAAAAGGTTATAAATTTCTTAAAGAATATATTAATCAAGAAAAGAAAAATATAAAAAAGAATGGTATTAAAGTAGCAATTGTAGGTGCTGGACCTGCGGGACTTTCTGCAGCAAATTTTTTAGCCCGAACAGGATTTGATGTTACAATATTTGAAAAAGAAAATAAAATCGGAGGAATTGTTTTTACTACAATACCAAATTTCAGAATAAAAAAGAGCGAAATAGATAAAGATATTCAATTATTAAAAATTTTCGATGTTAAATTTGAAAATAAATATATAGAAAAAGTATCAAGTTTAAAAGAACAGGGCTTTAGTTATATTATAGTTGCAACTGGAGCAGATAAATCAAAAGAATTAAACCTGGAATATAAAGAAGGGGAAATTTTAGATTCCATTGAATTTTTAAGATTATTTAATGAAAAGAAAAAAATTAATATAGGCAAGGAAGTAGTTGTTATCGGTGGTGGAAATTCTGCTATGGACGCTGCAAGAGCAGCTAAAAGGGTTAGAGGAGTAAAGAATGTAACAATTGTATATAGAAGGACAGAAAACGAACTTCCAGCAGATAGGGAAGAATATGAAAATGCAATAGAAGATGGCATTAGTTTCAGGATGCTTCGTCAACCAATTTCATTTAAAAACAATACTTTAACATGTGAAATAATGCAACTTTCTGAAAAAGGAAATGATGGTAGAAGAAAATCGATTCCTACTGGAAAATATGAAATCTTAAAGGCAGATTCGATAATTGTTGCTATAGGCGAAGAAATTGACTCAAATTGGTTCAATGAAAATGGTTTAAATTATAACAGATCCGATAAAACAGTTAATGCGATTGATAAAGAGAAAAAGATTATATTTAAAGAAGATGAATCTATTTATATTATAGGGGATTCGGTTAATGGACCTGCTTCAGTAGTTGAAGCTATAGCTGATGCAAGATTTGCAGTAAATAAAATTTTAGAAAAAAATAATATTGAGCAGGATATCTTTTATAATTTACCACCAATTGATAACTTGAAGGCAATAGATGAAAAATCGATGATCGATAAAGGTAAGATAAAACAAGAGATTAAATATGATTATAAAAGGTGTTTTGAATGTAATCTATATTGTGGAAGATGCGTTGATGTCTGCCCAAATAGGGCAAATAGAGTAATACCTTATTCCAATAAGTCATTTAAAGATTATTTTCAGATTATTCATATAGACTATCTTTGCAATGAATGTGGAAATTGTGAGACATTTTGCCCATATTCGGGTAAGCCTTATAAAGAAAAATTTACTATTTTCGGTTCAATTGAAAATTTTAATAATTCGGTAAATCCAGGCATTTTTGTCTTACCATATCAGAATAAAGAAGAAATTGAATTTAAGATAAGAGATGAAAAATTGAAAACATTAGAAATTAAAGCCCAAAAAATAAATAATTTATTTAGATCAAAAGAAAATTCGCCCGAAGTGGATTTTTCTCTTTATTTAATAAATTATTATCCCGAAATTTTTAAAGGTAATACTAAATTAAGTGAATAAAAAAAACGCCCCTTTTCGGGGCGTTTCTTTTAATTGTTAATTAAAATCCTGCAAATGTTAAGAATTCATTCCATTGAGTATTAGCACAGATATCAAGTAGTCTATATGTAGAAGTATCTGCCATTAATGTAATAGAAACACCATAAGCATTATTTGACCAT
>ERZ795050.4055-NODE-4055-length-13872-cov-14.525223_pt1 | contig 13872 bp, 12 predicted proteins | sample MGYA00375134_ERZ795050 | MGnify/ENA primary metagenome ERZ795050 (study PRJEB30179, sample SAMN05720221) | activated sludge metagenome | isolation source: Anaerobic digester | place: Japan | collected 2015-05-26 ... | reverse complement strand
TGCTGCTGGAGCCGCTGCGACACGTAAGTAAGCCGGAATTCTCGGCGGTGTTCTTCCGTCGCAACACGACGCAGGTGCGCAATCCGGGCGGGCTGTGGGACGAGTCGATGAAGCTCTACCCGGCGACGGGTGGAGTGCCTGCGCAATCGGTCATCCTGTGGCAGTGGCCGGGCGGCGGGAAAGTGAAGTTTGCCCACTTGGAGCACGAAAGCAGCAAGCTGGATTGGCAAGGCGCGCAGATTCCGCTGATCTGTTTCGATGAGCTGACGCATTTTTCCAGGTCTCAGTTCTTCTACCTGTTGAGCCGCAACCGCAGCATGTGCGGAGTCAAGCCGTATATCCGCGCGACCTGCAACCCGGACGCGGATTCGTGGGTGGCCGAGCTGATTGCATGGTGGATCGATCAGGACACCGGGTATCCAATTCCCGAGCGGTCCGGCGTGGTGCGCTACTTTTGCGTTCTCAATGATTCGGTTTTGTGGGGCGATAGCGCCGACGAGCTGCTGGACAGGTACGGCAATCCCGATCTTCCGATCGGGCACGAGGACCAGATCAGGCCGAAGTCGCTGACGTTCATCGGAGCAAAGCTCACAGACAACCGCGCATTGATGGCGGCCGATCCGGGATACCTGGCAAACCTCAAGGCGCTTCCGGCAGTCGAGCAGGCGCGACTACTCGGCGGCAATTGGAAAATCCGGCCGGCTGCCGGGCTGTACTTCCGGCGCGAGTGGTGCCAGATCGTGGATGCGGCTCCGGCAGGCGCGCAAGTTGTGCGCTATTGGGATTTGGCGGCAACGGTCAAGACGGAATCGAATGACCCAGACTGGACGGTTGGCATAAAGCTGTCGCGAGACGGTCGCACCGGGCGGTTTTGCGTTTTGCATGCGGCTCGATTGCGCGACACGCCGTTGTCGGTAGAGCGTGCCATCCTCAACACGGCCAGCGCAGACGGACACGACTGCCGGATCGGGCTGCCGCAGGACCCTGGCCAGGCAGGCAAGTCGCAGGCGCAATACCTCGTTCGCCAGTTGGCCGGATACAGCGCCGCCACCAGGCCGGAGCGTGGAGACAAGGTTACTCGGTTTGGACCGTTCTCGGCGCAATGCCAGGCGGGTAACGTCGATATTCTGCGCGGCGCTTGGAACGAAGAGTTTTTCACGGCGCTGGAAGGATTCCCAGATTCTGCGCATGACGACGACGCAGATGCGTGTGGCGGCGCTTTCGGGATGTTCGTGGACAATTCGTTGGGAATGCTCGACTGGATGGCGGCTCAGGCGCAAGCAGCAATGGCACAGAAGGAGGCGGCATGACGGCTGGCGGAACGAAAACACCGATCGATCCGGGCATCGTGGCCCGTGTTTCGGCCGGCATCCGCTATGCGATCACCGGCAAGGCGCCAGAGTGGTTTGGACCGGGCGAACCCATGGCGCCCGTGGTGCCGGCGTCGGACAAGCCAAGCGTCGAGGGGCGACAGTGGGATTTCCCGGCGTTCGTCAATACGACGCCAACGGTGCGGCAGGGCGAGGCGATTACGTTCGCGCAGTTGCGCGCACTGAGCGAATCTTGCGACGTGCTGCGGATCGTGATCGAGACCCGCAAGGATCAGCTCGAAAAGCTGGCATGGACGATCAAGCCGCGCAACGAAGACAAGGGCTCAGATTCGCGCTGTGATGCGATCGCCAACGCGCTGCGCCTCCCCGACCAAGAGCACACATGGGTGCAGTGGTTGCGTATGGTGCTTGAGGATTTGTTCGTGCTCGACGCTCCTGCGCTGTATGTGCGGCGCACCGTCGGCGGCACGCTTTATGCGATCGAACCGATTGACGGCGCGACGATCAAGCGCGTGCTGGACGACCACGGGCGGACGCCGATGCCGCCTGCCACGGCTTATCAGCAGGTGCTGAAGGGCATGCCGGCGGTCGATTACACGCGCGACGAGCTGATCTACCTGCCGCGCAATCCTCGCACGCACAAGATATACGGATACAGTCCGGTCGAGCAGATCGTGATGACGGTCAATATCGCCCTGCGTCGCGCGCTGCATCAGCTGCAGTTCTACACCGAGGGCAACATCCCGGAATCGCTCATCGGGGTTCCGGAAACGTGGAACCCGGACCAGATTCGGCAGTTCCAGGAGTATTGGGACGCGCTGCTGGAGGGCAACACAGCGGCCCGGCGTCATGCCAAGTTCGTTCCGGGCTCGCTGAAGATTCAGGAGACGAAGCCGGGGGCGCTCAAGGACGATTTTGACGAATGGCTGGCTCGCATCGTGTGCTTCGCTTTCTCGATTTCGCCGACGCCGTTCGTCAAGACGCAGAACCGGGCAACGGCAGAAAGCGCGCAGGAGCAGGCGCTATCCGAAGGTCTGGCGCCCCTGATGGGATGGGTCAAGGCGCTGATGGATCTCATCATCGGCAAGCACTTCAACGCGCCGGATCTTGAATTTCAGTGGGATCAGGGATCGCCGGTCGATCCGCTGGTGCAGGCGCAGATCCATCAGATATACGTGCAGGCGAAGATCAAGACCGCTGACGAGGTGCGCGCGGAGTTGGGCGCAGACCCGCTGACGGCAGAGCAGCGAGCGGAACTGACGCCGCAGCCGCCGCCCATGCTGCCGCCGGCCGCAAGCCAGCAACCGCCGGAGCCAACCCCTGCAAAGGAGGCTCTGGCAAAGGCAAAAAAGCCTGTTTCGCCTATTGACCGGGAGCGCCAGTCAATAGCGCGCAAGCAGAAAGAGATTCAGCAGGTAGTCGCCGACTTTCTCGCCGAGCAGGCAACGGATGTGGCAAAACAGGTAATCGACCTGCGCGGCGAGTTTGCGCAGGCGGTGGCCGGCGACATCAAACAGGCTGACGCAGTTCTTGATGGCGTGGTCTTTCGCGGATGGGCGACGCTGGCAGGCGATGTGCAAGGAATCATGGAGGCGGTGTGCAAGGACGGATCGATTGCCGCGCTGGCGCAGATCGGGATTGCTGGCGCCGTCAAGCCGCTTGACGAGCTGACGCCAGACGAGAAGGCAGAATATCTCGCGCTGCTGAAACAGGTCAATGAGCGCGCGGTGGCGTATGCAGCGGATCGAAGCGCAGAGCTTGTGGGGATGCGCCGAGTTGGTGGGAAACTCGTACAGAACCCGAATGCGGCATGGCGGATCGACGAGAGCACGCGCGAAATGCTGCGCAGTGATGTGATTCGCGCCATGGACGAGGGCATGAGCAATGAAGATCTCGCCGACCTGATCCAGCAAAACTACGGGTTTTCGGATGCGCGCAGCGAAAACATCGCGCGCACGGAGACGGCTTTTGCCGATTCTGCAGGAAACATGTCGGCCTATCGGGCGAGCGGCGTAGTTGCCGGCAAGCGGTGGATTACCGGCGCCGGGTGCTGCGACCTGTGCGAGGCGCTGGACGGCGTTGAGGTGCCGCTTGATGCGGATTTCCCGGACGGCGGCGATTGTCCGCCGCTGCATCCGCAATGCCGATGTGCCTGTACGCCAGTGCTGGCCGAGGAAAATTCTGACTAAGGAAGGGCAAGTATGACAATCAAGAAGTATGCGGTGCCGGCCGGGGTCACGTCGATCACCTTGCCGGATGGCAGCGTGCTCATCCCGGTAGGCAACGTCGTGTCGACCGACAGTCGATACGAGTCTGAACTGGTGCGGTCGGGGTGTGTGCCGGACGACACTGCGCCAGCAGATCGATACGTGACAGCGGAACAGTTCCGCGACCGATTCACCGGAGCTGAGCTGGCGGCAATACTGGCGGCGCAGCAGACTGACGCGCAAATCGCGCAGTTTCTCTATCTCGTTGCGACTGCAACCGGCCCGTTCTCGCTCGATGACCCTCGCGTTGTCGCCGGATTGCCGTACCTCGTCAGTAAGGGCCTGATCGCGTCAAACAGACCAGGCCAGATCCGCGCATAACTCCAGGAGAATCAGCAAGTGAAACTGTACGCAGAAATCAGCAAAACCGAATCGCAGGACGACGGAACGATCAAGGTCTGGGGTTACGCATCGAGCGAGGCTGTTGATTCGGACGGCGAGACGGTTACAGCCGAGGCCATGAAGGCCGCCATCCCCGATTACATGAAATGGGGAGCCGTGCGCGAGATGCACCAGCCATCCGCCGCCGGAACCGCCATCGAATGCCGGGTGGAAGACGACGGCAGAACGCTCTTCGGCGCGCATATCGTCGATTCGGAGGCGGTCAAGAAGGTGCAGGCGAACGTCTACAAGGGGTTCTCCATCGGTGGCAAAGTGACCAGTCGCGACGAGCTGAACAAGTCGATTATCAAGGGACTCAAGCTCGTGGAAATCTCCCTTGTAGATCGCCCGGCCAATCCTGAAGCGGTCATCACCGTTTGCAAGATCGACGGCGACGCGGATCAAGAGCCGGCGGTCGATGCGCTGGCCGATCTGCTCAATAAGGGCGCCATTTCCGCAGAGCGATTGCTTGAGCTTGCGAAGGCCGATCTGCCGGCAGAAGAAGACCTGAAGAAGGGCTTGTACACGGTCACTCGACTTGCCGATGTGCTGGATTCGCTGGCAAGCATTTGCGCCAGCAGCGAATGGGAGTCGCAGAGTGAAGGCGATTCTTCGCCGATCCCGCAGGCGCTGCGCGACTGGCTGAAAGAGGGCGCGAAAATCTTGCAGGACATGGCCGCAGAAGAAGTGGCCGAGATGGTGTCCGAACTCCAAAGCTTGGCGCAGCAATCGGCGGCTCGGGATCTGGCGCTCGCCGACAAGACCGGAGACCTTGCCAAGGCGGGGGCGAAGTTCTCTGCAGCCGCTCGCGAAAAGCTCGCCAAGGCGCATCAGGCCATCCGCGAAGCTGGCGACCATCTTGCCAGCACAGGATATGACAAGGACTGCGACGACGAAGATGGCAGCAAAGCGGAAGCTGCTGCCGATCTGGCGAAGGTGGCCGGCGAGCTAGATCTAGCGAAGGCCGAAGCCGTCAAGATTGCCGCAGAGCGCGACGCACTGCAGAAGCGAGTGCAAGAGCTGGAAGCCCTGCCCGCTCCCGGCAAGGCATTTCTCCGCGCGGTGGCAAAGGGCGAAGATGCCGGCGCGGAAGATGAGCCAGCCAGCAAGGTTGCCCCTGTTATCGACCATCGAGGCGACATCAACGAGGCCGCGACCCTCATCAAGATGATCCGCGCGGGCGCGCCTGTCGTCAAGTAATCGATTTTTCAACAATCCGGCCGCGTTGCGGCCTTTTTCATGTTTGCCATTCGCCGCCATTGAGGCGGCTTTTTTTTGGAGCAAAACACCATGGGCGCAAATACCACCGCCGAAACTCTCGCGCTGCTGAAGGTGGCGCAATCGAATCCGGATGACATCATCAAGACGTTTGCCGCGCCGGCCAGCGCGGCGGCCGGCCTGCAGGCGTACAACCTCGAAGCCCCGTCGCTCAAACTGTGGCCCGTCCTTACGCCGCTGCGCAACAGCATCGCGCGCATCGGCGGCGGGTTCGCTGGCGTCGCGAACTGGAAGGCGATCACGAACATCAACGCCGGCAACACGCGCGCCGGCATCGCCGAAGGCAAGCGCGGCGGGACCATCACGCACACTTTGTCCGAATACTTCGCGGCTTTTCGCGGATATGGGCTGGAAAACAGCGTGACCTTTGAAGCGCAGTACGCCGGCAAGGGTTACGAAGACCTCAAGGCGTTGGCAACCCTGCAGACGTTGCAGGCGACCATGATCCAGGAGGAGCGCTTGATCCTCGGCGGCAATACGAGCGTCGCCTTGGGAACCACGCCAACGCCGTCGCTGGTCGGATCGGGCTCTGGCGGGACGCTGGCCGCTGGAACGTGGAGCGTTATCGCCGTCGCGCTGTCGCTGCAAGCGTATCTCGATGTCGTCGGCGTCAATAACGGGGCCATCGGGCAGTCCCTCGCCATCGCATCGGCAACGGTGCCGGGACAGATTACGCGCACCAATGCGGACGGAACGACCGACACATTTGGCGGTGGCTCGGCGCAGAAGTCTGCGGCGGCTACTGTCGTGACGACCGGATCGACTTCTAGTATCGCCGCTACCGTAGCCAACTCCGGCAATGGAGCGGTCGGTTACGCATGGTTCTGGGGTGCCGCCGGTAGTGAGGCTCTGGGCGCAATCACGAGCATCAACAGCGTTTCGATTACGGCTGCCGCTACTGGTACGCAATTGGCAAGCTCGCTGACGGCAACGGATTCGAGCAAGTCGGCGCTCGACTTTGACGGACTGCTCACGCAGGCATTCAAGAGCGGATCGAATGCGTACATCGCCGTGCAGGCGACCGGCACCGCCGGCACGGGCACGCCGCTTACTTCGGACGGCGCGGGCGGGATCTCGGAATTCGAGGTGGCGTTCGTCAATTTTTACAACAAATATCGCACATCGCCGTCCACGATCTACGTCAGTTCGCAGGAGTTGGTCAACATCACGAAGAAGGTCATCGACAACGGCGGCGCCCCGCTGCTGAAGATCAACGCCAACATTAACGCGCAGACAAACGGTATCGCTGCCGGCGTCGTCATCGGAAGCTACTGGAACAAGGTTGTCGGCCGCGAGATTCCGCTGGTCGTGCATCCAAACTTGCCGGCCGGGACGGTCTTCTTCTACACCGCAGAATTGCCGTATGCGGTCGCCAACGTCACCGCCGTCGCGCGCATGCTGATGCGGCAGGACTACTACTCGCTCGAATGGCCGCTGAAGACGCGCAAGTACGAGTATGGCGTCTATGCCGACGGTGTGCTGCAGCATTTCGCGCCGTTCTCGATGGGCATCATCACCAACATCGGCAACGGGTAATCCAGTCTCTTCCAGGTGTGAAAGGGCCGCTTTCGGGCGGCCTTTTCTTTTGGGGAATCACGCATGGCTGATTTGACGACGCTGGCGAACGTCAAAGGGTGGCTCGGCGTCACCGCGACAACCGACGACGCCTTGTTGACGCGGCTGATTTCGGCCGCCAGCGATTACGTTCAGAAGTGGCTTAACCGCACGATCGCGGAGCAGCCGTACACCGAGACGCGCGACGGAACTGGCGGCTACGTGCTGCCGCTGTCCAACTATCCGGTATCGGCCGTGTCTTCGCTGACGATCGATGGTGTTTCGATTCCCGCCGCAGCCAACGCGCAAGGTTCCGGGTATCTATTCACCCAGACAAAGCTGGTTCTCGTTGGCGGTTATCGATTCTGGCGCGGGCTGCAGAACGTTGTCGTAAGTTACACGGCTGGCTATGCCACTACGCCAAACGAAATCGAGCAGGCGACGATCGAACTAATCTCGATGCGCTACAAGGAGCGCGACCGCATCGGGCAAGTCAGCAAATCGATAGGCGGAGAAACGATTACTTTCTCGCAGAAGGATTTTTCTGACGCTATCGAGACGACGCTATCCAATTACAGAAAGGTCATCCTGCTGTGATCGAGGGGTATCTCGTCGGCGATCGCGAAGCGGTTGCGCGATTCTCCCATTTCGGCCCCGAGTTGCAGTCGCAACTGGTCAAGCGCGTCACCCGTCTGGCGTTTGCCCTGCAGAAGCGGGTGCAGGAGACCAAGCTATCAGATCAGGTGTTGCACGTGCGCACCGGCAGGCTGCGCCGTTCGATCAATTCCCGCGTCGAGGAAGACGGCGCGCGCGTCTATGGCTTCGTCGGCACAAATGTTGTCTATGGGCAGCGTCACGAGATGGGATTTTCCGGAACGGAAAACGTCAAGGCGCACTCTCGCCTGATGACGGTGGCCTTTGGGCGAAAGGTCAAGGACCCTCGGCAAATTTCCGTCCGCGCGTTCTCGAGGCAGATCAAGTACGCTGCGCGTCCGTTCCTGCGGCCGGCGCTCGCCGAGATGAAGCCGGAGATCGTCAAAGGCATGGAACAGGCGCTGCGTGACGCCGCCAAGGTGGCCTTCACATGATCGCTCGCGAGACCATTTATGCGGCGCTGTTCGCCAAGCTGTCGGCCGTTGCCGGGTTCGTCACGACATCGCGCCGACTCAAGCATTGGGACGACGTGCCGCAGCAGCAGCAACCGGCGCTGTTTCTGAGCCAGCACACGGAGACGCTGACCACGAGTCCGGGCGGCGATCGCCATTGGCAATTTTCGCTGATTGCGCTCATCTACGTGCATACGCAGGCAGACAAGACGATTGCCCCGACGACGCTACTCAACCCGATCATTGATTCCGTTGTCGCCGCGCTGTTGCCGGACGCCATCACCAAGCGCAACACGCTCGGCGGCGTGGTCATGGACGCGCAGATCAGCGGCGCTATCGAAATCGATCATTACGACGACCAGGCGGTTGTCGCCATCCCCATCACCATCAAAGCAGCACAATAGGAGGCATCACATGGGTTATGCATACATGGGGTCTGGAAAAATCCGGATCGCCCCGTACAGCACGAGCAACACTTACGAGCAGCGCGCTTTCGTCGACGTCGAAAACGCCAGCATTTTCGAGATCACCCTGCAGCCGGACGAGAAGGAACTGATGGACTTCACGAACCCGGCAGGCGGCACGGACGCCAGCGTGAAACGCATCAAAACCGTTACCGGAAAAATGGACTTGCGCCACTTCACGGCGGCGAACTTGGCGCGCGCCATGTGGGGAACGACGACGGCGCAAACGGCGACCCCGATAACCGGCGAGGCGGGCTACAAGATCAATGCGGGCGGCTTCATCGCCACGAAGCGATTGATCGACATCACCGTAGCCCCTGTGCTGAAAAAGGGAGGGACGGCCATTCTGTCGGCTGATTTCACCTACTCTGCCGGCGGCGTCCAGATTGCGAGCACGATCACTACGCCGGCCGTGACTTCCGGCGACGCCATCACCATCGATTACACGCCGCTGCTCTCGACCAGTGCGCAGGGGCTGCAGGCGGTTGCGCCGCTGGTGTCGATTCATTTCGAGGGCATCGACGTGAATTCGGGCAAACAACTGGCGGCGAAGATCTGGCAGGCCAAGTTGGGCAGCGCGCAGTCGCTGTCTCTGATCGGGGACGAATTCGGAGTACTGTCTTTGCCGTTCATGGCGCTCAAAGATTCGACGATTTCAGCGGCGACCAACTCGCAATTCTGCGAAATCCAGATCGCGTCCTGATGGCTCTGACGAGTCAAGTCCATCTCGGGCCGCGCGTGGTCACGGTCCGGGAGCTGACATTTGCAGACGTGCGCGACTGGCTGCGGCGGCGCGAAATCCTCAAGTCCTGCGATGTGATTCACGCGCTGGCATTCGAGGATTTCGGCATCGATGACCTGGCGGAAATGTCAGACGCGACGACCGAAGAAATGGAGGCTTGCGCGCCGTCCGAACTCAAGCCGCTGATCGAAGCCTGCAAGGCGCTGAACCCGCATTTTTTCCGCACGCGGGCGGCCCTGGCCCAGGCCGCCCGCGCCACGCTGGCCAATGCCGCGCAGCAGACCTAGACCGGTCCGCGTGTATCCTTGTGACGCACGGGCATGCGGGGGTGTGGGGTTACACGTGGAGCGCATATCTCGCCGCTGTTGCGCTGGCAAATGAGTCAACCCAGTCGGCCAAGGCGCGTTAGAATGCCTGAGTGGGGACAGATCAACCAGACGACCGACCGATTGCCAAAGGTTCGCGCTATTGGCTTCCGGGCTTGTCGGGCATTCTGTTGGAATCGGCGCTGATTGAACTGGTCACACTCGACAAGCCGATGGAGCTGATTATCAGCAAGCACCGATTGCCGGACGGCTCCTATCACTTCGGGGTAACGCTGCTCGACCGTTGAGGATTGCCGCCATGCTGCGCGCCTTTCTTCTTGCCTGTCTCCTTCTTCCTTTTTCGGCCGTGGCGCAATACAAGTGCGTGATCGATGGCCGCACGAGCTACACCGAGCGCCCCTGCGCGCCGGGCGCCAAGCCGCTCGAACTCAAAACCGACATCCCCATTACCGACGCCGAGAGAAGCCGCGCGCAGGCTGAAAACTGGAAACGACATGCGGAGCTGTTCAAGGCCATCGGCCGCAGCGCGCGCGTAACCGGCGCCGACTTGTCTGCCGTCGATCGAATGGCGCGATACGAGAAAGACATCGGCGACGAGGAAGCGAGGCGGCAAGAAGTGGAAGCCGCGCGCAAGCGCCAAAAGTAGCCTCGTCAAGAACGAACACCGCGCCGCCTTCGGGCGGCTTTTTTTTGGGCAAATTCCATGGCTGACAACATCGTCGACGTCAAATTCGGCGGCGACGCCGGACCGGCAAAGAAAGCGATCGAGGACACGCGCGCCGCGCTCAAGTCGGCGTCGGCGGATATGTCTGCCAGCCTGAAGTCGCTCAAAGCTCCGGTAACGGAGTTTCAGGCCGCGCTGGCCGGCTTGGCGTCCGTGCTGGCCGGCGGCGCCATGTTCAAGGCGTCCGTAGAAGCGGCCAACGACTGGAACACGGAAATCACCAAGCTTTCCAAGGCGATGGGGACGACCGCCGAGGAAGCCAGCGTGATGGCGGTTGCGTTGAAGCATATCGGCCTTGATGCGGACGCGGTAACGTCGGCGTCGCTTGCCATGACGCGGCAACTGAGCCACAACGAGGCGGCGTTCCAAGCGTTCGGCGTGCAAACGAGGGACGTGCAAACCGGCGCGCTGAAGCCAATCGGCGACATCATGGCGAGCGTCAATCAAAAACTGCTTGCACAGACCAACGTTGCGCAGCGCAACGCGGACGGGATGCGGTTCTATGGCCGGCAGTGGACAGAGGTCATGGGCATCCTCAAGCTGACTACGCAGGCGATGGAAGAGGCGAACGCGCGCGCCAAGGAACTCGGTTTGATCGTCGGTCAGGAGGGAGTGCAGGCAACGCGGGAGCTGAAGGAAGAGCAGCGCGACATGGGGCTTATCCTCAAGTCGGTTGAGATTCAGATTGGTGAAAAGCTCCTGCCAACCCTCGTCAAGCTCGGTTCGTATCTGGTCGGCGAAGGCGCAAAAGCGGTGTCCGGCTTCGGCACGCTGCTGGATTGGCTATCCAAGGGCATTCTGTCGCTTGTTGTCGTTTGGCAACAGATGGCGACGGCGGCGGCATTTGGCGCATCCGTGGTCAAGGCCGCGCTGACCGGCAACCTGTCTGAGGTCAGGCGCCTGTATGAAGCCTATGCAGAGCTTTCCGACGAACACGCGGCAGCCATGCGCAAGCTGTGGGATGACGACCAAAAGGCCGCCGCCAGTGCCGAAAAGCTTGCGCAGCAGAAAAAGAAGCTCGAAACCGACCTGCAGATCCAGTTATCGAAGCTGGAAGATCTGCGCGTGCAGGCGGCCAAGGGAGCGAATGCCGAAATCCTGAAGTCCGACAAGGAACGTACTGACGAGCAACTGAAGGACGCGCAGCGGCTGCACCAAGCGTTGCAGAAGGCGTTTGAGGATTCGGTGCGGTCGGCAAAGTCTGCCAAGGACGAAGCTGCCAAGCTGCTGCAGTCTGCAGCCGACAAGGCGCAGAGCGGGGCCGATGCGGCGGCGGCGACGCGCGAACGGCTGCTCAGCCCGGACGACCAAAAGATCGTGCGGCAAAACCGGGAGGACAAGGCCGGGCGGGAAATCGACGAGGCCGGCCGTATGGTCGGAATCGCAAGCGTCGCAGTCTATGCCGGGCGCAACGAATCCGCCAAGAAACTGCTCGACACGAACGAGAAGATTCTTGAGGCGCAGAAGAAAATCGTCGACGCGATGGAAGACAGCGAAGAGAAAGCGCGCCGTCAAGAGTCGATCGGCAATCACCTGTCGCAGATCGATACCGCCCGCGCGCGCATGAAGCAGGGCGAGGCGAAGACGGAAGAAGAACGCACGCAGGCACTCGCCGACAAGCTAAAAGAGGTCGAGTCGCAAATCAAGGAGCTGACCGACGCGCCGGCAAAAATCAAGATCGAGGCCGACATCCAGCAGGCAATCGACGGCATCAATACGACGCTGGTGGCTCTCGGGCAGTTGCAGGACAAGACGGTAACGGTAACGGTCAAAACCGTGCAGGAAGGGCAACCAGTCGCCGCCAGCGGTGGCGGATCGGACGCGCCACCGGGCTTTGCTGAGGGCGGCTACACCGGATCGACGGGCGGGATCGTTCATCCATACGAACAGGTTATCCGGGCTGACGTGGTGGCGCAGCCGGGCGTGCGCGCCATGCTCGAAACGCTCAACCGTGGCGGGGTGTCGGCTCTGGCCTCGGCGGGAATGGTCAATGCTCCTGCGGCAGCCCCGGCATCGTCCGGCAGTCCCAACGTGTTCAACTTTCCCGGCATGGGCAGCTTTGAGGCGACGATGGCGCCAGATCAACAGGCGGCGCTTGAGGTTGCGTTCCGGCGTGTCGCGCTGCAGAAGGGGGCGAGACGGTGAAAGCGCTGATTATCGGTGGCGTGTCGATTCCAGACCTTGCCGCGCTGGAGCTGCAGCAGACTTACGAGCCTATTGGCGGCGAACTGATGCTGCGTACCATCGGCGGATCGGCAATCAAGCAGATTACATGGCAAAAGTGGCGCACGACGATTACCGGCGGCGGATGGCTTCCGTTTGGCCTGTCGTCGCTCGACTACTCCGCGCAGATGTCCGTAGCGTGCATCGTGCCGCGTGCTGTCGTTTGCTCCGGGTTGTCGGCAACGCTTCCGGCCGCTCGGCGCAGCGATACGGGATATCTGCCGTGGGGCGTTGCGCTACTGGCCGACCAAACGACACAGGTAACGGCGGCGACGATGGCCGGCAATGTGGCGACGCTCGACGCGGTTGCCGGGGCAATCGGATACCATGCCATGTACTACCCTCTCCTGCAGTGCTACGTCAGCCGGCCGAAGGAGCAGGGCGTTCGTGAGACAGCCTCTTATGGCTGGTCGATCGTCGCCGAGGAGTCGTAATCGTGCCAGCGACCTATAGCGGGACCGGCAGCACGAGCACTGCGGGCGTATGGACGGCGATCGTTACCGTTGACGGCAGCGACGTGTCATCGCGCGTGGTCGGAGAAATTCGCATCGACGCCGAGGAGTCGTCCGCGCGGACGGCAGAATTTACCATTCGCCCGGCCGCAGGAACCTCATTTGCCGTGGCGAACTGGGTAGGGAAATCGGTAACGATCGACATCGCCGACAATGCCAGCGGGTCGCCGGCCAACGTGCAAAGGCTTTTCACTGGCCTTATCGACACGCCGACGCTCAACCTCGTGCACAGGACAATTGCGATTCTGTGCACCGACGACCTGCAGGGCAAAATCGACGCGATGAGCAATTCGGCCATCGACGCAGCCATTCCGAGCAGCTACTACAGCAACGTGATATTCAATTCGGCGGAAACGGGATGGCGACGGGCGCAGGACCGGCTTTCTACGCTGGCCTCTGCGCTCGACCTCGATCCGTCCGGAAGTCTGCGCTTGACGGCATGGGCAGCGAAAGTGACGCCGGATTTGTCCTTCACCAATGCGCATATTCTCGACGAGTCGCCCGGCTTGGCGCTGGCTTCGCGGACGGCGCTGATCAACTCGATAGAGATCGATTTCGGGTATCGCTTTCCGCGCGTCAAGGCCGAGGGATACCCGATCACGTACAGCTACGTGACCAGCAGCACGATCGCCGCGCACGTCGCTGCCGGCAATTGGTTCCTCCTGCGCTCGTCGGTTGAGGCGGCCATCAAGGCGGCCGGCGGGACGATTCAAAGCATCAGTTACGACGCGCTGCCAAACACGACCATCGGGACTTTCACGCCGGGGCCTTACGACTCGCTCTCATGTATGGGTTTCACTGCCGTCGTCAGTTTCGACTACGCGCAGCAGATCGAGGAGCAATACACCATCACGGTGTCTGCGCCGAACAGCATCGCCGCTGTCGGCACGCTGCCGGACAAGCTGCAAGGGGCGCTTGAGGGCGTCTATCCGCAGGTTGTCGCCGCCGAGAATTCGATGACGCT
>ERZ795050.4045-NODE-4045-length-13903-cov-5.433492_pt1 | contig 13903 bp, 12 predicted proteins | sample MGYA00375134_ERZ795050 | MGnify/ENA primary metagenome ERZ795050 (study PRJEB30179, sample SAMN05720221) | activated sludge metagenome | isolation source: Anaerobic digester | place: Japan | collected 2015-05-26 ... | reverse complement strand
AAAGCGCGTTTTCGGCAACCAGATCGAAATCCGCTCCTGGGAAAGCACGGACGCGCGCAAAGCCAGACCCACCAGGCTTTCTTTTGATGTCCTGGAAAAGATCGCCGCCAAAATTACGAAAGAGATTCCGGAAGTCGTGAGCGTCACTTACAACATCACGACCAAACCGACCTCCACTATCGAGGCCGTTTAGCGCTCGGGAGTTCAGCCTCGCCTGCCGCATTGGACAAAAGAGGGGACAGGCTTTCCTGTCCCCTCTTTATCATCTATCATCCGGATTATTTTTCGCGTCTAGCGTTGCAGCCAGTAAACGGGGTTCTTCCCGCCGCCCACAGCGGCCTGAACCACGAGCTTGTCAAATTCTTTCTGAGTTTTCGGCCACCAGGCATAAAGCACCGATGGATCGGATTTGCCCCGGGTGACGGTCTGCACGGACGCCATGATGAGCATGCGCCCCGCATCGGTCACGCCGTAAGCTGCATTGGGATATTTATCGCCCAGCATGGGCGGATCGAGCGCCTTGGGAAAGGCGGCCCGGATTTTATATACGTCATCCACGGTGCCGGCGGCGACGATCGCCTTGGCGAGCGCATGCATGCCGGTGTAATTCAGCGCGCACTCCCAAGTCACCATGCGCTTGTAGGTCGTGGTATATTTTTTGTCGAAGATCTTGGCGCCGTCAAACGGAATGCTCACGACGCCGGCCGTGCCGATCAGGTCTCCCATGATCTTGGTGCCCTTGAGCAGCACGGCGATGTAATCCTGCTTGGCCTGATCGACCAGCATAAAGCCGCCCTTGTAGCCCATGCTTCTGGCCTGTTCGATGACCAGCGCCGTGGTGGCGGAAGGTCCGCCGATCAGCATGACGTCCGGCTTGGTGGCAATCGCTGCGGCCAGCTGGGAGGAAAAGTCGGTTTCCGTGTAATAATTGGCCGGCTTGTCCGCCGTGATCACGCCGCCTCGCTTTTGATAATATTCCTTGAATCCGACCCTCCACTCGTCGCCGTAAGCCCCGAGCGTGACCACCATGGCGCATTTTTTCCAGCCTTTTTTCAGGGCCCATTCCGCAAACACCTGAACGTAGGTGGTGAAGTCGACTGTCGTGTCGATCATCAGCTTGTTGCCGAGATGTTCGACCTTGGGGGTGCTGGTATAGGCCATCATGATGAACTCGTTGCCCTTCTCCTCGTTGATTTTCATCATGGGAGCGATGGTGTTGAAAACTCCGTTGAAGACGGCGATGGCCTTGTTCTGTCTGAAACGGCGCGCGTTGTTCACCGCCTGCGTCGGATCGACCCGGTCATCGAGCTTGTCCAGTCTGAACGTATATTTCTTGCCCTTCACCGTAATGCCGCCGGCCGCATTGAGCTCTTTGACGGCCATATCGACGCCGTTAAAGATGTCCTGCCCGTATTCCGCCGCCGGTCCGGAAAGCGGTCCGGTGTACCCGATAACAATTTCATCAGCCCTGCTGCTTCCCGCCCAGGACATGATCAAAACGGCAGCAACTAAACAAATCAGTACCTTTAGACACTTCATCCCTCGTTCCTCCTCGTTGGTTTATTGCTTGACCTTGGTACGTCGGGAAGAATGATAAGACTGTCTTCCCCTTCTCCCCTATTTGATTTTACGGTATGGTGATTTGTCTAATGATTTGCGAACAGCTTGTCAATACCATAAATCGATCGCGCACGAAGCATCGTGTGAAATAACCGTGTTCTTTTTAAATAATATTTCAATATCATTAAAGAAATGAGATGACCGCTATTCGTAAAATATCTGCCGGTCAGTTTCATCAGCAGATGTGATTCTGGATGGTCATGCGGCGTTACCTGCCGGTGAAGCCCTCTGAAAAGCCGCATGACCTGCCTAATTGGCAGCGATGCCGCCGTCGATGCTGATCGCCTGTCCGGTGATGCTGCGGGCTTCGTGAGACGCCAGATAGGCCACCAGTCCGGCGATTTCTTCCGCGGTTTGCGGGCGCCTGAGCGGCGTAACGGCCTTGACCCGCGCCTCGAAGATTTCCTGAAGGCTTTTATCCGCGTAAGCCGGCTGAATCTCTTTGACCGCCTGTGCCAGTTTTTCCCATCCGGGCGTAAAAACATAACCGGGACAGACGGCATTAACGGTGATGTCGTGGCGGGCCAGTTCCTTCGCCAGCGTCTCCGTGAATCCGATCACGCCGAATTTGGCCGCGCAGTAAGCGGAGAGAAGCTGTTCGCCCTGCTTGCCGGACACGGAGGACATGTTGATGATCCTCCCCTGTTTGCGAGGAATCATGATCCGGGCGGCGGCGCGGCAGCACAGATACACGCTGCGCAAATTGAGCTCGATCGTACGGTCCCAGTCTTCGAGACGGGACTTCGCCACCAGGGCAATGCCGGACCCTCCGCCCACGTTGTTGACGAGAATGTCGATCGCACCGTAAACTTTGATCGCTTCGTCCATCATGGCATCAACCGCTTCCGGGTTTGTCGCATCGCAGACAACGGCCAGCGCATTTCCTCCCCGCGCCTGAATCGTTTGGGCAACCTTTTCCGCCGCGGTCGGATCCAGATCCGCCACAACCACTCTTGCCCCTTCGGATGCCAGGCGCAAAGCGATCGCTTCACCGATGCCCTTGCCTCCACCCGTGACCATGCCGATCTTCCCCTGAATCCCCAAATCCATGGCTTACCCTCCCTGAAATGATTTACGTTCGGAATGAACCGTGGCATCCGCCTTCGACGGTCTGGACAGACGATCCAGAATCAGATCGAGGATGGATTGAAGCCCCTTTCGGTCAATTTTCTCCCGGTCTTCCTTGATCTGTTCCTCCATCGCCAGCTGCACCACGCCTCGGATCATCCAGGTCATATGTCCCGCGTTTCCGGGTTGAAACTCTCCCGACCTCATCCCTTCCTCAAGAATTTTCCTGATGGCCGCATGAAACTTGACATGGCAGGAAATATAATCGCAGTAAGGCGCACTCTCGGACGGACCGTAGTAATCCGCAAACATCAGCCGGAAAAAATCCTTGTCCTCGATGACGAGCTGAAAAATCTTGTCGACCAGATTCTTGAGGCGCTGCGTGGCGCCGACGGCGTCGTCGGTGTATGCGGAAAGGGCTTCGTCGATCATCGCGCAGTGCGTTTGCATCAGATTGAGGTAAAGCCCCTCTTTGTTCCCGAAATAATAATATAAAGTCGGCGCCGTGATGCCCGCCGCGTCCAGAATCTCCCGCACCGACGTAGCGGCATATCCTTTGCGGGCAAACAGCGGCAGCGACGCATCCAGAATCTGTCGGCGGCAGTCGGTCCCCGTATGGTTCATCATTGATTTGCCCAATCCATCGCCCCCTGTTTTATTTTTGCCTTGACACGGTACGGTCTGATTTTATATAATGATCGCTATATAAGTCACAAAAAAAGGTATTGTCAAGAAAAAAACTTTAGGGAACAGGGGGTTATCACTATGAAAAAGATGCGTCTGTTTGCCGGAATGATTTTGGTTTTTCTATTGGTCACAGGAGCGGGGGCCGCAAGCCCGGACACAACGGGACCGATTAAAATCGGCCTCATGGGAAATATGTCCGCTCCCTTCTCGCTCAGCGCCAAGGGCGCAGCCACCATGGCCGTCGATGAAATCAACAAAGCGGGCGGCATTCAGGGGCGCCAGGTCAAGCTGATCGTCGAAGACACCAAGGGCGAAATCCCCAAATGCGTTGAAATCTACAAAAAACTGGTGATGAACGATAGAGTCCTGGCGGTTTTCATCGCGGAAAAAGTGGAAATGGGCGTGGCCGGCATGGAAATCGGCGCCGAGTTGTTTCCCGAATACCCTCATATCTTTTTCAGCACCATCGGCTCCGGGGACGACATCTGGCACCGCGTGCGCGACAACTATAAAAAATACCGCTTCGGATTCCAGACCTACTATGCCATCTCAACCAATTATTTGAAGATCCTGGCTCCCGACAACATCGATTGTTTCAAAAACCAGATCAAAGCCAAAAAAGTCGCCATTCTCTATGAAGACATGGAATGGACCAAGCCGTTGCGTAAAGGCATCCCCGGCGTTTCGCCGTCTCTGCCGGACATTTATAAAGAGAAAGGCGTCAATGTTGTTTATCAGACGACCACCTCTCTCGATCAGAAGATGTTTAACCCCATCTTTGAAGAAATCGCCAAATCCGGCGCCGACCTGATCGACTGTGTCGTAGGGTATATCGACCAGCCGGCCTTTATCAAGCAGTGGTCGCAGTCCGGCGCCAGAAATATCCCGATCTTTATCTGGGGAGGCCTCGCCGGCATGCCGCCGATCTGGAAAATGACGGAAGGCAAAGTCAACGGCGTGATGGTCGGTTCTTCACTGGTCCGGGTCCCCATTACACCGAAAACGATCCCTTTCATGGACAATCTGGTAAAAAACTATAAAGTCGGCCCCATCTTCGGTTCGCACACCACCTACGACACCATCTATGGCTTTAAGAAAGCCATCGAAAAAGCCGGAGGGACGGGAAACATCGATCAATTGATCAAACAACTGGAGAAGGTTGAAGAAGTGGCCGTTCTGGGAACCATCGGCTGGAATGCGAAATACCACTACAACCTTCCCCCGCCCAAGTATGTGACGCCGATCGTCCAATGGCAGTCCGGTGAAATGAAAGTGATCTATCCTCTGAAATATAAAATGGCCGATTACAAATCGCCGATGGATCTGCGCAAATAACCGGAGGGAGGGAATCCGCGCCTGCCTTGCGCGGATTCCCTCTTTCAAAACCGCCGGTTCCATCCAAAAAGAAAACAAAGATTCTAAGGTCAAAGATGCCCCTTGAATCCGCCTTAACACAAAGGGAGAGCAGACCCCATGAGTGATACCCTTCTGCAAATCGTCATTTACGCCCTGATCTGGGGTTCGATTTATCTTTTAATCTCTCTCGGATTCTCGCTGATCTGCGGGGTCCTCCGAATATTTCATCTCGGATACGGGGTCGTTTTTGTTCTGGCCGCGTACCTGACCTGGGCCTTCATGGAGGAAGCCCATCTGGGGTTGGTCCCCAGCATTGCACTGATGATTGTGGTTCAGTGCGCCTTTGCGCTGATTGTTTTTTATAAAGGGGTCTTTCAGCGTTACCTGGAAGAAGAAGAGATTCTTCTGACCGTTTCCATTCTTGTATTTCTCGCCGTAGCCCACCTGGCCAATTACCTTTACCCGGTGACGGCAGGCGTCAGCATTCCTTCCACCATCATTGACGACGTCGTCACCATCGGCGGCGTTACCCTCGCCTGGCAGATGATTATTGCCGCGCTCGCGGGCATTCTGGTCACGGCCGTCTACGTCGTCTGGTTTATGAAAACCCGAATCGGCCTGATTATCCGGGCCGTCAGCCAGAACCTGCCGGCGGCGCTGCTCATGGGCGCCAACGTCAACCGCATGTATTATCTGGCCATGATCCTCTCCGTGATCCCCCCGACCATCTGCCTGGTCGTCATAGCGCCCTTCTGGGGAGTCGATCCGTTCATGGGCGCGCCCCTGCTGATGACGGCCATGCTGATTTCCATTCTCGGGGGCCTGGGCAATCTGAAAGGCAGTATCGTTGCATCCTATCTGATCGGCTTCATTCACGCATCGGTCAGTTTTATCTTTGTTCCCCGCTTCATGGGATTTGCGGCTCTGATTGTCACTCTGATCGTCATGATTTATCGGCGCGGAGGTATTTTTGCGGGAGAAACGCTATGGTAAACTTTGAACTACGTCGTGATCGCATCGTCGCCCGCTGGCGGGACAAAAAAACGGAATGGGTCATCGAACCGCGATACTGGAGAAATCCGACCGTCGGCATCGGCCTGTTGTTCATTCTGCCCGTCTTCGTTTATTCATATCCGCACATCCTGACCATGATCACCACGGCCAATCTTTACGCGGCCATTGCCATTCCCCTGGCTTTACAGATGCTGGGTACGGGGCGGGTCAATTTCGGTCCGCAGCTCTACCTGGGGGTCGGCGGCTACACGGCCGCGTTGCTGAATCTTCATTTCGGCTGGAATCCGGCCATGACGCTTCTCGCAACGGTCGTCGTCTGCACCGTGATTGCATTGCTTTTGAGCCCCACCACCTGGATTGCCAAGGGCCTCTACTTCTCGCTCATCACCCTCATTCTGCCCCTGACCTTTCTCGACGTCACTTACATCTGGGGCGACCTCTTCCGGGGGGAAGTGGGCCTGGTCGGGATGAGCCCCCTCTTGTCGTTTGAAAAAGTAACCTGGAACTACGTCGCTTACTACTACCTGTCGCTGATTTTGATGCTGCTTTATCTCTTGTTTTGCGACCGGACGGTACGGTCCCGAATCGGCATCAGCATGGCTGCGGTAAATGAAAACGAGAATGTCGCCCGCATGATGGGGGTTCGCGTCGATGCCTACAAAGTATTCTTTTACGTGGCGCCTTCCATTTTAACCGGGATTGTCGGCTGGTTTATCGTTCATACCTTCCGTACGTTTGCCGGCGTCACCTATCTTCCCCTTGAATTCATGACGAAAATCCTGATTATCGTGATCGTCGGCGGAAGGGCGTTTCTCTATGGCGCCATTCCGGGCGCCTATCTGATCTCCATCGTCGAAGATTCCTTAAGAGGCCTGGGACCGGTGAACTATTTCGTGTTCCCGCTGGTGTTGATCGCCTTGATCGTCTTTCTGCCCCGCGGAGAAGGGCTGTGGGGCCTGTACAAAAAAAGGCGTCCCCGCGATTATTTCCCCAAATTGCATGTGAGGAGAGAATAGTCTCATGCTGGAGATATCATCCGTATCCAAAAATTTCGGCGGCCTCACCGCCGTCAGCGACGTCAGCTTTTCCGTGAAAGAAGGGGAAGTCGTGGGACTCATCGGCCCCAACGGCGCCGGCAAGACAACAATGCTCAACCTGATCTGCGGGATCTACAAGCCCGACCGCGGGGCCATTCGTTTTGACGGAACCGACATCACGGGCATGGCCAGCAACAAAATCTGCAAGCTGGGCATCTCCCGAACGTACCAGATTCCGCAGCCTTTCGAATCCATGACGGCTCTGGCCGGCGTTCTGGTCGGCGTCCTCAACGGCAAGAAACGCTCCCACATGAGCCTTCCCGACGCGGCTCTGGAAGCCTCCTACTACTTGGAGTTTGTGGGCCTCTTCTCCAAGCGCGACACGCTGGCGCGCGATCTGAATCTCTACGAACTGCGGATGCTCGAACTTGCGCGGGCCCTGGCGACAACGCCGAAACTGCTGTTGCTCGACGAGGTCATGGCGGGCTTGAATCCCACGGAGGCCGCAAGGGCGCTGGACATGATCTGGAGCGCGCAGGACCAGTTTGCCATTACCATTTTGTGGATCGAACACGTCATGAAGATCATTATGAACGCGACGCAGCGGGTTGTCGTTTTGCAGTACGGAAAAAAGATCGCCGAAGGGCCTCCACGCGAAGTCACCTCGGACCCCAAAATCATCGAAGCTTATTTGGGAGCGAGATATGCTCAGCATTAAAGATCTGAACGCCGCTTACGGCGTCATTCCCGTTCTTCACGGCGTCAACATGGAAATCCGGGAGGGCGAACTGGTCGCGCTTCTGGGCGCCAACGGCGCGGGGAAAACCACTTTGCTCAACAACATCTCCGGCGTGCTGCCCGCCATATCGGGCACCATCTCCTTTCAGGGCAGGCCCATCGGACATCTGCCTTCCGATCAAATCGTCCAGTTGGGCATCTCCCAGATTCCGGAAGGAAGAAAAATCTTCCCCTACCTGAGCGTCAAGGAAAATTTGCTGATGGGGGCATCGACGAAGAAGGCCTGGAAGAACAGAAAACAGATGATGGAAAGGGTCTGCGCCCTTTTTCCTATCCTGAAGGAGCGCTCCGAACAGCGGGCCAGCCTGATGAGCGGAGGCGAACAGCAGATGCTGGTGATCGCCCGCGGGCTCATGGCCCAGCCCAAACTGCTGATGATTGACGAACCGTCGCTGGGACTGAGCCCTTTAATCATGTCGCAGATCTACGATGTCATCAAAACCTTCCCCGAAAATGGCATTACCGTTTTGCTCTCCGAGCAAAACGCTCTATATGCCCTGGAAATCGCAAGCCGGGGTTACGTCCTGCAGGACGGCCATGTGGTTCTTGAAGGATCCAGTGAATATCTGTTGAACAGCGAACTGGTGAAGAAAGCGTACATAGGAATGTGACCATGACCCAAGATTATTTTGATTTTACAAAGAAACTTTTTGCCCTGGAGGACATCAGCCACAAGAAGGAGGCCCTCAAAGGCCTGCGCGTCCTGGATCTGTCGCACATGATTTTCGGTCCGACCACGGCAAAAGTGCTGGGCCAGTTCGGCGCCGACGTCATCAAGGTGGAAGTCCCGTATCAGGGCGACTACTGGCGCGGCGGAACCTACTGGGGCAAGTACTGGAAACACTCCAATCCTCTGTGGCATTTCATCAATCCCGGAAAATATTTTGTCGGCATCGACGTCAAGAAACCCAAGGGCAAAGATCTGATTCTGAGGCTTGCCGAAAAAGCGGATGTCGTCATTGAAAATTTCACGTCCGGAACCGTGGAAGCCTGGGGCATCGGTTATTCCCAGGTCAGCAAGATCAACCCGAAAGTCATTTATGCCAGTCTCAGCACTTACGGGCAGTACGGACCCTACCGGTATTTTCCGGGCTGGGACCTCCTGGCCCAGGGTGCCAGCGGCGTTCTGGCCGCGACCGGTCATCCCGATACGGAAAAATATTTCAAGGTTCCCGACTTTTTCGGCGATTTCTTCCCGGGGTATTTCGCGGCCATGCTCATTCTGATCGCGCTCAATTACCGGGAGCGCACGGGCGAAGGCCAGTATATTGACGGATGCCAGGCGGAAATCCTGATGCGGTCGCTTTTCCACTTCACGTATTCCGACGCCCTGGGAAAGGATCTGGAGCGCACCGGCAATAAGGACCCGAACTGCTCTCCTTCGGGAATTTTTAAAACACGAGACGGCAAGTTTCTTGCGCTGGGCATCGCCACGGACAAACAGTTTCAGTCATTGTGCAAAGCAATGAATCGCGACGACCTGGCCCGCGATGAAAGATATCAAAAAGCCGCCCATCGACTCCGGGCGGAACATGCCGAGGCCTTATACAAAGCGGTTGAAGCCTGGATAAAGGAAAAGGATGCGGATGAAATTGTAACGCTGGCCCGCAAGCACCGCTTTGCCGCGGCGGAAGTTATGGATGACGTTCAAATCTCCAACGACCCCTGGCGAAGGGAACGGGGAAGCGTCATCGATTACCGTGACGACATGTACAAAAAACTGGTCATTGAAGGACCGATCGCCATGCTGAGCCATACGCCGGGACGCACAAAATGGCTCACCCGGCCGCTGGGCTATCACAACCGCTATGTGTTCAAGAAAATCCTGGGACTTTCCGAGACCGAAATCAGGGAGCTGGAAAAGGAACGGGTTGTGGGCAACTGGGATTACCGGGTGGGTCAGAGGCCCCCCATTTATCACGACATCACCAAAGACAAGATATTCAATTATGAAGGGGGTGAGGACCATTAAAGAGCGAGTTTATTCCAGATACCTGCAGAAAAAGGGAGCGTCGAAGCCTCTTTCCGAATGGAGCCAGTTTCTTTCTAAAATGATGGCCGTTGAAGGGAAAGCGGAGGCTCTGGACGATATGGTGGTCCTCGACCTGAGCTACGCCAATTTTTCCGGAAACGTCGCCGCCAGTTTCTTTGCCGAAGCGGGCGCCGAGGTCATCAAGGTTGAACCTCCCGAAGGAGACCCTTCACGCATTTTAAGTCCATATGGCGCAAATCGGCAGGGGGTGGGCATTCCCTACCTGATGGAAAGCCGCAACAAGCGCCACATCACCCTGGACCTGGAAAGCCCTGACGGACGGGAAAATCTCAAGCGCCTCGCCAAGCAGGCGGATATCCTCATCGAAACGTTCGCCCCCGGTGAAATGGATGAATGGGGGATCGGTTACCGGCAGCTCAGGGAGATCCATCCCGGCTTGATCTACATCGCCATTTCGCCTTACGGTCATTACACCGCCAAGGGCAAAGAAATGGCTGAAATGCCCTGGACGGACCTGACCAGCCAGGCCGAATCGGGTCTCGCGGCTTTGATCGGAGATCTCCCCTCCGCGCCGGAACCTTACAACTGGCCGACGCGGGCGGGATTTTACGCCGCCGGCTATACCTCCGCCGTCGGAGCGGCCTGTGGCGGATTGATCGCGTCCTTCTTCAAACGCCGCACGGGCGAAGGGCAAATGATCGACATCGCCACCGCCGACGCTTTCGCCTCCTGCGTCGGATTTCCGCCGACGATCGGCTATGTGTGGAAAAAACCGAGAATCCGATACGGCACGCTGGACTATGGCCTTTGCCCGTACGGTTTTTTCAAATGCAAGGACGGTTACGTCGCCATCGCCTGCTTCCGGGATCAGGATTTCCGGGCGGCGTTGAAGCTTCTGGGAAAATGGAAGATTGAGGAAGACTGGAAAACGCTTCTGGACCGCATTACGGACGATATCGACAAGGTTCTGGAACTCAACGAGGTCGTGGAGAAAGCCGTCGCGGATCTGACCTACGGCGAAATCAACGAAAAGTTCTCCGCCTACAGCGTGAAAGCGGCCCGCTCCAAATGGCGGGGTGGCGGGCTTCCCGTCACCACCAAAATGCTGACCGCGAAAGAAGTCCTCCAGGAGAGACATTGGCAGGTCCGCGGCACGTTCAGTAAAGTCGAACATCCGGCCTACGGCGTCGTGACGCTGCCGATCACCGGCAAGATGTCCAAAACGCCTCTGCGGGTAAAGTGGATTTCCGCCAATATCGGCGAAGACAATGATTACATTTTTAAAAAATACGGACTGACGGTTACATCACAGGGAGTTTAAGGAAAATGGATAAGGAAAAAGATAAAAATGCCGCCGGACAGCCAAAAACGGACAGCGGCACTCTTCGTCCCGATCTGGCCGAAGTGATCCGCAGACATGCTTTCACGCTGGACGAAAACCGTCCCGACGTGGTTGCCAAAAGAAAACAAAAGAACCAGCGCACTGCGCGCGCCAATGTCATGGACCTTTGCGATGAAGGCAGTTTCATCGAATACGGCGCGCTGGCCGTCGCCGCGCAGCGCGGCAGAAGAAAAATCGAAGATTTAATCGCCAAAACCCCGACCGACGGCATGATCGCAGGCATCGGCGCCGTCAATGGTTCGATGTTTAACGCGGATAAAGCCCGCTGCATGGTCCTGTCTTACGACTACACGGTGCTCGCCGGCACGCAGGGATACTTCAACCATAAGAAAAAAGACCGCATGTTGAAACTCTGTTACGATGAGAAGCTTCCTCTGGTCTTCTTCGGCGAAGGCGGTGGTGGAAGACCGGGCGATGTCGATGCCGAAGGCGTCATGGTGGCGGGTCTGGATCTGACGACTTTTGCCCTCTTCGCACGTCTCAGTGGCCGTGTCCCCATGGTCGGCGTGGTTTCCGGCTTTTGCTTCGCCGGCAATGCGGCTCTTCTGGGCTGCTGCGACGTGATTATCGCCACCAAAAATTCCAGCATCGGCATGGGCGGACCCGTCATGATCGAAGGCGGCGGCCTGGGCGTCTTCAAACCGGAAGAAGTCGGCCCGATGGACGTGCAGACGCAAAACGGCGTCGTCGATATCGAAGTGGAAAACGACGAAGAGGCGGTCGCGGCGGCCAAAAAATATCTTTCCTATTTCCAGGGCGCGGCGTCTTCCTGGCAGGCGGGCGATCAACTCAAACTGCGCACTGCCATTCCCGAGAGCCGCAAACGCGCTTACAATGTCCGCAATGTCATTAAAGCTCTTGCGGACACCGACTCGTTTCTGGAGCTGAAGCCCAAATTCGGCCTCTGCATGGTCACGGGACTGATCCGCATTGAAGGCCGACCCCTCGGCGTGATCGCCAACAATCCCATGCACATGGCCGGAGCCATCGAAGCCGAAGGCGCGGACAAAGCCGTGCGGCTGATGATGATTTGCAACGCGCACGGAATTCCGATTCTTTCTCTGTGCGACACGCCCGGCTTCATGGTCGGTCCGGAAATTGAAAAGCGCGCCCAGGTCCGGCACGTCTGCCGGATGTTCGTGGTCGGCTCGCATGTCACCGTGCCTTATTTTACTGTGGTTCTGCGCCGTGGATACGGTCTGGGCGTCATGGCCATGGCCAAAGGAGGATTCCACGAGTCCTTTTTCACGGCCGCCTGGCCCACGGGCGAATTCGGCGGAATGGGTCTGGAAGGAGCGGTGAAGGCCGGTTTCAAAAAGGAACTGGCGGCCATCGAAGACCCGCAGAAGCGTGAAGAATTTTACGAGTTTCTGGTGGCCCAGCTCTACGAACGCGGCAAGGCCATCAACATGGCCGCGCACCTTGAGATTGACGCCGTTATCGATCCGGCCGAAACCCGGCAGTGGATCATGCGGGGGCTTCAATCCGCGGCGGGCCGCCCGCCCGCGGAGGCAAGTCATTCGTTTGTTGATCCGTGGTAATTTTTGATCTTACCCCTTCCGGGTAAGAAGATGCGGATACCGGACGCTTGTCCTGTATGGACAAAAGCGGCCGTCCGGATCCTTGGGAAACGCGGGCGCAAGCGATCAGCCCGGCGGCTTCCCGCCCGGATCCGAAGATCCGCTGGAGGGAACCGGCGCAGCGGGACCGGTTTTACTTCCCAGTTTTTCATAGAGCATCATCACGGTATTCACATATACGCGGCTGCGATTGTAGTGCCAGATCGCCCTGCGTTTCTGTTCGACGGGGGCGTCCTCCCTCCAGCCGAATTTTCTGAGATAATGCCCCATGCTGAACGCGGCATCCGTCATATTCGAAGGATCGGCCATCCCGTCCCCATTGCCGTCCACTCCAAAAATCCAGAAGGAAGAAGGAATAAATTGCGCCGGGCCCATTGCGCCGGCAAAAGATCCCGAAAGACTCAATGGATCCGTCTCCAGATGATCGGCGATCTGGCTCAAGTGATATAACTCCCGCACCGCCCACTTTGCTTTTCTTTTCGCCCGGACGACGGTTGCTTCGCTCCGAATCTCTGGATAGGCGTCCCCATAGCGGTTTTGGATTTCCTTCCAATAGACCGGATCCAGCACAAAGGCCAGATTGGCGTATGCATTGAACACGTTATACGGCATGGGATAGGTCCCCAGCCGGGATTCCACGATGAGAATCGACGTGATGATCCTCGGCGAGGCACCAAAGCGCTCTTTGACGGCGGACAAAACCGTCTCGTTTTCTTTCATGAATTTCCTGCCCTGTTCAATCTGGCGGGGGTCGATTTCCATGACTTCGGGATTCTGCCCGGACCCCTTGGGTTTGGAAAAGAATAGATTTTTCAGGACAATCTCCGGGCGGACGGACACACGGCTGTCCCGCAGCAGGCTGCTGACCTTTTCGGGATCCAGTCCTTCGGCAACCAAGAGCCCCTCGACCACCCCCCGTGGATCATCGACGGCGGTTGCCGGAAGTGACGGCCAGACCAGAAAAAAAACAACGAAAACAAGACAAGCGCCGGTTCTTTTCACAAATTCACCTCTTTTATTCTTTCCTGACGCTGATGATGAATCCTATCTTTTTGCCGCCGTGGAATGCAAGCAAATTTCTTCTTGATATCGGTATTTTAGGCCTCCCTGCCGCCATCCGGATAAAATATCCGCAGGGCGGCCGAATTTTATTGACAAAAAGGTTCATTTTGTCTATAAGCTTCGTTCTTAATGTCAGCAAAGGATAGGGTTATGTACGCAATCATAAAAACAGGAGCCAAACAGCACAAGGTCAGCGAGGGCGACGTATTGTCCGTTGAAAAACTGCCCGGCGACAAGGGAGCCGAAGTTGTTTTTCAAGAAGTTTTGATGGTATCGGACGAGACCG
>ERZ795050.4038-NODE-4038-length-13917-cov-4.224931_pt1 | contig 13917 bp, 13 predicted proteins | sample MGYA00375134_ERZ795050 | MGnify/ENA primary metagenome ERZ795050 (study PRJEB30179, sample SAMN05720221) | activated sludge metagenome | isolation source: Anaerobic digester | place: Japan | collected 2015-05-26 ... | reverse complement strand
TTTTCTTTGGCGATCTTGACAATCCGCTTGAGGGTCTCTACAGGGTATACAAAACCCGTGGGATTATCGGGGTTTATAACCAAGATGCCCACGATGGCGCGCCGGTGCTTGACCTTTTGCTCGAGCTCTCGCATATCGGGATGCCAGTTACTGTAAGGATCCATCTTGTATGTGTTGGGGGGGAAGGAAGCATGGAGCACCTCGGCAAGGAAGTGAGTCGAATAAGTCGGCTCCGGCATGATCACCCGGGCATCGAGCCGGATGGCGCTGTACGAACGGGCGATGGCGTCGCCGAGGCCGTTGAAGAAGATGATATCTTCCTTGTCGATCTTTACGCCGTTCCTTTTATTGACCCTCTCGGCGAGAAATTCCCGCGTCTCTTCCATGCCTTTTGTCGGGGAATAGGCGTAAGAGCTATCCTGGTCCAGGATGCCTTTCAGGACATCTTTCATCCATTCCGGTATCTTCTCGCCTTTCTGGACGGGATCCCCTATGTTCTCCCAGTAGATTTCCTTGCCGTATTCCATCAATCTATTCGCTACACCTACGATATTCCTGATCTCGTAGGTCATCCCATTTCCGGTTTTTGCTATGTCAAACCTCATAAACTGAAGAACTCCTTAAGCATTACCTCTAAACTTGGAGGTTTTAATACAATCGCAAAAAAAATTCTACAACTTTTTATTTCCGCTCGTAAGACACCGTTTCTTATTCGATGTTTTTTAGGCTTGACAGTCTGTCGGCTTTTTCTTTAATATTATCAAATAATTTGATATTATTCGAGATTACAGAGAAAGAAGGAGGGGAAGATGGCACACCTGTACGTCCAGTTCGAAATTAAAGAGGCTGTGGGCACGATCACTCTCAACCACCCGGAAAAGAGGAACGCCCTCTCTCTTGCGATGCTGAAAGAGTTGGACGGCCTGCTCGACGAAATCAAAGAACGACAAGATATCAAGGTCATCATCATCCAGGGGGCGGGCAAGGTCTTCTCATCGGGCCACGATATTTCCGAGATGGTGGGGAAAGGCATGGCCGATTATAGAGAGATATTCGAGGTTTGCAGCCGTTTCATGCTGAAGCTCCAGGAGCTTCCACAGCCGGTGATCGCGAAAGTTCACGGGGTGGCCACTGCAGCCGGTTGCCAGCTCGTCGCAGCCTGCGACCTCGCCGTCGCGGAAGAGGGAACTCAATTCGGGACTCCCGGCGTCCGGATCGGCTTTTTCTGCTCCACACCCGCCATACCGCTGGTGCGCGCCGTAGGCCGGAAGCGCGCCCTGGAGATGCTCTTCACGGGGCGGATGGTATCCGCCCGTGAGGCCGAACAGTACGGGCTGATAAACAAGGCGGTCCCGGCGGACCGACTGGACGAGGAAGTGCGGGCGACGGCGGAAAAGATAGCAGAGGCCAGTCGCCTCACTCTCGGCATCGGAAAGCAGGCCTTCTATACCCAGGTCAACCTCTCCGACGCCCAGGCTTACGCCCACGGCAATCAGGTGATGGTCGCGAACCTCTTCGCCGAAGACGCCGCAGAAGGCCTTAAAGCCTTCTTGGAGAAGAGGAAGCCGGTATGGAAGAACAGATAGGACCTGTGGGGCAACCGAGGCTGCCGTAACGTCATAATATGACTCGGGCGTCCACCGCCACGCAACCGGCGGCGTCGGCCATCAAGGGGTTTATATCCAGTTCGGCGATATCCGGCACCCGTGTGGCCAGGAAGGAAAGTCTTTCCAGGACATCCAAAAGCCCCTCGATGTCGACGCCGGTCTCTCCTCGTACCCCGGCCAAGAGCGGGTAGCACTTGAGCGACCGTAACATCTCTTCGGCCTCCCGCCTGTCGACCGGCACAAGCCGACGGGCGATGTCCCTGAAGACCTCCGTGTAGATACCGCCGAAACCGCAGACGAGCACAAGGCCGAAGCCGGGGTCCCGCTTCAACCCAAGGAGCAGCTCCTTACCGGAGACCTGCTTCTGCACCTCGAAACCGACCTCAACCCGCGAGTCCCGGCTGCGCACCCTCTCCGTGATTCTTTCCATGGCCTCCCGCAACTCCTTCTTGTTGTGGATGCCCGTCACTACGCCGCCCCACTCGCTCTTATGCAGGAAGGCGTCACCGTAAAGCTTGAGAACCACAGGGTAACCGATCGATTCGGCCGCCTCCTCCACACCCTGCCAGTCGCTGGCAGTCCTGCCGGGGACCGTCGGTATCCCGAATTCCGACAGGAGGGCGAGGGCATCCTTCCCGAGAATGGTCTTCTTCTCCCTCCCCCCGCGCAAGAGCGCCTCGACGGCTGCGTCCCCGTAAGAAAAAATCCGCTGCCGAGGAACCTTCCTCTGCCTTATCCGATGGTACCTGTAGCAGAAGGAGAGCCCCTGCACAGCCTGCTCTATCGATTCAAAACAGGCCACGCCGTCTATAGACTCCAATTCTTTCTCCCCCGAGGCGCTCTCGCCGTAGACCCACAGGGCGACGGGCTTAACGTTCCCCGCCTGCCGCCGGGCCTCCCTCACGGCATCGACGACCGACATGTCGGCGTGGAGCGGGGAGTTGAAGTTGGGGACGATCCCCATGACCCCGTCGAACTCCGGCGATTTGAGTAACTCCACAAGGGTCACATGCAACACCTGCGGGTAGTTGTGCCCGATCATCCCGATGGGCCAGATGTCAACGGGGTTTCCCACGCGTATCCAATCGGGCATCCCCTTGGTCAGCAAGGCCGGCAGGCCTTCCGGAACGCGTCCCAGGGTGAGGCCGTAGTCCTCGCAGGCATCGGTGGCCATGATCCCTCCCGCCCCCGTCGCAGTTATGACGCCGAGCCTGGTTCCGGCCATCTCACCGAGGCGGAGGAGCGCCTTGACGGCGTCACGCATCTCGACGGTACTCTTGACGCGGATGATGCCGGCGCGGGCGAAGGCGGCGTCGTTGACCTCATCCTCCCCGACAAGGGAACCGGTATGGGAAAGCGCGGCCTCGGCGCCTGCCTTACTGCGGCCGGTCTTCAGGACAACAATCGGCTTCTCGAACGACACCCGGGAAGCCGCCTCCAGGAATTCCTTTCCCCTGAGCACCCCCTCCATGTGGAAGACGATGACCTTCGTCTCCGGGTCGTCGCCGAAGTATTCCAGGGCATCCACAAAATCGACGTCGCAGGCGTTCCCTATGTCGACGGCCTTACCCCAGCTCTTATATGACATATTCAGGTAGGCAACCTGCACCAGGCCCGTCTGGGCGACGACGGATACAGGTGGGAATTCCTCCGGGGCGGGGAGGTCGATAAAACCCGTCCAAAAGTTCTGGAAATTGTTCAGCGTCCCCATGGTATTGGGACCCAGGACGCGCACCCCATTCCCCCGCGCCATCCGAACGATCTCCGCCTGCAAGGCACTGCCTTTTTCGTCGGCGTCGGAGAACCCCTGGCTGATGATCACGACGGACTTGATCCCGCACCGGATGCACTCGCTGAAAGCGGGCACCACATGGTCGCGGCCCACAGAAATGATGGCGAGGTCTACCGGTTCCGGCACGTCCGTCACGGAGGAGAAAGCCCTGAGACCGCAGACCTCACCGGCCTGCGGGTTGATCGGGTAGATGCGTCCCTTGTAACCGTAACGCAGCATCATCTCCACGCCGTTGTACGCACCTGTTCCCGTCTTCCGGGAGGCACCGATGAAGGCCACGGACCCCGGTTCAAGAAAATTTCGCATTATCAAAAACCTCCAGAGAAGGATGTCTTGGGTGGTTCGTCGGTTCGTCTAAAGTCGGCAATTGGTACCAGATACGGCGAAAATTGCAAGAGTCAAATGAAAATGAAAGCAACGGATGCTTGACAATACTCGACGCTGCCGTATAATCTCCCCCAATTCGAGAAAGGGGGGAGATTATACGATGGATAAGGAAGCTAAGATAGAAGAAATCAAGCAACGGGCCAGGAAAAATTTCAGTCTGGGGTACAACTGTGCGGAGTGCGTGACCGAGGCGGTACTCAGTCTCGTAGATACGGGGTTACCGGGGGAAGCCAAGAAGCTGGCCACGGGATTTGGGGGCGGTGGCGGCCTTTTTGGGGGGACCTGCGGGGCGGTCTGCGGGGCGATAATGGCCGTGGGGGCGGTACACGGGCGGAGCAAACTCCCCGAAGGTGAAGGTAAGGAAGCGGCGATGAAGTCCAAGGAGCAGCTTTACGGCAAACCGGGCCTGTACCGCTTGTTCAACATCATTCCGAACAGGATTGAGGAGAAGTACGGGAGCACTCTCTGCGGCGACTTGACAAAGCAGTGGCAGTCCAGTTGGCTCTGTCGTGACCATGCACTGTTCTGCCGTGACTTGATAACGGAAGCAGCAGGAATCGCGGCGGAGTTGATCTTCGCCGACAAGAACGAACTGGCCTCGAGGCCTTTCGGAAAGAACGTCGAGAACCTGAAGGATTGAGAAAAGGGAAAAAACGATGAGCAAAAACGTAGTAATCATAGGCGGCGGCGCTGCCGGTCCTTCCACGGCGGCGGAGGCACAGAGGCGGGACCCTTCTCTTAAGATCACGATGGTGGAGCGGGGGGAATTTGTTTCCTTTGCCGCCTGACCGATGCCCTATTACATCGGTGATGTAATCAAAGAGTACAAGCGACTCGTCATCAGGACTCCCGAGGATTTCAAAAAGACAGGCATTGACGTCAAGATAAAGACTCGCGTGGAGGGAATCGAACCGGCGAAAGGCACCGTACATCTCTCCGACGGCTCGGCCCTGCCCTACGATATCCTTGTCATGGCGACCGGGGCGGAGGCCGTGAAACTCGGACTTCCGGGCGAAGACCTGGAAGGTGTCTTCACCTTGCGTAACCTGACGGACGCCTTGAGGATAAAGTCCTTCTTGAACGAAAAAAAATGTCGGAAGGCCGTCATCGTAGGGGCCGGCTACATCGGCATGGAAATGTGCGAGGCCTTCCGCAACAACGGGTTGGAAGTGCAGGTGATCGACATCCTCCCCCGGCCGGTGCTGAGGTGGGATGCCGAATTCGCCAAGCTCATCTTAGATGAACTCGGCAAGAACCAGGTGACTTTCATGCCCGAGACAAAGCCCCTTTCCATCGAAAGGGGGAAGGACTCCGCGCTCCGGCTGGTGACCGACAAGGGAAACCTCGAGGCAGACATAATCCTGATCGGGGTCGGCTCGAGACCGAACACGAAGCTGGCGGAATCACTGGGCGTTGAAATGGGTAGGAGCGCCATCAAGGTAGACTTCTTCCAGCGTACCTCCCGGGAAGAGGTGTACGCCGTGGGCGATTGCTGCGAGGTCTTCCACCGCGTCATCGGCAAATGGACATACAACCCGCTGGGGGATGTGGCGAACAAGCAGGGGCGTACGGCCGGCCAAAATATCGGCGGAGCGTCGACAAAATTTCCCGGCGTCGTGGGCGCTCAGTCTTTCAAGGTCTTCAACCTTGAAGCCGCCGCCACCGGAATCACGGAAGAAGAGGCCCTGAATCACGGCTTCCAGCCCGTGAGCGCTATAATCCAGGGACTGCCTGTCGGACGTCCAATGGCGAGAGGCGAAAAACTGGCGTTGAAGCTCGTCGCCGACAAGGCCACGGGGAAACTGCTCGGCGCCCAATCGGTCGCCGAAAAAGGCTCCGTCACGAGGATCAACTGTCTCTCCGTAGCCCTCTGGAACGGCATGACCCTCGAAGAGATCGGCCATCTGGACCTCGCTTACGCCCCGCCCTTCGGTGGGGCCTGGGACGCAATCCACATCGCGGCCCAGATGCTGATGCGAAAGCTGTGACGGAAAGGCCCGGGGCCGTCGTTCAAGGCTGCCCCGGGCTTTTTTCTTTCCTTCATTCAAGCCCGGCGACCTTCAGGTCCTTCGGATGTTCTACCCGGAACTTGAGCCTGAGTTCTTTCTTTTCCTGCGGCGCCAGCTTGAGAACCCAGGAAATAAGCCCGCCCTCCGAGACCTGCGCCTCGCCTCCCTGAGGCCGTTCCCGCACCACCTTTATCTGTTCATTCCTCGAAACCGGGAACTGGTCCGTCAGGTTAAGGCGAATCTCATGTCCTTTTCCGTTCATCACGTCGATCGAATATTCATAGCTGACCCTTGCTTCCCTGGAAATGACGCCTTCATACCCGGTGAACTTGCTCAACAGTTTCCTTCCCACCTTGATCCCTTCGTCGACGCCGAGCGAAATCTCCATCTTTTCACCGGGGACCACCGTCTTCGGGAGGCGCCAGGTACTGACAAACATGTTGTCGAGGTAGACGTTCACCTCGCCGGGCAACATGGGGAACGAAAAAGGACTCTCCAGGCCGGCCCTCAGGTAGGCGTATGGTGAGAGTTTCGGCACGGCATAGTACTCGAACGTCGCCTCCTTCCCGGACGAGGCAATCAGAGCCTTGTGCGGCTGGCCGTCCGAAGGTATAGTCGTCCGGTGGGGAAGGATAAAGCTCACTGAAGTCGCCTGTTCCTCTACCTTCGCCCCTCCAAAAGAAGGCGCGCCCGCTTCTTCTTCGGCCGTCAATCTTGCCTCTTGCAGGGCCGGCATGGCCGCCTTAACGCGGACCGGCGGCTGTCGATAGACATCGACGTACCATACCGAAAGCTCAGGCGGGACGCCGCCGACAGTGGGCTTCGCCGTCGAGACCTCGATCTGCGCGTCCTTCCAGTCCTCCCCCGTCGATTGCCGGATCGCGGCAAAGGCGTTCACGGTCACCCTTGCCCCGGTCGGATCGGCCCGAACCTCGTACTGAGGGGACCATCCCGCACCCGAGGTAATGTACGACAACGAAAGCACCGCTTCTCCGCTCTTTTCGGCCTGCAGGAGCACGGCCACCGATTTCACGGTTTCTGCCGGCATCAACCCCGCCAGCTCGTTCTCGACGGCCCTCTTTTCCTCCTGCATTTTTTTCAGCCGGTCCTCGATATCCGTTGTCTTGCTGAAGTTCTCGGCCAGGGACTTTTCGAGAAAACGCGCATACCTCTCCACGTCGGCGAGGCCTATCTTCTGGTTTTGAGCGAAGGGGGTCACCCGCTTCAGGAAATCATTCGCCCCGTTTATCGCGGCGACCTCATCCGACAACGCCTTGATCCGCTTGTTAAGGCCGTCCAGCCTGTCCTGAAGGCCCCTAATTTTCTCCGGATGCGCCTTCTGCAGGTGAGTCTGCTCTACCTTGACGTCCAGGATGCGGACCGTGGGTTGACCCTTGATACTCACCTGGACCGACCTATCGATAAGGTTCGTCGTCAATCCCGCAAGACGCACCAGGTTATTGCCCTGTCGCAGGGCACAGACGGCTTCTTTCCTGACCATCGCCCTGTCTGTGTATACGGCGATGCCGGTGATCCCGGCTTCTGCGTCGATTTCCCGGAGCGCCGACCATGAATTGCCGGCTGAGGCCGTGAATATCACGGACAACAAAAGAACCGCGAAAAAAGTCTTTCTAAACATGATGCCCTCCGACTGTCGTTGACCCATCTCTTTTATTCTTGATGGACTCGTAAAAAGTCGAGAATTACGCGTTTCGTCATTCCGGCGAACGCCGGAATCCAGTATATTCAATATGTTCTGGATGCCCCCGTATCGAGTACGGGGCAGGCTTAATCAAGTCCGGCATGACGTTTTTGGACTTTTTACGGGGACGTCATTCTTGTGCCACCATAAAAACGCATTACATGACGACAACGACCAGGGGAGGCACGGCTTCGGTCAACTCGCACACGGCCCCCAGCGTATCCCCCGTGAAACCCCCGATCTTGCGGAGGCAGTAAGCCGCAAATAATGCCGCAGTAGCGACGGGCAACAGCCCCAGGGCAAAACCGACCCAGCCGCCCATCCACCACCAGGCGAGAAAGAAAAATAACGCCGCCCACAGGGCATGAAGGGGAGAACGCTTTTCCTGAAAGAGCGTCGCGATCCCTCCCGCCGTCCTCACATAGTGGAGAAAGGCCATCATGAGGACGACGGCGATGCGGCCGGCGAAGGGCATCAGAAGAACGACCTGCCAGCGCTGGTCGAAAGGGATCGGTTCGAGCACGGCGACCTTGAAGAGGATGATCAAGACGACGGCGATCGTCCCCATGACACCCGTGCGGCTGTCTCTCATGATCTCGAGCGTCTTTTCCCTGGGCCGCGCGCTCAAGAAGCCGTCCGCCGTGTCGGCAAGGCCGTCCAGGTGGAGGCCCCCGGAAATACCCACCAGGAACATCACGATGAGGACGGTGGCGGGAAAAGGCGGCAGGTGCACGAAAACGACCCTGTCGATCCCCGCCGCGGCAAGGCCGATCAAAAGGCCTACCAGCGGAAAATAAGGCACGCTTCCCTTTAGTTCTTCGGCTCCCCCGGCCAGTTTCCCAGGAACGGGGATGACGGTCAGAAACTGGAGGGCGGCGAAGAAGGGCTTCATGTCTGCGCCTGCGAAACGGAGGCCTCCGCGAAGGTTGCCACTTCCGTCATGACCCGGACCGCCGCCTCCACGAGATGCATCGCGAGCGCCGCCCCCGTCCCCTCGCCCAGCCTCAGGTCGAGGTCGAGGAGGGGGTTTTTCCCCAGACACTCCAGGGCGATGCGATGGCCCTGCTCCATGCTCCGGTGGGACGCGATCATGTAGTCGCAGGAAAGCGGGGCCAGTCGGGCCGCGATAAGCGCCCCGGCCGTGGAGATAAAACCGTCCACCAGGACAGGCTTCTTCATCGCGGCGGCGCCGAGGATCAGGCCGGCGATGCCGCCGATCTCGAACCCCCCTACCTTTGCCAGGACATCGAGGGGGTCCTGCGGGTCGGGGCGGTTCAGCGCGAGGGCCTCTTCGATCACCGTGACCTTGCGGGCGCGCTGCGCCTCGTCGAGGCCCGTCCCGCACCCCGTCACCGCGGCGACCGGGGCCCCGCTAAAAAGGGCCACGACGGCGCTCGAGGGCGTCGTGTTCCCGATCCCCATGTCGCCGGTGGCGAAGAGGTCGGTGTCGGGCCCGAGTTCCAGAGCCGTTTCTATCCCGCCCTCCACGGACCGGACGGCCTCCTGCCGGGACATGGCCGGACCCTCGGCGAAGTTGCACGTCCCCGCCGCCACCCGCCGGGACAGGATCTTACCTTCCCGGACGAGGTCGGCGAGGTCCCCCGCCACCCCCATGTCCACCACGACCACCCGTGCGCCGGCGAGCCTCGCCAAAACGTTGATGCCCGCGCCGCCGCGGACAAAGTTGTGGACCATCTGCAGCGTGACTTCCTGGGGATAGAGGCTGACGCCCGCCCTCGCGACGCCGTGGTCGCCCGCCATGGTCACCACAGTCTTCCGGGCGACGGGGGGAGCGAGCGAACCCGTCATCCCGGCCAGGTCCACGGCCAAATCCATCAGCCGCCCGAGGGCCCAACGGGGCATCGTGAGCTGCTCGAGCCTCACCGTCGCCTGCTGGCGCGCCTCCCCATCCTGCGGGGTGATTCGGGCAATCACAGATTTCAGTACATTCACAAGAGTCTCTCTCCTTTCAGCGGTAGCGGCAGGCCGCTCACCATAAAAACGACGGCATCGGCCCCCGCTGCCATGACCTGATTGCAGCGGCCGGCGACGTCCCGGAACCGCCGCGAGAGGGCGTCTCCGGGCACGACCCCCATCCCCACTTCGTTGGTCACAAAGATGACGGTGCCGCCGACCCCGCCGCAGACGGCGAGCACCTGCCGGCACCTCTCTCCCATCTCCTCCTCCGTCAGGCATGCGCCCGTCTTTTCGGATTCGTACAGGAGGTTGTTCACCCACAGGGTCAGACAGTCCACGAGGATCACGCCGCTCCCCCCGGCGGCAGCGATGGCGCCCGCCAGGTCGAGGGGTTCCTCGACGGTCCTCCATAGCGCCTTTTCCCGGGCGGCCTGGTGTCTCCGGATCCGCGCCCTCATCTCCTCGTCCGTAACGGTCGCCGTGGCGATGTACGTGCGGGACGGCGCCGCCCCCTCCGCAAGCCTCTGGGCATAGGCGCTCTTTCCGCTCCTGCTCCCACCGGTGACGACAACGACCTTTGCCATCAGCCCTTCCTCCGTCCCGTTTCGTTCAGCCCCACTAACACCCCACCCCCATCGTACAGTTCGACCGTGGTGAGCGACGCCGGTTCCACGACGAAGAGGAGGTGATTCCGGGGCGGTATCCCGAGAAAGTGGCAGATGAGGCTCCTGATGACGCCCCCGTGGGTGCAGGCAAGGACCGTGTCTTCCCGGGCCTTCGCCATCCGTCCCGCGGCGCGGCGGACCCGGGAGAGGAAATGGGCGACCGATTCGCCCCCGGGGAACGCAAAACCGTCGAAGGCGCTCCATTTCTCCACCTCTGCGGGGAAGGACTCGCTGATCTCGGCAAAGGTCTTGCCCTCCCAGTCACCGAAATCGACCTCCCGGAGGTCCGGGTCCACCGCGAAATCGAGCCCGGTTACGCGAGAGACGACGCCGGCCGTCTCCCGGCAGCGTCGCAGCGGGCTGCAGAGGCAGAGGAGGGAATCCCCACGGGGGAAAAGATCAGCCATGCCCTCAACCCGGCGCACACCCGCAGCGCTCAGCGGGACATCGCTGCTCCCGATGTAGCGACCACGGTTCTCTTCGCCGACATCGCCGTGCCGCAAAAGTAAGACCCTGCGCGCCATACCTCACTCCCGGGGAACCTTCGCCTTGACCGCCTCGACGAGCTCCCGCGGACTGTCGAAAACACCGTGGGCCGGCCGCGGCGGACGGCGGAGCGCCACTATGCGGCAGCCTTCCGCCGTAGCTGCCTCTACCTTCTCCCGGATGCCTCCCGCCCCGCCGCCGTCCTTGGTGACGAGGACGCCTATCCCGAACTCCCTGATGACCCTCCGGTTTTCTTCTACCGAGAAGGGACCGCGACCGGTCACAACGTTCCGCGGCAAGATACCGGCCGCGGCACAGGCCTTCAGAGACGCATCCTCGGGCAGCACGCGAACGACGAGGGCGACGCCCGTCTCCCCTGAGGCATGCACGTAGGGCGCGAGGTTTCGAGAACCCGTGGTGAGCAAGACCGGCCGGCCAAAAGAGAATGCCTTCGCGGCGGCCTCCCGGTGGTCATCCGCAAAAACGACGTCCCCGTCGTCGGAGATGCCCGCCGGACGGATCAGGGTAAAGTAGGGGATGCCCGCCGCCTCGGCGGCCTCCCTCGCCGTCGCCCGCGCCCGCTCGGCGTAGGGGTGGGTGCAATCCACGATGGCCCGGATCCCGTATTCCATGATGACCCGGGCCATGCCTTGTTCGTCGAGGGGCCCCGACCGCCTGGTCACCCCTGCCATGTCGGCGAGTTCCAGGGGTATCTCCGTCGCCGTGGAGACGAGGACCCTGTAGCCCGCTGCGGTGAGGGCCCCGGCGAGGACGCCCGTTTCGGCGGTGCCTCCGAGAAGAAGGATCATAACCGATAGCCCCGCGGCGTGACGAACCGGCCCTGGATGACCCTAGACGACCGATTCCCGATGATGACGACGCTCCGCATGCCGATCTCGAATTCGAGAAAATGGTCGAGGTCGGAAAGGACGACCTTTTCCCCCGCCGCACCCAGGTCTGTCGCGATCCCCACCGGCGTCGACCCCGGCCTGTGCCTGAGGAAGATCGCGCCGGCCTCTTCGACCTGTTTCACCCGCTTGCGGCTCCGGGGGTTGAAGAGGGCCACCACGAGGTCCGCCGCCGCCGTCGCTTCCAGCCTCGCCCTGATCACCTCCCAGGGGACGAGAAGGTCGCTCAGGCTGATGCAGGCAAAGTCCAGCATGAGGGGGGCGCCGAGCCTCGCGGCGGCGGCGCTGACGGAACTCACGCCGGGTACCACTTCCACGGCGGGCGAGGCTCCTTCTTTCTCGGCGAGCTCCAGCACCAGACCGGCCATCCCGTAGATGCCCGGGTCTCCCGAGGAAACGAGGGCGACGACCTCGCCGCGCCGGGCCCGTTCAAGGGCGACCCGACACCGCTCTACCTCTTTCGTCATCCCCGTGGCGATGACTTCTTTCCTCTCCGTCAGGTCCGCCACGAGATCGAGGTAACGGCTGTAGCCCACGACCACGGTGCTCTCGGCGATGGCTTCCTCGGCCCGCCGCGTCCGGTCAGAGACCCCGCCCGGGCCTATTCCGACCACAAAAAGCTTTCCCTTGCCACGGCGACCGTAACGCCGTGCAGGACTGTCCTGGGAAGTATTAATCTCGTCCTCCTTCCTGCGAGCAGGGCTGCCGGTTCCGCAACCGCCGGCAGGTTTACTTGCTTTTCCACAAATTCGGACCTCGTGAAGGAAAAGGCCGCCGACCTTATCTCCTGAGAACTTATGAAGCGAAGGGGAATTCCGAGACGGGCGGCGGCCTCGATCAATCCCTCTTCCTCTGCTTTGATGTCGGCCGAGGCGAGCCACCGCACCCGGGACAGCGCCCCCCCCGCCAGCTCGAGGGCCTCTTCCACCGCCCGCGTCACCTTTTCCGCCTTCACGCCCCGCCGACAGCCAACCCCAACGATAAGGTCCTTGAGGGCCTCCGTCGTCGTGGTTATGACGGGCTCGGCCCCGATGATGTTCGCCACCCGGAGGGCCAACTCGTTCGCCCCGCCCTCATGACCGCCGGCCAGGCTCACGGCATACCGGCCGCCGACGTCCACGACGACGACAGCGGGATCTTCTCTCTTGTCTCTCAGGTGCGCCGCTGTCGCCCTGACAGCGACACCGCAGGGCGCCACGTAGACGAGGGCGTCGCAGCGATGGAAGATCTCCGCCGTAAGTTCCATAACACCGCCGAACATCCGGGCACCGGGGAATCCTTCTTCCGGCGCACCCGCGCTATCGTGCACGTAGAGGCAGGCGTCCTCCAGCCGACGCGCCAGCCGTGCCGCGACACGGGCGCCCTCTTGCGAGAGGGTGATGACGGCCGTCCTCATGGTTCCTCCCGCGCCTTGCGGTGCTGATGGCCGAACGTCGCGGCATAGAGCCGCGAGTCGGGCAAGTCGCGCGCAAGGGCACGACCCACTATGATGATCGAGGTCTGACCCGTCCCCGCCCGCCTCGCCTTATCGGCGATGTCCGCGAGCGTCCCCTCCACGAGCTTCTCGTCGGGCCAGGAGGCGTGGTAGACGACGGCGGCGGGGCAATCCGGACCGTAGTACGGCACGAGCGTCGCCGCCGTCTCCTCGACCTTCGTCCCGGAAAGAAAAATGCAAAGCGTCGCCCCCGTCTCGGCGAGCCTCTCCAGTTGCTGCTTCGCGGGAAGGGGGGTCCTGCCGGAGGTGCGGGTGAGGATGACCGTCTGGGCGACCTCCGGCGCCGTCAGCTCCGTCTTCAACGCCGCCGCGGCGGCCTGAAAGGCGCTCACGCCCGGAACGACCTCGTAACCGACCCCGAGGCGGTCGAGCCGGTTCATCTGCTCCCGGATGGCGCCGTAGAGCGAGGGGTCGCCCGAGTGCAGCCTGACGACGTCGATGCCTCTTCCTTGAGCGTCCCGGAAGACGGCCGTTATCTCCTCAAGCGACATCTTCGCCGAGTCGTGAAGCTCGGCCCCGGGGTTGACGAGGGCCATCACACCGGGACTAACCAGCGACCCGGCAAAGACGCAGACCCGGCAATCGCCGAGGAGTCGGCGCGCCTTCAGTGTCAAAAGCTCGGGGTCGCCGGGACCGGCCCCGATAAAGTATACCTTCATCGCCTACCGCCCTCCGCATGGACGAGAATGACCGAAAGATAGCCTGCCTCTTCTCCCTCTCCCCTCAGACTGCGGACATCCGTCACCACCCTCTGCCCTTCGAGTCCGGCGCGGGAGACAAAAACGGCCCCCTCCGCCACGCCCGCCTCTTCCAGCAGGTCGAGGATTTCCGGGAGACGCGCCCCGACCTTCATGATGACGACCGTGCCCTCGCGTACGGGGGAACGGCGGATACAGTCCATGTCGTCCGCGGCGGGCACGACCGTCACGGGCGCCCTTACTTCGCCGTC
>ERZ795050.4036-NODE-4036-length-13924-cov-5.007859_pt1 | contig 13924 bp, 11 predicted proteins | sample MGYA00375134_ERZ795050 | MGnify/ENA primary metagenome ERZ795050 (study PRJEB30179, sample SAMN05720221) | activated sludge metagenome | isolation source: Anaerobic digester | place: Japan | collected 2015-05-26 ... | reverse complement strand
CCTCAGCTTATTCCAACAGAGGATGAAGATATTGCAAAAGAGCTTTTAGATGGTTTAAAAAGAAATAAAAATTTAAATGTTTATTGCTCAGCTAAAGTTATTGAATGTAAAAAAGTTGAAAATCAGGATGAAAATTCTTTTATTATTAAGGTTCAGATGCAAGATGGCACAATGAAGGAGTTTGGCTTTGAAAAGATTTTGCTTAGCGTTGGAAGAAAACCAGTTTTACCAGAAGGGCTTGATAAAATTGGCGTCAAGTTTAATGAAAGAGGATTTATTGAAATAAATGAATATATGCAAACTTCAAATCAAGATGTTTATGCGATTGGTGATGTTACAGGCAAACTCATGCTTGCTCATACAGCTTCAAAACAAGGGGAAATAGCAGTACAAAATATTTTAAATCAAATGGGTGGTGGTAAGAAGCATACTATTCGTTATTCAGATATTCCATCTGTTATTTTTACAATACCAGAAATTGCATCGGTCGGATTAAAAGAAAAAGATTGTAAAAAGATGGGAATAGAATATAAGGTTGGTATTTGCCCATTTATTTCAAATGGCAAGGCAAGGGCGATGGGGCTTTCAAAAGGATTTGCGAAGGTAATAACAGAAGCTAAAACTCATAAGATTCTTGGGATTTCAATAATAGGATCTCATGCAACAGATATGATTATGGAAGGTGTTGCAGCTGTCAGCAGGGGTTTAACAGTTGAAGATTTATTTGATCTTGTGCATCCTCATCCAACACTTACAGAGATAATAATTGAAGCTGCACTTGCTTCTATTGATAAGGCTATTCATCTTTAATTTTAAAAATAAAATTATAATGAATTATTGTTTTGAAATTATAAAGTTTTAATTTTTTTTAATTATGATTTAATAATTTATAAAAAATTTAATTATGATACAATATTTATAAAAACAAAGATTAATATAAAGAGTTTATAATTAAAATAACCATAAAAAAGAAATAAAAAAGAAGGTTAAAATGAAAAATGATCTTTTTATCAATGGAAGAAAAATTGATTCAAATATTGATATTAAAAAGATTGATAAATCAATTTTTCAGCTTTCCCTGGAATTTGAACTTTCAAAAGAAGAGATAGTAAATTCTTTATTCTTAAGCTTTAATAATGTATCAGATTTAATCGATTCTATTTTAACATTGGATGATTTAAGAGCAGATTTAAAATCTTCAAATTTAAATTTAAAAGATGAAAAAAATTACTTTAAGGTCAATTCAGTTTTAACAGGTGGATTTCAATCATGGTCAAAGGCTTATGAATATAATATAAAAGATAATCAAACAAATATAAGGTTAAAACCAAGTCTTTTAAGATTCATAAAATCTGATTATGAAGATTGGTTTGTAAAAAAAAATAGATTTATCTCAAATTTTTATATTACAATTTATGAAAACCTTCCTTCGACAAAAAATTTTACTTTAATCTCTAAAGATACAGTATTTCCTACAACATTTGTTTTATATAAGAAGAATAAAAAACTGGAAATTCATTTAGGACTTAAAGGTGAGAAGATTAACGGAAAATTTTTTTATGATAAAATCTATTTAATTTTCTGTAATGATTTAAATAGTCAAAAAGAGGCATTTGAAAAATTATTCAAAAATGAGTTTGAAAATTCACTGAAAAAGATAAATCAATATAATCTTTTAGATAAAAGTAGCAAACATATCTATGGATGGGAATCCTGGTATAACTATTATACTTCTATTACTGAAAAGGATTGTATCAAAAATTTAAATTTATTTGGGAATTTTATTAAAAATTTTGATGTTGAGGCAAGACCAATATTTCAAATAGATGATGGATGGGAGATTAGAGTCGGTCAGTGGCAACAAAATGAAAAGTTTCCAACTCCACTTGATAAGATGGCAAAGATGATAGAAGAAACTTTAAGCTATCCTGAAAAAAGTAGTAAAAATGAAAAAGGATTAGAATCTGAAAAAGGATTTTTACCTGGTATATGGATGGCACCTCTTGCCCTACTTAATGGTTCAGATATATATAAAGACCATTATGAGTGGGTATTAAAAGATAAAAAAGGAAAACCGATTTCATGTGGGAATATTCCTTTATGGGGCGGTGATTTTTACACCTATGATCTTTCAATAAAAGAAGCAAGAGAGTATATAATCAATGAAGTCAAGAAATTGGTTACTGGATTTGGTTTTAAGTTTTTAAAACTCGATTTTCTCTATGCGGGGCTTGTAAATGGAGATCATAAAGATAAATCACATGGGACAGCTTATTACTATAATTTATTTCAAAATGAACTTATTTCAGCATTAGGTGATAGTGTAATACTTCTTGGTTGTGGAGCACCTTTGCAGCTTTCTTACCCTTATTACCCTATAATGCGAATTGGTGCAGACACCAGGGAAGAATGGGAACTTTTAATAGGTAAAATAGCGGGATATGAAGGAAGACCATCGGCTTTTGTTAGTCTTACAGACACTTTAAATAGATGGATACTGGATAAAACTGCATATTTTTCGGATCCTGATGTTGGATTTTTTAGAAAAAATAAAATAAAGCTAACAAATAAGGAAAAACTGCTTGTTAATCTTATTGATTTTCTCTTTGCAAGCCAATTTATGATTTCTGATGATTGTGATGATATAGATGAAAATGTTCTTCAGCAGGTAAAGGTGTGGATTTCATTTTTTAAAGATAAAAAGTTTTTCGTAAGAAGATTTATAGAAAAAGATATCTATCTTGCAGGTTCTTTTGATGGGAAATATTATATTTTGATTAATCTTAAAGACAAAGATTTTAAAATTTCCGAAAAGATGCTAAAATTAATTCCTATTATAAAGACAGATGAGAAATCTGATATTATTAGAAATATTGATATTAATAAAAATGTTAGAAAATTCTTTGATAGATTTAGTCAATTGATAATCGAAGATAATGAGATAGTCAAAAAGAAAATAGAAAATCCTTTTTGTTTAGAAAAACATGGTTTTATAGTTTTAGTAAAAGAATGAAAAATAATACTTGAATAATAAAGATTATAATAAAGATCAAATTTATCCAGGATAAAAAAATATAATGCATAATGATAAAAAAATAATATTTTCAATAAATGGATCTATTTCTCATTGTGGTGTCGATGAATATACCTTGCATCTGGACAAAACACTTAGTGATAGTTTTGATTTAATTCATATAGTAAAACCAAATTCAGATATATGTAAAAATTTAATCGAAAAAAATATTAAATGGCTGGATCTTGGTCTATCTTATAAAGATAGTTTTACAAAGATAAAAGGATATTGTAAAAGATTAAAACCTGATATAATTTTTATTCATACTGCAAAAGAATATTTTTTAATTTTAGCAATTAAAATGGAGCTGCCTCATTGTAAAGTTATATTTGTTAGACATAATAGTTTTAAGTTATCTTCTTTTCCAAATTACTTTTTTCTGAAATTGGCAGATGCTATTGTAGCTCCATCAAACTATTGCGCAGATGTTGTTAAAAATCAATTTCCAAAATTGAAAAGCAAGATTTTTGTAATATATAATGCGATAGAAAGTAAAAATTCAAAAAAAAACGCAGTTGAAGATAATGAAAAGATTGAAGATAATGAAACGAATGAAAAGGTTGAAAATAGAATAACTATTGGATTTATAGGAAGGTTAACATATCAAAAAGGGATAGAACTTTTAATTGATGCATTTAAAATTCTTTGTAAAAGCGAAGAAAAAATAGATTGGCGGTTAGTAATTGCAGGTAAATTTGATAGCAATTCTTATCAAAATAAGATTGGACAAAAGATAAAAGAAAGTGGTTTATCTGAAAAAATAAGATTTCTTGGTTTTATAAAGGAAAAAGAAAAATTTTATGATAATATCGATATTTGTGTGATCCCTTCTCTTAAAACAGTAAAAGAAACATTTGGTCTGGTTGCAATCGAGGCGATGTATTATTCGAAGCCCGTTGTTTCAATTTCAAGTGGTGCATTAACTGAGATTTTGAGTTTTGGTCCATCGGGTTGTATATGTTTTCAAGAGAATCCCGAATGCTTAGCTGAAACATTAAAATTATTATGTGAAAATGAATTAAAAAAAAGATATATCCAGAATTCAAAAATTCTTTTAGAATATTTTTTCAGCTATTCAAGGTTCAAATTTGAATATTTAAATCTGATAAATAACTTATTAAATAATGGATTTAATGACTATTAACCTTCAATATAGGTTTAAATATTCTTCATATAGATCTGGAAAAATTTCGATCGCTCTTGGAAGAAGACCATTTACCCATGCAAAAAAAAGTCCATAGTTAATAAGTGGCAAATCTTTTGACTCAATCATTTGCATTGTATCAATATATTGATTTCTACTTACCATACAACCACCACACATTATAACGGCATCAAATCCATTTAATTGAGAAATATCATATAACTCTTTTTGCCAGCTAAAAGTAATTGTTGGATCTATAAAATTATTTACAAGTTTAGGAATTTTTACAGTACCTATATCATCAGGTTGTTTATGGTGGTTGCATGTTTCAAGAATCAATACTTTTGAATATGGTTTTAATTTTGAAAATCTTTTAATAGATCTTATAAATGGAAGTAAATCCCCCTTTTTTCTTGCCATCAATATTGAAAAAGAGGTAAGTTTTTGTTGCTTTGGTAAATCCTTTGAAACCTTATCAAAAGCCTGACTATCTGTTATGACAAGATCGGGTTTTTTACTCAAACTATCATAAAAATATTTAAGCTGGGTCTCTTTGACAACTAATGCTGCACAATTGTTATCTAAAAGTTCTCGTATAGTTTCAACCTGAGGAAGTATTAATCTTCCTTTTGGAGCAGCCATATCAATTGGAGTTACTAAAAGAACTAGATCATTTTGCTGTACAACTCCATCTAAAAGTTTTGGTTCAAAGTTGATAAGGTTTTTCATCTCTATTATCTTTTTTCTAAGTTCAACATGTCCAATCCCTTTTATATTATCAACTCCAATCCAGATTTCTTTCGTTAAAAAGATTTTAGATGGATGAATCCAGTTTTCATAAAATGTAAATACTACAAAGATTGGTTTTTTAGATTTAGCATCATTAAAAAAATGAATTTCTTTTTCTGTAATTTCTTCATTTGCAGGTGTTACAAATACACATAGATCTGCAATTTTAAGTTTTTCAATGGTTTTCCCAATTCTTAAATTTCCAAGTTCGCCTTCATCATCAATCCCTGCTGTATCTATAAAAGTTGCCGGTCCTAAATCTGCAAGTTCCATAGCATAATTAACAGGATCAGTTGTTGTCCCGGCAACATTTGAAGTTATTGCGACCTGTTTTTGAGCTATTTGATTTATCAAGGAAGATTTTCCAGCATTTCTTTTGCCAAATATTACTATTTTTAATCTTTCGGATGATGGTGTTTTTATCATATTTTCCCCTTTTTATTTTTTAATTTTTATTTAATTTGAATTTTACTATTTTTGTTCTTATTTAATCTTTATTTTATTTAACTTGTAATTTATTTAACCTGTTTTCCCAGGATTTACTATTGCCTTTTTCAAAAGAAAGAATTTTTCCAATGGAATTTACCCTTTTTTCAAGACAGGATAAGCATTTTATCCCATCTTCGTCAAGGCAGATCTTATTTGGATATAAAAGATAGTCTTTTTTATTTTCAGTAGGTGTTATATTTGGCATTAAGACATTGGCTCCCGCCATTAGCATCTTTTCCCTTCCTAAAGGATCAAGTGTTCCAGCTGCTGTTGTCGCTGGAATGTTAGCAAAAGGTAAGAAAATTCTTAACATGGCGGTTAATCTTATAGTTTCATCTATATCAAGAGGCTTTTCATCTTTTAATGGTGTATTTTTATTAGGCAAAAATGGACCAATTCCTACCATATCAAAATCAAATTCTTTGCAAAAAAGTATGTTTTCAATCCTTGTTTCTATGGTTTCACCAGGTAATCCAACCATAAAACCTGAACCTACTTCATAACCTGTACTTTTTAAGTCTTCAAGGGCTTTAATTCTTTTTGAAAATGATTTGGATGGGCATAATTTTTCAAATAGTTTTTCATTTGAAGTTTCGAATCTAAGTAAATATCTATTTGCCCCATCTTTTTTCCATTGTTTATATACTTCTTTTGGATATACTCCGCATGATAATGTTATGGCAATTTCTTCATCATATTTTTTACGAATATTATGAAGAAGACTACTAATTTTATCTGGAATGGTTGATTCATTTTCTCCACTTTGTAAAACAAATGTTTTAAGTCCTTTTTGGATGCCGATTGATATTATATTTTCGATCTGCTCATTTGATAAAATATATCGATTTATATTTTTATTACTTTTCCTTATTCCACAATAAAGACAATCACAACTGCAGATATTTGAAAATTCAATAAGTCCTCGAAGATAAACCTTGTTTTGGTAAGTTTTTCGACAAATATCATCAGCTAATTTTATAAGTTCTTCTGTATTTTTACTTAAATACCAGTTAATTAAATAATCTTTATTAAGATTTAAGATCTTTTCCATTAATTCTAATCCTATAAATGTTTAAAAATATACATCCTTTTCACCTTTTATCTCTTTTTCAATCCCTTCTTTTACCTTCCTTTTTAACTTTTCATCATCAATTTCATTTACCATTTTATCGATAAGTTTAAAACCTTTTGCTTTTGTCGATTCGCTTGCAAACGATAATAAGTATTCAACAAATGTAAAAATCCCATTTGGCATACAGAATTTTTGTATAAGACCTGGTTTTGCAAGATCCATAAAATCTTTTCCAACTCTTCCTTTTCTATAGCAACCTGTGCAAAATGAAGGGATAAATTCATCATCTATTAAATCTGAAATAACCTGTTCAAGGCTTCTATGATCTCCAAGTTGAAACTGCTCTGTGCTATCTTCTGATGTATGTGAATATGCTCCCGGATTTGTTCTTGAACCTGCGGATATCTGGCTTACGCCATAGTGAAAAAGCTCTTTTCTCAGCTCTTCATTTTCTCGTGTGGAAAGGATAATACCAGTATATGGTAATGCAAGGCGGATTATTGCAACTAATTTTTTAAAATCTTTATCTGATACTGGATATGGTACATTTGTTGAAAGAGGTGCTCCTTTGGCAGGCTCTATTCTTGGGACACTGACAGTATGAGGTCCAGTGCCAAATTTGCTTTCTAAGTGATTTGCATGTTCTATAATCGATAGAACCTCAAATCTATAATCGGCAAGACCAAATAATACTCCAATGCCAACATCATTAATGCCTGCTTCCATTGCTCTATCCATTACATAGAGTCTATTTAGAAAATCTGATTTTGGTCCCTGCGGATGATATTTTTTGTAAAGAACCTCATCATATGTTTCTTGAAAGCAAGCATAGGTGCCAATCTTTTCTTCATGCAATTTTTTGAAACCTTCAACATCAAGTGGAGCTATTTCTACATTTATTCTTCTAATATTATTTCCATTTAAATTAACAGAGTATACCTTACGAATAGCCTGTAAAAAATAATCTAAGGGAGTATCGTTAGACTCGCCACAAAGCATTAGTATTCTTTTATGTCCCTGCACCAGAAGTGAAATTGTTTCCTGCTCTATTTGATCAAGGCTTAATATTGCCCTTTTTATTTCTTTATTATCTTTTCTAAAAGCACAATAAAGACAATTGTTTGAACAGGTATTACCTATGTAAAGTGGAGCAAATATTACAAGTCTTTTTCCATAGATAAGATTTTTTACCTTCGATGCAGCATTTAAAATAAGTCCAATAAGTTCTTCATCTTCAGTATTAAGAAGAATTGCGACTTCTTCAAGATTCAATCCTTTTAGTAATAAGGATTTTTGAATTATCTTTTCGATATTTTCTTTACTGACATTTTTTTCAGCTTGAAATATCAGATCATATAACTTGTTTCTATTGATAAAACTGGTCAGACTCTTCGGTATGGTTGTCATCTATATCCTCCTTCTTTTTTGAGAGGATTGATTTTACGCGAACACCTTTGAGTCTTCCAAGTTTTCCAGTAAATGAACCAAATTCATCTGTAGTGGCTTCCATAATGATACTAATTATTCTAAGATTATGATCCTTAAGGTTCATTCCCTGTCTTCCAAGTATAAAATCTTGAAATTGATGGATAATTTGTGAAACAGTTTCAACCTGAGAAAAATCTTCGATAATAATTCCGATAATTCCGATTCTCTTTTCCATCAGATAATCCTCTGGAATCGTAACATTGGTATAGTCCTCAAGGGTGGGTAAAAACCATACTCCTCTCAGAACAAGAGAATAATAAAAATTAAAATAATATTGTCAAGGAAATTAAATAGATATATATGTAAAAAATTGTTAAAAAAATATAAAAAAAATAATAATATTAAACTATTTTATAAATATTAGACTTTGAATTTGTTTAAATTAATAAAAATTAATAAATAATAAATAGAATTAATCAAGATTAAATTAGAAAATAAAAACTATTTAATATTTAACAGTTAAAATATAAAAAATTAAAAAATAAAATAAAAAACTTGACATAAACTATTAAAATATATAATTAATTTGAAAAAAGATAAATCTTTTTTCAATAAAAAATGGGGGGTTTTATGAACTCGATAGTTCTTGCTGTAATAGCTTTTGTCGGGTATATTATAGCTTACAATACCTATGGCAAATGGCTTGGCAGAAAGCTTTTTGGGTTAAAAGATGATAACCCTGTACCAGCAAAAAAATTTTAGGATAATATTGATTATGTTCCAACCAAGAAGCATATCTTGCTTGGTCACCATTTTACAACAATAGCAGGTACTGGTCCTATAGTTGGACCAGCGATAGGTGTCATATGGGGATGGTTACCTGCATTTCTGTGGATACTTTTAGGTCCTATTATCATTGGTGGAGTTCAGGATTTTACATCTCTTATCATATCATCAAGACATGGTGGGAAAACCATAGGCGAAATGACAAGAGGACTAGTTTCAAATAGGGTAGGAACAATATTTTTAATTTTGATTCAATTTTTACTCTGGCTGGTTGTTGCTGTCTTTGCTATGATTATGGGCCTTCTTTTTACAATGTATCCTCAAAGTGTAATTTCTATTTGGATGGAAATACCTATAGCCATCTGGATTGGTTATATGGTTTACAAGAAGAATAAACCTGATACTCTTTATTCAATAATCGGTCTTATATTACTTTATGCTTTCGCTATTTTAGGTATATTCGTTCCTGTTTCAATCCCTGCTATTGGTACAATTTCTCCTATAGTTATATGGATTGTCATTATTTTAATTTATGGATTTTTGGCTTCAACACTACCAGTACAAACATTACTACAGCCGAGAGATTACATAAATTCTCATGAGTTAATAGTTCTTATGGCTGTTTTATTTATAGGTACAATAATTGGTCATCCGAAAGTTGTCGCTCCAGCAATACATCATGCTGAAGGTGCTCCAAGTCTATGGCCTATTCTTTTTGTTACGATTGCTTGCGGAGCAATAAGTGGTTTTCATAGTCTCGCATCTTCTGGAACAACTGTTAAACAACTTGAAAAAGAGTCAGATGCCCATTATATCGGATATGGTGGAATGTTACTCGAAGGATCTCTTTCAATACTTGTAATAGTAGCAGTTACTGCAGGACTTGGTATGTATGGAGCTGGTAAGGATGGATGGCTTAAATATTATGCAGCTTACTCAACAACAGCAGGTGCGGGGATTGGTGCTCAATTAAAGGCTATAGTCGAAGGTGCTGCAAATCTTATGAAGGCAATAGGAATACCAATAGAACTAGGAAGAACCTTGATGGCAATATTTGTCGTATCTTTTGCAGGAACTACTCTTGATTCTGCAGTGAGAATGCAAAGATTTGGTCTTGAGGAATTGACAAAGGCAAAGGATGGTAAATCTGTCGGGCCTTTTAAAAATAGATATTTTTCAACAGCTATTATAGTTCTTCTTGCATTTGCTCTTTGTATGGTGTCACCAGATGGTAAAGGTGCTATGAAACTCTGGCCTGTATTTGGAGCATTAAATCAATTGTTGGCTGGACTTGCTCTTCTTGTTGCAACTGTTTATCTGGCGAAAAAGAAGAAGACAATTCTTCCTACCCTTATACCTATGTTGTTTATGCTTACCATAACTATTTGGGCAAGTATATTAAATATGATTAAATACTTGAAATCCAAAAACTATCTATTGTCAGGCATTACCACTATAACCTTGATAATTGCTATTTGGATGATCATTGAAGCTACAATCTCCATTATAGCTTCTATTAAGAAAAAAGAAGTATATCAGGAAGTATTTGAAAAAGCAGGTGGTGGAGAATATACTCATATTGATTAGCTAGATTATTAGATATATGATTTGCTATTTGATTCGCTATAGGATAAATATATAATTATATGTTATATTTATCTATATTTACAATTATTATTTCATATCGATGACAATTTTGTAAAAAAGTATTATTTATATTTTTATTTAAACTAAAATTTATCTTTATTAAGGGTTGTCTTAATTTTAAGGCAGCCCTTTTTTATACTTAATTGAATTTATATTTTTACTTCAATTTTTTTATACTTCTTTTTTTCCTTTTTTCTTTTTTTTTACCCTTTACAAGTAAAAACTAAATTTAAAGTAACTGTTGGGTTCCCTTTAGAAGTAATAATCAAAACTTGAATAATTAATCAAAACTTTAGGTAACTTTTTCTCCTTTTTTTAAGATTTTAAATATATTTTCTATTTAATCTAAAAATTTTCTTGACATAAATAAAAATAAGTTTATAAATCATTTAACAATGAAAAATAACAAAATATCTCTTATCTCTTATCTCTTATCTCTTATCGCTATAATTGTCCTGTTTTAGGTTCTTTATATAAAATAATATCAATTAATAAAATTATATATTATAATAATTATGGATGAATACCCCCGCTTATGGGGGGAATAAAATTTTTATTTAAAAATATAAAATTATTTTTAATATTAATTTAAAAAAGGAGATAATAATGATTTTAATAAGAAAAGGATATACACATAATGATATATTAAAATTCATGAAAAATATATGCATGCCCTCCTACTGCGATGGTGATGGCCGTTGTGGTGCTCCAGGTACATAAATAATAATAAAAATTAAAAGCCATAGCGTTTTTTTTAAACGCTATGGCTACAAATATAACCAAAGGATTTAAAAATGAAATTAAGTCAATACAATTACATAACTAAAGTTAATGATAATTATATAATTTTTAATATGATTTCTAGAGCATTAATTGAGATAGATGATAGAATTTATAATTTTATAATTTCAAAAGACTTATCAAAATTTTCAAAAGATGAATTGGAATTTTTATATCAGAATAATATAATAATAGATGATGAGTTACAGGAAATAAATTTATTGAAATTATTTTATAGAACTGGATGTTATAGTAATAATTTAGGATTAACTATAATTCCAACACTTGATTGTAATTTTAATTGTACCTATTGTTACGAATATCACAAAAAAATTAATTTGGATGACAGAACAACTCAATCTATAAAGGAATTTATAAAGAATAATATTTGTAATTATAATAAATTTGAAATAAATTGGTTTGGAGGTGAACCATTATTAGAAATTGATAAAATAATATACATAATGGATTATATTAATAACCTAATTATTAAAAATAATGTAAATATAAAAAACAAGTTTAGTATGGTAACGAATGGATATTTATTAAATGCGAAAACTTCTGAAATAATTAGTAGTTTGGGAATAAAATCAATTCAAATTACACTTGATGGCCCTCCTGAAATTCATGATAAAAGAAGAGTTTTAAATAATGGTAAAGCAACTTTTAATCAAATATTAAAAAATATCGTTGATAATACAAATTTTTTTGATCAAATTGTGATTAGAATAAACATTGATAAACAAAATGAATTGTTTATAACAAATCTTTTAGAAATATTAAAAAAAGCTTTTAATAACAATCCCCCTAAAAATATTATTTTATTTCCTTTTTTTGTTTCTGCTGTAGGAGCTTCTTGTAATTATGGTTTATGTTTTTCAGAAAATAAAAAAAGTGAATTATATAATCAAATAATCAAAGAATTCTACGAAAGTGGATTAAATTTTGAAACTCAAAATGTTTTATCTTTACCTGATTTCATTTATTGTAGCTATTACCTGACTAATAATTTTATAATTGATCCATCAGGAAATATTTTAAAATGCATAAGAGATCTATACGATATTAATAATAATAAAATTGGGTTTATTGATATAGATGGAACAATGAAATTAAATTATTCTAAATTTATAAATAAATTCATTTTAGAACCTTTTGATGATATAGAATGCATTAATTGTATTTATTTGCCCTTATGTATGGGTGGTTGTAAAGCTTCTTTTCCTTTAAAAAATTGCACTTTTATGAAAGAAGCAATTAAAGAAAAAATTATTTCAGATTATAAAAAATTAAAAATAATTTAAAATCTTTATTTAATAAATATAAATTTATAAAGAGATAATTATGGAAAGACTTAAAGTTCGAGATCTAAAAAAATCTTTTAAGCAAAAGAAGAAAATTGTAGATGCAATAAAAGGTATTTCATTTGATGTTAAAGAAGGGGAAATAGTCGGCTTCCTTGGTCCAAATGGCGCTGGTAAGACTACCACAATTAAATGCATTTGCGATCTTGTTAGACCTGATGAAGGATTTATTATTATCAATGGCTTTGATTCAAAAGATAATCAAGCAAAATATTTCATTGGAGCTGTTTTAGAAGGATCAAGAAATGTTTACTGGAGATTAAATCCTCTCGATAATATAATTCTTTTTGCAGCTAGAAAAGGAATAAAACTTAATTTAGCAAAAAAGCGAGGAATAGATTTATTAGGTTTTTTCGATTTATATGAATTTAAAAATATGCAAGTTGGGTCTTTTTCAAAAGGGATGCAACAAAAGTTAGCTATAGCCTGTGCCTTGATAGGTAATCCAAAACTACTTCTATTGGATGAACCGACTCTTGGGCTTGATGTTGAAACAGTTGAAAAGATGAAAGAAAAAATAAAAATGATAGCCAAACTCGAAAATATATCTATTTTACTTACCAGTCATCAACTTGATGTAGTAGAAGAAGTCTCTGATAGAGTCATAATTATTAATAAAGGTGAAATTGTTGAAGAAGGAAATATAGAAGATATAAAATTAAAGAACAATTATGATTATTATGATTATTATGAATGCATTATCTATTTTAGTGATAATATTCAGCCAAATGAATTAAATGAAATAAATGATATTAAATTTAAGATAAATTCAAATTATCTTGAGCTATGCTGCAATGATCCAGAAAAGCTTATAGAAGTCATTACGAGATTAAAAATAAAATATAAATTTAAAATTCTGAATTTACAAAAAAAGGAAACAAATCTAAAAGATATTTTTATAAAAACAATAAAAAGTTAATCTAATATGAAAACTAGTTATAAAAACAATGATAAAATAAATATTAAAATTAATACAAAAATTAATAATTATTTATATGAATCCTCAATAGGTTTAAAATTAAACCTCGGATATTCAATTAATTATTTTTCCTCCTTTTTTGTTTTTTTAATAATGTTTGTAGGAATAATCCTAAATATAAATGCCTTGGCTAATCAATATAAAATTTTTGGTAAAAACACATTGAACCTGGTTTTAGGTTTCATTAGTTGGTATATCTTTAGAGGTATTATTTCTGGAATAAAAAATCAAATAAGAAATGAGCAACTTAATGGAGTATTAGAGCAAAAATTTTTATCTGTTTACTCTCCATTAACATTAACTATTATTAATCAATTATTTTCTATAATTATTTTCATTTTAAATGGTTTTATAATTTTTATATTAATAAAAT
>ERZ795050.4034-NODE-4034-length-13930-cov-3.767135_pt1 | contig 13930 bp, 14 predicted proteins | sample MGYA00375134_ERZ795050 | MGnify/ENA primary metagenome ERZ795050 (study PRJEB30179, sample SAMN05720221) | activated sludge metagenome | isolation source: Anaerobic digester | place: Japan | collected 2015-05-26 ... | reverse complement strand
CAAATTTGGAGCAGACCCTTTTCGTTTTTCCGTCATACTTACGTACTGTAAACAGTTGGCATATACCCACAGCCCTGTCTTCAATATTTGTGGTGTCGAAGATAATAAAGTTTTCACAATCCACGCAGGTATTGATTTTCCTTTTTATAGATTTAAGGGCGGGCATGAACCTGTGCTTGGAGCAGACATAATCTGCCGAAACCACTCCCTTTTCAATGCATAATATATCACAATTCAGGCTTATTGCAGTTCCTTTAAGACAATTATTGCAAGATCTCTTTTTTTTCAAATTCTTCTCCCCCCAACCCATTTTCTAATACTGAAATTGTCTTTTTATGGACAACTTGCCGCTAACTGCTTTAATAGTTGAGACTCAGGGAATATTAATAGACATATTACCATAAAGCTCCGTATATATGATTAATTTATCAGCTTGAAATTGATGCTGTATAACACTACAATATTATAGCATTACAAGGCAAACTGTGGAAGGATGTGGGAAATAATATTGATTAATTAATTTTAAAATTGTTATTTGTAAGGTATAATAGATAAATAAGATAATAAATATTTTTGCACCGGTTTCGGGGCAATATTAAGAAGATGGAGTCTTGGAAAATCCGAATAAACCGGTGAAATTATTACAAGGGGGATGGATGTGAAGAAGCCAATTGTACTAAGGAAAAGATATGTACCTTCGGAAACCATCGATATAACGGGTGACGAACTGGTTTTGAGAAACGAGGAGCTTTTGGTAACTAAATGGAAGCCAATTAAGAAAAGGCCGGATATTTCCGGAGGGATGTCCTTTACTTTTCTGAAAGAAGGATACAAGGTCAGCAAGTTTTTTGATGCCTTTGGAGAGTTTAAGTACTGGTACTGCGATATAATAAACGTTTTGTATGACGAGTTTAACGACAAATACACCCTGGTGGATTTGCTTTTGGATGTAAAAATAACTCCGGACGGACACGTGGAGATGCTTGATATGGACGAATTTGCAGAGGCTCTGGAAAAGGATATTATATCAAAGGAAGAGGCTGTAATTTCACTTCGAACCCTGGATAAAATACTTAAAATGGTCTATGCGGGCAAATTTCCCCCGGAGCTTTGCCTTAAGGATTATTAGATTTTTGTGCAATTCATATTGTTAAGGAAATTCTTTTGAACACATTAAAATTTATTTAGACTTTCGCGATATTCATATTGATACTATTATTATTGTAAGGAGCATTGAGCGATGGATAGATTTGTTGATTTGCACACCCATTCCACTGCATCAGACGGCAGCATGACACCCTCCGAAATTGTAAGACATGCAAAGAAAAGTGGCTTATCGGCGGTTGCACTGACGGACCATGATACTGTTGACGGAATAGAGCAGGCTGTTGAAGAAGGAAACAAGATAGGCTTAGAGGTGGTTCCCGGTGTGGAAATAAGTCTTGACTACAAAACAGAAATGCATTTGCTGGCTTATTTTTTCGATGACAGCTATATGAAAATTGAGTCCCTTTTAGAGAGGTTCAGAAGGAGCCGGGAGGAAAGAAATCCCAAAATGATTGAGAAGCTCAATTCTCTGGGGATTGATATTACCATGGAAGATGTTGTCGCCGAAGCCAAGGGAAGAGTTGTGGCAAGACCGCATATGGCTAATGTGATGGTTAGAAAGGGTTATGTAAAAACCGTTGCGGAAGCCTTTGAAAAATATATATCCAACGGAAAACCGGCATATGTAAAAAGAGATTCATTGACTCCGGAAAAAGGGATACAGGCCATACGGGAGGCAGGGGGAATACCGGTACTAGCCCATCCCATTTATTTGCGGCTTGATTGGGGGAAGCTTGATGAGCTGCTGTCAAGACTGGTTTCCGATGGACTTATGGGCATTGAAGCATATTATGTGGATAACTCTCAGGAGGACACGGGAAATCTTTTGAATCTTGCGAAAAAGCACAACATTGTTGCCACAGGAGGGAGCGATTTTCACGGAAGCTTTAAACCCGATATTAAAATTGGCAGCGGCAAGGGAAATTTAAAAGTTCCCTATGAGGCTCTTGAAAGGTTGAAAGCCCTTGCCTGATAATCCTGATAATATTGTAAAGCCTACGAAGGTAAGTCATAAATCCCATACCCTTGTATAAGAATTTACAGGGCGGGATTATATGGAGCAAACAGGCAGCAAACAAGAAAATCAGGGTACTTGACAGAAGACATAGAAATGTTATAATAATAGGGCACGATAAATATGTTGTGAAACATGCCCTTTCTCTGGGAAGGGTTATTTTTATCCGGTCAATCTGTAACATTAAACTGACAGGCGGTAATATAATGGTAAAGGAAGAAAAGAAAGTTGTAGCTCAAAATAAAAAAGCCAGGCATGACTATTTTATCGAACAGACCATTGAAGCGGGCATTGTTTTGTCGGGTACCGAAGTCAAGTCGATCAGGACCGGCAAGGTTAGCCTCAAGGACAGCTATGCCAACATAAAAGACGGTGAAGTGTTCATATATGGCATGCATATAAGTCCTTATGAACAGGGGAATATATTCAATAAAGACCCTTTAAGAGACAGGAAGCTTCTTTTAAACAGGTTTGAAATTAACAAACTCATTGGATATATTCAGCAGAAGGGAATGACACTGGTGCCGCTGGAGGTTTATTTTAAAAAGGGCAGGGTAAAGATTGAACTGGGTATTGGAAAAGGTAAAAAGCTTTATGACAAGAGGGAAGATATTGCAAAAAAGGATGCACAAAGAGAGATTGACAGAAGGCTGAAGGATAACTCCAGATATTGATGAAGAAAATGCCAAGTACTCGTGAATTAATACACGGGCGGGGCAAAGTCTTTGTGAAAACTTAATAATTATACATGGGGGCGTATTGGTTTCGACGGGATTGTTGAAGCTTGAGTAGCGGGTAGAGGATTCTCGTTGGCCTCTTTAAAAAACGAGAAACTAAAATAAACGCTAAAAACGATAATTTCGCTTTAGCTGCTGCCTAATTTAGGCGGCCCGTCAGTCCGGGGTTCCTGCATCCCGGGTAGCTGGCGTCATTAAGTCAGGCCTTTTGAGCGGGAAGGTTAAACTCTAGAACTATCGCAGCTGTAGCCTTGAACTGCGACGGATTTTAAAGGATACCGATATCTAAAGCCTGCCCTTGGGCGTTAGGTTGAGGGAATTTTAAATCGAGGGCTGCACCCGGAGAAGCTCTTGTGAATATGGTTTCGGACAGGAGTTCGACTCTCCTCGCCTCCACCAAAATTTTTATGAAAACCCTTGCATTGCAAGGGTTTTCGGACAATCTGGCCAGTATTGCCTACAATTGAACCTATTCTTAATATCGTTTTTTATTTCTGTATAGCACATTTTCTATATTATCATCTCTGATTTAATTTAATCATTTCTATCAATATGATTAAATTCATATTGACAATTTAATTTTATAATGATACACTTTAATTTAACTATTGGGCAATAATATGATTAAATTGACCATTGCGAGGGATAAAATGAGAGATTTTGATTACACAAACTGTTGGCAAAAGCTTTTGACACCGGATATTGTTAACCTGCTGACGCAAATCCATGAATTCAAAGGTGAGCAAACACTGTTTGTAGAGGCTAAAGCCGATACATTGACACAACTCATGGAAATAGCAAAAATTCATAGCACTGAAGCTTCAAATAAAATAGAAGGCATTTTCACTTCGGACGAACGACTGAAAAAAATCGTCCGTGATAAAACCATGCCGAAAAATCGAAATGAGCAGGAAATTGCCGGTTACAGAGACGTTTTGGCCACCATTCACGAAAGCCATGATTATATCCCACCGAGACCATCGATCATTCTGCAAATGCATCGTGGTTTATATAAATTCAGCGGTCTTTCTTTCGGAGGAAGATATAAAAGTTCCGATAATGTCATAGCCGAAGAAGATGAATCCGGCAACAAATTCGTCCGTTTCCAGCCGATTTCAGCATGGGAGACACCGGAGGCTATCGCACAAATTTGTAAATCGTACGAGCAAGCTCTGGACACCGGAAAAGTCGATCCCCTTTTAATTATTCCGATGTTCATCCTGGATTTTCTTTGTATTCATCCGTTCAACGATGGCAACGGACGCATAAGCCGTTTGCTGACGCTGCTTTTGCTCTATCGGTCCGGATATATCGTCGGCAAATATATCAGTATTGAAAAACTGATTGAACAATCCAAAGAAACCTATTACGAGGCATTACAGCATAGTTCTGCCGACTGGCATGCAGGGACAAACGATTATGCATCATTCGTAAAATATATGCTCGGTGTTATAGTAAATGCCTACCGGGAGTTTTCCTCGCGTGTAAAGCTCTTAAATACGAGTGGTTTGTCAAAACCGGACCGCGTTCGTGAAATCATCAAGGGCACACTTGGAAAAATCACAAAAACCGAAATATTGCAAAAATGCCCGGACATCAGCCAGGTTACAGTACAAAGAGCTTTGAATGATCTGCTGAAAAAAGGCGAGATTATCAAATTGAGCGGCGGGCGATACACCTCATATGTTTGGAATGGTGAGAAAGATTAAGGGGATCACAGGCAAACTGAAAAATGCAGATGGTTAGTGGGATATTTTTACTAAATGAGAATGAAACCTTCTTCAGTGCCGTGCTTTCGGAAAATGAGGACTATAATAAGCAGCTTGGCATAGATAAATTAAAGCAACAATCTGCCGCTGACTTGTAATTTTTTTTAATTTAGTCGAGTGAGAACAAGATGAATAAAAGAAATTAGGCCTGATACACAATGAAAAATCGTGTAACGGGCCTGTTTAATTCGGTTTAACATTTATATCTGCTATATACGTTGTAAAAAGTGTAGCGTTAATCAAAAATTCGTTGTAAAAAGTGTATTGATTGACACAAAATTCGTTGTAATTTGTGAAATCGTGTGCTATACTATAGTCGTATTATCTTAGGAGGTGCAGAGAGTACTATCATCACTGAAATATTTTTATGAGAACGCACCGCAATATCACATTGTCTGTGCCAATTCACTTCTCGGAATCGCTTTGCATCAAGGCACATCGTTTCCGGTAGGTAAAGTGGATTTCATGAAGCTCTATCCGCTGTCCTTCAAGGAATTTTTGATGGCAACCAGGAAAGAACGCTTCGCAGAACTGCTGGACAAGCAGGACTACCAGATGATTACCTCTTTCAAACAAACCTATTTGCACCAGCATACACTTCTTGACGGGAACGATTTGTTTACCGAGTTCAAGGGCTCTCTGACAGAGCAATATGTATGCCAACAGTTGAAAACAATAAATGATTTAGGTGTTTATTACTACACTAATGACCGTGGTTCTTGTGAGGTTGATTTTGTTATCGATACCGGAGAACAGATCATTCCGATTGAAGTCAAAGCAGAGGTCAATCTTAAAGCCAAGAGCTTGCGGGTATATAAGGATAAATACAATCCGGAAATATCAATACGAACATCCATGGCCGACTATAAAAAGGAAGATTGACTTGTTAATCTGCCGTTGTATGTAATAGAAAAAGTAGTAAGCAAACATTGGAGGAAATATAAATAGCTAGCAATAGCAGTGCTATCATTGGCTTTGAAAACAAATAATACTATTAGTTTTTATCCGAACGCTTATGCTTCTTAAAATAATAACCCAATCCACCGATACAGACAATCAAACCCAATAATGCAGGTTTTAGAATAGACATGCCTGCTTCACCGCTAAAGGCAATACTCCAAACAAATTTTAATACAGCTGCCCCTATGATAACACCTAAAAGCCATTTCCAGTTTCTTTTCCATGCTGCTGTAAGAAGCATAAAGAAAAACAAGGGTACTGCCAAACTCATAAGTATTTTGGGAGCGGTCCATGCACCTTTGAGGTATTCCATTTCAAAAGCTAAAAACTCTAAAACTTTAGGATCGTTTGCGGCAGGTACGGAAAACCAGAACATACTTGTAAACAGGGCAAAAATTGAAGCGAATACACCGGTAAAGCTTTTCTTAAATGCAAATATAACCATCGGTATTATAAACAAGGGTCTTATATACCAGCTTAATACATTATGATGTCTTTCAAATGCCCAATTAAAAAACGCATCATTGGTTAGAAACAATACGATAAATACTATGGTAGCAACTGCAAATAACATTCCGAATATAAAATCTATTTTCTTTTTCATGGCAAGCCTCCTTATATTTTTAATTACTTTTATTCCGGATTCCGTTATATAGTATGTGTAAGAGGGAATCTACAAAATTATTAATATTTCCTTCGTTATATTCGTAACCGACATTGCCGAACTTGTTAAGCATATACTTATTAACTGAACTGTTTAAGGCTTGCAGTAACATACTTAAGGCTAATGAGTCAACCCTGCTGTCTATTTCACCTTTAGCTTTTGCACTTTGTATCATTTGTATAAACAGGGCTTCCGATTGTTTGTCTCCTTCCTTTATTACTGCTGATTTAGCAGATTCATCATTTTCTTTGGAGAATTGTTCGCCTAAAGCTGCATATTGAGGGCGTTTTTTTGCAAATTCTACACCTTTGATAAAAAGCAATCGAAACTGTTCTATGAAAGTTAAGTCATGAGATTCTGTTATAGCAGTGGAGAAAAAGTTGACTTTTTCTTGGATGGCCATAGTCATTATATAAACGTACAAATCCAGCTTATCTTTGAAATATTGATAGAAGCTCCCTTTGGCAATGTTTGATTTCTTGCATATTTGATTTATACTTGCTGTATTATAGCCGGCTTTAGAGAATTCGTCCACAGCAGATGAGATTATCAAGCTTCTTTTATCCTCCGGCAAGTTAAAAAAGGTTTCTTGCGGCATAAGAACCTCCTTTCAAAGATAAGTGACCACATGGTCATATCCCTACTTATATTATACGACCACATGGTCATATTGTCAAACATAAAAATATATGTGAATTTTCATTCATAATATCTTGACAAAGATATTTTACAATTGTAAAATTAAAATAGATTCGACAAATGTAAAACAAGGAGAGATAAAAATGCCGGACGTAAAAAAACTTCCCGACAGCGAGCTTGAAATTATGATGGTTGTCTGGAATGCTGAGGAAAAGGTAACATCGGATTATATTATGGCCAACCTTGATAAGACTTGGCAGAAAACCACTGTGCTTAATTTTCTTACCCGTTTGTGTGACCGTGGTTTTCTAAAATACCACAAGGAGGGCAGGCTTAATGTTTACGAGCCCCTTGTAAATAAAGAGGAATACCTGCAGAAGGAAAGCAAGTCATTTTTACAGAAACTACATAACAATTCACTCAAAAGCCTTGTTACATCATTGTATGACGGCAAAAACATTTCAAAAGAGGATTTGGAGGAACTGAAAAAGTTCATTGAGGAGGCGGAGTAATGCTGAAAAACATATTTGCTATTTCACTTTCCATGTCGGCAGTTATCTTGTTGCTGCTGATTGTTTCGCCCCTTTTAAACAAACGTTACAGTGCAAAATGGCGTTATTTTATATGGCTGATTATAGCCATAAGATTAATTATTCCGGTAAGGATTGAATTGCCTGAAGCCCCTGTAAACATATCAGTTCCCAATCAAACAGTGGTTTTCAGGCAAGAAGGAGTACCTATTATGGTTACGGATGACAGCTATACCCATAAAGCCAATACTTCGCCTGTTTCTGCCGACTACGCACCGGTCATTACATTGCAGGAGTTATTGGCTGTTGTTTGGGGAACAGGTGCTGTCGGTTTTTTCCTATATCACATTATAAACTACATAATCTTCAAGAAAAAAATCAAGCCCTATTGTAAGAAGGTTAATATTGAGGTTTTGGATGATGTACTGAAGGATATGAAGCTTAAAGTCAAACCGCAGCTTATAGAATGCAGTAAGATAGCAAGCCCGATGATGATAGGATTTTTAAAGCCTATGATTTTATTACCGGACAACGATTATTCAAACAATGAGCTTTATGTTGTGTTAAAACATGAGCTTACCCACATAAGAAGGGGAGATATCTGGTATAAGCTTTTGCTCATTGCGGCAAATTCCATTCATTGGTTCAATCCCCTAGTATATTTAATGGTAAAGCCAGCAAACCGTGATCTGGAGTATTCGTGCGATGATGTTGTGGTAAAAAACAGTGACATGAATTTTAGAAAAGAATATTCTCTGACTATTTTAAAAGCAATGCAAAAAAGCGGGAAAGATATGCTTTCTGCCTATTTAAACGGAGGTGTTTCGAATGAATAAAATTTTAAAACCGCCTGCTCTTTCCACAAGTTTTTCCGAAAACGGGAAAAGGGCGAAAAAGAGATTTGACAATATTTTAAATATTAAAGCGAAGAAGACAGGGGCGTTGGCTTTTGTTTCGATGCTGATTTTTGTCGGTGTAGTCGGAATGTTGGTGGGTTTTAATTCCGGCAAGAATATAACATATTTTTGCAATACCTTTGATTGCTGTTTTGAGCTTCCGAGAAGCTGGGAAAACAAATATGAAATTGAAGAAAGAAATGCTAATATAGTATATGTTTATCATAAGGCTATCCGCAAGGAATACGGAGAAGGCACAGGATTGTTGTTTTACATAGAAATGTTAAAAGGTGATAAATTAACCCATGAGGATATTACAGACCCTGGGAATCGCTCAATTGCTTTGCAGGGGGACGGATATACCTATGTTTTCGGTATGCCCACCGATGTTCAGTATCCGATATGGGATGGCGGCAATAAAGAATTGGCGGATGACTATCTGAAGATGTCAGAAGATAATGAAAAAATAAAAAAGAGCATACGGCGTGTAACGGCAAATATAACGGGCACTGGTACTGCTATTGTAACAGAAGATACCGATTTGCTTGCCGATCCCCAGGGAAACGGTGTCGGTGTTGAACTTATGAAGAATGACCTTGTGTATGTAATTTATGATGAAAACGATGATTTCTATTATGTTCAGCTTCCTGTAATGAGTATTCCTCCGACAGAAGGATATATTTCTAAAAAAGCAGTTTCCTTTGATAAAAATTTATTTGACAATGCAAATTTCGGCATCGTTAAAAACGGGAAGATCTACAAATCGACCAATGAAAAGGATATATATCAAGAAGGTCATAAAAATGTATTTCGTATAATTAAACGTCAAGGAGAATGGGCAGAGGTTAATTTGGTAGGGGGAGATGACGGCAAATGGGTTAAGATTTCCGACATTTCTTATGAATTAATCCCATATAATATTGATCTGTCCTATACCGATATGCAAAAAGAGGTTGACAACGGCCGGCAGCTTTGGCGTCTTAACCCGTTGGAGGTGGCACAGGATTATGTTTATAATACCTTAAAAAAGAGTGGGGGTACCTTTGAGATAACCCATTCTGACGATGATAAGAGCATGGTAACATATACAAGTGACGAAAATGAAGATTCTGTTATCCATTTTCATAGACCAATTAAAAAAGATCACGGTGGAATTTGGGTTGTCGACGATAATACAATTATGATGGATAAAATTCGCGGTGTAATACCGAAGGGTAAGCAGATTGCAGTAAACAGTGGCATGGGCTGGAACATCCGTGTTACAGACAAGACGGATTACAAGAATAACGATTACGGAGATGATTTTAATTTAGAACAAGAGGCCAAAAAGCTTGGGATTAATATATACGATTATATCGGGCATGATTTAAAGGTCTTGATTTATGGCATAGAAACTGCAGAGGACAGCAGCCGGGAATATACATACTCACCGTATATATTTGTTTTTGAAGGCACAAATATGATTGCGTATAAGGATTTAAAAAGCATGGAAAACGAAATGATTGCAAGGGATATCATGATTACCTTGTATGAACACAATAATGCCGGTTACTAGAATTACTGATTAAGCTGTTTGCAAGGTGAAAAGAACTCCAAAGCAAACTAAAATACACTCTCCCACACCTATGACCGTATAAATTTAATATCGCAGACAGGGTATAATATAAAAGATGATAATTGTTGCCAAACCGGAACTACTGTAAAAAACGAACAAATACGGCAAAAGCATTTGACGGTTCATAGAGTATTTGGTAAGATTAATTAAAAAGTTGTCAGTACTTTAAATGCTAATTATATAATTGGATATGGGCACCTAAACAAAAAGATTTTTTTGGAATTGGCAAAATAAATTAAAATAAAGAAAGGATGAGATGTAATGCTTAATCAGGAAATAGTTAAATTATTGAATGAGCAGGTTAATAAAGAATTCTATTCTGCATATTTATATTTGGACATGGCAAATTATTATGCAGATCAAAATCTAAGCGGATTTGAAAATTGGTTTTATGTACAGGCACAGGAAGAACGGGATCACGCTATGTTGTTCCGTCAATATTTGTTGAATAATGGAGAATCGGTGATCTTAACGGAAATTGCCGCTCCCAATGAGAAATACAACAATTATAAAGATCCATTGGTAAAAGCTTATGAACACGAAAAGTATGTAACTGCTTCCATTAACAATATATATGAAGCTGCAATGAAAATTAAAGATTTCCGTACAATGCAGTTCCTTGATTGGTTCATTAGTGAACAAGGCGAAGAAGAAAAGAATGCCGATGATAACATCAAGAAATATGACTTGTTTGCAGGTGATCCCAAAGGCTTGTATATGTTGGATAATGAAATGAAAGCAAGGGTTTACACAGCACCGTCTTTAGTTCTTTAAAATTGATAGAGAGAAAGTCCGGCGTCTTCTGTTTTTCAGTTGACGCCGGTTTTTTTATTGTTCAATGTAGAGTCTTTATTTTTCAGTTTATGAATAAATTGCTGATGTATGCAAAAAATAAATAAAACTACTTGGGAAGGATTATTTATGTTCAGATATATTTATAAGAAAATTCGCTGTTCATTATTAAAAAATATTAAAAAACGCATGCATCAGGATACTTTACCGGGTAAGAACAATAGTGAACGGATATTCCCTGACTTAAAAAGGAATCTGGAAGTCATTAAAAGTATTTTGCATAACAGCAGCGATTTGACAATACACGAGTTCAACTTCGGGCATGACAGAAGATTCAAAGGTGCCGTGATTTTTATCAATAGCATGGCAGATAAGGGAGAAATCGATAAAAACATACTGCAGCCTTTAATGTACGGCACATTAATGCTCAAGAAGGATGCGGATATGGACTTTGCAAGCATTGATTCCGTAAGAAAGAACTTGATCCCTATAACGGATAGCCTGAAAGTGACACTGCTAAATGATTTGCTTGACAATTTATTGGCAGGGTCAACCATTCTATTGATAGACAGATCAAAAGAGGCTTTGGTTATCAATTCCGGGCAGCGTAGATCCCGTGCTATAGACGAACCGGCAACAGAGGTTGTTGTACGCGGGCCCAGGGAAGGCTTCAATGAAAACGTAAATGTAAGCATTGCTCTTATTCGACGAAAAATTAAAGTTCCCGATTTATGTGTAGAAAAAATGATTATCGGTGACAAATCAAAGACGGATGTTTACATTGTATATATAAAAAGTGTAGCAAATCCGAAACTGATTGAAGAAGTCAGTAGACGGCTGAACAGAATAAAAATAGATGCTATTCTGGAATCAGGGTATATTGAACAGTTTATTGAAGATAGTTCCTACTCTATTTTTCCTACTGTTTCAAACAGCGAAAAACCTGACAAGGTTGCAGCCAAAATACTTGAAGGCCGAGTTGCCATTTTGGTTGACGGTACACCTTTTGTTCTTATAGTACCCATGCTGTTTATTGAAAGCTTTCAAAGCAGTGAAGACTATTATTCCAGGCCGTTTCATGCGAGCATTATGCGTATAGTAAGGTTTTTGTCCTATATCATCAGTATTTTAGGACCTGCAATTTATGTGGCATTGACTGTTTTCCACCAGGAGATGATACCTACACAGCTATTGATATCCATAGCGGAAGGACGTGAAAGGGTACCTTTTCCGGCAATTTTGGAAGCTTTTTTGATGATGTTTACCTTTGACATTTTAAGAGAAGCAGGAGTACGATTGCCGAAATCGGTAGGACAAACAATCGGTATTGTCGGAGCAATTGTACTAGGGCAGGCATCCGTTGAGGCCGGGCTTATAAGTCCTATTATGGTAATTGTCGTGTCTGCAACAGCCATTGCAAGCTTTACCGTTCCGGCACAGACTGATTCCGGAACGATTCTTAGGTATATATATCTTGCACTTGCAGGACTTGCCGGAGGTTTTGGTGTAATTATGGGTCTTTTGGTAACGCTGATTCATCTGGCATCTTTAAGGTCTTTCGGAGTACCGTATTTCTGGCCGGTTGTACCATTTGATTTTTCAGGTTTGAGGGATGTTTTTATAAGGATGCCCCTTCGAAAATTAAAAAAGCGTCCAAAAGCTATTGTTTATGGCGGTTTCGATTCATATAACCATAATCCGGGCTGATGTCGTTAACATATAAGGAAGACAACTAAGATTCTACATAAAAGGAGCGGGCTGCGATGAGAAAAAAGATGAATTTACCGATTATGAAATTGATTTTATGCTTTTTTATGTTGTTTACCTTATCCGGATGTTTTGGAGGAAGGGAAATAAACGATCTGGAAATTGTCGTAGGAATAGGAGTTGACAAGGACGAGAACACGGGAAACATTTTGCTGACAGCACAGATAGTTAGAGAGGAGGAAAACGGAAATACAGAAAAAAACGGTGGAGGGGAAAACGGGGCATTTTGGAATGTTACCAGCACGGGAAATTCAATTTTTGATGCAGTAAGGCAAATAACACACAAAACAGGAAACAGGCTGTTCATATCCCACAATCAAGCTGTGATTTATGGGGAAGATATAGCTTCAGAGGGTTTGGAAAAGTATATTGACTTCTTTTTGCGTGCCCATGAAATGAGACCGACTGCATTGATTCTTGTTGCCGAGGATCGGGCTTCGGACGTTTTGGAAACCAAACCGAAAACTGAAAAGTTTCCTGCTGCCAATATTGAAAAGCTGGTCGAGTCCTATGTTTTTACCTCTCAATTATATAAAGTGAATATGAAAGATTTTGCTTCACGCCTGATGAGCACTACTACAGCTCCGGTAGCACCTTTAGTCAGTGTTTTGCAGGACAATGGGAACAAGGATATTTATGTGTCGGGTTTGGCTGTTTTCAATAAGGGCAAAATGGTTGGCAAGCTAAACCAGGCTGAAGTCCGGGGACTTTTGTGGGTACTCGGTAAAGTGAAAAGCGGCGTGATACAGGTTTGTTCACCTAATGAACAAGGAAGTGCTGTTTTGGAGATTTTAGAAGCCGAAAGCAAAGTAACGCCGAAATTGAGAGATGGAAAAATAGTAATGCATATAAAAATAAAAGAGGAATCGAGCCTTTCGGAACAGACTACAACCGAAAACCTGGCAACCGATCCGGCCTTTGAGAAAATGCAAAAAGCTTCGGAAGAAATAATACGTCAGGAAATACTGGCGGCTTTCGATAAATCCAAGGAATTAAATGCTGACATTTTTGGTTTTGGAGAAATGCTGCATAAAAAATACAGCAACGAGTGGAAAGCTTTAAAAGACAATTGGGATGATTTATATCCTTCTGTTGAATTAAAAATTGACGTTGAAGCAAAGATAATAAAAACCGATTTATTGAAAAAACCGGCATGGCAAAGTGAAGGGGGGAAATAATATGAGTGTTGAAAAAGGAAAAATCAGCAGTCAGCAATTACTTTTCTTAATTGCCGGTTTTGTTCAGGGTTCAGTTCTATTAACGGATTTTACGGCAGGAATAACCGAACACCAAACATGGATGGTTATATTGGCAGGACTGGCTGTTTCGACTCCGTTTTTTCTATCCTATGTAATGCTTGCAAAAAGGTTTATGGGGATGAACTTGGTTCAAATTAACGATATGGTATACGGCCGTTTTCTGGGTAAAATTATATCATT
>ERZ795050.4031-NODE-4031-length-13933-cov-19.920017_pt1 | contig 13933 bp, 15 predicted proteins | sample MGYA00375134_ERZ795050 | MGnify/ENA primary metagenome ERZ795050 (study PRJEB30179, sample SAMN05720221) | activated sludge metagenome | isolation source: Anaerobic digester | place: Japan | collected 2015-05-26 ... | reverse complement strand
GTTATGGTAACGAATCTCGTTGGCAAGCTGAATAATTTCGAAACGGTCCTTAACTCCGAGCTTTGAATAGATAATGCTCACATGGTTGCGGACCGTTTGTTCGGCGATATTGAGTTTTTTTGCAATACCTTCATTGTCCAATCCGGTTGCAATGAGGGTAAAGATTTCCCGTTCCCGTTTGGTGAGGGTGTTGAACCACTCAAACTTCTTTGAGATGGATTCTACCTTTGGTTTAGAGTCATCATAAAGCTGGTGCACCAGCTTGGCCGCAATCTGGGGTGAAATCTGCATTACCCCGCCGCGAAGGGCTCGGATTGCAGCGATGAGTTCTGTGGGAGATATATCTTTTAAGCAGATAGCCGGAAGCACCTTCTTTCAGGGCATCCCGGACATACTCATCTTCATCATAGGTAGAAAGCATGATTATTTTTGTTTCAGGGAGGTAGGACCGCAACCGCCTTGTGGCTTCCACCCCGTTCATGATTGGCATGTGAACATCCATAAGAACCACATCGGGGGCCCCGCTTGCAGGATCTTCCGCTCTAACAGATTTTGCCAGATCCAGGGCTAGTTCCACCGCTTTTGAGCCATTTTCAGCAAGCCCCACTACAACAATGTCGGAGGCATAGTTTTCCAGAAAGGTTTTAAGACTCTGGGCAAAGAGGGGCTGGTCATCAACCAGCATGACCTTAATTTTTTCCATACTTGACTGCTCCTAAGGGTATATGAACTACCACCTTAAATCCCCCTTCCGGGGCATTGCCTGCTTTAATGGTTCCGCCAAGATGTTTAATCCGTTCTTCCATACCGGAGAGTCCAATGCCTTTCACAATATCCTTAGCCCCAAGTCCGTCATCCTGGACACTGAGCTCCAGTGTATCATCAACTATCCAGAAATGGACCCACACATGGCTTGCCCGTCCGTGCCTCATGGCGTTTGTAAGGGCTTCCTGGACCACCCGGTATACGGCCATATCAATCTCGTCCCCAAAACTGGGGGGCATGTTCCCTGCTTCTATCGAAACCTGAATACCCGTTACCCGTTCAAAAACGGTCTTTATTTTATAGATCGCTGCGATGCCCCGTTCCCGATGGGTGTCGCTGGCCCTTAGCTCCCGTAAGGCGCGGCGGGTTTCCTGGAGTCCTTCCTTTGCCTGAACCCGTACGGTGGTATGCAGTTCTGCGAGGGCCGAAGGGTCCCTGCCCCCCATGCTGATCGCCGCATCCATAAGTGCGATTATATTGGTAAAAATATAACCCGAAATATCATGTATTTCCCGGCTTATCCGGTTCCGTTCCCTGGTGATAGCCTCCTCATCGGCGGTTCGGGCATATCGCTGCAGATCCTGGTTAAATTCGGACAGCCGGTCTATAGTAACATCCAGATGAGCCACGGTTTCCTGGGCAGCCTTGAGTTTATCGATAAGGGCCCTGAGAAAGGAGACTGAAAGCATCACCACGAAAAGCAGGGCAACGAAGGTAATTTCTGTGGGGCGATCAATCTGGGGTATTTGCGGGGTGAGCATGGTTTCACCGAGCAAGCGGCTGGGATGCTGGAAGATGGCAAAAAGGCTGAGGGCCACTGTACCCGCGAGACTATTGAGCGGCCAAGCCAGACAGAGGCCGTTCATTATAAAAAAAGCCGCAGCAAGGCAAAGTTTGATGGTTAGATAGGCTTCGATGGAATAGCCCAGAATGATATATGACGAAACAGCCCCAACCCAGGCGAGCATTTTACCCGGCAAGGTTCGGGCCTTTATCATGAAAAATCCGGCGATACCCAAAAAGAGATAGGAAATGATTACCGTTGCCCAAAGATCCGTATTAATGGACGAATTTGTTGTAAGGAACAGGATGAGTCCGATGCCGTACAGGAGGACCGCTATGACTAATAGGGTAATCCGTACAGCACGGCACATTTAAGAGAGGAGCCCCTTTATGATAAGGTCCGTGGCTTCATCTTCTGTGAGACCCCGGCTGAGGAGGGTTTCCAGCTGTTTGGAGTCTACCGATCCGATGGCTGCCTCATGGGTCACATGGGCCCGATGATCCTTAACAAACACGATGGGAATGGCCCGGGCCTGGGCTTCTCCCTGTACAATCTCCTTGCAATCCACGTGTCCCCGGGAATAGGCTGCCTCAGCTATTATTTCATTTTCAATGATGGCCTGGGCCTGTTCCTTCAGGGCGATATGGCTCGTGAGCACCCCGACGGCATTTTCACCCTTAAGCTGTACCGCCTCCCGGATATGGATTGAATCATTCAGTCTGCCGTATAAGCGGGCCTTCATATCCAGCACCGCATCCTTTTCGCAATATCCCTGGTAGTCAAGTTCCACCACCCCCGCAGCCCCCTGAATCAGTTCAAATTCGGTGCTGTAGCGGGCGTTTTCAGCTAGATGCACAACAGTTTTCGGTACAATGGTCACCCCGCCCTTCGGCCCATGGATATGCCGTTCAAAATAGGAAAGGGTCGCATTTTTTTGTAATTCTATCCGCGCATCCATCAGGTGCTGCACATTTACCGCATTGGGAAAGGTACAGTGGGCCATAAACTGCGCCTTGGCTCCTTCTTCGATCACCGTATGGGAAATGATTTTTTGCACCCCATTATCGGGGATGATGCCAAAGCAAAAATGCACGGGCTTTGCAATCTCGACGCCGGCACGGACACGAATTTCTACCCGAACTCCTTCGTCAAAGCTTTCGGAGCTGACCTCCAGCCCATCTACCAGGTGGGCTCCCAGCACTTCGTTGCCGTGTATTTCGATATGGGCCACATCGGGTCCATAATGATGTTGATTGATGGACGCCAGCAATTCCGCCAGCAGTTCTTCCTTTTCATTTGCTGCCATAGTTATTTCCTGTCAATATCGGGACAACCCACATGGGTGCAGGGGGTACACTTCCCGCTAAAATAATCGAGCATCCGGTCCATGGGGCCCTTGTCGACAATCTGGCCTGCACAGAGCAGGAATGCATGATCCGCCTGCTGGAGAACCTCCTCACTGTGGGTAATCAGGAGTACCGTGGTCCCTTCGGCCTTTAATTCTTTGATAACGGTAAAAATATGCTGGATGGAATCGATATCTACACCGCTGTCAGGTTCATCCATGAGGAGCAGCCGGGGTTTCATTGCGTAAACAGAAGCTAATTCGATACGTTTCCGTTCCCCACCGGAAAGGGTTTTATCTACAGCCCGGGATCGATATCGTGCCGGATCGAGTCCAACAACCCGCAGAGATTCATCCACCAGGCCTGGACGTTTTTCTTTTGCGCCGGCAAGAATAAAGTCGGGGACCGAAAGTCCTTCGAATCGGGCCGGTTCCTGAAATACCAGGGTAATGCCAAGCCGGGCCCGCTCATCTACCGAAAGCTGATGAATTGGCTGCCCTTCAAAGAAAATTTCCCCTGCGATATCCCGGTACCCTGAAAGCCCCATGATGGTTTGTGCCAGGGTAGATTTACCAGCCCCATTGGGACCGATAACCGCATGGACATAGCCACGCCAGATATCCAGATTGATATCATGGAGCAGGGATTTGCCGCTTTTAATAAGAGATAGATTACGAATTTCTAGTAAGTTCAACGATGGATTCCTTTCGTTAAAAGTATATCCACTTGAACCATCTGGTGCTAGTCCCTCTATATGGCCAGCTTTATGCGTCTACACCAAGCATGATTTTAAGCACCCAGCCCAGGGTAAAGGAAAAGGCTGCTACCCCCAGGCTTATGAAAGTCATTTCCCAGAAACGCTTCCTAAAGTTAAGGTCCTTGGCTACAGAAATATAGTAATTAAAGAGGTAAATGATAAGCACCACGATGGCTAAAGTTATCGCCAGGCTGATGAACTTATATGGGATAAGCAGGTAGGGTAGTATCATGAGGATAACCGTGATTAAATAGGTACCCCCGGTATACAGGGCGGAACGGGCTGCCCTGGGATCCCCATCTGCTTTAGATGAAAGGTAATCTGAGGCTGCCATAGAAAAGGCAGCAGAAATACCCGTAACAAGTCCTGCCAGGGAAATAATTCTGGTATCCCCAAGCGCCAGGGTAAAGCCCGCCAGGGCACCGGTAAGCTCTACCAGGGCGTCATTCAAACCGAGAACGATGGATCCCACATACTGCAGCAGTTCCTCATCCAGCATGGCTAGGAGACTCTTTTCATGGGCCGCTTCATCCTCTGAAATCTTTTTAACCTCAGGAAAGGCAGCTTCGATTTCTGCGTATTTCCGGGATGCGGTACCTTCGTTTTTTTCCATCCGTTTCAGGACAAAGGTCAGGCCCAGGATGCGGGCCAGGGTAACGGTGCGCCAGACCTTCCCCCAATCGGGCTGGACTTCGGTGCCTGTCTTGGTTTTCCAGAATTCCGCATGCCGCAGTTCTGCTTCACCGATCTCTCGGAGCACCTGGGCGTTTTGCTCATTTTTTGCAAGTTCAGCCAGCTTTGTGTACACATGGTATTCGGTAATTTCATTTCGCTGGGCTGCGAGGATACGTTTTTTCATCGACTCGTCCATAATGGTCTCCCTGGGATCCAGTGATTATGCAAGCTTATATCCAAAACGGCGTAACAGACCCTTGCGGTCAGCCTTGTCCGAATCTCCCTCAACCCCCTTAGGGCTTGACCCGTCAATCACACCCATGATGCCCCGGCCCTGCTCACTCTGGGCTACCACCACCTGTACCGGATTCGCAGTGGCGCAGTAAATCTGGCAGACCTCGGGGCAGGCTTTAATCCGATCCAGAACATTGATGGGATAGGCATGTTTCATAATGAGGTAAAAGGTATGCCCTGCGCCGACAGAAAGGGCGCAGTTTTTCGCTGCCTGTACCAGATCGGGGTCGTTGCCTTCGGTGCGGACCAGACAGGGCCCTGATGCTTCGTTAAAGGCCAGTCCGTAAAGGACCCCGGGAACCGAACCGGTCATGATTTCCGCCAGGTCTTCTACGGTTTTAATAAAATGGGACTGACCTACAATGATGTTAAGGTCCTGGGGGACCGGCAGTTGAACCAGCTCAAAGGTAATTTGCATGACAACCTCCAACCTACTCTTGTGTATACGGGCTTACAGGAGAGCCTCTAAATCGACCTCACAGGCTGTACAAGGCATGGCAACACCCCAGTTTTCGAGAACCTGGGGATGGAGTTCGCCAAAAACTCCGATACGGTTTCCCTTATAGTTGATAGCCGCTGCGCGGCCGGGGATAAAGCGGCTGTCCTCTACCTCTTCCACTTCATAATCACGGGAAAGATAGTAGAACAGAGCCTGAAGCTGGCTTGCGACCGTATTAAAATTAGCATCCGCTGCAGCATGGACAAAGCCAAGGTGCTGCCGGGTTTTTACGCCATAGTTTTCCGATGGGTCCCGGTAGGCAACCTTCCCTACTTCAAAAATCTTATGGGGGAATACCGCGTGGGCCGATACGGATTCGGAAATCATGAGGGATGCGAGCACCGAATCCCGGACATATTCATAGTTTTCCGTCATGGGATTACTGATCCGGATAATCTGGGAGCCATCCCGGTTCATTTTTTCGATAAAATCCTTGCCGGACCCAAGGTAGTTATAGATCATCTCCTGATAGCCAAGCCCGATCATAAGTTCCTTGACCCGCCGGGAGAACTGGGTGATGGGGGTAAGCCGCCCTATGGTGAAATCCCTGGGTTTCAGGGGTGTAAAGGATGGCAGGGTCCGGCCAATCATCACATCCTCTACCACGTCTGCCGCATGAAGAAAGTCATTCCGGTATTCGGGGGGATAGACCCGTAAGCCGGGGGTCCTTTCTGAAGTACCAGCCTCCGAATCCTCCACAAGCTCCGCCTCACAGCCCATCCGTTTCAGGGCAGCCACACAGTCAGGGCTGCTCAGGGCTTCGCCAAGGAATTTTTCCACCCGTTTCAGCGAACAGAAGGTGGGTTTCTGGAAATAATAGGGGAAGGTTACTGTGTTGCCAAAGGGCGTATCATAGGGATATTCCACCGTAACGGGGTGGACCGTAAAGCCCATGTCGGCAAAATCGCAGGCGGTCATGTTAACCGCCAGGGTAAGGGACTCCAGGTCCGTGCCGGTCATTTCGACAAAAAGTTCCGAATCGCCAACTTCGACCGCCCCAATCCTGGCACTGTTAATTACCGGCGGGAATGAGAGGGTTTCTCCGGCCGAATCGGTGAGGTAGGGGAACTTTTTATATGAAGATACGATGTATCCGTATTCCTGCCCCTTCGGGTGCTTTTCGCAAATTTCCCGTAAGGAGAGTTTTTCCTCCAGTCCCAGGGGGATGAATTGGGTCGCATCCGGATCTGCAGCAACGTATTTCACCGGCCATTTTATCAGACTTGTCCGGTAGACCCCCATGGCAATAGACCGGCGTTTGCGGCCAAAGTTCCAGCAGAGTTTTTCCTGGGTCTGGATGATATCTTTTAAGCCGCTGTCATCGATGGCTTTGCCCCTTACTACATAGGCTGCGATATAGGGCCTGATATCCTTTAAGGCCGGGTCTACCACAACCCGGTACTGTTTAGATTCCTGTATCGCCCCAGGCCGGGAAAAGAATGTGTATTTTGGAATACCACCGCCATTATGGATGCGTAACTGGCGGGCAACACCAGCGGTAGACCAGAGGTCCGGACGGTTTGTATCGTTCAGTTCAATCTTTAATACCCGTTCTGCTTCCGGCAGGGATTTATCAGAATCTTCGTCCAGTTCTGCCTTGGCACAGGTGAGGGCTTCTTCAAAGGCGTCCCGATTGGGCCATCGTTTGCCAACGAGGCTGTAAAATAACTGTTCATTAACTTCTATCTTTGGCATCTTACCAACTCCATCCTATCCAACATTAGTTCCATGGTCAGATTGCCATGGGTGTGTGTACCATGGGGCCTGGCTTAGCTGCCAGGCCAGGGGTTATGACCCCGGCCTTGCATTCCAGCCCAGGGCTGTACGCCCGGTGTTATAACTCCGGGGCGCTGTTGCGCAGTGAATTTACTCCTGGCGGCCCGCTTCCTTTACCCGCCTGAGGCGGACATTTTCGATATCATAACTAAAGAGTTCCCGCAGGTCGTTGAGCCCCAGGGCCATAAGGGCCATCCGGTCAATACCGATACCCCAGGCTGCTACCGGCACATCAACACCCATGGCTTTGGTTACCTCGGGCCTGAAAATACCGGACCCGCCCAGTTCAAACCAGCCCAACACGGGGTGTTTAATATGAACCTCTACCGAAGGTTCTGTGAAGGGGAAGTAGCCAGGTACATATTTCACTTCCTTAGCTCCGGCAACTTCTACCGCAAACATTTCAAGGAAGCCTAAAAGGGTCCTGAGGTTCACCTCTTCTCCGAGAACAATACCTTCGGTCTGATAAAAGTCCGAAAGGTGGGTTGCATCAACCCGGTCATAGCGGAAGCAGCGGGCAATACCAAAATACTTGCCGGGGACCTTGGCGGTATGGAGCTGCCGGGCAGAAAGCACCGTGCCCTGGCTGCGGAGGATGAGCCGCCGGGTAAATTCCCGGTCAAAGGTATAATTCCAGCCCCGGCTGCCGGTGTCACCGCCGTTTTCGTGGGCTGCCGCTACCCGGGAAAGCCAGGGTTCTTCTATAAATTTAGCCTTGGTGGGTTCTGCCACATAGTACACATCGTGGATATCCCGGGCAGAATGGAACTGGGGCATAAAGAGCGCATCGGAGTTCCAGAACTCGGTTTCCACCAGGGACCCGTCAAATTCTTCAAAGCCCAGGGAAACAAGCTTATCCTTTACATCCTCAAGAAATTTTGCATAGGGATTTGAGCGCCCTACTAAAAGCCTGCTGGGCGGAACCTTTACGTTGTAGGAACGGAAGGAAGCGCCCTTCCAGGATCCTGAAGCCAGCATTTCTGGGGTAAGGCTGCCGATTTCTTCCCCCGTAATACCCGCCGCTTCCAGAGCTTTTGCAAGTTCTGGATGGACTTCGGTAAGGGCAAAAACCACCGTTTCCCGCTCCACGATACGGAAAGCCGCATCGCTGGCACCCCGTTTTTTGGCCACACCGGCCATGACAGCCCGTTCTGCCTCTGTGAGATAAGTTTCTGCCAGTACGCTGCCTTCCGCGGCGGCGGCTTTTTCGAGGAGCCGGCGCAGCATTGACATTTTTTCAGCCGCTTCACCCGATGCCGGGAGCCCATTGTCCAGTATGTCCGCCGCCGCAGTCAGCATGACCTGTTTGGCGCCATCCATGGTGAGGAGACCCGCCTTTGAAAGGGCCCCAAAGGCACTACCCACGTCTTTATTTTCAATACCGAGCGCAGAGGCAATTTCGGGGAGTTTGAGACCAGTTTTTGTCTTAAGGAGCTTGAGCATTCGCTCTTCCGGAGTGCCCTGGTCCTTCCATTGACGGCCCAGATCGGTAAGCTCATAAAAAATGTGGGTTTCCCGCCGCACTTCCCGTACAAGGCCCTTACTTGCAAGCCAGGAAAGGGCCTGGTTCCCATTACCACTTTTAAAACCAAGTTCGGATTCTACTCTTTCGATTGTTAATTCATCCTGCATCGTATAATGCCGGATGATCCGGACTTCCAGCGGATGCAGATTCTTTACCATACCTTGAATATCCATGAAGACTCCCACAGACCCAGGCTTGTGTTATGCCGGGACAGATTACGCTATTATAGTAAAATTGCTGCTATACGTTACCCGAGATAGGCCTTCCTGTAAAGACCGGGGGTCTTTTTTTATGGACGAATTAAAATGGATAGTCCATAATGTATGTTATGAAGTCCCTAACCAAAGAACTCTGGTTCGAAACCAGAAAGAAACGCGAGTTTATCAACATAACGTCTCAGGTAGCTGACCTTGTTCGGGAATCGGGGGTGCAGGAGGGCCTGTGTCTGGTGAATGCCATGCATATCACCGCCAGTGTCTTTATCAATGACGATGAAGGTGGCCTTCATCAGGACTTTGATGCCTGGCTTGAAAAACTGGCTCCCCATGAGCCGGTTTCCTCCTACCGCCACAATGTGGGCGAGGATAATGCGGATGCCCACATGAAGCGGCAGATCATGGGGCGGGAAGTGGTGGTGGCCATTACCCGGGGTGAACTGCACTTCGGTCCCTGGGAACAGATTTTTTATGGTGAATTTGACGGCCAGCGCCGTAAACGGGTACTGGTTAAGATAATCGGTGAATAAATCTTAATATGCGGAAAAGGCTGTAATGTCGCTTACCTCAATATAAAAGGTGGCACCGCACTGCCAGCGGCCCGCATCGACCCAGTACCGGGGAAAGGCTGCCAGGGCAACGAAGCCTGTGCTGTGCTTTGGCCGGTTCCGTTCCGTACCCCGCAGGAGCGAACGGACCGCTGCTCGGGCTGCGTCTTCAAGGGCCTGCCGTTTGCCATCTATCCAGTTTGAGCCCCCTGGCCCTGCAAGGGGGCCCTCTCCTATAGCTTGTACTTTTTTTATGGTTCCGCTCTTCCATTGTTCGAGCCTGCGCTCCTGGATTGAATCGGGGCGGTAATCCATCCAGACATAGAGGTAACTGGTTTCCAGACGGGCATCGGTGACTGCCAGGTTTGGGTCCCCAAAGGGGATACTTCCTCTGCTGGTAAGGGTAAACTGTTCGGGAATGGCCCGGGCCTTTTCGCCAATCTCATAATCATAGGACCAGCCGTATATTATAGAAGAAAAATACAGGGCCGCCTCATCCAAAGCCCGTTTTTGGGCAGTCGTGGTATCGAGGGGGTAGGGGTCATCAATATACTGCAGATAGACCGGTTCCAAATCGACCCTAACCTCGCCGCGAAGTACGGTTTGTCCAATAAGCGGGATGCTGCTACCGATGAGGAATGAGATTAAGAGTGCAGAAGCTCGCCGCAATTTCATATGCACCCCCTTAGCAGCAATAGCCTCTCCTGGCTTATCGGTGCAGGCGAAGGTAATGCCAGGGATTTGCTCCATAGCGGACCATGAAATAGAGCCATGCGAAGGCAAAGCCCGCCAGGTGAGTGATATGGGCGATACCGCTTGCAAGACCAAAGATTGATGAAAACAGCTCTAATGCGGTAAACCCCAGGACCATGACTGGTGCCCGAAGGGGGAGGATCCCCCAAAGATAGACAATTGAGTCAGGAAAAAAGGTCGCATAGGCGAGCTGAACCGCAAAGAGGGCTCCGGATGCTCCTAAAAGAAAGACATAGTTTGAACCGGTCAGCCAATAGAGTCCAAAGGAAAAGAGTCCTGCAAAGAAGCCGGTGACCAGATAAAAGAGCAGGAATTCCTTTGAGCCCATCTGCCGTTCAACGGGGGTGCCAAAGAAAAAGAGTCCCAGCATATTTAGCAGCAGATGAGAAATACCTCCATGGGCAAACATATAGGTAAAAAACTGCCAGACCATGCCATAGCGGAGAACAAGCTGGGTGTTTAAAGAAAGATAAGCTGTAGTCTGGGGAAACAGGTTCTGTCCAAGAAAGACGAGAAGATTAATCCCTATAAGGATTAACACCACATTGTCGTAACGATAGCGAAAGGGTTTACGGATAATTGTACTCATAGTCTATAACATACTTTGCTTGTGATGGCCTGGTCAATCAAAAAGGTAAACATGGCAGTCCCCGGAGATATAGGTCTGACAGGCGAGCCGTTCACCCTGCTCTGGATGGGCTCCAATGGCGGTGAGCCGCTGGGCTTCTTTAGGGGTTATGAAATTCACACAGGATTTGTCCGGATTTGCGGATTCTACCCGTACACGGCAGGTGCCGCACTGGGCTTTGCCGCCGCAGCGGTGGTGGATCGCAATTCCCGCAGATAAGAGGGTATTCACAAGGGATATGGCAGGAGAAGCGGCGATAGGGATGGTAGTTCCATCAATTTGATGAACTATAATGGTGCCCATGGGTGTATCTTTCAGTCAGCCAGGAAGGTGACCCGGTTGCGTCCCTGCTGTTTCGACTGGTACAGGGCCCGATCTGCCCGTTCTACAACGTTTTTTGGGTTTTCATCGATATCTTTATTGTAGCTTGCTACACCGCAGGATACGGTTATTATTAATTTTTGTCCTTCGTATTCGGTTTCCATAGCTTCAATTGCTTTCCGAATCCGTTCGGCTATTTTTACGGCAGTTTCTTGTCCGTCTTCTGCGATGAGAACTACAAATTCTTCTCCCCCATAGCGGGCTGCAATGTCCGTGCTTCGGACATGTTCAGCAATAGTCCTGGCTACTGCCACGAGCACCATATCTCCGCAGGCATGACCGTAGGTGTCGTTAAAGCGTTTAAAGAAGTCGATGTCCAGCATGATGATATTAAATCCCTTAGAGGGCTGATCCTTATTTCCATATCGATCCTGCAGGACCGTATAGAAGTAGTGTTTCATTTTTAACTTTGTCATCATGTCGGTGGTGGTCATTTCGAAGAGAAAGGCGTTATTGATGGATATCGCTGCGAGGCTTGCTAAATTAAGAAGGTATTCCCGTTCGTAGGGATCAAAATCGGTCTCATCGATCCGTTCTCCAAGAATGAGTATTCCGTTAATCTGACCCTTTGTTTTCAGCGGCACAAAAAGGGATGGTTCCAGGGCTTCTATATGTTCAAGACCCTCCAGAGGTCCTAAAGCCTTATGAAGATCATCCAGTGTATAGCATCCATATCGTTCGGAGAATAGTTTAATAAGAGGGTGCCTTTCCGGGATTGCATAGTCTTTGGAAAGATCGATATCAAAACCCTTAAAATTGCGCTGAAGTACAAATTCCTCTGAATCCAGGCCTTTTTTTGCAAACAAACCCGCCTTAATTACCTTCATTTGGGCCATACAGGTAAAGAGTATGGAGTCTATCAGAATCGTATAATCCAGGGTGGAATTGAGACTTTTTGATATTTCCAGGAGCTGACGCAGGTCAAAGATTTGTTTTTCATAATCAACAACAAAGGGGGCAAAACTTTCTGGTGATTCCAGTTCCTGGTCCATATTTGAATTGTTAATTTCGGACATAAACTTAATGCTACCACCCCTTAGTATGTTTTACAAGTCAATAATTAGTATATTATAAATCTTCTATAAATAATCGGCTAATATATCCTGATACTTAAGAATCGTATCTGCGTGGACGAGTTGGTTCCGTAATGCAGCCCCCCCTTCTATACCCCTGGTGTAGGCACAAAACTGTTTTCGCATTTCTCTGCAGGCTATGGGTTCGCCTATATCGGCTGCAAATCGTTTGAGCTGTAGAAAGCCTGTTCGTATCCGTTCCTGTGGCGGTACTGGAGTGTAGGTTCCGTTCTCGAGTAATGCTCTTGTTTCCTTAAAGATGAAGGGGTTTCCCATGGCACCCCTTGCGAACATGACACCGCTGCAGCCCGTTTCTTGCAGCATCCGTTGGGCATCTTCTGGGCTAAATAGATCCCCTGACCCAATCACTGGAACGGTCAGACGGCTGGCAAGATCTGCAATATGATCCCAGTTTGCCTTTCCAGCATATCCCTGGGCTCGGGTCCTGGCATGGATGGCTACCAGGGCAGCACCATTTTCAATGGCAATGCGGGCAGCTTCGCGATAATTAATACTCTGTTCATCCCAGCCGGATCGGATCTTGACCGTTACGGGTATATCACCCAGAGTTTCCCGGGATGCTTTTTTAACAGCGGCTACTATGTTGCCCAGCCGCGGCAGGTCCTTCATGAGTGCAGAACCTGAACCGGTCTTGATTACCTTGGGGACTGGGCAGCCGCAGTTGATATCAACCACCTCAGGGTGATAGGGGGCAAGGCGGAGGGCTGCCTGATACATGACCTCCGGGTCTGAACCGAAGAGCTGGATGGCGTAGGCCCGTTCATTATCTGCCCGTTGCAATAGGTATTCGGATTTTTTAGCATCCCGAATGAGGGCTTCGGAAGATATCAGTTCCGTGCAGGTAAAATTAGCCCCCAATTCGATACAGACCGAACGGAACGCCCGGTCCGAATAGCCTGCGACGGGGGCTAAAAAGAGGTTCCCCTCCAGCTCTAAATCACCTATGTGTAATGAGTGGTAGAGGGGAATGTTTTCTTCTGACATAGGAATGTAACCTGATTCTTGCTTACCATTGTGGCTGAGGATTTCTCTAAGCGGCCGGAAGCCCAAAGAACCGGTTTGAATTTTCCCATAAGATTGTTGTCAGCTCTTCATCATCCATTTCTAACATATCTGCCAGGAATCGGGCTGTAGAGGGCAGGTATTTGGGCATATTTCGTTTGCCTCGATACTCTGCGGGTACCATGAAGGGGCTTTCTGACTCAATAAGAATCCTGTCCAGGGGAAGAATTCGTACGGTTTCATGCAAGTTTCGGGCATTCCTATAGGTCAGGTTCCCTGCAAATGAGAAATAGAGATTTAACTCCAGGGCCTTTTCTGCATAGGCCGCATCCTCAGAGTAGCAGTGGAGGACTCCTCCCTTAGGCGGCAGCCGATCCCGCAGAATTTCCAGGACATCCTGACCTGCTTCCCGATTATGAATGATCACGGGCAGGTCTAACTTTGCTGCAAGTTCGAGCTGGGTGATAAAGAGTTCGATCTGTGACTTTTTATCGCCAAATTTACGAAAATAATCGAGGCCGATTTCGCCGATTGCTACAACTCGGGGTAGACGAACACTCTGTTCGATGGTCTGAACCCAGTTTTTGCCAGGGTTCTGAACTTCCGAAGGAGAAACACCAACCGCATGGTACACATGATTGGCAGACTTTAAATTTTCGTACACTTTGACAAAGTCGTGCAGACTGTTACAGATCGAAACAATCCGACTTACCGATGCCTGCCGGGCTTCTTGAGTAACAATGAGCTGCTCGATAGGGTCATCATAGATGAGCCCTATGTGGGCGTGAGTATCAAAATACTGCATGGCTTAGTCCAAAAGAATAATGATAGGGGGATTCCAAACTGGATTGGTTATAATATAGCACGGTCTAGGAAAATCGTCAATGAAAG
>ERZ795050.4028-NODE-4028-length-13940-cov-4.754195_pt1 | contig 13940 bp, 7 predicted proteins | sample MGYA00375134_ERZ795050 | MGnify/ENA primary metagenome ERZ795050 (study PRJEB30179, sample SAMN05720221) | activated sludge metagenome | isolation source: Anaerobic digester | place: Japan | collected 2015-05-26 ... | reverse complement strand
CGCATCCCCGCCGACAACTGTTTGAGCCCCCCTTCCAGCGGGATGCCCTCCCGCAACATCCCTGCCAGTTGGTGGTTGAAAAAGGCAAACTCGTCGTGATTCATACTCGTTTATGTCCACTGCCATCCATTCGACAGGACAGCAACGGGAGCCTCACACACGAAATGGAACCATCACTCTTGATCTGTCGTTCGCTGTCCAGGCGTAAAATCCTCCCGAACGATTCTCAACCCGCGGGCAGCCGCCAGAGCTGCGGGCGGAAGTTCAAATCCTCAAAACCGTTTGCAGTTTTGGCTGGTTGGTTTGCCCGGCGGCAATTCGCGTTTGCGACTGTGCCGGTGTCCCGGCGCCTGCAGTGCGGCATGAATGGGGGGCGCACCGTGGCGGCTCTGATGAGCGGCATGGATCGCGGTGATGGCGTTTTGGAGTTGGGCGCCGGCTTGGGGGCGGGCACTGGGCGCGGCGGTGTGCCCGCGCCAGGTCGTTGGGGCCGTGTCACGTCCCCCCTCCAATTGCCCAATAGTCCGATGGTCCGATGGGTCGCAACGGCAACCCCAGCCCTTGTCCAACGGGGGTAAGCAACCGCCGGTTCGCCCGAGTACGGCGGTCAAGTTTCTTCATGTCACCAGTTTAAGGGACGTGACAGTTGGCCGGTTACGCGCTTCAATGAAGGGTAAATTGATGGAAATCCATTAAACTCAGTCATAACCTCATGAAAATACCTCGTTTGAATTCCGTACTGGCCGGGCTGTTGTCCGCTTCGATTTGCCTCGTTGCGGCTCCCGGCGCTCGTGCCAACGATTGGGTCAACCCGGGAACCGGCGATTGGGCTGATCCCGCCAACTGGAACCCGGCGGCCGTGCCGGATGCCTCGGGCGGTTGGGCGATTGGCAACGTCGCCAATGGCGGCACCGCTGTCATCAGCACCGCCGTACCCGCGGTCAGCGAAGCCTGGGCGGGCAACGGCGGGGTTGCCGGCAACATCATCGTGACCAATGGCGGCACGTTGACCGTCAACAACTGGCTGGTGATGGCCCGGATGTATCAGTCCGCCAGCCCCACCCCCTTCAGCACGCTCACTATTCACAACGGCACGCTCAACAAGTCGGGTGACGGCCTGATCGTGGGCGACAATTACGCCGGCATGTGGGGCGACGGCCAAATGACCATCGCGGGCACCGCCACCGTCAATGTCACCGGCGGATGGTGGGGAATTGGCAACGGCGCCAGCAGCCGCGGCACCGTCTATATCAAGGACGACGCCGTGGTCAACGCCGCGGGCTACGACTTCAACGTGGGCGACTACGGCTCCGGCGCCGGCGTCTGTTACATCAGCGACAATGCCAGGCTGAATGTCTCGCGGTTCTGGATCGGCAAGTCCGATACCGTCGCCGGCGCCCTGTGGCAGACGGGCGGCGCCATCAATGGCATTGAACCGAATGCGAACGAATGGACGATCGGTGGTGACGGGAGCGCGCACATTGACGCCATCGGGTTCTATCACCTCTCCGCCGGTTCACTGACCTGCCCATTCAATTTCCAAGTCGGACGCTATGGCATTGGACTGCTGTATCAGACCGGCGGCACCATCACCCAATCCGGCTGGTCGGATTTCGCCCGCTATCCGACGGGGCGCGGCATCGGCTGGCTCCGGGGCGGCACCTTTACTCATAACGGCACCGGCACTCACCAGATGGTTGGCGAGCAGGGCCGTGGCGAACTGACCATCGAGGGCACGGCCGTGCTCGAAACCACCATCAGCCTCTGGGTCGGTCAGATGGCCACCGCCACCGGCTTCCTGAACCTGAACGGCGGCACCGTTCGCGTGCCCAAGCTGGAACGGCTCAGCGGCCTCGGCTATCTCAGCTTCAACGGCGGCGTGCTCCAGGCCAAGGCCAGCGATCCCGCCTTCCTCGGCGGTTTTACCGACGCCCGGGTTTATGCCGGCAACGCAATCTTTGACACCGCCGGCTACAACATTGGCGTGAGCCAGCCGCTGCTCGCCCCCACCGGCTCGGGGGTCGTCAGCATCGCCATCAGCAGCCCTGGGTCCGGTTATGTGGCCGCGCCCGCCGTGGAAATCACCGGCGACGGCTTCGGCGCGCTCGCCGTGGCGGAAATTGACCGGTTTGCCGGCACGGTAACCAACATTGTGATTACTTGCCCCGGCCGCGATTACACCTGGGCCACCGCCTCCCTGATCAGCGGCGCCAACAGCCTCGTGGTCCCCGCCAGCCTCGACATGCCGGTCCTCGGCACGTTTGCCTCGGGCGGCGTGATCAAGAACGGCGCCGGCACCCTGACGCTTTCCGGCGCAAACACCTACTCTGGAGCAACCGTCGTCAATGCCGGCGCGCTGGAGACCACCACCGCTTCGACCGGCGGCGGCGCTTACACGCTGGCTGACGGCACCCGCTTCGCCCTCCAGGTGGTGACCGATGAAGGTCAGCTCACCGCCAGCAGCCTGACCTTGGGCTCGAGCACCGGCATGACCCTGGACCTCGACCTCGGCAACTTCGGCAATCCGACCCAGGCGCCGATTCGCGTGGTCGGCGCTCTCGCCGTCAATGGCGTCATCACGATCAACATTGCCGACGCCCTGCCCCAACTGGGCAGCTTCCCGCTGATCAAGTATGGCAGCCGGAGCGGCTCGGGTAATTTTGTGCTGGGAACGCTTCCCACCGGTGTCCAGGCCACCCTGGCGACCAACGTGCCCAACAGCTCGATTGATCTGGTGATCAGCGCCGTGGCGGCTCCGCGGTGGGATGGCCAGGCGGGGGGCTTCTGGGACATCGGCCTGACGGCCAACTGGATCGAACTGAGCACGGGTTTGCCCGCCTTCTATCAGGATGGGCAGGCGGTTCTGTTCAACGACGCGGCGCAGGGAACCACCACGGTCAACCTGGTCGCCAATGTGCAGCCGGCGAGCGTGACGGTGAATAATACCAATCTGAATTACACCCTGGTTGGCACCGGCAAGATCGGCGGCGCGGGCGGTTTGACCAAACGCGGCACCGGCACCTTTACCATCGCCAACTCGGCGGCCAACGATTACACGGGGATCACCACGATCGCCGGCGGAACCCTGGTGGTCACCAACCTGGCCAACGGCGGTCAGCCCAGTGCCATTGGCGCCGCTTCCGCCGCTCCGGAAAACCTCGTGCTCGCCGGGGGCACGCTCAGCTACGCGGGCGCGCCGGCCGCGGCCAACCGCGGCTACTCGGTTCAAGCCGCTCGCAGCGCCATTGATGCCCAGTCCAACCTGAGCTTGGGGGGTAATGTCATCGCGGGGCCTGGCACCAGCTTTGTCAAGACCGGGCCGGCCACTCTCACTTACACCGGGACCGGCGTCAACGAACTGGCCGGCGGCGCCCAGCCCGGTTACGAAATCGTCACTGGCTCGGTGGTCTTTGACGGCTCGGCCGGCAGCCAGGTCAACAACAGCCCGCGCGATTTCTACGTCGGCAGCACTCCCAACAGCGGCGCCTCGCTCGCACTCACCAACAGCAGCCTTAACGTCGGCGAATGGCTCGCCATTGGCCGTGGCACTGGCTCGAGTGACTACCTCTCGACGTTGACTCTTCATAATTCAGCCGTGCGTTGCGGCAACTTCTCGATGGGCTGGGACAACGGCCTGGCCGGGAACCTCAGCCGCCAACTCATGGTCATGACCGGCAACTCGACCCTGACCAACGCCGGCGACGTGAACATGGGTGAGAGCGGTGGCTCGACCTCGACGATCCTTATGAAGGACAATTCGATATTCTTCTCGGATTGGCGCACCCATTTCGGCTGGCACAACAACGCCACGGGCATTGTGACCGTCGCCGACTCGGCTCTGATGGTGGTGGACGCCTGGCTCTCGATCGGCCATGAGGGCGGTGTGGGCACCTTCACCGTTCAGAACAACGGCAGAGTCTGGGTCCTGTGGGACCTCAACGTCACCGACGTCGGCCTCGGCGAGGGCACCTTCAATCTCAAGGACAACGGGACCGTGTCCGCCAACAACTTCTTTGTGGGCAAAGGCACTGGCAGCACCGGCGTGTTCAACCAGACCGGCGGCACCGCCATCGGCCTCAGCAGCGGCAATGAGTACCACATTGGCTTCCACGGGCCCGGCACCTGGAACCTCAGTAATGGCAGCATCCTGGCCCCGAACCACTGGTTCATCGTGGGGCGGTGGGCGGACGGCCCCGGCACCTTGAACGTGACCGGCGGTTCCATCTCGCACGGCACCAGCGATCCGGGCAAGCTGTTCCGCGTCGGCGAAGACGGCACGGGCGTAATGACCATCAGCGGCACGGGCGTGGTTGCCACCGCGTGCAATGAGGTGACCATCGGCTGGAACGCCACCGGCAACGGCACGGTCAACCTCGACGGCGGCGTCTTCCAGGCCCGCCGCATCATCGGGGGCAGCGGCTACAGCATGTTCAACTTCAACGGCGGCGTGCTGCGCGCCGGTCCCAACGCCAACCCGAACTTCATGACGGCCCTGAGCGGCGCCACGATTTTTGACGGCGGCGCCATCATTGACACCGGCACCAACTGGATCGCCATCAACCAGGACCTCACCGGCTCGGGCGGTTTGACCAAGCGTGGCTCGGGAGCCCTGGCCCTTAACGGCTACAACTCCTATGTCGGCCCGACCGTTATCACCGAGGGCGGCTTCGGCGGCAACGGCACCCTCCTCGGTCCCGTCTCCGTTCAAGCAACGGCCGCCTTCTCACCGGGCACCTCGGTGGGCGCGATCACGATCAACAACACCCTGGGCTTGGCCGGCACCACCTTGATCGAAATTGACAAGGCCAATGGCACCAACGACCAGGTCCTCGGCGTCACCACCCTTACTTACGGTGGCACACTCATCCTGACCAACATAGCCGGCACGCTCGTGGCCGAGGAGACGTTCAAGATCTTCGACGCCACCACGTACCAGGGTTCGTTCACCAGCATCATCTCCGCCAACCCGGGCGTGGTCTGGGATACCAGCAGGCTGGGCGTGGACGGCACGGTCAAGGTCCTGAGCACCGTCTCAACGACGCCAGTGAACCTGACTTACTCGCTGGGTACCGGCGGGCTGACGGTCGGCTGGCCGCTGGATCACACCGGCTGGCGGCTGCTGGCTCAGACCAATGCCATCACGGTCGGCCTCAGCAACAATTGGGTGGCGGTGCCCGGCTCCGACACGACCAACCAGGTGACCTTGCCGGTCAACCCGGCTAACGGCTCGGTGTTCCTCAGGCTGGTCTATCCGTAAGCCGCCTTAAGAGTCACAGTTCCTCCTGCACCAGGGGGCGTCCTCAAGTGGGCGCCCCCTGTTCGTTCCAGGCCACTCCGCTTGGACCGGTTCTTGCACCCCGGTCCGCCAACCCGAGTCGCTCCGAGAATACGGTGCTATCCCTTGCCCGCTCGATGCCCGATTCCCTCCTGTCTTAAGAAAATACAGGAATTCCTCCTTTTACATCTTCTTTCCGGCCCGTCAGACTGGCAGTTAGCTAGCTAATCTTAAAACAACTATGAAACCTAAAACCATTGCAGCCTGCCTGATTCTCAGCGGCACGTTCACTCTGTCTGCCGCCACGATATCCAATCCGTGGTCGGGCGCGGCGGGTGACCGGGCGAATTTCTCCGCGTTCGCTTTCAAAGCCGATGCCGGCCTGTTTCCCACCAGTGTGGATCCCGCCGGTTCCCTGACCCCCACCTTTCAGCTTGATAGCCTGACCTTGATCCGCCCCGCCCTGGCTTCGCCTGACGCGCCGAGCTTTGGCACCGGTCCGGGCCAATTGACCGCCTCCAACACGCCGGTTTTCATTGATATTTACACCGACTTCGCCGCGAATGCCTTTAGCGGCTATCTCGGTTCATCCAGTTCCAGCGTCACTTGGGACGATACGGTCTCGGACCAGCCTTACACCTTTAACTTTACGGGCATCAACCTCGACAGCGGCACCAAATACTGGTTCGTTTTCTCCGAGGACAATCTCGATGGCGACATCGCCCAGTTCCGCGCCAAAGTCAATACTTCAGGCAACAACACCACCCCAGGTCCCGGCCCGGGTTACCTTGTGAACGATACCCTGCAAGTCCTCCTCCCCGGCGCCACCCTTTCCTCCCGAGACTGGGGGGTGGCCTTCACGGTCGGTTTCACGCCCATCCCCGAGCCCACCACCCTGGCCTTGGGCCTGCTGGGCGCCACGCTGCTGATCTTCCGCCGCCGGTAAGTTGCCCGGCGCCACCCTTTCAACCCGGCAGATTGGCCGTCTGCCGGGTTGACGGTTGTTTCGTTGTGAACCGCAGTCTTCCCGGAGTACTCCGGGAATCACAACTTCCCGTCGTCAGGCGACTCAGCGCCCGCTTCCGCCCTCTGACACGCCCTTGGCGTATCCCAAACGGCTTCGGCCGTGAGTTTCCAAATGATGTGGCTTTCCGCCCGGCAGGGCGGCAAAGGGGAGGGGTGCCAAAGGCTTGATGCAGGAGGGGAATCAGGCGGCTTGCAGTCGGCAGGCGGGGGGATTAAGGTGGGGCTTGTGATGACACCACTGCGGGCGGAGTGAGCAACCTTTAAGCGCACCCGCCGGTATTTATGCCATCCCACGATCAATGCTGATTTGCCTCATTCGCGGTGAAGTGGCCGTCTGGCGCGCCGCAGCGGGACGCGCACAAGCGCCGGCAGCCACTGACGGTTTCCCGGGCAAAAGCCGGTTTTCACAACGATGATTTTATGAAGCGTGAAATTCTCCTCGGTGGGTGCGCTTGGATGCTCGTCCATGCCGCTTTTTCGGCTGAGTTCGGCATCGCGTCGCTGGCCCGCGATGGTGGGATCACTTGGAGCGGAGCCTTTACCAACGGGGTGGTGACGATTGAGACGGCGGAGGGACTCGGCGGCGACTGGTCGGTGCAAAGGAATTACTTTACGACCCATTCAGCCGGCGCAGGGCGGGTGGAGCTTTTGCCCGGCAACACCTTTGTCCGCCTGCTGATGGTGGATATCTCGACCAACACGCCGCGGCACTACACGAACCTGTTGGAGTCTTATGGGATTCTGGAGACCGTGGCGGGCCGCGGGTTGAGCAACGTGGACACCAGTCAATGGCTTCCGCAATACGAGGGGGAGTGGGCGACGAACGTGTGTTTGTCGCGACCGCACATTTCCTTTGGGGACTCGCGCGGCAACGTGTTGATCGTGGACCAGCGGAGTTCGTCGGTGCTGATCGTGACACCGGAAGGGCGGCTCCACACTTACGCGGGAACCCATATCGCCGGCGACAATGGCGACGGCCCCGACTACGCCACCAATCTCCACCTCAACAATCCGAATGGGGGATGGCTGGGAACCAATGATGTGCTCTACGTGCTGGACACCGAAAACGCGAAGGTCCGCAAGATCACGCCCGACGGCATCATGACCACCCTGTTCACCGCGCCCAATCCGATGGGCGACGGCCGCGCGCTTTGGGTCAAGAGCGACGAATCGGTGGTTTATTTCGGATCGGGCGGCACGGCCACCAGCGGGGCGGCCACCAACCTTTATCGGTGGACGCCGGGCGGGGGAGTCTCGCTGGTTCGAAACGATTTCAAAGAGCTGGGCAACATTATGGGGGATGAGCGCACGGGAGACCTGTACCTCAGCGACCGGGGCGCCAACCGGGTGTACCGTCTGAGCACAAACAACGTGCTGACCCCCATTGCGGGCAACGGCACCACCAGCGGGGGCGGGGAAGGGGCGCCGGCGCTCCAGACCGGCTTGATTGCGCCGCGCTGCGTGGCTTTCCTGCCCAATGGCGGCTGGTTCACCTGCGAGCATGACCCGGGCAACCGGATTTGGTATATAGACCCGGCCGGCATCATTCACCTGTGGATGAATGGAGCCAAGACCAACGCCTTCCGCGTCGGCGACGGCGAATGGTTTTACGCGAATCCCATGCTGCCCAAGGTCTCGCGCGTGCGCTCGGTGATCCCGGACCCGGCCGGCAACCTGATTATTACGGAAAGCAATTACGGCTACGTCCGGCGCATCCGGTTTCACCGGATGAATCCGTAGGGCTTCCGCAGCTCCGCCCTATCCCTATGAAAACTCGAGCCTGCTTCTTTGGAACCTTTGTGGCGGCGCTGCTGCTGGCCACGGGAACTCCCGCCGCCACCCTGCCGCTCGTCAGCCACGGCGATACGTGGCGTTTCCACAAAGGCACCAATGCGCCGCAACCCAACTGGACCCTCGCCCCGGACGCCGCGCTGGACGCCACTTGGGCGGCAGGGCAGGGGGGCTTCGGCTATGCGGATGGGGGCGGGCAGGAGACCAACAACTGCCGGACCATCCTTTCGGACATGAAGAACAGCTACACCACACTTTACATTCGAAAGCAGTTCGAACTGGCCGCCCCTCCGCCGGACAACGCGCGACTGGTCCTGCGAATGGATTGGGATGACGGCTTCATTGCCTGGCTGGACGGCCGCCACCTCACCAACCGTTACGTCAATGGCGCGCCAGCGGAGCCGCTCTACACTACCAACGCCAACGCCAGTCATGAATCCTCCCTGGGCAGCGGTGGCCAGCCGGCCGTGGCCTTCGACCTCGGCTACGCGACTAACTGGCTGGCGCCGGGCACTCATACCCTGGCGGTCATCGGGTTGAACCAAACAATCAGCAGCACCGATTTCATCCTGGTGTCGGATTTGTTGCTGGACATTCCCGAGGCGCCCTTTGTCATCACCTCCGACACGACGCTCCTCGCCAGCCACAGCCCGTACACCTTCTCGAATCAGGTCGTCGTCGCGAGCAACGCCACCCTGGCCATCGAGCCCGGCGTCACCGTGCGGTTCCGGCAGGGGTGCGGCCTGACCATCCGGGGCCGTTTGCTCGCCGAGGGCACCGCCAGCCAGCCGGTCTCTTTCACCCGTTATCCCGGTGATGCGACGTGGGAACGGCTCACCTTCGCCGCGGCGGCGGACAGCCGCCTGGCCCACTGCATGATCGAATACTGCAATTGTGTCGGTGACCATAAGGACTACTACCCCACTGACTGCGGCCCGCCTCCCACTTTTGCCCCGCGCAATTATCATGAGGCGGTGGTGGTCCTGGCCAGCCACGTGGATTTCGAAAGCTGCTCCTTCACCAATCTGCCCGACGCCAGCGCCTCGGCGGAAGGCGACGCGCTGGCCATCATTGCCGACGACCCCGATCATCCCGGCCCGGCTTCCGCCCTCGTGCGAAATTGCCGCTTCATCCGCATCGGCCAGGGAGTTCACACCCGCTTCGCTTCTGTGCTGGTCGAGGGCTGCGTGTTCCAGGACAAGCATGGCGACAACGACGACGTGGACCTCTATGGCGAAAGCGACCCGCCTTGCGTGGTCCGCAGCAACCTGTTCCTCTATCCGTCGTACGACGACCGCGTCAACCCCACCCGCTGCTCGGCGCTGATTTATGGAAACACGGTCTTTGGCAGCACGGACCACGGCATTGTTTTGCGGGATGTGTCCCATCCGGTGGTGTTCAACAACGTGCTTTACGGCTGCCGGGCGGGCGGCATCTGCGTGCAAAACGGGTGCGAGGCGTTGATTTTCAACAACACCCTGGTGAATTGCCCGAGCGCGATAAAAATGTTTGATCATCTCGACCGCATCGCTCCACCCTACTGCCTGACCCCCGCCAGCGGCCGGGCCACGGTCGTCAACAATATCATCTGGAATAGCACTCCCGCCTTCAACCTCTCTGGCAACGCCTTTGGCACCCTTTACGCCCACGCCTCCTATTCGGACATCCAAGGCGGCGTTACCAATGCCACCCTCGGCAGCAGCGGTGTGCTGGTCGCCGGCTCGGGGAATTTCGACGCCGACCCGCGGTTCGTGAACTTGGCGGCGACGAACCTGCATCTGGCCATCGCCTCGCCCTGCATTGACGCCGGTACCGCCCAGAGCCCGGCGGGCACCAACCTGGCCGCCTTCGTCTCTTTTGATTTCGACGGCCTGCCGCGGCCGCTGGACGGCGACGGCACCAACGGCCCCGCCCTGGACCTTGGCGCCTTCGAATTCCTCCTGCCTTCGGCTGACTCCAACGGGGATGGCATTCCGGATGGCTGGTGCTGGCGTTTTGGGCTCAGTCCCGTCGCGGGCGGCCTGGCGGCTGCCGACTTGGATTTCGACGGCGCCAGCACGTGGAGCGAGTATGTGGCCGACACCGATCCCACCGACGGCCATTCCTGTTTCCATATTGAGGCAGTCGGCCAATCCCCCTTGGCCACTGTCGGGTTCATCAGCTCGACCAATCGGCTGTACAGCCTCTTTTATTCCACGAATGTGGCCAATGGATTCTGGGCGAACGTCCCAGGACAACAAGACGTCCAGCCCACCAGCGGGTGGACGGTGCTGACGGACACCAACGCCTTGCCTTCGAAATTCTACCGTGTCGGCGTGAGCCTGCCATGAGGCTGAGACGACGGGCTGCGAAGTTTTGCCGGGAGGCGGTGGGATGGCGCGTGGGCGCGGCCGGGCGGACCGCAGGGGCGGCGGGGCGGCGGCCGGCTCAAGTTCTGAATTGCCGCGGCGGGGACTGCGACATAGATTCAGACGATGTTTGATACGATTCGAGCCGAATTGACGCCCGCCGCGGACAAGCTAGCGCACCTGCGGAGGTTTCTTTGACGTACCGGGGGCGCAAAAGCGGCTGGCCGAGCTCAATGCGCTGATGGCGCAGGAGACCTTTTGGAACAACCGGGAGCAGGCGCAGAAGCTCATTGAAGAGGCCAACAGCCTCCGCGGACGGATCGAACCCCTCCTCAAGGCGGAAAAGGAGCTTGAAGACTTCCGCGTGATGATTGAGCTGGGCGAGGCGGAGCCGGAAGCCGAACAAGGACGGATTCAGCAGGAGCTGCAGCGCGACCTGGCCCGGTTTTACAAGGACTTGGAGGCGCTGGAGCTGAAGGTGTTCCTGAACGGTCCGCATGACCGGAACAATTGCATCCTGAGCATCAACGCCGGGGCGGGAGGGACCGAATCCTGCGACTGGGCCAACATGCTGTTGCGAATGTATCAGCGCTGGGCGGAGTCGCGGGGCTGGGAAGTCGAACTGAACGACGTGCTCGCGGGCGAAACCGCCGGCATCAAAAGCGCGACCCTCCTGATCAAAGGGGAAAACGCCTACGGATTTGCCAAGGCGGAACGCGGGGTGCACCGCCTCGTCCGCATCTCGCCCTTTGACGCCAACAAACGGCGCCACACCAGTTTTGCGAGCGTGGACGTGATCGCGGAGATTGAAGAGACGTCGGAGGAAATCACCATTCCGCCGAGCGAGTTAAAGGTGGACACTTACCGCTCCGGGGGCAAAGGGGGACAAAACGTCAACAAGGTTGAGACGGCCGTGCGCATCACCCACCTGCCGACCGGCATTGTGGCGGCCTCGCAGAGCCAGCGCTCCCAGCACCAAAACCGCGCCACGGCCATGAAACTTTTGTTGTCCAAGCTCTATGCCCAGCGGCTGGACGCCCAAAAGGCCGAGATGGAGCGGTTTTATGGCGAGAAAGGCAGCATAAGCTGGGGCAACCAAATCCGGAGCTACGTGTTTCAACCGTACCGGATGGTGAAAGACCTCCGCACCGGTGTTGAAACCAGCAATGTGCAGGCGGTCATGGATGGGGATCTGGATCCGTTTGTGAACGGCTGGCTGCGGGCGGGGTGTCCGACCCGGCGCATGCAGGGTATCAAGGATGAGGAGGAGTAGAGGGGGCCGTTCAACCGGGCGAAAACAACCTCGAATCCCTTGTGAACATTCTCGACACCATTGTCGAACAGAAACGCCGCGAAGTGGCCCGCCTGCCCGCGGAAACCGTCTCCGCCGCCGGCCTGCGTTCGATGCTCGAAAGCCGCGGCCCGCGGCGCGATTTTTCCGCCGCCTTGCGCGCGCCCAGGGCGGGCCCGCTCGCGCTCATTGCCGAGGTCAAAAAGGCTTCCCCCTCCGCGGGAGTCATCCGCGCCGATTTCGACCCCGTTCGCATTGCCCGGGATTACGAGGCGGCTGGCGCCACTTGTCTCTCGGTGCTGACCGACGAGAAGTTTTTCCAGGGATCGAATGAGTATCTGCGAGCCATCCGCCAGGCGGTCAACCTCCCCCTGCTGCGCAAGGACTTCCTCATTGACGAACGCCAGATGCTTGAGGCCGTCCGCTGGGGGGCGGACGCAATACTGCTGATTGTGGCGATTTTGAGCGATGACCAGCTTGCCGCCTTTCACCGCCTCGCCTCCGAGGCGGGCCTGGCCGCCCTCGTTGAGGTCCATGACGAAGCGGAGTTGGACCGGGCCCTGGCGGTGGGAGCCGACCTGATCGGTGTCAACAACCGTGACCTCAAGACCTTCAAGGTGGACTTGGCAACCACCGAACGTTTGGCAGCCCGGCTGCAGGCTGCGGGTCGCCGGCGGCCGCTGCTGGTCGCCGAAAGCGGCATTCACACCCGGGCGGATGTCGAGCGATTGGCCCGTTGCGGCGCCCAGGCGATGCTGGTGGGCGAATCGCTCATGCGCCAAGGCGATGTGGCAGCCAAAACACGCGAACTCTTGGGCGTTGCTCCTGTCCCATAAAGACACAAAAAAAACTGCCGGAAATTCTTCATTTCCGGCAGCCCATTTTCGACTTGAGACACAGATGCCGATGACTAACTGCGCCGACGCCCGAACAGGCCAAGCAGTCCGGACAAGAGCATCAGACCGAGAGAGCTCGGTTCGGGAATGGCAACGATTCGGATATTGTCGAACAGGCCCCACTGCCAGTCCGGGCTGAAACTGGTTGAACCGGTGAAGGGGTCTTCGTAGCCGATGACCGCGAAGCCCGTCGTGGGCATGTCGGCATACTTGAAAAACTCGACGCCGTTAAACTTGACCGAGACTTCACCCTCGATGGCGGTCACTTCAACCGATGTCCAGGAATTCCACGGCGGGTTGACGATCGGGGTTGTGCCGGGGAGATTGGGGTTGTTTGGCCAAGCCGCCTGCCAGTTCGCCGGTTGGGTTGGGTTTTCAAGAATCGCCACTTGGACACCATTGCTCCGGAAGGCCGCATCCCCGTTGTTGACCGTGCTGCCAAAACCGCCGTCCACCGACAACCATCCCCACGTGCCCTTCACGCTACTCCGATATGTTCGACCAATGGGGGTGTTGTTATCGGTGCCAATGCCCCAAATCCCCACTTCCGTGGTCCCTGCACTTGCAGTAGTTGCAGTGGGATCAAGGCTCAACCACATGTCAAAACTGAGCGAGTAGCTGCCGCTAAAGGTCAGCGGAGATCCACCCGGCCCAGCCGCGGGAAACAGGTTGGCGATGCGCGCAGTCCCGTCATAGGTTGAACGCATCAGCACTCCGCGCGTCGCCAGTCCACCCACTACGGCCGAGCCCGGGGCCTCCGGAATGGAGAAACTCTGGGAGCCGACCATGAAGCTGGAGTAATCGACGTAACGAACCTCCATGTTCGCTCCACCCGTTGTGTTCCCCACCACGTTTGCACTCCCCGACGAGTCAAACGCCTCTGAGTAAAGCAGTTGCCCGTGAACGTGAAATGCGATTGAAGTTGCGCCAACCGCCGTCAACACCATCAGTGTCCGAATAGATTTCATAGGTTTTCTTTCAGAATTTCGAGCAGCCTAGCAAGAAAACGGAGCTGTTGTCAAGGATAAAACAAGCTCAAACTTGGAAAGGAGTCCAACGCAATTCCAATTTGGCACATCAATTGTAAGTGTCCAATCCACAGCAACTTGCAACTAATCTCTGCCGCCAGTTCAACTCCCCGCTTGTCGTGCGGCCAAGGGTCATCTAGCTTGGCCACTGCAACGCAGAGTAACCTATGAAAAAAACAACCAAATCATTCTTTCCCGACATTCCGAAGATTCAATACGAAGGTCCCAATTCGCGCAATCCGCTGGCTTTCAAGCACTACAATCCCGACGAGGTGGTGGAGGGCA
>ERZ795050.4014-NODE-4014-length-13972-cov-3.589926_pt1 | contig 13972 bp, 9 predicted proteins | sample MGYA00375134_ERZ795050 | MGnify/ENA primary metagenome ERZ795050 (study PRJEB30179, sample SAMN05720221) | activated sludge metagenome | isolation source: Anaerobic digester | place: Japan | collected 2015-05-26 ... | reverse complement strand
AACCTTCGGTATACTGGGCATTAGGATGATGCTTGACATATTCTTTGATTCTTTTTCTCTCTACTTCTTTTATTTGTTTAACGGTATCAAGTTTAATTCCATCAGGATCGTAAATATATCCGTTGGAATCGCTTAATGCCACAACTTTTGCTCCTAACTGCTGTGCCTTCTCAGTAGCATAAATGGCAACATTACCCGAACCGGATATTACTACTGTTGTGCCTTTAAAGGATTTTCCTTTTATTGTCTTCATAGCTTCTTCCATGAAATAACACAATCCATATCCCGTAGCTTCGGTTCTTGCAAGACTTCCGCCCCATGTCAAACCTTTACCCGTTAAAGTACCTGTAAACTCATTTCTGATTTTTCTATACATTCCATACATATAACCAATTTCGCGGCCGCCTACACCGATATCTCCCGCGGGAACATCGGTATCCGGTCCTATATGTTTGCAAAGCTCCGTCATAAAGCTCTGGCAAAATCTCATTATTTCACCGTTGGACTTACCCTTGGGATCAAAATCACTTCCACCTTTTCCTCCCCCCATAGGAAGACCTGTAAGTGAATTCTTGAAAATCTGCTCAAATCCAAGGAACTTAATAATTCCGAGGCAAACCGACGGATGGAATCTGAGACCTCCCTTATAAGGTCCTATGGCACTGTTGAATTGAACTCTGAATCCCCTGTTTACCTGTACTTTTCCGTTGTCATCAACCCAGGGTACTCTGAAAATTATCTGTCTTTCAGGCTCAACTATCCTCTCAAATATCCCGGCCTTTAAGTATTCCGGGTTGTTTTCAGCAACAACCTCTAATGATTCCAATACTTCTTCCACCGCTTGATGAAATTCCTGCTCATTTGGGTTCTTTTTAATAACTTGTTCCATAATATTGGATAATAGCTTCATTTTAACTCCCTCCATATTTAAAACTGTCGACATTCATCATCCACAAATATACAATCTTGTTGGTGTATTATGATGGTATCACTGATAATCTTTTGAAATTTATCAGTAACTATATATACACCAAAAGCGTTATTTTTTGAATGCTAAATACCTTGCATTTGAATTGTAACAGAAGAGCAACAAAATTGCAAGTATTAATTTAAAAAATTTCGAATTTCAAAATTTTACCCATTTAATGTAATCCTGTCATTATTGTGTTTAGCCGCTATACCAATGGTTTTAACTGCGTTTTTGATTGATTCTCTTAACAAAATATATGCAAGTTTATTATTCGATAGTTTCATATACTAAAACTAAAATATCCGCGTATTTATAAAACTATAACGTATTTATATATTGACGTGTTTATTATATGAAATTATTTTTTCTTGCACCATGATTGACTTAAGGACATATTATATTTAAAATTAGTGGTGATGAGTGATCTGATTTTTATTTGAAAGGAGTCCCAATAATGTTTAGAATAGTTAAGAAGGAGGTTCTTAACCCTCAGGTTAAGTTGATGGAGATAGATGCTCCACATATAGCCAAAAAGGCAGAACCGGGACAGTTTATCATTCTCAGGATAAGTGAAAACGGAGAAAGAATTCCTTTGACCATTGCGGATTACGATCGAACCCAAGGCACCGTTACCATTATATTTCAGGAGGTGGGAAAAACCACCATTGCTTTGGGAGAACTTAATGAAGGAGACCACATACTTGATTTTGTCGGTCCTTTAGGAAAAGCATCACATTTTGAAGGCATCAAAAAAGCAGCAGTAATTGGAGGAGGCCTAGGAACAGCGATAGCTTATCCTCAGGCTAAAAAATTAAACTCGATGGGTGTCGAGGTCCATTCAATTATAGGTTTTAGAAATAAAGACCTTATTATATTGGAGGATAAAATGAAAGCCGTTAGCAGCAAGCTTTACATTACTACGGACGATGGCTCCAACGGCAAAAAAGGCTTCGTTACCGATGTCCTTAAGGAATTGATAGAAGAAGGCAACAAATACGATTTGGTAATAGCAATTGGTCCTTTGGTAATGATGAAGTTTGTAAGCAGCCTCACAAAGCAGTACGGAATAAAGACCATTGTTAGCATGAACCCTGTTATGGTTGACGGTACAGGTATGTGCGGAGGGTGCAGGGTGACAGTGGGCGGAGAAACAAAATTCGCATGTGTGGACGGTCCCGATTTTGACGGACACTTGGTGGATTTTGATGAAGCAATTAGAAGACAGAATATTTATAAAAGCGAAGAACATTCCTGTAGATTGGGGGATAGGTAAAGATGCCTAACATGTCATTGAAAAAGGTTCCCATGCCCGAACAGGCACCGGATGTCAGGAATAAAAACTTCTTAGAGGTTGCATCGGGTTACACCGAGCAGATGGCAATCGAAGAAGCCCAAAGGTGTTTAAACTGCAAAAACAAGCCTTGTGTGCAAGGGTGTCCGGTCAATGTACAAATTCCTGAGTTTATTAGTCTGGTTGCTCAGGGTAAATTTGAAGAGGCATATAATAAAATTAAGGAAACCAACAGTCTTCCTGCAATATGCGGAAGGGTGTGTCCCCAGGAAACCCAGTGCGAACAACGCTGCGTGCGGGGTATAAAGGGTGAACCGGTCGCTATAGGAAGGCTCGAAAGGTTTGCAGCAGACTGGCATATAAAAAATGCGGAAGATTTTGTTGAAAAGCCCAATAAGAGTGGGAAAAAAGTTGCAATAATCGGTTCTGGTCCTGCAGGGCTGGCATGTGCCGGTGATCTGGCAAAAATGGGTTATGATGTCACTGTCTTTGAAGCTTTCCATGTGCCCGGAGGCGTATTGATGTACGGAATTCCCGAGTTCAGGCTGCCAAAAGAACTGGTACAGAAAGAAATAGATACTATTAAGAAGCTTGGCGTGGAAATTAAAACCAATATGGTTATTGGAAAGGTGCTCACTCTCGAAGAACTTAAAGAAGAAGGCTATGAAGCCATATTTATAGGTTCGGGTGCCGGATTGCCCAGCTTTATGAAAATCCCGGGTGAAAACCTCAATGGTGTGTACTCTTCAAATGAGTTTCTCACAAGAATAAACCTTATGAAGGCATATAAGTTCCCGGATTATGATACACCTGTAAAGATCGGCAAAAACGTTGCTGTCGTTGGCGGCGGAAACGTTGCAATGGATGCGGCAAGATGTGCTAAAAGGCTTGGAGCACAAAACGTCTATATTGTATACCGCCGTTCTGAAGCCGAAATGCCTGCAAGACTTGAAGAAGTACACCACGCAAAAGAAGAAGGCATCATATTCAAACTCCTTACAAATCCCACAAGGATTCTCGGCACAGAGGACGGCTGGGTAAAGGGTATGGAATGTGTTGAAATGGAGTTAGGTGAGCCGGATGTATCCGGAAGAAGAAGACCGGTTGCAAAGGCAGGCTCGGAACATGTTATCGAAGTAGAAACAGTTATCATTGCCATAGGCCAAACTCCAAATCCATTGATAACATCTGCCACTCCCGGGTTGGATACTCAAAAATGGGGTGGCATAATAGCCGATGAAAAAACCGGTTCTACCAGTATAGAAGGGGTTTATGCCGGTGGAGATGCGGTAACGGGAGCGGCAACTGTTATTCTTGCGATGGGTGCAGGTAAAAATGCAGCAAAGGCGATTGATGAATATTTGAGAAGCAAAGAATAATTAAGGAAAGTGTATGCTAAGGTTTATCCCAAAGCGAATGCCTAGATAAAGTAATATTCCGCAAAAGAGAAATATTGGCCGAAAAATGCAATCGGCTGAGAGTGTATGCCAAGGTGAAGAAAATATTCCAGAAACTTAAGTTCCGCAATGTTTCTTCCATATTTTTCTTCACCTTTCATCGCCTCTATTCTCTCTTATTTTTTTCTCGTTTATTTTTTTCTCGTTTATTTTTTTATCCTCCCTCGTTTTATGAAAAAGCTAATATCAGTATCTTATAGTAGCACCTCATTATAACCTCTTACTCTCATTTAAATGATTGCAACGTCATGTAAGAGCCCTGCCGTTCAAGTAGTCAAATCTTTTGCCCTGATAACTGCCTTCCTCAGTCATTTTCTTTTCAATAAGGTCATGTATTTTCCACCAACTCATTCCCCAATTGCAAAAGAGGGTTCTTTCTTTCGGTGCACGGCCTATAAGCCTTTGTACCACAATGGAAGGGTTAAGATATTCGAGAAAAGATACTGCCCTGTCTATGTATTCCTCTAGACTTAAGGGCCGAATTTCTCCCCGTTCGTACATGTCCCCCAAGGTTGTACCCTTTAAAATATAAAGAGAATGGCACTTTACTTGGCTTACACCCAAAGCCGACAGTATTCTTGCACCTTCAATCAGATCCTCCATGGAATCCATCGGCAAGTCAAGTATATAGTGGGCACAGGATTCCAGCCCATAGGACTTTACCGCCAAGACTGCGTCAATAAACTCAGCTAACAGGTGTCCCCGGTTTAAAAACCTCAGAGTGTGGTAATTGACCGTCTGCAATCCCAACTCTATTACAATATCCACTCCTTTTGAAGCTTTGATTTCCTTCAAAAACTCAAGGTATGAATCCTTTATACAGTCAGGTCGGGTGGATATATAAAGGGCAACAATGTTTTCCGACAACGCCTCATTTATATATATTTTAAAATCAGAAAGGGGCAGATAGGTGTTAGAGTAATTTTGAAAATATGCGATAAACTTGTCTGAATTATAGTTTGCCCCAATATATTTGGAATTCAGGCTGAGCTGTTGCTTTATTCCAAGGCAGTTGGGAAGGTTTTCAAAGCCTGCCCCTTCCTCACCGCAAAAAATACAGCCCTTGTCACTGATTCTACCGTCACGGTTCGGACATGTGACAGGCAGGTTCAGTGGCAGCTTATATACCTTCGTCCCGTATCTGTTTTTTAAATAGGATGAAAATTTGTTGTAAAGCATATTTTCCTCTCCGCATCTATTCCGTTAATGGGTGTAAGTTATCCGGGTGAAAAAAATACGGAAGAAGCACCTTTAAGAAAGTTACAGAGCCTTCCGCATTTTTGTGTTAAATCTGTTTTATCGCCGCATTGTAAACCTTCCATAAGGGCACATTATGCTTTTGGGCAGCCTTCCTGCAATCTTCAAACTCGGGTGCAAACTTTTTAATACCTTCATAATATGCTTCTTTAACGCTTATTTTCCCAAACTCTGAGTCAACCCACCTGTTTTCACGGTTCATGACATACCTTGTGGCAAAAGTTTTTCTAATACCCAAAGTCGAGGTCTCCTTTAATATAATGTCCTCAAGCTTCTTTTCATCTTCTTTTTCCGATAGAACCGTCAGCATAACACCGGGCCTGTTCTTTTTCATGTATACCGGTGTATAATACACTTCCAATGCCCCGCTTTCAAAAAGCAAGTCCATTACATAGCCCAACACCTCAGGATTCATATCATCAATATTGGTCTCCAGCACCGCTATTTCGTTATCCTTAATGCCTTCGTCCGAGGTTGTGCCCAAAACACACCTTAGTGCATTAAGCCTTCCTGTTTCCCTTTTTCCTGCTCCGTATCCCACTTTGTCTACTGTCATTGGCGGCATTGTACCGAATCCGGATGCAATAGTTTTTATTATCCCAATACCCGTTGGGGTTATAAGCTCCGTATTAACGTCCTCAACTATGTAGGGTATATTACTCTCCTTGAGCATCTCCATAACCGCCGGAACCGGCACGGGCAATTTTCCGTGCTGGCACTCAATAAAACCTGTCCCGTCATGCAAAGGCGATGAATAAATCCGGTCCACATTCAAAAGATCAATACAAATCGAAGCTCCCACAATGTCCACTATGGAATCTACAGCTCCCACCTCATGAAAATGGACATCACTTACAGGCTTATTGTGAACCTTTGCCTCAGCCCGGGCTATCTCACCGAAAATCTTCTTGCTGAGCTGCTTCACGCTATCCTTCAGATTGCTGTCATCGATGATTTTTTCAATATCTGCAAGGTTGCGAGCGGAAGCATGGTGATGATGATATCTGCCATGAGGACCGTTTTCGCAGCCATGATTATGATGCTGTCCCTTTTCGCAGCCATGGTCATGATTTTGTTCCTTTTCGCAGCCATGGCTATGAACATGGTCATGAACCTTATCCTTTATTAAAACGTCAACATCAGTCACAGTTATTGAATTTTTCATCTTTTTTTCAACGGAAATATCAAACTCGTCCAAACCGAGTTTTTGCAGTTCACTTTTAAAAACATCAACATCAATACCCAAATCGATAAGGGCTCCTAAAACCATATCTCCACTTATACCTGAAAAGCAATCAAAATAAAGTAGCTTCATGTCTTATCCTCTCTTCTTAAAGCTTATTAATCATTGCCGCCAGAAAACCGGCACCAAATCCGTTATCAATATTCACAACGCCGATTCCTGCAGCACAACTGTTCAGCATGGACAATAGGGCAGAAAGACCTCCAAAATTCGCACCGTATCCAACGCTGGTAGGTACAGCTATCACAGGTTTATCCACCAAACCGCTGACCACGCTTGCAAGGGCTCCTTCCATCCCCGCCACAACTATCAGCACATTTGCGTTCAAAATAATATCCGCCCTGGCAAACAAACGGTGAATTCCGGCAACTCCTACATCGTATACCCTTTCAACACGGTTTCCCATGGTCTCGCAGGTAACCGCAGCTTCTTCAGCCACAGGAATGTCCGATGTACCGGCAGTCAAAACAGCAACAATCTTGTCGGAAACAGGTATATCTCTCTTCTTAACTACCACAATCCTTGCTGCCTCATGGTAAACAACATCGGAAGTAATCTCCTTTATAGCCTCATAGACCTTAACATCGGCCCTGGTAGCCATGATATTATTGTTGCTTTCCATCAGCTTTTCCACAATTTTTTTAACCTGTTCAGCGGTTTTTCCCTGGCAATAAATCACCTCAGGATAACCGTTTCTTATATTCCTGTGATGGTCAACCTTAACAAAGCCCAGATCCTCAAAGGGAAGTTTTTTTAGTTCGAGCAAAGCTTCATCAACGGTTACATTTCCATCTTTAACTTTTTCCAATAGTTTTCTTAAGTATTCGGAATCCATAAACCTTCTCCCCACACCCTATATTTAATTTATGCTCTTATTGACAAATATATTTTAATTACCGGAATCAAATTCACAAGGTGCCATACAAGCAACCCGAAATATTATGACAAAAGACTCCTTAACTTATCTGCACTGTCATCTAAAAGAGTCCCTTTTATAAGTGCCAGGTCAATTGTCTTTTGGCCCAATATTTTATATATATCACTAATTTGCGGTTCCAAACCGATAAGAGCCTTTATGTGTTCTTCAACGACCTTATAATCTCCCCTTGATATAGGGCCGGTAAGTGCACCAGCACTTCCGAACTTTCCAATGTTATCCACTGTGTTTTGTATAAGGGGTAAAAAGACCTTTGCCGCATCCTCCCCATCAATTCCTATGTTCTCTAATATTTTGCCGGCAACATGGGAAAGGGTCACAGTATAATTGGAGATTATGCATGCAGCCATGTGATACAACGGTTTGTCCTTCTTGTCGATATGAATGATTTTCCCCTCAAAGGCTTTAATGATTCTTAAGGCAATATCCCGTGCCTTATCGCAACCCTCAAAACCATAATATATGTTATACAGCTTTTCCCAGCCGTTCTCCCTGTCCGCGAAAGTCTGAACGGGATGGAGAGAGCCAACAAAAGCACCGGCCTTTTGCAATGGCTCCAATACTTCCGATGTCAATGCACCGCTAAGATGTATAAAGGTTTTGGAATCAACATGTTCCGCCTCTGTCTTTTGAATTATTTCAACGGCTAAGTCTTTTATACTGTTGTCCGGGACCGAAATTAAAATAACTTCAGAGTTTTTAACGGTTTCTCTTAGGCCGTTTATACAGTTTAATTCCAGCTTGCTGCTTAAAAATCTTTGGGACTCGTCACTTCTACTGTATACTCCCGCAACGGAAAATCCGCTGTTTTTAAGCCCGATACCAAAAGCACAGCCCACTCTTCCTGCCCCTATTATGCCAATATTCATACTCACACCAATCCCCGTTAATTGATTTTTAAATCAAAGGTTTCTATTCTCTCTTCTAAATTACAACTTACGAAACGAAAACTATAAATTATCGGATCATCAAGTGCTCCAACAATTTGCCAATGTCCATTTGAGAAATGGCACCAATAGAATAATATCACAATTTCTAAGTTTTATTAATACCCAAGAGTGGGTGTATTAATCGTCAAATACTCAAGGGTATCGGATTTAGAACTCCCTTTTCTTATACAGCCTAACCGAAATTCCGTAGGATATTGATAGAAATACAAGAGATAAAACCAACAATTCAAAAACTATAGCTACATCGGATTGATTTTTTAAAAAAGTCCAAACAGCCGTTGTAACTTCGCTGTTTGCTTTCGAAACAAAGTCGATCAGCAAAGGAGCACCAAAGAAAAACGAAAGGAAAAATATCATGTTGAAAGCCTTTGATTTGACGTAACCCAGTTTGAAAATCAAAGGAAAAGATATTGAATGCATCAAACTCACGGCAATAACCGCACTGACTATCAATTCAATAGTGACAGGATAGGTTTTAATAGGAGTATTCAACAGTGAAATAACAAAAGTGACAACGATATAGGCTATTGTTCCAATAGCAATATAGACAAATAATGATATATACTTTGACATTACAATATTTTCTCTCTTTATGGGAAGACTGTTCAGCATAATATCCGATTTGCTTTTATCGTCATAAGCAAATCCGCCCGAAACCATTAAATAGACAATAGCGACAATTGCGGCCGTATACATACCCATTCCCAGGCTTTGGAATGCGATAACAAAAAATATTATATAAAGTATTGAAGCGATAAATATTTTCTTTTGCACCAGGATATCTTTAATTACAAGATTAAGCATATATACCCCTCCTTGTATAATAAACCATAATATCTTCCAATGTAGGCTTTTCAATCACAGCTATATCACCATATAGTTTTCTGAATTCTTCCTTATTCTGAACAAGGGCTTCAAAACCATATTGATTCTCCCTTATTCCGATAAACCCGTTTGAGCCATTGTTTCGAATTAACTCCTTCGGTCCCTTTACCACTCCGAAGTTGTCCATTATGTCATCCTTGGTTGTGCTGAAAATTATTTCTCCATTATTTATAAATGTTATATAGTCGGCAATTTTGTCCAGGTCAGAAGTAATATGGGTCGAGAAAAATACTCCTTTGTTTTCATCCTGCATCAGATCGCTCAATATGTCCAAAAGCTCACTTCTGACCACAGGATCAAGGCCCGATGTAGGCTCATCCATTATTAAAAGTTCTGCATCATGTGAAAGTGCAATTGCCAGTGAAAATTTCATCTTCATTCCCTTTGATAGCTCCCTAATTTTCTTCTCTATCGGAAGCCCAAAATCCTTAGCATATTTTTTAAAGGCTCCCTCATCCCACCGGTCATAAAAATGAGCAATTATGCTTTTCATTTCACGTACAGTAATCTCCTCATAATAATAACCCTCGTCCAAAACGAATCCGATCCTGTTTTTTACTTCCTTCTCAAATGCTATATTGTCTTTTCCAAAAATATTTATTTCTCCGCCGTCTTTGTTCACAAGATTCAATATAAGCTTGATTGTAGTACTTTTGCCGGCCCCGTTCGGTCCAATAAAGCCCATTATAAATCCCTTTTCAAGAGTAAGATTTATATCCTTTAAAGAAAAATCTTTATACTCTTTTCTCAGGTTTTTTATTTCAAGAATCGCTGTCATTTTAATCATCCTCCTCAAATAACAGTTTCAACATCTCCAGAAGTTCATCAAACGATAGCCCTATAGACTTTGCAGCTTCAACCGCCTCAATTAGCTTTTCTTCTACAATTCTTATCCTTGACTCCCTTAACAAGTCTTTGTTTTGTGCCGCAACAAAAGTTCCTTTACCGGGCACAATGGATATAAAGCCTTCCCTTTCCAGTTCGTCGTACGCCCTTTTGGTCGTAATTACACTGATTTTTAACTCCTTTGCGAGACTTCTTATGGATGGAAGTATTTCAGCTTCCTTAAGAACCCCTTTAATAATAGCATCCTTTATCTGCGTTGTAATCTGCTCATAAATCGGTTTCTCAGAGGAGTTTGAAATAACAATGTCCATATTTTGCTCCTTTCTTTGAGTATATACCGTATATGCCGTATATATACAGTATATATCATATGACTGGCCGTTGTCAATATTTATTTCTTCTTTCCAAGAGTGGTATATTAAATGTATGTTTCACTTATTTTACAATGAGTTAACACTTGTTGTATATGGCTAAAGCTTTTGGTAATATACATAATATAAACTGTTTATAACAACTTATATTAAAGGAAAGTGTTTAACATGAAAAAATCTTATTTGTTAATAATAATGTTATGGATCATAATGATACTAAGCTTTACTTGTGTTGCTTATGCCGATGGTAATATCAACCTCAATTACAACGGCAGAAGCTATGTTATTCAAAAAGACAGTTTAATCACAAATAACGGCGAGTATTATTTTGATGCCTATAAGACGGCGGAGGTACTTGGATTAAAGCTGGTATTTGACAGTCAACATAAAATCCTTACGGTTCATAACGGTGAATCGGCCAGTACATATTACATAGCACCTTTAGACTACTCCATTGTCTCATTGAAAAGCACACGTCCCAATACCCCTGAATTAATCAACAACTCCATTTATTTTCCTGTTAGCTTCATTGAAGAGAAGTTTAATATAATTGTTAAATATGATAAAAAATCGGATTCTGTTTATTTTTTACCCGATAAAAATCTTAAAACCTTCAAAAATATGAAACACAGCTATACTCTGACTATACCCGACTATGTAAATTTTGACCTTTCGGGACCATGCGACAGTTTTAGTGAAGACTCCATCGTATTGTCAGATAAAAATCAAGAATTCACTTATTCCATTAATTGCGATAGACTCGATATCTTGTCCATTGCCGGAATGAGAATGATTCTCAATGATTATGATTCTACCGATGAGCAAATCTTCGATCAGATTAACATCTATACAAAAAGCTATTTTAGAGCCATGCAGGATCTGTATAAATCTGAGTTTTTGTTCAGCGGAACCGATACTTTGCTGAGTGAATCAAATATAAAAATATTTGCTGACACCAATGAAAGTATTCACGGTCAACCTTCCGATTTGATTTTATATAATACTGAAAAAACTGATCGTTATTCTTCTTTGGAAGAAACACATATAATGATAACCGTGCCTATATACTCCAAATTATCCATATACACCTTCAACATATACGGAAAGAAAGGATTTTTAAGGGAAGAAAATATCAATAAAATTCTTGGACTGATAAATGCCTTAAAAATCGAAGGATTGCCAAATACTTCGACCACTTTAAAGACATTGGCTGACAATAAAATCGTCAGTGCTGCAAATCTTGGCATTTATCCTCCTCTTGCAAAAACTGCTTCTTTCTATACCGAGTATAATAATTCCGGTCAAAATTACAGTATACGTTATCCGTCGGTATTTTTGCCGTATTTGCAGAACCAAATCATTGACAGTCTTGATTATACCAGCTTTAAAATGGATTACAATAATTATTTCTCAATATCGGTGGAAAACACACAAAATCCTGCTGTAGCAATAAAAGAAAAAACCGACCTGTTAAAGAAATCCATAAATAATAGGATGACCGTTAAAGAGGAAGGAAACGTAATACTGTCCGGCAAGGAATTCTACCGCTTGAGTTATGAAACCTACAACGGCCCGGATCCGTATTATGTTCTCAGCTATTATACAGTTAACGGTTCAAAGCTTTATACAATTGAACTGAACAGCAGATTTATAAGACCTTCTGCGGAAATAACAAATGCGTTTTTGGAGATTGTGAAATCCATCCAGTTCACGGAACCTACAAAAGCTGAACAAACTTTAAACATTAATTTCAAAAAATACTTGAATGACTATGAAGGTTATTCCTTTTCTTATCCCGAAAACTGGAATCTTTCCGACATATCCAATGACATAAACTTCGAAAGGTTGTTTATGCATATTCCGGAATACTCCGGAGCTGTTGAAATTTGTGTAAATGAATCGGAATGCTTGATCGATGCATCTCCTGAGGAATTATTGGAGATGTTAGTAAGCGGTAAAGCCAATGATTTTAAGAAGTACACCAAAAACTATTATGCACCTTACAGTGACAGAGCCTCAAAAGTAGTTAACATAAGCTCAAGAATCGAAAACAATGCCGTTTACGCATACAGATTAATAAATTATTTGGACGAAAGTGACCGGCATAAGATTGGCTATTGTGTTGACGTAATACGCAACAGCAAGTTGTATACCCTGTTTATATCCATAAGCGACTATTTAAGCACTGATGGAAATCTTTTAGACAAGAGCCTTGATTATATAGTAAACCAAATCGCACAATCCTTTACCCTTGAAGAGTCAGGCAAATTACTTTTCAAAGCCGAATCCGGGAGTCAAAAGGGCAGAAAACTGACATTCCTGGAGCACTCTTTTAAATTAGTTATGGGAAAATCTACAACCATTCCCTACGCAAGGTATTTGGATACCAACGGTGATATGCTGCTTTACATTAGCAATTGCAAGGAAGCCGGAGCATACAAGCTAAAATTCGACTATGACAAAAAGAATCTTGAAATCACAAGTACCCTTTCTCAAGAGAATGCTGTTAATAATGCCAAAATCAAACTTCTTAATATGTATAACGATAAAGTAATTCATTCTATTACACCGGATCTCGATAATATGACATTAACAATCGAATACTCAAATACCGTTTTCTCTCCCATATCTAAAAAAACCTACTTCATTGATGTGTTACCGTCTAAAAGCGGCTTCTACATACAGCTTGTAAGAAAGTATACCACCGATCAGCTAATGAATGAGATTCAATCCCATATGGAGAATTACCTGATGACCAAAGTGGATATACAATTATCCGACAGCAATAACTATACAAACAATATTTTACTGACTGATAAGCAGGAAATTCAGTTTATCAGTCTATTCGCCCAATACAACAACCGGGCCGGATACTTTATTCTAAGAATAGACCCTTATGCGGATAACATAAGAATATACAAGTTTATTTCCTTTGATGAGGTGGAAGAAAAGCTCAAAGAGTATTACAACTCACCTTATTCAGATTTGTCCTTCGTAGACTATACAATAGACGATAAGAATAAGTTTGGACTAAAGGTCCACCTGTTTTCAAAATCCGCTTCCACCGATGTGGTTCATAATCTGACGGTGGAGTTTGATGAAAAGACCTTTGAGATTATATTCGGTTCATAAGGTGTATGTCATTTAGGATGCATATTATTTAAGTTCATAAAAATACGGAAGAAACACTGCAGTTTCTTCCATATTTCCTTATATTTTTACTTGGCTTTTAATTTATTGATCTTTTTCATTTGAAGAGCTTGAAAGGTATGAATTGATAAACCTGTCCAATTCTCCATCCATAACAGACTCAACGTTTATCTCCTCACAATTTGTCCTATGATCCTTAACAAGGGTGTAGGGACAAAAAACGTAAGACCTTATCTGACTTCCCCATGCGATTTCCTTCTGAATCCCCTTTAAATCCTCTATCTTTTCCTTCTGTTCCCGTTCTTTTAGTTCAAAAAGCTTTGATTTCAGCATTTTCATAGCAGTTTCCCTGTTCTGTATTTGTGACCGCTCATTCTGACAGGCAACCACTATACCTGTCGGAATGTGGGTTATCCTCACAGCGGATTCAGTCTTATTGACATGCTGACCACCTGCACCGCTTGAACGGTAAGTATCTACACGGAGGTCATCAGGATTAATATTGATCTCAATATCGTCACTTAATTCCGGCATAACATCCAAAGATGCAAAGGAAGTATGTCTTCTTCCCGAAGCATCAAAGGGCGATATTCTCACCAGACGGTGAACTCCTTT
>ERZ795050.4013-NODE-4013-length-13974-cov-15.172498_pt1 | contig 13974 bp, 11 predicted proteins | sample MGYA00375134_ERZ795050 | MGnify/ENA primary metagenome ERZ795050 (study PRJEB30179, sample SAMN05720221) | activated sludge metagenome | isolation source: Anaerobic digester | place: Japan | collected 2015-05-26 ... | reverse complement strand
ATTGAACGTGTTCTTGACATAATCCCCCGGACTATATGTGCCCTGAGCTACATAGATTGTGTAAGGGCCTATTTCGACAGGCACCGCGTCCCTCGCCCGCGTGAGTGCACTCTGCAAATCAGTATAAGCATCCTGCCAATTCGTGCCGTTGTTATAGCCGGTTGCTGTCTCGTCCACATAGATAATGTTTGGGTCGACGGGATCCCATGGGCAGACTTTCGTCTTGATGGAGTCCCAACCCACGATAACGCCATCTACCATCATGGTCGCTATGTTCTCAAGCGTCAACCCCGGTTCTGCGTGTTCGTTAACCACGACCGTGAGAGCAACGCTGTCTTCGTCATTCGGGTCGAGATCACCGATTGTCCACGTATAAGAATGGTCTTCGGAAGAGTAGTTCGGGTCAGGTGGGATCGGATCGAAGAAGTTATTTGGATCCATTTGCCAGTCGCCGCCGGGATACGTTACCCCTTCGGGCAGATGATCAACTATTTCGACATTATGCAAGGTCTGTCCGGACGTGTTCTCCCAATGGATTGTATACGTGACCTCTGATTCGGGATCACGGCACTCTCCTTCGGTGTCATCTTCCTTCCAGAATCTCACTCCATATGGACTCCATGGAGTAGCGATGGTTACCGCTCGATAGTCATTGTCCACCTCGAAAGTGCGAAACGTCAATCCCGTATATTCGAATGTGTTGTGATATGCCGTGTGCCACCCCGACAAGTTTTCAGGAAGAAGGCCGTCGTATACTCCACTATCCAAGCCATCTAGCGTGAAGTCTTTGATATTCTCTTCCCCGATATTCGCAGCCGTCACCTCCCACGATTCGGGCAACCACTGGAAAGTACTATCCACGTCGGCACAGACAAGAAGGCCTGTCCCGGTGCCTTGCAGTATGTAATCGATTTCCTGAATGAAGAACTTCTCGGCATACTCAGGCCCATGCACGGTATGGTAGTCTGAGTCGTGCCCGGATAGAATCACCCGCCCCGTAATCCCCTCCTTGATAACGCTTGGATCAAGGCCGCTCTTGCTGCCGCCATAAGCCCACCCGACAATCAGAATGTCATGGCTATTCAGATCGTCGACAGTAACATGGTTGCCGCTATCGCGGACTGTATACGTCAGTCCGAGCTTGTCCATGGCGGCCGTAATCGAATTCTGGCTTGGATCACCGCCGCAGTCATAAATCAGGAAGTCATAATCATTCGGGTCAAAAGGCAACTCCGGCCCGTCGCCTAAGGCTTTAGTTACCGGTGTGTAGACGTTTTCGTATGGCGAAAACGCCGCCGACAGGCCACCTAGCCCCAGCACGCAGGCCACAACGATGAACCACCAACCTGAATACCGCATCCTTTTCTCCTTTCCCAAAACACATCCCCGTTTGCGTCTTACGAACTCCTCACGATGATGCGGCCCAGCTTCTCTAGAAAATAGTCCAGAAAAAGGAGCACCACCTACGCACATGCTCACCGTAGGGCAGCCACCCCGCAAAGAACATGCTTCGGCAGTGCCCCGGATTGGGGCACTGACCTTCGCATCTCTTTGCACGAAATTTGGCTGATTTACGGTGAGACGCCAAAGTCCAGTGGACTTTCAAGTATTCAGTTTTCTAAATCTTATACTACCCATTTATTCACGATGAGTCAACAAGATTTTATCCCTCCTTGGAAGAATTTCACCCTCTGCACCAAATGCCTACCCATGCATGCATGTATGTGTCCCGCATACCTTGCAGTACTCATACCCTACCCGCCAAATTACGTAGGCGAACGAGACAGGCACTTGTTGATGGTGATTCTTCGAAGATTTCGAAGATTCCGTGGAAAAGAGGATGCAACCATCTGTCCTGTAAGCACTTGCGTTCAGAGAATTTCTTCAAGGTGTCGCCTCTTGCTGACCACGGGCTATTCAAAAAGAAGTGCTTTTGGAGGGCAAATAATGGATGCCTTTGGAGAAACTCCGGATGGTTCACCAGAATCGATTCTGAGCCGCCCTTGCTTTGCCCCGTCGTGCCGTAGCTATTCTTGAAGATCGAAGAATCTGGGGCATTCTGGGGTCGACAGGAGCCGAGAAGAAGAAGGATGGAGGAATTCCCGCGACCAATTGGATCTGTTCGGAACACAGTGGCAAGAGGTCGGGGATGAGGCATCCCTCCTTACCCTACCTTCCATGCGGAGCAACCTGAATGCTGACCCACTACGACGATGGTTGCCTCGACTCTCAAGTTTCCGTCTGACCGGTTTGCAAAGCTGATTGAGGGCCGCCTATAGTATCTTCGCACCACGGGACACGAAGCCGGGTAGCGTGGCTCAGAAGCGATCCTGAGCCACGCTATAAGAGAGAGATTCCACAAACCTCACGATGATAAGTCGCAAACGAATATCTCGTAATCACTTCCGTCCCACCCCTGCCATACAATGTTTGTTCCGGAGATTTGCGGAAACAGATCGTCATACTCATTGTCGGACACTTGCCTGATGACCGTGCCGTCATATGCGAAAATCTCGTAATCATTCCCATCGTGTTCTTGCCAGACAACAAAGGCGTCGTTGACTTGTGGGTAAGAAACCCGATTCTGTCCTCGTTGCAAGGTGGCAACATGCCCGCCGTCGAACAGGCGAATGTTGCCATCAGTGTCTATCCACGTAATTCTGTTTCCAGCAATGGCTGGCCCATACTTGTCCAGCAAGGTGTCAGAAATGAGTCCCTCTCTTGATGTATTTGCGTAGATCGATGCCTGAAAGCTCTGGCTTTCTGGGACATCTTCCAGCAGGGGGGTTGTCTTGCCTGAGATCTGTTTCCACCCGCGAATGTACTTAAGTATGGCCTTGTCCCTATCATCAATGCAAAGCAAAGCAACAGTTGCATCCGACATTCTCAAAAAGAACGTAGCTGTGCGAATACGAGTGTTAACTATCTCGCCATCCTTCGATATGTATAGCATATATTGGTTTCTATCAACCCAAGCAAGTCCACCGGCAGAAACTGCTGGCAAGCACGCAAACAACGCATCAAACATCTTCCGGGTCTGCCCTCCATCGTAGTAGAAAACGCCGTAAACACCGGGTCGCACTTGCTCTTGCCATATAACCGCGTTGCCCGCGACGTCATATGAGAGAGGCGTTGATTTGCTCAGTGGCACCATTCTCCCGCCCCTATACTGGATGAGAGCCGATGAGCGGCTCCATACAATGGTTTCGCCAGAAATCTTTGGCCTCCAGTTGTCATTTCCTGTAGATATCTGCCGAGTCTGCCCATCATACATGAGAATGGAGCTTGCTTGCTTGGGGCATCCCTGCCACACTATTGTGCTGTCTGAAATAGCAGGCAGTATGTCATCGTCGTCGTTGTCCGTTAGTTGCCTGATCTTGAAATGCCCCACCGGACTCTTGTTGCTCACTTCTGTGCCCGTCCTGTTAGCCTGTAAAGGATCTGGGGCAGGTGTTCTACCGGCAACAACCTTGTATTGCGATTGACCGTAAACCTCGTGTTCGACCGAAAGCCAGTACGGTTCAGACCAGACACGTAGTACCGGCTCCCTCCCCGCGTCACCACCTGCGAATTGCAGGATACCACAGTCCTCCACATCGCCATATCTCCACATTTCAGAAGAACCTTCTTGGCGATACTGGGGTCGGCCCAGCAACTGTTCAACCATTTTAGCAGGCAAATTGGGCCTGAGTTTCTGCCACAACTCCGGCTGCTCCCATTTCTCCCGACCACGTTTTGCTGACACGGTTCTCTTGGTGAAGCCGGTCAGTGCAACGATATCGTCATACTTAGGCTCTTTCCAGCTTGAGACGGTGTATCTGTTTCTCTGTACTTGATCGAAAACCACGATCCCATTGCCGAGTATCGGGATTTCTAATGGAAATCTGGTTACATCGCCCAAGTGGCCGGGTGGCAAACCGTAGCAATAGAATAGTTGATTTCTGACTGGCTGATAAGGATTTGAACCGACTCGGCAAAATGTTTGAACATAGTCCGGGTTACCTAGAATGGATTCTACTTGTTTGGAGGCCATCCCTTTCGTTATACGCAACCATGAATCCTTGGAAGTCCATAGGGTGCTTGGCGGTTCCGCCTTCTCTTCTATGCTCTTGTTCCCATCTTCGGACGGCTTTGGCAGAGACGGTTCCGTGCCATGTGGGTTACTAAGACTCGTTTGAACATCGGGCCAATAAGGCTCAGTCCATTCGCTGAGGACGTTTTTACCGGTGGCGTCTGTAACAAATGTGATCTCCCCAAATGCATCGATATCACCATATTGCCAGACCATTTTGCGGGGCGAATTGGTCTTCGTGTGAGGTTCTCCGAATAACTGAGATATCGTCCTTTCCGTAAACGAAGGAAACGTTGCTCCGGCTCTTCCAAGAGCAGGAGTGACACTGTTGGGCAACCGTTTCCATCTTTTTGGGTCTTGCCATTCTCGCTTGTCTTCGAAACCAGTAAGTTCATCCCAATAGTCGGTCGAAGGGGTAGTACCCAGACGCATGTTGACAAGATCCGGAAGACGGGCTTTCTTCACCCGATACATGTCAGTGTTGGGTGAGAGGACATCCTTATGGAAGTAATCGGCCCAGCCACCTGATACACGGCCCCGAATCAGGACTTCTCCCCCATCACTAAGCCTTGCCGGTGGTGAGTAAGTTTGCAGGCTCTTGGCCGGTTCAGCGGGGCCGTAATAGAACTCGACGCATCCTTTTGGAAGGTTCATCTGCGAGGCATCGGCTCCCGCTCCGATGGTGGAAGGTGTCAAGGTGACAGACTTCCTCTTGCTCACGGCGGAAACGTGTACTGCTGGGATTTCATCATAGTAGTAATAGCAAGTTGATGTGGATCTCCAAATCATTTTCGGCCGTCCCAGAAGCAAGACAACCTGCTTCTCGCCCATACCACCCTTGAGTGCCTTCCACTTTCCCTCGACGGCTTCCTGCTTCTGCATCTCCATGCCAAGATTCTGTGACAGGGCAGAAGCTCGTACCATGCAGAATAATGAAACAAGGATAACCAAAGCACGTTTCAGCAGCATCTTTTCTCCTTTCCCGAACCATTCCTCATAAAAGGCCCACCCGTATTACAGGCCTCATCTGCTTCCTCGACATTACGCCAAAAGCGATACGTTTCAATTATATCTTGACACCGAACTCGTGTCAAACCCCCCAGACACTATTTTTGTGTCATGGTGACAAAATCTCAGCATAATCCGAAATACAGGGTTCTAACGGCTTTCCTCAGGGAACTTAGGGAAAAAGCAGGTCTTACCCAAAGGGACTTGGGGGCACGGCTCAAGAAGCCCCAAAGCTGGGTTTACAACTGTGAGACAGGGAACCGGCGTGTCGACGTAACTGAGTTTATCCTATGGGCTGAGGCTTGTGGGGAAGAGCCGAAGAAGGCTTTTGGGAAGCTGGTGAAGGAGTTGGGGTAGAAGAGAATTCTTGGCTCTGAAGCAGATCTTCGTTTCTCCCCAAATACATTAGAATCGACTGTTTGCCAGCCTTGCTCCGATCCGTTCCTGCGGCTTTCAGAAGAAATCGATGTACCGCCATTTCATCCAAGACTGTTGGCATAAGCAGATTCGTGGAGTATATAGTAGTTGACCTGTCGGAGAAGCTGACGATTACAAGACGAATAATAAAAGACGGTGACCTGCCTGAAAAGCAACGGCGGGTTTTGCACGAGATCGCCGTACACGTCCAGCAAGTTGCTGGTGGGCCGTCCCACCGAAGGGGCACTGTTGTTTTGTTCTACGGCTCGCATAGCACGGGCCAAACCTTAGCCGCCCAGACCCTAGAAGCCATTTCACAACCTAACTTTTTGCAAAATTATAAGCTTGCGCCAGCACACGACTTATGTCACAATTGCTATCGAAAGGAGACTTTTCGATGGCAAAGGAACGCTGGAAGCTAACGGATAGACAATGGAAGAAGGTTGAACCTTTACTGCCGAAACCTCCAAAATCCAAGAAAGGCGGACGCCCCTGGGCGGACAACCGCAAGGTTTTCGAGGGCATTCTGTGGGTCCTTCGGACCGGTGCCCCATGGGCCGATTTGCCCAAAGAGTATCCCAGCCCGTCGACATGTTGGAGACGGCTTCGCCTCTGGGAAGAACAGGATGTGTGGCTTACTATCTGGCGTGCTTTTCTGGCCGAATTGGACGAAAAAGGCCAATTGGACTGGTCCGAGGCGTTTATCGACGGCAGCTTTGCACCAGCAAAAAAAGGGGCGACTGCGTCGGCAAGACCAAGCGGGGCAAGGGCACGAAGTGGATGGTGGTGGTTGACGGCCAAGGTATTCCTCTGGGAAACCACCTGGACAGCGCGTCCCCGTCGGAAGTGACGCTCTTGGAACGCACAGTCGACCGCATCGCCGTACCGCGAAAAGGCCGCGGCCGGCCGCGGAAAAATCCGAATCGCCTCATCGCCGACAGAGCTTACGACAGCGATCCGCTTCGCGAACGTCTGGCCAAACGCGGGATCGAGCTGATTTGTCCCTATCGACGCAATAACAAGGGATGCAAGTATTACGATGGACGCAAAATGCGGCGGTACAGACGTCGCTACAAAGTAGAACGAACGTTTTCGTGGCTGGGCAATTATCGCCGCCTGGTCGTCCGCTGGGACAGAGACATAATGATCTATCAAGCTTTCTTCCATATCGCTTGTCTCATCATAACCCTCAGGAGGTTATGAAATGGCTTCTAGTCAATTTTGTAGGATTTGTCTGTGGGTATGTTGGGATAGATGGTGCCGATGCGTACGGGGAATTCGGGAATAACAATGGGACTGACGGGCACGCCGAATTTGCTTTCCAGTACAGAAGGCAGATAGAGTGAGAAGAAGAGGTCGGCACGGCGTTCAAGCTGGTAATTGGGCAGGTGACGCCATGCGTCCATGCGGTCGAAAAGCTGCGAAATCAACTGGGTTGGCATTTGGCACCTCGTTTAACGTAAAACTGTTCCAAGGCTAAGTGACGGTTAGCGAAAGTCCCACATGGCGAGAACTCCGAAGAAGAGCCATAGCCAACAGGCAACGAGCACGATGATACATTGAAGTGCTGTGCGTTTTTGGGGCGGAGTCATCTTTCGGAAAGCAAGCAGAGGGTAGAGCACGGTGATTGCTGAGAAGACGAGAGCCAAGGGGAGGCAGATTGGTTGGCCAAAGAACACAAGGCCGGCCAGGGTTGCGAAAGCGAACGCGGCGAAAATGGGTGTAAGGTTTTTGTTGGCCATGAGTGCAGTATAGGGGCACGCGGGTGGAAAGCAAGTCCGCTGTTCAGGGATGGCGCTTCAGGAGGCGGGCGAGGAGCTGGCCGGGGAAGTAGATGAGACTGCCGAGGATAATGTAGAAAAGCACCTGGGACACGTACATCGAGAACAGGCCGCCGGGAAGGAAGATCAGCGCGAGCCAGCCGGGCATGGCGCTCCAGAGAAGCAGGTCGCTTAAGGGGCCGTCGATGAAGCCGGGTCCGGGCCCGGGTGTGATGCCGAGAAAGAGGCCGAGTGTAAGGAGAGTCGTGCCGGCGAAGACCGACGTGAAAACGCAACGGACGATAACGATATGCAGGTGGAAGAGCGCAACGAGTAAGAAGACGGCAGCGAAGGCCAAACCGGCTGTGAAGGAGGCTTCTCGAAGCAGCAATGAGAACGGCAAGGATGCGAGGACGAATATCGTCAAAAGGATGCGGCCCATGGGAGGCCGTCGCGGCGTGCGGTTTGACATCACATGCTCCTACACGGCAAAGTATCGCCGGAAAAGGTCCCTGGTTTAATTTAGAAACCAGACTGTTCCACATCGATTCGACAGGCCGGCAACGCTTGCCGGAGTATTCTTGCTCCATCATCGGAGATGTGCTTGCAGTCAAGCACGAAAAGCCTCTGTAAGTGTTTTATCGACGCAATATGGGCAAGCCCTTCGTCAGTGATATTGTTGCAGTTGAATAAGCACATGTTCTGCAGATGTGTCATTGCGCCAACGTGTTTCAGTCCTTCATCAGTAACGTTGCTGCAATCAGATAAGGTCAGATACTGCAAGTGGTTCATCGTCGAAATGTGTCTAAGTCCCGCATCGGTGATCTTGCCACAGGCGGATAACTCCAACTCCTGTAACTGTGTCATCATCGAGATACGTTCGAGCCCCGCATCCGTCATATTGCAGCAGTTGGACAACCTCAACGTCTGCACTTGTGGCATCAAGGAAAGATACTTAAAGCTGTCATCGGTTAGTGGGTTAAGCGAATACAGATTCAATGCGTGCAGTTGCCTTAGCTGTGCAATGTGCTCAAGGCCGGCGCCCGTAGTGTCGACGCATGACATTAGAGTCAAGAATTCCAACTGGTTCAATTGAACTATGTGCTTGAGGCCCTCATCGGTGATATGTCTACTCTCGGTTGGGAGACGGCTGGTTAGAACCAGCCGCCGCAATTGTCGCAGCCGGGCAATATGCTTGAAGCCGACATCGGTAATGGTGTCGCAACAATATAATTGCAGCCGCTGCAAGTCCTTCAATCGAGATACACACTCAAGACCGGCATCTGTAATATCATGGCACGGGCTTAAACTCAAGTCGTGCAGGTGGCTAATCAGAGAAATGTGTCTGAGGTCGTCATCGGTTAATCTGTAGGTATAATCGAAAAATATTGTCAGTTTCTTTAACGCCTTGAGTTGTGCGATGTATGTGAAGCCCGCGTCGGAGATCTTGTCGGATGAATACAAAGCCAATGTTTCCAACCGCTTCAATTGTCCAAGATGCTTCAAGCTCGCGTCCGTGATCTTATGGGCTGCGGATAAGTTCAACGTCTTCAACTGCCGGCACTGTGCAATGCAGCGAACTCCCACATCAGTAATCTTCGAGGTTCCAGATAAGCTCAGGCACTCCAACTGTGCCAACCGGGAAAGATACGCCAACCCTGCGTCTGTAATATGGGGGGAGTATAAACTGAGTGCCTTCAACCGGTGCAGCATGCTGATATGCTCAAGGCCCATATCATAGATCGCATGACTCCGATAAGCCAAATTCAAACACTTCAACTGTGTCAACTGCTGAATGTGTTTTAGACCCGCATGCGTAATTTGGCCATCACTTAAGGCCAATGCCTCCAACTGCTTTATCCTGGCTACATGCTCCAGACCGACATCGGTGATAGCTTTGCAGCCCCGCATATCCAAGACCCGCAACTGTTTCATGTTAGAGAGGTATTCGAGGCCGGCATCGGTGATGCCGGGGGAATAAAATAAATCCAGATACTGCAACTGTTCTGACGCGGCTATCTGCTCAAGTCCCGCATCAGTAACATCCAACCCTTCGACGGAAAGATACCTCAGCTTGAGTGTTGACAGCGAGGCCAACTGCCCAACGGATAGCGAAGCACCATGGAGCGCCAGGCCGGGAATATTGTGTTTTCGTATTTCGCTTAGTAGTTCATCAGAGAAAACGGCCGAGACGTACCACATGCAGCACTCTGGTATTGCGACGGGTTCCCCGGGCCTGCTCACGCCTGCCCTGGTACTGCGGCTCTGCGAGGGAAGAGTACCATCGAAGTACGTATTCAGAAGAAAGTCGTCCTCTGTTTTGAATACATGCACCTCCAAACCTGATTCGATGCCGCATTCATAAATTCGCGGCGGCAGAAGGCTGTTCTGTCCTTGCCGGGTCTCGATGACATCCGCAGCAGAAAAACACGATAGAACAACAACGGATAGAAATACTGTTTTCCTGGTCATAACGGTTTCCAACCACTCTCTTCAAACCAGAATCCAAGACCCTCACCGGCTTCCAACATATAGACGAGCCAGCGAGGCAAAACTGGCCAAGAAAAGAAAATGTGCTTTTCTTGCCTATGTTCTGGGGTCGCGGGGTCGTTTCGAGACACGCATATATTCGTAGCGAGCGGGCAGTTCCTGGCACCTCTTTTGATTTACAACTGAACGCCGCCCTACCGATTGAATCTCGGCGGGGTGAAGACCGCCGTGGCGGCTGCTGTCTTCAGTCGCCGAGGAACGTCCAGTAGAGATAGATGCCAATGATCCTGACGACGGGCAGGGTCAGGAGGAGGGCGATGTATGTCAGTGCGATGCGGAGGTATATGCTTCCGAGGCGTCGGTAGAGAACCATGCCGGTGGAGACGAGGATGAGGAGGCCTGCGAGGCAGGAGAGGCCGGGGCCGAGTGGACGTGCGATTCGCAGGCAGAGCACGGCTGCGGGGTGCCAGGCGATGAAGGACAGGGCGACCAGGACGCAGACTTCGGTGAAGACGTTGGCGGCCTTTGGGTTCAGGAGGCTTCGCAGGTAGACGTGCGACCATGCGAGGAAGAGGACTCCAAGGCAGATGCCGATCGTGATTGCGAGGAGGGCGCCGTAGATTAAGTACCCGTAGCTTTCGCCGCAGGAGTACTGGAACCAGGACAGCAGCACGATTGCGACGGGGTAGGCGAGGGCGAACAACAGGGACAACACGGCAAGTGTGCGTGCGGCGCGGGGTTGGCGCGGCAGCGCGACCATTACCACGGAGGCGATGAATGCGGCGGCGATCCATTGGTCGTGATCTTTGAAGATTTGGTCATTCATCGCGAGTATTTCAGTGAACATGGGGGGCCTCAATCTTTTCTTCGCAAGAGCCAGGTGAAAATGCGGAGGCCGAAGTAGATGGCGACGATGGCGGCGAGGAGGGCGGCGACGAGGATGCCCCCAACCAGGTATTCCAAGCGAGCGGGCAGATCACCAGCGAGCATCATATATCCTCACACTTTGGTTTCATGGTCAGGTTGTTGTTCGATTTGTTTTGCGGGCGTCGGTGCTTCGAGGGCGCGGGGGCTGAAGAAGCCTTTCTTTTTGAGGAACTGGTAGAGGTATGAGACGCCGACGAGGGTGATGCCGGTGGCGAAGAAGGCGGCGATGCGATAGACCTGTTCAAGGCGCCGGGTGTCGTAGTAGAAGACCTTGACGAGGAGGACGGCGAAGAGGGCCAGCGCCATGTAGCGGAGGCGGCGTTCTTTGAGGGCGAAGCCGGCGATCATGAGGGCGGCGCCGTAGAGGGCCCATGTGACGGAGAGCCAGGTGTGGGCGAGGAACTTCCAGTCGGGTGAGCCGGGGCCGTATGTGTGGCGGCAGTACCAGAAGAGCCAGACTTCTATGCTGATGACGGCCCAGAGGACGACGACGGCGCCGAGCGCGGTCCATCCGCCGACGCCGGCGCCGGAGGGGCGCCAGTCGCGGAGGAGCCATGCGGCCAGGCCGAGGGCGGCGATGAAGGCGAGTGCGGCGGCGAAGTCGGGGTTGGCGAAGATGGTGAAGGCGGCGTTGTGCATGAGATTAAAGAAGCTCATGACGAATGCGGCGCCGGCGGCGGCGGCGAGGATGGCGAAGGTCCGGGTGAGGTCGCCGGGCGGGGACAGCGGCCGGGCGGCGAAGGCCAGGAGGAAGAGGCCGGCGAGGATGGTCAGGCCGCGGAGGAAGAGGGGTTCGGTGAAGATGGGGTGGTCGGCGCCCGTGACGTTGTGGGCGCAGTGGAAGTACCATTCGGCGGAGAGGGTGAGGAACGCCAGTGCGGCAGCGAGGGCGTAGAAGAGCTGTGAGGCGATGCCGTCGGCGTCGGTTGGGTCGAAGGCGCGGCGGCGGTGGAGGATATGGCAGAGGGCGACGGCGGCGATGAAGGCAGAGACGATGGCGAAGCTGCGGTTGGCGACGAGGAGGAAGCTGTGGGTGTGGAGGATGGGCAGGAGCGTTAAGGTGCAGAGCGTGCCGGCGGCGACGAGGAGGATGGCGGCGGTCTGGCGGAGGATGCCCGCGGGGCAGATGGGGCGGACGGTAAAGAGCAGGGTCATGGCGGTGAGGATGAGGAGCTGGCCTTTGAGGATGTTGGGCCAGGAGAGGCCGGGGAGGTTGAGTCGGCAGTGGGCATGCCATTCCATGGATGCGGCGGTGAGGAGAACGAGGCCGGCGAGGATGTAGAGGATCTGGGCGGTTGTGGCGTGGGCAACGGCTTCGCGGGTATGCGCGCGGGCGGCGAAGCGGTAGAGAAGGTGGGCGATGCAGGCGACGGCGGCGACGAAGCACCACGTGCCGAAGGGGGCGTTGCCGACGAGGTCGAAGACGCCGGTGTGGAGGGGCAGGCGCGCGAGGAGATTGCCGCAGGCGAAGATGAGCGCGATAAAGCCGAAGGCCTGGGTGAGGAGGCTGCGGTAGCGGAGGCCGACGAGGAGCAGGACGAGGGCCTGGAGGGACCATGCGAGGGTGAGGGCGTTGAAGCGCCAGTAGAGGGGCATGGCGACGGTGAGCAAAGCCAGGGCGAGCGTGAGGAGGACGGCGCGGAGGTCGGTGTCGTCTTTGCAGCGGATGCGGACAAGGGCCATCGCGGCGAGGTGGGCGGCGGCCATTGCGACGGCGCACCAGGCGAGTGCGGTGCGGGCGTCGTCGTGGAGGGTGGTCCATAGATAGAAGAAGACGATCAGGGCGTTGCCGAGGACGCAGAGGACGTCGCCTTTGCCGGCTTTGGTCCTGTGGATGAGGCCGTTGAGGATGGGTATGAGGAGGTAGAGGGCGAAGAAGACGGCGAGCCAGGCGAGGGCGATGGGGGTCTGTTTGGGCAGGCCGGGTGCGGCGTCGAGGGCGGGTCGGAAGAATTTTTCGTACCAGCCGGCATAGAGGGCATACGTGCCGAGCCAGGCGAGGATGTTGATGGTGCGCCAGCGGCGGGCGTAGGCACAGAGCATGGCGCCGAGGCTGAGGATGAGGACGTAGGTGAAGAGGGGTCCGGGGCGGTTGTCGCCGGTGGAGAGGAGCAGCGGCGTGAGGTAGCCGCCGAGGAGGCTGAGGAAGGCGATGATGACTTCGTCGAGGACGACGGCATAGGCCATTGCGCAGGCGGTTACGGCGATGGCGATGGCGAAGGCGGGCGGGGCATTGATGAGGCCGAACACTCGGTAGGCGGCGAAGACAGCGGCGTAGAGGAGGGCGAAACCCATGGCGGTGACGCCTTTTGCGACGATGTCGTAGCCGCGGCGGCGTGTGATTTCGCCAGCGGCGAGCGCGACGAGGCCGGAGACGGTGACGGCGATGACCTTGCCGAGGGCGCCGATGCTGAAGTTGTCATAGGCGTATTTGAGGAAGAAGCCGGCGGCGAAGATGACGGCGATGACGCCGGCGATGAGGACCCAGCGTGTGCCGATGCGTTCTTCGAGGCGGCCGGCAGCAGGTTGAGTTTCGGGTTTGACGATGGCGGGGGTTTGCGGAGCGGGTACGGGGGCAGGCTGAGCTTGGAATTCCTGCGGGGGCGGTGGCTCTTTTGGCGCGGCGGACGCGGCGGCTAGAGGTGGTGTGGTTTGGGGGACAGGCGCAGAGCGCATGGCTGGCTCGGGGGCGGGCGATTCGGCTGGGAGAACGGGCGATTCGGTACTGCGTTGTGATTGGAGCTGGTCGATGCGGTGGTTAAGTCGGTTGACGGCGTCGGTGAGCTTTTCGATTCTGCGAAAGAGGACGATGCAGAGGATGATCGCGGTCGGGGCGAGCAACCATGTGATCGCCATGAAGCAGGGTTCCATCGGTTATTTCTCCTTTGGCATAATACAACATGCAATATCGGCACTTTTAAGCGCGTGCGTTGAACTAACAGGTTGAGAAAGTGCAACCGGCATGCCGTGTGTTGGGGTGGGCCGCAAGAGCTTTATTGGCAGGCATTTACGCACAGGCGGCAGCGGGTGGTGAGTGCATTGGCGGGCAAGTGGATGCATAAAATGCAGCGATGGTGCGCATTCTTTGCCGCTGGCAGCTGCCTTGCCGACGGGTGGAGGCAACTCGGCTGAGTTGAGGCTTTGGGCAGCGGCTCAGCTTTCCAGTGCCGGGAGGCCCGCTGTTATTGCCCGTTGTGCGACGTTTTCACGTGCGGCCGTCGTTAAGGGGCTGTCCTTGTTCTTAGTGGCCGGGGGTGGGTGGAGCGGCGTGCCAGTTGGCGGGGTCGTTGCCGTAGTGGG
>ERZ795050.4009-NODE-4009-length-13987-cov-5.076299_pt1 | contig 13987 bp, 9 predicted proteins | sample MGYA00375134_ERZ795050 | MGnify/ENA primary metagenome ERZ795050 (study PRJEB30179, sample SAMN05720221) | activated sludge metagenome | isolation source: Anaerobic digester | place: Japan | collected 2015-05-26 ... | reverse complement strand
TTTTTAAATATCTTTTCTTTTTCATCAATTAGCTCAATTCCTTCCTTCTTTATTTTTTCTAAATTTGCTTCAAGAGTAGAAATTTCTTCTTCTTTCTGTTTTATATTATACAACAACTCAACTTTTTCTCCCTCCAATCTATTTTTATTTGATTCATAGTTTTTTATTTTTTCTTCAAGTTGAAATATCTTTCTATTTGTTTCATCAAGTCTTTTAGTTAGTAAATTCTTTGTTTCATAATTTGAAGCGATTTCTTGCTGACAGAAAGCCAAATTATTCTTTTCAATATCTATTTTTTCATCTAATTCAAAAATCTTATCGCTAAATTCCTGAAATTTAGTAAAAATAGAATCTTTTCCAAACAATAATGATTCAACTTCTTTTGACTCATTTGATAGATTTAAAATTTTATTTTCATTATTATCAATCTGATGAATTATTATTTGAATTTCTTTTTTTATTTCATCTATATATTTTATTAAATCATCAATCGAAGAAGAACCCGAAAATCTTATAATATCTTCCAATCTTTTTTCTATAGATAATAATTTTGTTTTCTCAATTTTAGTTGAATCATCTAATATTTTAGAGTTATTCAGAAGGTTTACAACTTTCATTTTAGCAATAGATAGATTTGAAAAAAGATTTGTTATCTCCTCATTTAAAAAATCTTCCTGATCTTTGTATAGCTCTTTTAGCTGTTTTTCAAGTCTTTTAATTTCTGCTGTTAATTTTTCCTGTTCACCAGCATATTGATTGATTTTTTCATTTATTTTATTTATCTCTAATTCTAGATTATCTTTCTTATTTAATTCATATTCAAGTTCCTCTTTCGTTTCATTTATTGGAAACTTAAGCAATTCATCAATCTTTTTTAATCTATTTTTGAAAAATTCTAAATCTTCTATTTTTCTTCTTTTTTCAATGCCCAGTTCTTCATATCTTCTTTGAGAAAGAAGAATTGTCTTTTCGATTACAGCAATATCTGATTCCAATTTAAAAATAGCTTCTTTTTTTTCATTAATACTGTCATCTATCTCTTTTATTTTCTGATTTATCTCTGTTTTAATTCTATCAATCTGTAATATTTTTTCTTCACTTTTTTTTAAATTTTCAGTACTAGCATCAAATTCTAACTGTAAATTTTTTAAGTTCTCCTGTAGTTTTTTATATTTAATAACAGATAAAGCCTGTTCTGAAAAAACAATCTTTTCATTTAATTCTTTATATAGTTTAGCTTTATCTGCCTGTTGTTTAAGTTTATTTACCTCACTTTCCAGTTCCTCAAGAAGCAGTGATATAGATTTAAGATTTTCCTCTGTCTTAGAAAGCTCTAAAAATGCTTTGGTTCTTTCATTTTTTATATTCTTTATTCCAGCTGCAACCTCAATCATCTCAACTCTATCTTCTGGTTTCATGTCTATTATCTTTGAAACAGAACCCTGACCTATTATTGAATAATCAATATTGTAAATCGAATAATTTTTCAAAAATTCAGAAATATCTTTTGGTCTTACTTCTTTTTTATTTAAATAATAAATTACTTCACCTGATGGATATAATCTCTTTTTTATTGAAAATTCTTCCTTAAAATTATCATCATCATTAACTTCATCTTCACTATTATCATAAACATGAAAGACAAGTTCAACTTCAGCAAAACCGGCAGCTGGTTTTATATCGTTACCTTTAAAAATTAAATCCTGTTTTTCATTAGCTCGTAGTGTTTTTAAACTATGATTTTGAAAAACCCAGTAAATAGCATCTACAATATTAGATTTACCACATCCATTCGGACCAACAATTCCAGTAATGTTTTTATCAAAAACAAATTGTGTTTTTTCTGCAAATGATTTAAATCCATAAATATACAATTTATTTAATTTAATTTTCATTAAAAAATATTCTCCCATTGATTCAAATATTTATAACCAGTCAAGAAATTTGAGATTATATATAATGAATAAGATAAAACAAAATTATATTGGGTTTTATCTGATGACAAAACAAAAGATCCAGAAATCTGAAATTGAATTGTCATATCATGTAGATAGCGTGTAATTGATAAGGATAATGATCTTAAATCAAAAAAAGAGTTTAAATAAGCATTATAATCAAAAAAATTAAATGAATTTAAAAGATCCAAAAAAGCTTCTTCAATATTATTATACCTATAAATGAATTGATTATAGGATGTTAACCTGAAGAGTATTTGAAGTTGATTTTCAATAGAAAAAGCTACATTAAAATTGTTTTCAAAAGAACTTAAAAATGGATTTGTTTCATCTATTTTCAAACTTGTTCCATTTGATAAAGTTAACCAGAAAAACCAGATCTTTGTTTTTGGTAAATTTATTGAAAAATTAAATTGGTTATTTAAAAACTTTTGGACCGAAATATAATATTTTGAATTCAAATTCAATACAAAATACTTAAATTTCAATTGACCACTAAGATTAACTATATCAAAGTTTTCAACTGAAAAAACCCATAGATCATTATTTGTTGTGTCTAAGAAATTATAACCTAAATTTGCTGATAAACTAATAAAGTCAAATGGATTAAATATAATTGATGCAGTTGCTTTATTGGATAACCAACCAAAATCAATAGGTTCAAATAAAGAATTTCTATAACTTTGAGAAAAGTTTACTGTCAACCTGACGAAAGGTATCTGTAAGTTCAATGAATTTGATATTGTACAATAGTAAACAAATGTTTCTGTAATTGTTTGTGTTGTATTTTCATTGATCGCTACCGAATAAGAAATATTGTTATTCATTGTCATTGAATATGAAAAAATATCTAGCTTGAAATTAAAACTTGGATTTAAAGAAGCATTTGCCATCAAGCTCTTTTTAGTTATTTCTGAATCTGGATTATAATATGTATAATAATTTGAAAATATTGAATTATATAAATTAAAACTTATCTTATTATCAGAAAAATTAATAATATTTCCACCTAAGGTACCTGAATACCATTTTACTGAACTCAGGTAATATTGATAATATTTAGGAGAATAAAGATAATAGGATATTATTGAATTATCCAATAATGTACTTTTAGTAGCTGTAAAATTCAAAGCTGAAGAAACATTAAGATTATATTTTAATATTTTTATATTAAAAATCAGTTCTTCATTATAACTTGACATTGAAGTTGGAAAAAGATTATAGTCATCTTGCCAATCAAAAGAAGTAAATTGAGCAATATCTATTCTTAAAAATCTTTCCCTTATAAAATAATCATATTTAAAATAAGGATCGGAATAATAAGCGAAATTAAATGTAATTGATAAGAAATTAAAAGGATTTAATCGCAAATTCCCATATAGTCCTGTTCTAAAATTAATATTATAAAGAGAAAAAGTATCATTTGGTGGAACGACCGTCCAGCTATTATCATCATTAATATAAAATAGATCGGGGCTGATTGCTATTCCAGATAAGAGATTAAGACTATCCTTGCCCCACTTAAAAGAAGCTTTAAATCCAATATATAATCCTAATCTTTCATATAAATCAAAATATATTTCATAACTTTTCCCTGGTAATGTATTAAAAATCATAAATCCTTCACGATACCCATAATCCATTCCAAATAAAAGTGGGTAGCCAGATCCTTTTTCATATGATATATATAAGGGTAAATATAGTAATTCGTCATTACCAATAACAAGCTCAACTTCATAGAAATAAATAATAGATTCTGCATATAATACTTTATTTACTCTTAAATAATAATGAGGATTTTCGTAATTGCATTGAGTCACACCTGCCTTTTCAGTTGTTAATATTCCATTATCTGAAATGTTTGCTTTATTTGTAGATATTATATATTTATCAACATAAATTGTCGCATTATGAAGAGTACCATTTTTCTTTGATATTGAATATTCAAAATTATCTGCTACTGCTTCTAAAGAGGAAGATTTAAAACTAACATTTCCATATCCATAAAAGACTTCTTCATCAATATAGAAAACTATTCTATCCGCTTTAAACATATATCCTTTATAAATTATTACATTATTTCCTACAAGATCTATTATCCTATCTTCTTCAGAAATATTTATAATGTCAGTTGTCTTTATATATAAAGCATCTTCAGTATTTTCTTTTTTAACTTCTTTAAAATTATAATATTCATAAAGTAATTTTCTTAGTTGGTCAATTGTAATATTTTCAGAAAAACTTATACCTAATGCAGTAGCAATTTTTTTCAACTCATCCAAATTCGAATAAGTGATTAAGAAAAAAGCTTCTTCAGGACTTAAATAAGTATATATTGATTCTGTTTGTTGAGTTTGATCATTTTCTTCATTTCCTTCAATATCTTGAGCAATAATAGAAATATTAATTATATTTATGAGTATTAAAATGATTAAGAACAAAAATAAAATATAGTAAATTTTAGGTCGAATAACTTTGAACTTTTGACTAAAATTCATATATTCTCCGTCATAAAACCAAAGCAATAATAATCGATATTATTGAAACGACAAGTGAGGAAATAGAAACATATAATGCAAGTTGATTTTTTTCCAATGCTTCTACTCGAAGCTCCAATGATTTATATTGCTCTTCAATGGAAATTAATTCATTTTTAAATTCATTAATAAGGTCTTTTAGTATTTTGACCTCTTCTTCTGTTAATTTTGATTTTTGCAAAATTTCAGCGATTATTTTATCAAAATTATTATTTGTAAGATTCATAGTGTTTTGATCAACATTATTTGAGCCAGTATTTACACTTTTAATCTGTGATTGAAGATAAATTAAAAGTTTATATATTATCAATGCTATTTCATATCTTGACATTGGCTGATTCCCTTTATAAGTCCCATCGGGATAACCAGTAATTAATCCAAGTTGATATAACTTTAATAAAGCCTCATAAGCCCAATGATTAGATGGAACATCTGTAAAAAAATTAGGAGGAAGAGAAGGTGCAACCTGTGCATAACACTTTGATGAAAAAATATTATCTCCAAAAAAAAGTCCAATTAAAAGCATAAAAATTAAAAATGATAAAAAAATTCTTTCTTTTTTTCCCATTTTTTCCTCAAAAATCTTTATTTAATTAATTCCAATTAGTGTAAATTTTTTATTGTCAAATAAAAAGTCTTTTAATTAGCCTATTTTTTTAATTTCCTTATAAATTGTCGATTTCCTTTCTTAAATAATAGGAGGTATAAGAATTATCAAAAGAGATAAAATCATCCATATAACCTTGAAATACTATATTCCCTCCCTGTTCTCCTCCTTCGGGTCCAAGATCGATAACATAATCAGCAGACTTAATTAGATCAAGATTATGTTCGATTACAACGACAGTATTTCCATTATCTACAAGTCGTTGTAAAATCATAATTAACTTTTGAATATCATCAAAGTGTAACCCCGTTGTCGGTTCATCTAAAAAATATATATTTGAAATACCATTTTTTGAAGTTTTACCAAGTTCTCTCGTCAACTTTAATCTCTGCGCTTCTCCACCCGATAAAGTTGTAGCAGATTGACCAAGTTTAATATATCCAAGTCCAACATCAATCAATAATTTTAATTTATTTGAAATTGATGGAATTGTACTGAAAAAGTCATATGCTTCATCAACAGAAAGATCCAGTATGTCTGATATATTCTTACCTTTATATAGGACCTCCAGTGTCTGAGAATTAAATCTTTTCCCCTTACATACCTCGCATATTACAGAAATGTCGGGCAGAAAATGCATATGTATGGTTGTTTCGCCCTCACCCTGACAATGCTCACATCTACCACCTTTAACATTGAAAGAAAAACGCCCCTGATTGTAACCTCTTGCTTTAGATTCGGGTAAAGATGCATAAAGAGCTCTTATATGATCAAAAACTTTGGAATATGTCGCAGGATTTGATCTTGGAGTTCTACCTATAGGTGATTGATCTATATGATAAACAGAATTTATATATTGAGAACCTTCAATACTATGATAGTATTTTGATAATTCTGAATTTTTTTTCTTAAATGATTTTTCATACAATAATGCGGGATAAATCAGATCTATTATCAAACTTGATTTACCCGAACCTGATACTCCTGTGACAACGGTAAAAGTTTCAAGAGGGATCTTAACATCTATATTTTTCAGATTATGAAGTGATGCCTTTTTAATAGTTATAAATTTACCATTCCCTTTTCTTCTTTTTTCAGGAAGTTTTATACTCTTAGTTCCATTTAAATATAAGGCAGTAAGTGTATTTGTTTTTAAAAGGTCTTCAATAGGACCCTCAAACATAACATTACCACCATTTAAACCGGCTGAAGGTCCCAGATCTATTATATAATCAGATTCAAGCATGGTTTGTTTATCATGTTCAACTATTATCAATGTATTTCCAATACTTTGTAATTCTTTTAATGCATTAATAAGTTTTTCATTATCTTTTTGATGAAGTCCAATAGTTGGTTCATCTAAGACATACATCACACCAGAAAGTTGACTCCCTATTTGAGTTGCAAGATGAATTCTCTGAGCCTCTCCACCAGACAAAGTGTACGACTTTCTATCTAAAGTAATATAACCAAGCCCAACATCCTGCAAAAACTTTAATCTGCTTGTAATTTCTTTTAAGATATCTTTCACTATTATTTGTTTTGTTTCGGATAATTTAAGATTTTTAATGAATTCAAGGCTTTTTTCAACACAAATTTTACTGAATTCTATAATATTAATTCCTTCTATTTTTATCGATAAAGCATATTCATTCAACCTATTACCATTACATTTTGTGCAGATATTTTCCTTCATATATTGTTCAAGCCATTGTCTAACATCTTCAGAGTTAGTCTCATCATATCTTCTTTTTAATAGAGGAATAATCCCTTCAAATAACTTTTTGCCAATATATTGGCTCTTTTCAGATTTATATGATATTGTTATTTCTTTTTGACTTCCATATAAAAGTATATTTAATTTATCTTTTTCAATATTTTCTAAAGGTATATCTAAAGGTATACCAAATGATTTACATGCCGAGTTAATTATTGAACCAAACCAACTGCTTTCATCATAAGTAAATGGAATTATTGCTCCTTCTTCTATAGATAATGAAGTATCTAAAATTTTTTCTACATCAAATTCTAAATTTACCCCAAGCCCATGGCAGGATGGACAGGCTCCTTCAGGAGCATTAAAGGAAAATAATGCGGGAGTGATATCGGGATAGGAAATATCACAATGTGGGCATGCTAGTTTTGTAGAATAAAGAACATCATTAGTATTATTTTCTTCAAGTATTCTAATTAAAACCTTATCGTTTCCATATTTTATAGCCTGTTCTATAGATTCAAATATCCTTTTTTTTCTATCAGAAGATATCTGAATTCTATCTACAATTATATATATATCATGTTTTTCATTCTTGTTTAATTCTATATTCTGATCGAAAGTATATTCTTTTCCGTCAACAATTGCCCTATAAAAACCAATTTTTCTTAAATTTTCAAAATCATTTTTAAATGTTCCTTTTTTATTTACAGCATAAGGAGATAATATCATTACTTTTGTGCCTTGAGGATAAGATAATACAGAATTTACTATTTGATCTATCGATTGTTTTTCCAGTTTTCTTCCACATTTATAACAAAATACTTCTGCAGCATTTGCATATAAAAGCCTGAGATAATCGTATATTTCAGTGATTGTGCCAACAGTCGATCTTGGATTTCTATTTAACTTTTTCTGCTCAATTGATATAGCAGGTGAAAGACCTTCTATATAATCCACATCAGGTTTTTTCATCAATCCAAGAAATTGTCTTGCATATGAAGAAAGACTTTCTACGTATCTTCTTTGTCCTTCAGCATAAAGTGTATCAAAAGCCAGTGAAGATTTTCCTGAGCCTGAAACACCTGTAATTACTGTAAAAGAATTTCTTGGGATTGTAACAGAGATATTTTTTAAGTTATGTTCTCTTGCGCCAACAATTTTTATATCTTGAAGATTAATTTTAGCCTTTGCCATAATTTTACCTTAAATTAGTATATATTAAAAAAAAGTTTTCAAAAGATTTAATGAAGAATTTTCTTTTTATTAATTAATCTATATATAATAACAGGAGATTGAAAAGAATATAAATTATAATCTAATTATTCCAAATATTTTAAAAATTCTAAAGATTTTATATTTTTTCTATGATAGGAGAATTTATATAAATTTGATAAAAAGAAAAGAAGATTATTTAAGTTTTTAATCTCAAAATCTATAAATTTATCAATAATATTTTGAATATCCTTAAAATTTTGAAGCTTAAAATCCAGAAGATAAAAAAGTTCTTTAGGAGATTTTAAATAATGAGGATTTTTATTTTCACAATTGTTTTTAACTACAAAATGATTATTAAATCTGTCAAAAAATAGTAATAAATTATCTGATATAATTGTTTGTTTAACTATTGAAAAATCTATAATACCAGAATTTGATATAAGATAATATAAAAATAAAATTAAAATTGAAATATTTTCTTTTAAATCATTTTCTTTATCTATAAGGTTTTTATTTTCTAAGCACAAAAAATTTAAAAAAAGCTGTATATTATTATAATCTATACTTGAACTTTCTCCTTCGGCTAAACAATTCTTTAATAAATCAGAGAAAATCGCAGAAATAATGATTTTTTTATAATTTTTTTTTAAATTTAAATAACTATCTTTTATTTCAAAATCAAATCTATTTCCTTTTTTTTGAAATTCATATTGAATAACAGTAATATAATCCAACTTATCATATTTATTTAAGTAATTAAAAGAATTTTTAGGTGGATAGATAAAGTATTTTTCTAAAATTGAATCTTTTGAAAAGATAAAAATGGTTTTATTGTTAATTCCAAAATTTATTACATCCAGAATTAACCCTTCATTCATCATCATTCTCTTTGATCTTTAGAAGAACTTTATCTATTTTGTATCCCGACATAGATTGAATTTGAAATTCACAATTATTATAATTAAAACTATCGCCTTTTTTAGGTATATCTCCCAGGTTTTCCATAATAAAACCACCAAGAGTATCAGCTAAATCTTCGGGTAATGAAAGGTTCAATTCTTCATTTAAGTCAAAAATTGATATCTTTGAGGTTATCAAATATTCATTTTCAGAAATCTTTTCTATTAATTTTTCCTCTTTATCATATTCATCAAAAATTTCACCAACTATTTCTTCCAATATATCTTCAAGGCAGACAATACCAGAAAATCCACCATATTCATCTAAAACAATTGCTATATGAATCTTTTTTTCTTTAAACTCTCTTAATAAATCAGATACCTTTTTTGTTTCGGGTATAAAAAAGGGTTCTCTTAAGATTTTTTTTATATTAATCTCTGTATTTTGATTTTTAAAAAAATATTTTAATAAATCTTTTGCATATAACACACCAACAATATTATCTATAGATTCCTCATATGCTGGAATTCGTGAATGACCACAGGAGATTATTGTATCCAATATTTTATCTAAAGGTTCATTTACATCTATTGAGTCAACATCAATTCTTGGTTTCATTATTTCATGTGCATAAGTATCAGACAAATTAATAATACCATTAATCATCTTAATCTGTTCTTTTTTTAAGTCTTTTAGACTACTTTGATCGGGAATTTCATCATCCTTCGATTTATTTTCTTTCTTACTGGAAAAAATAGAACGGAAAAAACTCATAAATTTTCATACCTCCTTAAAAGCTCTTCAGTTTTTTCTTCAATAATCTTATATTCTTCTTCATTATCATGATTATAACCTAAAAGATGCAAAAATGAATGAAATATCATATATATTAATGTGTTTTCAATACTTTCCTCTTCTATTTCTGCTCTTTTAATAATATTTTCAAATGATATAATTATCTCTCCTAAGTAATCTTCTGTTTGTGTTGAAGCAAATGTAAGCACATCTGTTGCCTTATCTATATTTCTATATTTTTTATTTAATTCTTGAATTGTACTAACTTTTACAAAGTACAATGAAAAACTTTTTTTAATTTTATAAATATCAAAAATAGATTTGGCGATTTTTTTTACTATATTATCAAATTCAGATATATTTTGATTTATAAATTCTTTTTGATTTTCATCTTCAAAATCATATATAATTTCTATACTTATTTTTTTCATCTATTTTCTTCTTCCAATTTTTTAAGCTCTTTCTCATCAGGGTAATTTATTCTATTATGATACATAGAATATAAACTATTGACAATTGAAGTTTTTATTTTGTAAAGATCCATTAATGTCAAATTCGACTCGTCAAGTTGACCTTCTTTTGATTTATTGGAAATAACATCTTCCACCATCTTTTCAATAGTTTTTTTATCAGTATTTTTCATGGTTCGTGATGCAGCTTCGATAGAATCAACAATCATAATTATCGCTGCTTCTTTTGTTTTAGGTTTGGGATAATTATAACAAAAATTAATCTTGTCTACATTCTCAAGTTTTTTTTCTAAGGCTTTTACATAAAAAAAACTTATAAGAGATGTGCCATGATGCTGCTCAATAATATCTATAACTTCTTTTGGTAGATGTAGTTTTTTAGCTTCTGTAACTCCATATTTAACATGATTTTTTATAATAGCAACAGCCATATTTGGATTTAATATTTCTACTGTAGGGTTTTCTCCATGTTGATTTTCTACAAAATATTTAGAATATCTTATTTTACCTATATCATGATAAAGACCTCCTGCTTTAGCTATGTAAGGATTGGCGTTGCAACTTGATGCGGCTTTTTCAGCAAGGGTGGCCACAATAACTGAGTGATGATAAGTACCTGGAGCTTTAAGCATAAAATCAGAGAAAAAAAGATTATTCAAATCACATATTTCAAGAAGTTTAGAAACTGTCGGAAAATTAAAAATATTTTCAAGAATAGGAGTAAGACCAAAATATAAAATCATAGAAACCAATATATTTAAAAATGCTGAAATGATTAATTCAATTATATTAAAATTTTTTGAAAAAAGAAAATTGACCAACAACGAAAAAATTAGAGTTATAGAAAGTGATAGAGAAATTTTTGAAAAGATTGTTTTTTTATAACTTTGAAATTTAATCGGAAAAGAAAATAAAATAGTATATAAAATAAGTCCATAAATTAAAAGAATATAATCAAAACTTGTGATAATAAAAATAACAAATAATAAAGATAAATATACCAACAATCTTTCATTATATGAATAAGAATACTCAATTAAAAGATACAATAATAATAGGGGAAAAATAAAAAATCTTGGAATAAATCTAATTGTTTTTAATTCATAAATTACATAAAAAATGAAAGATAAAAATAAAAGAATAAAAAAATAAATTGTATATCTTCTATATAATTTAAATGAATTTGAAAATTTAAAAAGATAAAAAGCTAATATAAAACCTACAAAAATTAATAGAATAATATATGATAAAATAATTTTTAGAAGATTTGCTTTAATAGATTTTTGTGCAAGTAAGAGTAACCTTTTCTTTTCAGCTGTAATCTTCTCTCCCTTTTTTAATAAAATGGTACCCGAAGTTATATTAATTGTTTTAGGAATAAAAGATTGCAACGAAACTTTTCTAATTTCATCAGTTTGTAACTGATCATAAACCAGATTTTCTTTTAGATTATCTTTTATAAAACCAAAAAAAATCTCTTTTTCATCTGGTAATAAATTTTGTTCAAAAGCTGTTCCAGCAAAAATTTGATTGAAAATCTCCTCAATTTTAGAATCTTTATTATTTTCAGTTATAAATTGATCTATAATTATCTCTTTTCTAATTGTGTCGAACTGTCTATACCAATCGATATATACTATTTTTTTAGAGTTTGAAAATAGTTCATCTTCACTGAGATTTATAACACCTTTACTATAAATTGTATATAAATATGTTTTGAATGCTTTAATTAGTGATTGGTTATCTGCTATTTGTATTAAAATTGTAATAATCCGTGAATTTTGAACATTTATATCTGTTTTACTTTTTATGAAATTTACTATCTCTTCAGGTACTGGTCTTTCTTTAACTATAAATTCAAATATTTTTTCAAATTGACCCCATTGCCTATAAAATACAGAATCATAAATATTATATACTGGAGGAATTTCTTGCAAAAATATCTTTTTTTCTTCCTCAGTTTTCAACTCATCGATAATTGTCAAATCTCTGTTTATGATTATATCTTCTTGAGCTATTTCATTTACATCTAGATTTACTTTAATATTATTGACAACAAAAATTTGGAACAATAAATAAAAAATTAAAAACAATATATATAAAGAAAAAAATATGACAATTTGAGAATTTTTTTCTGACAATAATTGAATCTTATTTTTGTATTCTTTGTTCATATTCTTCTAAAACATTTAACATCTTTCTAACCAAACTATGCCTTATAATATCTTTTTTTTCAAATTCTATAATTGAAATTTCTTTTATGGATTTGAATAATTCTATTATAGATGAAAGACCCGAATCACTTTTTTTTTCTAAATCGATTTGAGTTATATCTCCAGTTATTATAACCTTGGAATGAAATCCCATTCTTGTTAAAAACATCTTTAGCTGAGAATAAGTGGCATTTTGGGCTTCATCCAAAATGATTATTGCATCATTTAAAGTTCTACCTCTCATATATGCCAATGGAATTATTTCTATTATATCTGAATGAATAAGATATTCATAAGTTTGAGATCCAACTATGTCAAAGATTGAATCATATAAAGGTTTAAGATAAGGACTTATTTTCTCAATAAAATCGCCTGGCAAAAATCCTAATTTTTCTCCAGCCTCAACAACAGGTCTTGTAAGTATAATCCTTTTATAATTATTTAAAAAAAGTTGTTGTAAAGCAAATCCTACAGCAAGATAAGTTTTACCAGTTCCAGCTGGACCATAGCATATGGTTAGATCATAATTTGCCATTGACTCAAAATAATGAATCTGATTTTCAGTTTTAGGTTCAATTTTTTTGCCAATTCTTTGAAGTTTTATGGAATTTTTGATTCTGTTTTCAGAAGTTAAAAGATTATTCTGCTGAGCCTGCTCAACTAAAAGTCTTACTTCATCAAAAGGTATATGTCCATTTTTTTTTGCTATAGAAACTAAGTTTTCAAAAATAGATATTATCAAAGATAATTTTTCTGGATATCCTTGAATAATATATTCATCATCACCTATATATATATCTATATCAAAGTATTTTTCTAAATAACGGATAATTGAATCATTTATTCCATTTATTATTGGTATTAGATTGCTATCGACTTTAATCTTTCCTTCTGATGATTTTAAAATATTATCTTTATTTTTACTTGATTTCATTAATAATTTTAACCGTTTATAATTACCCTATAAAATTTATTTTTGAATAAATTAATATTGCAATAAATAATTTATAGAAATCAAAAATAATAAATGGTAAAACACCATTTAAAAAAGCTATATCAGGATTCATAAATCTTAAAAGTCCTAAAAAACCAAATAAGTAAATAATTGTTATTGCACTAATCCCTTTGATAGTCAAAAATAAATATCTTTGGATTTTTTTATTGTTAACTTTTGAAATATTTTTCTCCTCAACTGCTGTTAAACTTGAAAATAAGAAACCTATAATATATCCTCCTGTAGGCCCAAGTATAGTCATAATTCCATTACTATTTGAAAATACAGGAAGTCCAAAAATACCAGCAAGAATATAAGAAAAAATAGTTAAAAATGCTATTTTTTTATTTTCATTAAAAATAATAAAGAAAATAACTAACATCTGAAATGTAAAAGGAACAACTGAAAATGGCAAATAAAATTTAATTTTTGCAGATATGGATAAGCTTATAGTATAAAATAAAATCTTAATAAAATTATAAATAATAGAATTATTAAAATCTTTTGTATTAAGAATATTGTTTTTAAATTTACTTTCTAAAATATACATATTTTTCCCTTATAAAAAATATTCATGCACTTTT
>ERZ795050.4007-NODE-4007-length-14000-cov-3.827106_pt1 | contig 14000 bp, 13 predicted proteins | sample MGYA00375134_ERZ795050 | MGnify/ENA primary metagenome ERZ795050 (study PRJEB30179, sample SAMN05720221) | activated sludge metagenome | isolation source: Anaerobic digester | place: Japan | collected 2015-05-26 ... | reverse complement strand
GCGCAGAGGGGGCTGAGGGCGCCGTTGGCGCTGATGGCGAGACGGCGTCCGGCCCATCGGCAGGCGTGAGGCCGTCCTGCTCGTCGGTGAGATACCGACGGAGCCGGAGGAACCCGAGCGCAGCGACGAGGGTGCCGCCGACCGTCATCGCCACCCACCAGGCGGCCAGGCCGTGCCCGATGAGCATCCCGGCGACGGCCGGCCCGATGATCGACCCGACCGTCCACACCATCGACTGGAGCGCGTTGTACCGACCGCGCAGCTCCTCGACCGCGAGGGCGTTGTAGATCGCCGGGGCGATCGGGGCCCAGATCGTCTCGGCCAGTCCGAAGATCCCCAGCCCCAGGACGGCGCACACCACGGCCCAGCCACCGTGCGCTGGCGCGGCGAGCGCCACGACCAGCCACGACAGGGACCAGGTCAGGCCGGCGACGGCGAGCAGCCGGGTGCGGCTGCGCCCCTCGATGAGCCGCAGCGTGACGAGCTGGCCGAGGACGATGATCCCGGTGTTGGCGCCGAACGCCCACCCCAGGGCGTTGGTCGGGATCCCGGCCACGTCGACGGCATACGCGGTGAAACCAGCCTCCATCTGGGCGTACCCGAAGGTGATCGCGAGGATGGAGACCCCGGTGAGCCGAAGCGCAGTGCGGTCGCGCAGGACCGCGGACCAGCCGGGGGCCGGTGGCTGCGGAGCGCCGCCGCCGGCCTGGCTCGGGCCGCCATCGGCGGCCACGGGCGAGTCAGAGTCGCTCGGGAGCGAGCCGGTCCCGCGGGGCAGCGACGCGACGATGACCAGGTAGACGAGGTATGACGAGGCGTTGAGCAGGTAGAGCCGCTCGAAGCTTGCCGGGTGGGCGAGGTCGACCATCGTCGAGCCGATGAGACCGCCGACACCGAGACCGGCGTTGAGGGTCATGAACTGGACGCCATACACCCGTTGGCGGGCCGACTCGGGGACGAGCCGGGCGTACATGGCGGTGGCGGCGGGGTATAGCCCGAGCGAGCCGACCGTCATCATCGAGGCGACGACGAAGGCCGACCCGACCGAGTCGATGCGGCCGATGGCCGCCACCGCGATGGCCTCGCCGGTGAGGCCGGCGAGCATGACCGGGCGTGGGCCGAAGCGGTCGATGAGCGAACCACCGACCGGGGAGAGGACGAAGCCGAGCAGGCCCATCCAGGCGAAGAGCAGCCCGACCGTCGTGGTCGCGATGCCGCGGACGTGGGCGAGGTAGACGTAGAGGAAGGGCATCGTCAGCCCACCGCCGAGGGCGGCGAAGGCGTTGCCGACGAGCAGCCGGTGGACATAGGGATGCAGGTCCCTGATCCGCGGCACGGCGCTCGTCGGCTCGGTATGGCTCACAAGAGATGATCCTCCCCCAGGATCACCCCACCCGTCACACGAGTTTCCCCACCCTGCAAAGACACACCTTTAGAAGCCTTCTAAAGGTGTGTCTTTGCAGGTTGCGCACGGGGTCAAGAGACCGCGGCGGCGGCCGTGAAGCCCTGGGTGAGGTCGGCGAGGATGTCGTCGATGTGCTCGATGCCGACGGCCAACCGGACCAGGCCAGGAGTCACGCCGGCGGAGAGCCGGTCGGCGTCCCCACCCTGCGAGTGCGTCGTCGACGCCGGGTGGATGACCAGCGAACGGACGTCACCGATGTTCGCCACGTGCGAGTGCAGGGTGAGCGCCTCGACGAAGGCCTTGCCCGCCTCGACACCCCCGGCGATCTCGAAGGCCAGCACCGCGCCGGAGCCCTTCGGGCAGTACTTCTGCGCCTTCTCGTACTGGTCGCTCGACGGCAGCGAGGCCCACCGCACCGACTCCACCTGGGGGTGCCCGGCGAGGAAGTCGGCGACCCCGCGGGTGTTCTCCAGGTGCCGGTCGATCCGCAGCGACAAGGTCTCGATGCCCTGCGAGATGAGGAAGGCGTTGAACGGCGAAGCCGCCGGACCGAGGTCGCGCAGCAGCTGCACCCGAGCCTTGAGGATGAACGCCAGGTTGGCCCCGAGCGCCCCGCCCACCCCGAGGTCCCGAGCGAAGACGAGCCCGTGGTAGCTCTCCTCCGGGGTGTTGTAGTTCGGGTACCTCTCCGGGTCCGCCCCGAAGTCGAAGGTCCCGCCGTCGACGATGACCCCCGCGATCGAGGTCCCGTGGCCGCCGAGGTACTTCGTCGCGGAGTGGACGACGATGTCGGCGCCCCACTTCAGCGGCTGGATGAGGTATGGCGTGGCGATGGTGTTGTCGACGACCAGCGGCACCCCGGCCGCATGGGCGACCCCGGCGACGCCCTCGATGTCGAGGACCTCGACCTTGGGGTTGGCGATCGTCTCGGCGAAGAAGAGCTTGGTGTTCGGCCGGACCGCCGCCTCCCACGAGGCGAGGTCGTTGGGGTTCTCCACGAAGCTCACGTCGATGCCGTACTTGGGCAGGGTGAACTTCAGCAGGTTGAAGGTCCCGCCATACAGCGACGGGGACGCGACGACGTGCGAGCCGGCCTCGGCGATATTGAGGATCGCCAGCGTCTCGGCCGCCTGGCCGGAGGAGACGAGCAGCGCCCCGACCCCGCCCTCGAGCGAGGCGATCCGCTGCTCGACGACGTCGGTCGTCGGGTTCATGAGACGGGTGTAGATATTGCCGAACTCCTTGAGCGCGAACAGGTTTGCCGCGTGGTTGGTGTCCTTGAAGACATATGACGTCGTCTGGTAGATCGGCAAGGCGCGGGCGCCGGTGGCCGGGTCGGCCGCCTGGCCGGCGTGGATCTGGCGGGTCTCGAAGGCCCAGTTCTCGCTCATGTCAGTTCGTCCTCAGGTATGACGGCGCCGCCTCGCAGCGACACCGGGGTGCCGGAAAGCGGAGCCAGGGATGAGCTCCGCGCTTGCCCGTCACGCGTCTGACGTGGACGAGCCAGGTCCTCACCCGGGGCACCCCACCGCGGTGGAGGGTTGCCGACCAGCGAGCCGGGGCTTGACGCTGATGCTCTTGACCTAGCGGCGCGGCTACCGGGTCCGTCTCGGCGCTGGGGACGGCCGTCTCACGCTGCGGACGCCCGGATGAGCGCCGAGGGACAGCAGTCGGCCCGAGCCGGAGCACCTACCATGGCTGCAGACATCGTCGTCCGCGGCCGCTGAGGCGTGGGCGCCATACCCAGGAGTCCCCATGATCGACCGCACCCGCCTCGCCGAGCTGACCACCCGCGAACAGGCGGCCTTCGCTCAGGCCCACCCGCGCTCGCACGCCGCCTACGCGCGGGCCAACCACCTCTTCGGCCGCGTCCCAATGACCTGGATGAACAAGAAGGCCGGCGGCTTCCCGCTCTACCTGGACCGCGCCCGCGGGAACCGGGTGTGGGATATCGACGGCAACGAGTATGTCGACTTCGCGCTCGGCGACACCGGCGCCATGGCCGGGCACTCCCCCGAGCCGGTCGTCGCGGCCGTGCGCCGCCGGATCGAGCAGCTCGGCGGCCTGACGACGATGCTGCCGACCGAGGACGCCGAGTGGGTGGCCGAGGAGCTGAGCCGCCGGTTCGGGATGGACCTGTGGAGCTTCTCGCTCACCGCGACCGACGCGAACCGGTGGGCGATCCGGCTCGTCCGGGCGATCACCGGGCGCCCGAAGATCCTCTTCAACAGCTACTGCTACCACGGCAGCGTCGACGAGTCGCTCATCGTCACCGGGCACTACGGCGAGGGTGTCCACCATGGCGAGGGCATGAGCCGGCCGGGCAATGTCGGCTCCCCCGTCGACGTCACGGTGACCAGCCGGGTCGCCGAGTTCAACGACGTCGCCGGCCTGGAAGCCCAGCTGGCCAAGGGCGATGTCGCGGCCGTCCTCATGGAGCCCGCCCTGACGAATATCGGCATCGTGCTCCCCGACCCGGGGTACCTCGACGCGGTCCGTGAGCTGACCAGCCGGTATGACGTCCTGCTCATCAACGACGAGACGCACACCTTCTCCGCCGGGCCCGGTGGTATGACGCTGCGGGAGCGGCTCTCCCCCGACCTCGTCGTCATCGGCAAGGCCATCGGTGGCGGCATCCCGACCGGGGCGTACGGACTCTCGCACGCCCTCGCCGAGCGCATCCTCGCCAGGACCGACCTCGACCTGGTCGACATGGGTGGGGTCGGTGGCACCCTCGCCGGCAACCCGCTGTCGGTCGCGGCGATGAGGGCGACCCTCGGCGAGGTCCTCACCGACGACGCCTTCACGACGATGATCGACACGGCGACGACCTTCACCACCGGGGTCCAGAAGCTCTTCGACGCACACGCCCTGCCGTGGTCGATCAACCAGCTCGGCGCGCGCGCCGAGTACCGCTTCGCGTCGCCCTACCCGCGCACTGGCACCGACGCCGCCGGGGCCGCCGACGGTGAGCTCGAGGACTATCTCCACCTCTACCTGGCCAACCGCGGGATCCTCCTGACGCCCTTCCACAACATGGCGCTCATGTGCCCCACGACGACCACGGCCGATGTCGACCGGCACCACGAGGCCTTCGAGGCGGCCATCGTCGAGCTGCTTGGCTGACTCGCGTTGAGGCCTCAGTGTCTCCTGATGGGACTCACGTCACATCACGGGACATGACATGGCTCAGTCATGCGGTCGTCATACAGCTGATCGCTCGCTTCGCAGCGTACGTCCCACAAGCTGCGGGGCGAGCGATAGCAATTCTCGGTCCCAGCCTTCTCCCAGACTTCTCCCAGATACAGCGCGTAGTGTTGGACGTACTCATGTTGCAGGCCACCCGCTCCTTCTCGGACGCGGCCGACCCTCTTTCGCACGGCGACGTCGAAGGCGTCGCGCCGGTCCGGTTGCCGCTGACCGCTGACGAGTCCGGGACCGCTGACGCCGCCGAGTCCCCCCGAGCCGCCGACGTGCCGGAGGCGCGACCCACCGCTCGCCAGGCGGCGCGCCGGATCGTCCGCACCTTCTGGGCGGACCGGTACACCTGGCTCTACCGCCGCCGCAGTGCCATTGCCGAGGCCCACGCGGAGGGCCGGCTCCAGCCGATGCTCAGCGGCATCCTCCGCGTCGCGGGCGCCTCCGGGGTCGCCTATGTCGCGTGCCAGAACCTGCTCCACGCCGCCCGGCCGGTCACCGGCGCTCTCACCGCCCTGCTCGTCGTCCAGGCCACCCTGACCGCCACCCTCGCGGTGGGCGCCCGGCGGGTCGCCGCCGTTGTCACGGGTGTGCTTATCGCGGTGGGGTTCTCGATCGTCGTCGGGTTCAGCGCGTGGTCACTCGCCGCGGTCGTCGCATCCTCGCTGCTCGTGGGGAAGGTCCTCAGCCTCCAGGAGGGCGAGCTCGAGGTCGCCGTCTCGGCGATGCTCATCCTCGCGGTGAGCGGGTCCGAGCAGGTCGCCGAGAGCCGGATCCTCGAGACCCTCGTCGGCGCGGCCGTCGGGGTCCTCGTCAATGTCGTCATGCCGCCCCGGCCGCGTGGTCGCGAGGCGGTCGCGGCCGTCCGGCGGGTCGGCAGCCAGCTCGCCGACGTCCTCGACTCGGCCGCAGAGCAGCTCGCCGGCCCGGTGCCGCCCGCGGACATCCGGCGGTGGTCCGAGCAGGTCCGCGCGGTGACCGTCGCGGCCGTCGAGGCGGACGACGCCATCGACGACCTGGTCCGGTCGCGGCGCCTCAACCCCTGGGCCATCTCCCGCGCCGACACCAGCGTCCCGCTGCGGCACGGCCTGACCACCCTCGAGCACGTCGCCGTCGCCACCCGTGGGCTGTTCGCCGCGATGGCCGACGACCTGCCAGAGCTCTCCCGCCTCGGGTCTGCGCGCCGCGCTCACCCCTCGGCCCGCGACCCCCAGACAGCGGAGGCCCAGCAGCTGCGCTCGGCCTTCGCTATGGTGCTCATCGACGCCGCCGACGGCGTTCGCGCCTACCGTGACCTTGTCGTCGCCGAGGCGAACCTCGAGGCCGCAGGCGTCTCGGCGTCCACCGCGCGCAGCCTGGTGAGCCTCGACCAGAGCCGCCAGCGGCTCTCCACCCTGCTCCTCGCCGACGTCAACAAGGCCATCTGGCTGGCCCGCACACCCGTCGTCGCCGGTGTCGAACGGCTGCTGCGCGAGCTCGACCCCAGCGACTGGGACGCCCGCCATGAGCGGTGGCGTTCCGAGCAGGAAGCCAAGGCCACCCCTCTGGCGGACGCGATGACCCGGCTGCGCGAGTCGCCGCTGCCCGCCTGGATGTTCCGCGACTGACCCGTCCAGATGTTCGCGCGACTCACCCGTCGGGCACCCGCCGACGGAGCGCGTGTGAGACTAGGCCCATGTCGATCAGCGGAGACTATGCCCCGAGCCCGACCGCCTGGGTGCGCGACCAGGTCGAGGCCATCGAAGCCACCGGTGACACCCGTTCGGTGCACATCATGGACCGACCGGTGGTCCTGCTGACGATGCTCGGCGCCCGGTCCGGCAAGGTGCGCAAAGTCCCGCTCATGCGGGTCGAGCACGACGGTCGGTATGCCGCCGTGGCGTCGAAGGGCGGGGCACCGGAACACCCCACGTGGTACGCCAACCTCGTCGCCAACCCGGTCATCGACCTCATGGACGGCACCCGGACGACCCCGATGCGGGCCCGCGAGCTCAGCGGCGAGGAACGGGACCAGTGGTGGGTCAGGGCGGTTGCGGCATACCCCCCGTATGCCGACTACCAGGCCCGGACCGAGCGGACCATCCCGCTGTTCGTCCTCGAGCCGGTCACCGACTGACCCGGCGCAGCCACCACAGGCCGACGACCGGCAGGACCAGCGGAACATACCCGTAGCCAGAACCGAAATGTGACCACACGGTCTTGTCCGGGAACAGGCTCGGTACGAGGTAGGACACCAGGCCGACGACGAGCACCCCGACGAGCTCAACCGAGATCGCCACCGTGGCGATCTTGCGCCACCGGTCCCCGCCCTTGACCAGAGCGACGGTCGCGAGGACGTAGATCAGCGCCGCCAGGGCGGAGAGTGTGTAGGCCAACGGGGCCTTCGAGAAGCCCGCAATGACCTGGTAGGTCGCCCGGCCGGTGGCCGCGAGGGCGAAGACGGCATACCCGCCGGTCAGCAGGCGACCCGGGCCCGCGCCGAGCTCGCGGTCAGGCATACGGACCCCAGATCTGGACGAGCCGCGCGACGAAGACCGCGACGACGGCAGCAGCGGCGAGGACGACCGCCATACCGAAGCGCGACTTCTCCTTGATGGCGAGCAAGACCGCGCCCGGAACGACGAGCGGGACGCTGAGCAGGTAGGCGAAGAAGACGCCCTTCTCCCAGTTGCCCGACCGCCCAGCACCCTGGGCGATCCCGGTGACGACCTGGACGAGCAGCGCCAGCTCGAGGAGAGCGGCGACGAGGAGCACGCGGTCGTCGATCAGGGCGTCGCGGACGAGGTAGGCGAGGGCGATCGCGGCGAGCATGCCGCAGCCGACATAGAGGACGAGGGAGAGCGGGGCGACCACGCCCCAACCCTAGACCGCGCGCGTCAGAGTATGGGCGACGACCCGGCAGCGCCAGGCGACGAGAGCTCGTTCCGGACCTTCGTGCAGCGCCCGCCCGTCACGTCCTACGTCGGTATGAGCCTGGCGGTGTCCGTTCTGCCAGGTCGTCGCGACCTTTGTTCTTTCACATCCGAGTCAACATGAGGCACTTCGCATGTGACGACGACCCGACCGACGAATGACGAGGTGGTGAACCTCAGCTCACGAGCCGGTCAAGTCGGCGTCCTGCCGACCAGGCTCGGCGGTGCTCCACGCGTGCACGCGGTGGTGCCGCGCGCCCGCCCGGGCCTGGTCGTCATACCGTCGCCAGGCCGCACGCAGCCAGCGCGGGCGAGTGTCCCGCTCCCCCAGCTCGGCGAGGAGGGCCGCGTGCCAGCGCGCCTCGATCTCGGCGGCTTCGGCGAAGGCGGCCGCGGTCGGCGGCGGGTCGGCGAGCCACCTCGCCTCCACCTCGTCGCGCTCGGGAGCAACGACGGCGTATGCCGCCGACCAGTCCCGCAGCGCGCTCCGGTGGACCCGCTCGTGACGCCACCAGAGCGTCTCCGGGTCGTCGACATTGGACGGCAGGTGGCCGAGGTCGACCGGCTTGCCATGACGAACCGGCTTGAACAGCGAGAACGCCGGTTCGGCGGTCGCGGTGACCCAGTGCAGGGGGCTGCCGCGGCGCAGGTCGGAGACCCAGGAGGACACCGTCTGACTGGAGGCGACAGCGCCCCCGGCATGCATGTTCGGCGCGCCCATCGCGCCGGAGACACGCGACCAGGTCGGCCCGGCGCTCGGGTCGCTGCCCCCGTTCGAGCGGAGCATCGCCATGAGGTCGGCGGGTGTCCGGGCGGCGCGGGCCGCGGCCGCCGTCTGGGCCTGCCGGGTGTCGGCGCGGGCGACCGCGGTGCGCAGCGGGTCGCGGTGGGCCTCGGCGAAGTCGGCGATCGTCAGCGCGTTGGAGATCGACCGCCCCCGCCCTGCCACCTCCTCGACCGCATAGGTCCGGCCCGCGGTCTCCAGGACGGTCGCGCCGCTCGGGTCGGCGATGAGGAAGCTGTTGTCGTAGGTGAACGAGGGCTTCTCGTGGCTGCACGGGCCGTCCTGGCCGTAGCGCTCGAGCAGCCCGACGATGACCTGGACCGCGTCGCGCCTCGTGGCCGCGCGCTCCAGGGCCAGGCGGAGCAGGTCCATCCCGATCAGGCCGGGCTCGTCGCCGCGGCGGGCCTTGCCGATCGCCTTGCGGGTGAAGACGGCCTCGTTGCCGATGACCAGGCCGTGCTCGTTCGCGCCCATCTCGGCACCCCACATCCACCACGGCCGGGACAGCACGGTGGCGAAGGTCGAGGGGCTCTGCGGGATGGCCCGATGGGTGACGGTGACGCTCGCGCCGGGCACGTGGACCGCCGCCGGATGCCACTGGAGGACCTGGGCCTCGTTGGGGTCGCGGTCGCTGTTCTTGGCGAACAGCACGCCCCCATCGGTCAGCGTCACGGCGGTGTCACACACCAGCCCAGGGTATGTCGCCCCGCTCTCCCCGCAACAACGCAGCGCGCGGCGCGCCCTGGGCCGGGTGGGTGCCTGGGTACGCTGCTCACGTGGTCGACGACCGCTCGGCATCGCTGCGCACTGCAGCGGTGACCGCCCTGCTGGCCCAGTTCGCCGACATCCTCGGCGAGCTCTACGAGCGCGGCGTCGTCCGCACCCGCAACACCCCCGCCGGTGATCTCGCCGAGCTGCTCGTCGCGCGGGCCTACAACGGCCGGCTCGCGGCACCCAGCGGCGTCGGCTGGGACGTCTGGGCCGGTGACGGCCGCCGGATCGAGGTTGCCTGCCGCGTCGTCCAACCCGGCTTCCGGCCCAGTGAGTCGTACGCCCCCTTCCGCAGCTGGGAGTTCGACGCGTGCGTCTTCGTCCAGCTCGACCCCGCCTCGTATGCCGTCCGCTCGGCGGTCGAGCTGCCGGTGGCCACCGTGCAGGCGATCTCGGCCCACAGCGAGTGGGCCGCCGGGCACCGCGTGAGGGTGGCTCAGGACCTCAGCGTCGCCGAGGGCGCTCGCGACGTGACCGCCCGGTTGCGCGCCGCACTCGTGGAGCTCGACCGGGTCCGCCGCCCCGATCCAGGGCTGCAGGAGGCGCTCCCGTTCGACGCGGTCGAGCTCACCGTCGTCCCGCCGCATCCGGAGGTCGAGCCGACGGGAACCTGCTTCTGCGGGTGCGGCGAGCCCACCGCGGACGGCCGACACTTCCTCACCTCGCACGACCGCAAGGCCGAGGCTGCGGTGATCCGGGAGCACTACGGCTCGATCGCCGCCTTCGTGGCGGCCCACCGCGGGGTGCCCCCGATGTCCTAGGCCTCGGCCCGGTCTGTTGCGATCAAGGAGACCTCATAGCGTGAGAGAGAGGGCGGTCGGGATGCTGATGAGTCAGGACGGAATGCCGTCGCGTCGAGAGCGCAGATGCGGCGCGGACACCCCGCGTCGGGCACCTCGCAGACGCACGACAACCACGCTGGCCTGGGCGCTGCTTGTCGGTGTGATGCTTCTCGGGGCTGCAGGCTGCGCTGCCGGACCCGGGGTCGCGGCGGGCGTGGACGCTGCCGGCCTGGCCGGCTTCTGGCAGGGGGTGTGGCACGGGCTGATCTCGCCGATCAGCTTCCTCGTGTCCCTCTTCACCGACTCGGTATCGGTCTACGAGGTCCACAACAACGGCAACTGGTATGACGCCGGCTTCATGGTCGGCATCTCCACGGTCTTCTCCTCCAGCGCCCGCAGCGGCGTGGTGGCACAGCGCCGTCGCGACGACCGCCGGCGTGCCAAGGGCAGCAGCCACTAGCAGGGCGCGACCGAGAGAGCCTCGGCTGTGAGGGATGCATTGGCCCTCCGCCCGGGCCTGGAGACGTCGAGCGGACCACTTCTCCCTAGCCAGTCGCCGACACCGGCCGGGGGGGATGGGTCAGCCGGCGGCGACCAGCGAGTCGACCGTCTCGATGTACTCGGCCTCGGCGTCCTCCATCGAGGAGCCCTCAAGGGCGGCCCAGGCGTCATACTTCGCCCGTCCGACGAAGTCCATCATCCCGGGGCGCTTGCCGGTGACGTCACCGACGGTGGCCTGCTTGTAGAGGGCGTAGAGGCGCAGCTTCGTCTCGTTGCCCGGGTCCTTCCTCAGCGTCCCGACCGCAGCGACCGCGGCCTCGAACTCGGCACTGGCCATCGTTGGCATCCTCTCTGGATGGGCGACCTCGTGGACGCCACGCTATCGGGTGTCGGCCCGCCCGCGCGGATCCCTACCGCTGATGCCTGACCCGCTCACGCGCGGACGCTGAGCAGGGCGACGCCGCTGACGACGGCGGCGATGCCGGCATACTGCACGCGGGTGAGCCGTTCGTGGTGGACGACCGCCGCGAGGACTGCGGTGACCACGGGGTAGAGCGAGGCGAGCACCGAGGTGACCGACAGCATCCCCAGCCCGGCCGCGACCCCCCAGGTGAGGTTGGCGCCGGAGTCGGTCAGCCCGATCGCGGTGAGGCTCGGCAGGTCCGAGCGGGTCAGCCCGCCGAGGCGGCGCAGCCCGAGCGCGAGGCCGATGGCGATGACGGCCGTGCAGGCCCGCATCATCGTCGTCGCCATGAGGGCGCTGGTCCGGCTCGCCTCGGCCATCGCGACGAACATCGTCCCGAAGGCGACCGCCGAGACGCCGGCGAGCACGATCGGGCGGGAACTGCCGGGGCCGGCGATCTCCGGTCCGCAGGCGAGGATGACCCCGACGATCGCCAGCGCGATCCCGGCGGCTTGCGGGAGGGTGAGCCGCTCACCACGCACCAGCCCGAGGACGAGCGGGACGAGCACGCTCAGCGCGGCCACCGGCGCGACAACGCCCATCGTCCCGGTCGCCAGCGCGGTGTAGAACGAGATGAGCCCGACCATGCCGAGCAGCGCAGCGACGGGCGACCACGGCAGGGTGCTCCCGGCATACGCCCAGGCTCCCGTGAGGGTCGCCACCGCCGCGAAGAGGACGAAGGCGACCACCTGCGAACCGAAGTACACCGCGTATGCCGACAGCCGCCGCGACACCGTGCCGCCGAGGAAGTCCCCCACCCCCCACAGCACGGAGGTGAGCAGGGCGAGGGCGGCGGCCATCCGCCGACTCTATCGATCCCGATAGCCGTCGCCGGCGCCGCCACTATCATCGGCCGGCTCCGTACAGAGGCCAGCCGATGGGCGACCCGTTCGCGCCAGCGAACCAGGCACGACAGGGGTCAGTTCACGCGCCCGACCGTTTGGTGGCGCACCCAGGCGTCGAATCGGGCCGGGTGGCCCCGCTGTGCCTCTGTCACGTTGTTGAGCGCGTTGTCCAGTAAGGACTCCAGCGCGTCGGACGGGCGAGCATCCATAAGCAGGAGCGCTTCAGCACGAGCGAACAGAACCGGGAGGCTAGGCCTTTTCATCATCCCAAGGTCACCGCCGCGAACGGTCGAGATCGTCGCCTCAAGGGCAAACAGTCGGTCCAATACCGGCCAACCGGGCGCGATCGAGTTGGGACTTCATGTCGGCCACCGCACGGCGCGCCGATTCCGCGTTCGAGACTTCCCACCAGCCCGTCGGTACCGTCCGGAGTCCCCCCGGATGCAGTCGCTGACGATAGAGGCCCAGCGCCTCCGAGACGGACTTTGGCATGGCCTTGCCCAGCCACTCCGCTTGCCATCTCAACCACGGCTCCGGGGCGAAGGCAAGGTCACGACACAGCGCAGTTCACGAGCACTGCTGAACATTGACGACTGTACGTTGACGACGGCCCAGTCGCCGGCGGCGGAGGACTTCCGCCAAGTCGGAGCCGAACCCTTGTACCCACGGTCACGCGCGGCGGGTCCAAGCACGTCGCGAAGAGCTGCCTTGAGTGCGTCTTGAGCTGTCACGGCAGTAAGTGGCTGTCCATGGCGGTGTCAGCGTTCATCGAGCCCTCCAACTCGAAGAACCGGCTGTCGAGCTCCTCAAGGGCATCATCGACGTCAAGTTCGTCCAGCATCGACTCGCGGTCTCCCTGACGGGTTGGGTAGACCGGACCAAACAGGCTCATTGCCTCGCGGAGCACCGTGCCCCACTCCTCGCCGAGCACGGTCGGCAAGGCCTCCAGCGCCACGAGTGCGGTGTCTCCTCCCAAGTAACGGAAGTACGAGTCGAAGCCGCCCGAGTTGACCTCTTGCCGCAGATCGCAGATCGCGGCCAGGCCTTGCCTCAACGGTGTCAACTCACCTCGGGGTAGATCGCCAAGCGTCTCGTAGAACTCCCAAATGCCCACGCGTCCCATCCAATGCCGCACTCGTTGACTCCTGCAACCGGCAGACCGCATCTCGCACTGCTCGGCCATGGTGAGATCCTCTGCGACGCGTGTGGGGGTGCCGTCGACGACGGCACCCCCACAAGTTGCATCTGGCGAATGTGGCTGGCTTACTGGTAGGGGTGCACTATTCGGGGTGAGCACAGTTCTCCTTTCGCAGCCTGCGAGTTCTCGACCCTGGAATGACCGACGCGGCGTCCGCACCGCCGGGGGAATGCTCACAGGGAGGGCATCGTGTGAGCGCGGGCGGTACTTCAGATACTCGATGGGAACTTCCTGGTCCGTGCTCTAGGGTGGTGGGCATGTTGGTTCAGGGCACTGCCTCGCTGCGCCTGCGCAGCCGCTGACGGCGGCGAGCAGCACTTCTCTTCGTGACGCTCCCGCCCCCGGAGTCATGCCGGGCGGCCGCTATGCCATGCCCGGCTCCGCCACGAACAACGGAGCGAAGCAGTGCCCACCTACCGCCACGGCCGTCACGAGCACGGCCAGAACTACCTCACCGACCGCCAGACGATCCGACGCATCATCGACCTGGTCCGCGACACGTGCGGACCGATCTTGGAGATCGGACCAGGCGAGGGCGCGTTAACCCGCCCACTCCTGAGCCTTGGTAGACCCGTCCACGCCGTCGAGATCGACCCCCGTCTCGCCCGAAAGCTCAACCAAGAGCTTGGTCTCGCCACGATCACCGAGGGCGACTTCCTCAAGCACAGGATCCCTGACTATCCGCACGTGCTCGTCGGGAACCTCCCCTTCCACCAGACCACTGCCATCCTCCGCCACATCCTGCATGCACCCGGGTGGACCGACGCGGTGCTACTCGTCCAGTGGGAGGTTGCCCGACGACGGGCCGGCGTGGGTGGAGCCAGCATGATGACCGCTCAATGGTCACCATGGTTCGAGTTCACCCTTCACGGTCGCGTGCCGGCCCGAGCGTTCACCCCGGCTCCGGGAGTCGACGGAGGCCTGATGGCGATCCGGCGCTGCCCAGACCCGCCCATCCGCATGCGCGATCGTCGCCGCTTTCAGGCCCTTGTCCATCGGGTGTACACCGGTCCGGGACACGGATTGGCTCAGATTCTCGCTCGCAATACCGCCCTCGGAAGTCCGAAGGACGCCACGTCCTGGTTGCTCAAGCACAGACTCGCGGGATCCGACGTGCCCAAGTCGATGAGCACGATGGCAT
>ERZ795050.4000-NODE-4000-length-14017-cov-5.176336_pt1 | contig 14017 bp, 13 predicted proteins | sample MGYA00375134_ERZ795050 | MGnify/ENA primary metagenome ERZ795050 (study PRJEB30179, sample SAMN05720221) | activated sludge metagenome | isolation source: Anaerobic digester | place: Japan | collected 2015-05-26 ... | reverse complement strand
GTATTTGCTTATTGTATTTCAAAAGAGCATCATTCCAAGCATTCCTAGCCTTTGCTGGCAGCTTATCCAGGTCCTCGTAACGATATTGCCCCTGGAAAAACGAATTAAAAAAATTCGGAGTATTTTTAGCTATTGCACGATCTACCAACTTCTGAGTATTTATCAAGTGAGGATTGACTCCATTAAATGCCTTAGCCAGAATAAATTGTTCCCACTTGGAACGTTCCTCCGGAGTATAGGTTTTGGCAACTCCAGTCGGCTCTTCTGGAATTTCGGATTCCTGAGTATTAGCCAGCTGGTTAGCTTTGGTTTGTTGTTTACTTATCCACATCTGATCAGCTATGCTTATAGGTTTATTAATCTTCCCGCCAACTTCAGAAAAACCTACAACAGATGTAGAAGGAGGTTCGGGAGGAACATACTGCCAGGGAACACCTGGGGCTGCTTCCTTTCCAGCCAATTCCTGTTTATTAGTATAAGCAACTGCCATTGTATCCTCCTTTAGAAACTACCCATACTATTGCTCAAAGATGAAAGAATATCATTTTTATCCAAGCCGATACTACTATAAACACCACCATCACCAGATTCGTAAACATTGCTGGTAATACTGTATGATTTTCCGGTAGCAAGATACTTATTCCATTCTGACTGGTATTTCTGGTATAGATAGGTCAATTCTGCCTGGAAGTTAGCCTGTGCTTCAGCTGCCTTACGCGCCAATTCATTAGCCTCAGAAGTCTCAGCTGCCGACTGAGCACTAGACATGACACCTTGGACGTTTATTCCGTGCTGGGCCAGAGCTTTGCGCAAAGCTAAACGACTTGCTGGATCATTACCAAGACCAGCAGTAGCCTCACGTAACGCCTGTCGGATCTGCCTCAAACCCAAAGCTGCTTTCTTCGCTGTTTCACTCGCCATTTTGGTCCCAGACCACTCTTCCGGAGCTTTATAAGTTGGAAGTTGCCCCAATGTTGGGGCTGCTCCAGAATATTTAATTCCAGATACCGTGACCTTACCTACAGGTTGGGCGTAAGAACCATTATTGCCTGACTGTGACAGTAACATTAACTGAGCAGTTCTTGATAATGTAGAGCCGTCAGACTGATTTGACTGAGTTAAATTTGTTGGTTCTTCCGGGACATAAACTTGACCATAGTTAGGATAATCTTCCAGAATCTGGCCCATTACATCATCGTACTGACCAGAAAGTGTGCTATAGTCCGGAACACCTATCCCACTTGTATAAACAGGTGAGGAAACATAAAGCCCGGTCTGATTAGTATCTTCGTCACGCATCTTACCGTATGCCATACTAACCCTCCGTTAATTGAGCTAATTCTTGCTCAACATCCAATAAATTATATATGATATAGCCACAACCAGGTTTACCGCAACTTCCACAACCTGGTTCACAAACCCAATATGATTTATACCCCTCTATAGTATTTCGGCTTCCGTGTATAGGAACCAGTGACATTATCTTACCACATTCAGGACAAGTTCGGAAGACTCTAGATTTACTTTTAGGTTGGCGTTTACGTAAAGAGACATTTCGCTCAAGTCTGACTTGACCTAAGTAGTTCTCCAGATCCATAAAGTCAAGACCTTTATCCTGTAAGGTCTTCCATACAGTTAAAACTTCCTGCAATGTTCGAATCGTCCAGGCTTTGGTTGCGTCCTGAACCTCCTTATTTTTAACATTTCCATACATAAGCTCCCCCTGACATTACAAAACAATCTCCTGGATTATGAGGACTGCACGAAGAAACTACTGGTAGGCAGGACCGATCTGAAACCCATTCAGTAGGAGAAACAGGTGGTGGAGGAAAAGATAAGGTCGAGCATGAGGACATATATTTACTCCAAGCAAAAGAACAGGTACTCTCTACTGCCCTACAGTCAAAAATGCCTGCGTGCCATTTATATTTGCCTTCTATTATCTCAGTATAACCTGCGGCAGAACAACTATTACTTGGGCAAATATGTAAAACACCCGAAGTGCAACAAGCATAAAAGTTGCCAATAGCTATCCATCTACCACCTGAAGTATTACGTACTACACCAGTCACAATAGTACCACATGCATCTGTTACCGTATAATCACATACGGCTGCAAAATTCGTTTTACACGTACCATCAGCACAGCAAAGACTAGCAGATGGATCATCCGTTACGTAACTACCTGACCCCTCGAAAGTATAACCCAAGCTACTTGTTTCAAAAGTGTAAGGAGGACAACCACCCATGACATAAATCGTAATACATGTTCCTTTAGCCATACTATCAGGTGTACTATCCGTATCTAGTTCAAAGGTATAGCCAGGGTCCTCGCAACAATCTTCCTCCTCCGAACAATCTACTTCTACTTCTATTTCTTGGCCACAAGCATCATGCACAAAAAACGAACTAGCAGAACCTGGGCAGTCATCGCCACTCGGACATTCAACCCATATTTCGTCTCGGCAAGTAGTAACTGGATCGGAAGTATAGTCTCCTTTAGTGTTCTTTACAAGTATTCCTCCAGACGGTGTAATGGTAAAAGGTGGTACCCCTCCTGACAGAAAAAATTGCTCATAAGATCCACATTCAGAGTCTATTGGACCTGGCCTGTCAATAGTAAGGGTAGCTGGTACCTTACAAGAATTACAACATATATCCTTCTGAGATATCTGACTTTGGGAATTACCATCTCCTACAACACCACATGATACGGAAACCTCCCTCTTAATAGTATTCTTAATTGTCTGCTTCTCACTATCCTTGTATATATTCAAGGACACTTCTATTATGTCGCCATTACGCCAACAACTATTGTCCGGCCAGATCCTAAACGGATACATGTGATCTATGTTAGGGTAGTATCCAGCTTTTTTAGCCTTATTACCGTTTATAGTTACAGAAAGTGACTTGTATAGACTGGCTTCCAAATCCAAACCAGTATCACTCAACTTATAGTGTAAAGTATCATTAACAACTGTAAACCTCACACCAGCTGTGGTGAAAGCATCAACATCATGCTCAGATAAAGGCTCTTCCTTACCCCAGAGTTCTCTAACAGCAGCACACTCACAACAGTAGTCGGGAGGTTTAATTTGGAAATTTGGCATTCCACCTGGTAACTCACTGGTTATTTCTGAAACAGAATGTTGAGACGGAAGTTTATAATTAGGGAGATAAGGTGTAGGAATAGGTGGTGGGAATACATATTCCTGATTTGCATAGTCTGGAGACAGGTAAGGCTTGTCAAACTGGCTTCGTGGTATCTCTATCTCATTCTCCACAGAACTCCGCGAGACTGTAGATAACATCTCAGCATAATCACCAATCTCACCTTTTATATAAGGCTTACGGCCATAAGTTTTATTTGTGACCTTCGGAGTCCCTTGTGTTAACAAGCTCACTTAATTTCCCTATCCCCCGTTCAGGTTCTTTCCAGAAAGCATTAGATATGAATTGAGCTTTAACTACCTTACCATCAGCATCCAGAATAGGTCTTGGAGTCCCGAGTTTCTCGAAAAATCTACCTGTACTTTTATAAGATTTTATCGGTATGGCCATAGTCCTATACCTACTCCTAGTTCATATAATGACATATATGAGGCACCCGAAGCGTTTGCCAGACGTATAGTGAATGCCTGGTTGATAACATTGGTAGTACGCTGGTGGCGACGTATGACATCACCAGTATCCTCCGCAGTCATGCTGAACGATTCAGTAAACTGTAGAACTTTATTGGCGTAAACAGACAGATTAATGTTCCCAGAGGATTGAACTTTACATCTGATAAGATATTTGTACAAAATCATGTAAATTCCACCAGCCTGAAATTCAACATCAAGATACGAAATGACTTCTGTACTGACATCATTAGTACCTTTGTTTAGCTGGTAAACTGTACCATCAGCTGTTCCACCACCAACCTGGAGGGTCTGCACGGATCCAGCTGTTGCTTCTACTTCCGTCACACAGGACAAAGGCTGCCCAAGGTCATCCTCATACCAGCATTTATCTACCAGATCAAAACAGAAGAACTTATTAGGTACCGTTGCGGTAGAACCACTCACGAGACCTATACGTATCAGGTTATAGACTGAATCGTAAGCCATCCAATGTTGGTCTTCATATCCGTACCTTATACACTCAGGTTTAGTAGGATCGAAATAATTTTGTATGGAGTCAGTAAATATACTCACAGTCCTTCCATCTGTGACGCACCCACCATATCGGCTCAACCAGAAAACCAACGTCTTTAGAGTTTCGTCAGTAGTTGTACTTGTCAGTACTCCATCAACCTGGACATGACACTTGGAGTTGAGTATCCCTACCTTAGATGATAACAGCAACTTGCCATACGTGGAGGGACTGTAGCCCTCGAACAGTGTGGTACAACCTCCCTCTACACCTTTCTCTTCCTGCCAGGCAATCATCTCGTTGTGGAAACGTTCCATAGCCAGGACCTGGTTTGCTCTACCGTCACCAGCTTCAAGGACAGAATAATCTTCTCCGTTCAACACATTGGGGGTATTCAATTTTCCCATGTAAATATATTGGGGCCAACGTGTTGACGCCAAACCAACTCTATTTGCCCACGCTACACAAGCCACACCTTTTCCCATCTCTGCTACATCGAACCATGGCATTGTGTAAATTCCGACTACGACATCAGTAGATATAGCATCATCCAGAACCAGTTTATACCAGTGAGCATAATATTCCGTACTCCCGAACATCTGTGGTTTATCATTGGTATTCCTCGGGAAAAGAATCCAACCAGACTGAGCAAGAGTAATAGCTTTACCTTCAGCCACAGTGTAGTCAATAACGTTACTGAAATTCTGCCAAGAGTTTCCATCCCAGTAACTTAAACTTGAAATAGCTGCTGCGGAGGTGGAATCCGTGTTTGGTGTATCTCCAACGTCAATATATACTCCAGTAATAGGGTCAAAGGAACTGAAAAAGATAGCATCATTCTCATCAAATTCCAGGTCTCCCAAAGTCACCGCGGTAGAACCAAACGTATAGTATTGCGAATAGTCCCCACTATCTAAGTCCTTGGCAACACGTACCTCTATCGCATCCACCATTATACCGTCCCAGACATTAGTAAGATCCACAAATGACGTACGTGTTCCAGATCCGATACCATCTGTCCCATAAGTCACGGCACTAGCTGCCACAGTAGCCATGTCACCACCTGAAAAAGTTATCATATACCAGTAACCACTGGTACCATACATAAACCACGGTATCTCAGTTGTAGGGTAACTCCAGGTAAAGCTTCCTGATTGGGCAAAGGTGGTACCACCTGAAGCCGTACCGTCCGTAGCGCCTGCACTGGCCCATGTGTTATCATTTTTACGATATTTCAACGTAGCTGTGACGCTAGCAGTAGTGTTAGCTGCCGACAATGTAAAAGTTATACGGTTAGCCGGAACTGGAGTACATATATAAAGAGCATTATCAGCATCAGCGCCTATACCTGCTAATGAGCAAACCTGGGCACCAGGTACTCCAGTGACTCTGTCTGTGTAATCAACACCTTTGACAGGTATAGCTCGGGCTGTGTCATCCGAACTGTAAACCACAAATTTCTTAACGTAATTAGCTGTTCCTACATACAACTTATGCTGGTCCACGCCATTAGACATTACCAGTATGTCATCCACAGTCGCCCACGTTGCAGGTCTCTGATTACTGGAGCCGTCAAAAACCTCGTCTCCGAAAACAGTGTCCGTTACAGTACTTGGATTATCTAAGATTGTAGAAGTAGCTTTAAGGATATCTCCGTCACTCATTTGTGCAAAAAATGCACGTTCCGTTATTCTGTGTTTGACGAACTGGTATAACGACAGTACTTTATTCGTTCCATCTGCGGTAGAGTGAAGTTTACGCTGACCTGGACGTTTGACAAAGCCAGGTCTAGTAGGACGAAGATTCTTGACCATAGAGAAGGAACCGTTTTCGAGCTGGGTAGCATCACGAGCAGTGATCATCCCCCCACGCAACGGCACACCTTTAAGCGTAGTGTATTGACGGATATTGCTCATCTAAACAGATACCCCTGTCCAGGGACTTTGTATCCCATGAAAGAACCATTACCACCATAATCAGAGAAGATATCATCTATGTCAACGTCAACATCACCAGTAAGTGCTATGATTTCATTCAGGATCCTATTATCCAGATCATTGAGTTCGACAGATAACAGAGATGCGCCAGAGGGAGAACCCTGAGCAATGGGAAATTCTATATTAATAAGTTGCACAGCCTTTGGTGCTATGAATTGGTGTAAACTTTCTGGAAGTTCGCTCACTGTCCCATAAAACGAGTCTTTTGCCAATGTCTTACTCGCAGTTATAACTCTGCCATCAGTATAGTCTGTAATCGTCATAACAGCATCACCAGTAATATCTTCGAGGATAATTCCATTGTAATAATCTGCAATAGCCTTGGCCGACGTTGCAAGAGTATTGTTGGAGGGAGCAGATCCTTGTGTAAGTTCCCTTGGCTTCGTGTAGTAGGTTATTTTATAAGTTTCTGAGACACCTTCTTTATTAAGACGGAAATAATTACCCTGCTCATAATAAAGATTGCTCAGGCCCGTACCACCTGCTACTGGGAGGTCTCGTGCATCAGACCTATATACCTTATTACCATTCTGATCACGTAATTCGTATAATTTGTAGAAGTCAGAAGGTTTAGTTATTACTGATGACGTAACAGTAATATTGGTTGGAGCCGTCAAAAAAAGTTCGGGCTTAACGCGAAACAGTAGAGCATACAGAAATCCTTGTGAAGCATTAATTTTCTTTACAAGGTAATTATTTAAGTAAGCGCCACTCGTACTACTCGCCTGAAGTAGAGCTGTAGAATACTCGTTAAGCCCTTGCCTTACCTCTGCCAAGATATCATAACAATTATAGTAAGTGCCCATTATGCCTCATTGGGAGTTGAAGTAGCAGTAGAAGATTGCTCAACCTCTCCTTCAACCAGAATCGGTTTTTTACTCCATTTCTTCTCATATATATTTGAGAAATCTGTTAAGACATCACTAGGCCATTCTTTCATCAACTTTAGATTACGCCGTCTGTAGTTTTCGAGCTCTGTCCGACTGAGATACCAGAAACTCTGCCTGACCTGATTCCAGTCCGGAGCAGGCTGACCTGTGGATTTTTCTGCGACACTTTCCAGCTTTGCAGACAGCGTAGCTACCATAGCCTGGAGGGAGGAAATTTGGTCAAGTGCAGCCTTCAGTGCTACTTCCTGGCTGGTATTTTCCACCTTCCACGGTCCGATCAGTTTGATCCCGAACTCTTCAGCCTTAGCTACAGTCTGTCTGTCAGGCTGTATATAAGCTTTACCTTCATTTTTCAGAGTTTCGTTGAACTGGTTGAATTTGTAAATATGCTCCTTCCAGAACCTCTCATATCTCTCGCGCGACAGCTTACGCATCTTCTGCATATATTCCGGATCTTCCGAAAACTCAAGCTTTACCAACCCACGTTTACCAAACTTGTTCAGAATAAAATTGGCCCTACCTTCATCAAATTCTTTTTTTTCCCCAGCTTTGATAACACCAGAGATGCCAACGTGCGTCCATGTTATATCATCAGGTGTAAAATTAGCAAGTACTGCCATAATTTGATCTCCTTTCGCAAAACAAGCTATAATATATAAGTAGTCTTGTATGCTAGTTAAAAGTTAATGTTAATTAGATAATCTTCGTTTATCTGTGATAACAAGTCCCTTCGGTTTAACTTCAACTCTCCTGTATGCAGAATTGTACTTACCAAGGTTAAAAGTTCTAGCATAAGCGCGTTTGAGTTGTTCTGCATCCAGCTTAGTCTGATGTTTGATATCGGATCTCTGGTCTTCTTTTTCCTTCTCTCGATACCTCTGGATGTACTCTTCACCTTTACGAATACGATCCTTGACCTCTTGGCCTGGTCGATGTAGATCCGACTCATGTAGGAACTTTATATCACGGTCATCAGGGTATCGGTAGCCTCCACCGTCATCACCGCGTATTACACCTACCACTACTTCACCACTGAGCTTGCCTTTTTGAGTAATTACGAAGCTCTCATAATTACGGTCGAATTTACAATCTAAGCCCGGGTCTATTTGTTTCAGTTTTTTTACAAAATCACGTGGAACACTGGGTGTTATTCCTTGGTACATACTTCATCCTCGCAAGTACAATCTTTGCGACAGTTTGCGACACAGCAAAGTTTGTCCTGAGTTTTTTTGTCTTCGTCGCAGCTACATCTGAAAATCCTGTCGAAATTTTCCCTATAAGATGAGCTTACATTACCTGGTTTCCAGTCTGATACCATTGATCACCTCTTAAGTAGCAGGGGCCCGAAGACCCCTGCAAGTCCAACTATCTACAAGTTATCAACTTACATCAGGGTTAATTGCGAGACCATTGTAAAGCTTATCTGAGCTCGCATAGTTGTTAGCCGGGAAGAAAACATTACCCTCATAAGCAGCTGCTACAACATCCGTACAACCAATGAAATAGGAGTCACCTGAGAATATAAGTTTCTGAGCAGACGAACCTGTACCGTCAATACCGTAGGTCAGAGCCGTCCCACCGATATTTATCATCTGGCAATTCCGGAAGATAGCAAAACTTTCTCCGACCCCAGCCTGAGTTTTGAAGAAGAAGGAACCAGCTGCACCAGAACCAGCATTCGCCAGAAAGATACAATCCTCGAAAATAGTCCTGGGATCATAACCACTTCCGCCGAATTTTACGGTATTGATTGCTGCGGTCAATTCCATAGAAGAAATACCAAAAACACAGTTTTTGAAATAATTCTCAGTTCCCAGGATCTCCGCAATAGTAAAACCCGCTGTTCCAGCTTCGGTAGCATGCATAGGCCCACCGAAATGACAACGGTAGAACGTATTACGGTCTCCAGTTACAGTCAAAAGATTCGTATTTGTAGCACTCCCTCTACCGTACATGAAATACAGATTAGCGAAAGTGTTACCATAACCCGTCACGTCCAGCATTGTCGCAAAGTTCGCACTGTGGCCTATCCTGGACCGCTGATTCATCATTGCAGGACCGTACATACCTATAAGATGGGTCATATTTTTGGACCAGGTTATCTTGGCTGCCTGGCTGTGAGATTCTGGCGACAGCAGAATAACATCGTTACGCCCAGACGTAGCACCACTGTGAGCACCACTAATAGACGTGAATTTGTTAACACCACCAGTCGCACGGTCCCAATAAGCCTTTACGGCATTGCTCGTCGATGTAGTGACATAGTGAACATCAGCCACCCCAGGTATCCCTACACTTGCCAGCATTGATTGCAGACTAGGATCAAGATTTTTCCACTTTATCATTTCATACCTCCTATAGTTTGCCCCGATTTAAAGTCGGATACTGGTTAAATTGTTGGGGATACAGGGCTGAACTCATCCTCAACCCCGTATCCACTCCACGTTACGTATGCCTAGAAGGGCATACTTCCACCTGAACCACCAGCAGGCTCGGTCAGGTCATCAAGCAGAGTGAGACCATGTCGGGCCTCTACTCCAAGGTTGGCATAAATCGCAAGGACCATCGTCCATTGGTCGAAATGCTCCCTGAGTTGCATTTTCTCCCCTTCACCAAGCCAACCAAGAGGCTTAAGCTCGTACTTCTTTATGAGTCCGTCAATTTCGAAGAACATCTTGTTGGGCTGTGTTACCGGGTCAACGATTATGTCAACTGCACCATTCTGGCTGAATGAGAGCTTCTCATAGCCACCTATGAACTGACCCGGAGCAAAACGAACATCAGAGCTCAACAGTCCGAAATATTTCCGTCTTTGTCCTAGACCCATTCTTATAAGATTTGGTTGTTTGCCATATCTCGCTGCTGTCATATCCATAGCCGCAAGCATGAGGTCGATAGAAACCTCCCTGTTAACCCCACTGTTATCCAGCACGTTAGCCGAAAATTCAGGATATGACGCTATCGTTATACCTTCGTGTGCGGCAAGAAGAGTACCGTCATCATACTGCCCCAGCAACCCGACCATTTCTACCGGGGTATCGGATGTAGAAAAAGAGGCATCCCTAGCACCCTGGCGAACAATCACACTACTAGCAGCCACTGTCTGACCATTGGTAGGAGTATAACCTCTCATGGTAGAGTTGGGATGATAGGTATGATACGTTGTAGATACAGCTTCCATAGTTACAACCCTAGTTATAGGATTGATAGACAGTATCCGCGAAGATGGCGCATACTGGTTAGGCGTACCGTCAGAAGCATAGAAATCTACCACCATACCGGGTTTGAGATATCTTACACCCAGGTCATTATCACACGTAACTTCCCATGTGGTAGTAGAGTTGGTAGTAGCCGCAGCCGAGGTAACAGCCAGCTTCCCGAAACCATCTCCCCAGCACTGCCTATTGAGGTCCTCTACCAATGCCTCATAAGTATCCATAACAGCATCACCCTGTTGTTCTACGAAGGCTTGTTCATTACCTTTGGCAGCGTAAAGAGCAGGCCCAGACAACCGAAGCGTACCATAGACATACTTCGGCAGTATAACTCCCTGGGTCCCACCGGGCTGTAAAGCATCCGGAAGATATTCATCCTCGCCCCTTGCCCCGATAGCCTGATTAGATTTTGTCCTTACCGGGAAGTAGTAACCAGCACCACCTGGTTTCACTTGTGCCACTCTTGCCGACTTTTCGAAGAGGTTATAAGTCATCTGTTGCCTGGCGAACAGGTCGGTCATAAGTTTCCCGTAAACCCTTTTTAGCTGAAACGCTATAGACGCAGTATTGTGTGTAAGTCCGTCGTCGCTCATTTTAAACTCCTTTATATAGAATCTTGTTAATATTGATATTTAAACTTATTAAACTCCACCCATCATGTCCTTAGCTTGAAGTAGTATTTTAAGAATCTCGGCATTAGCTCTACCCAATTTCTCCTGCGGAGATAATTTTGAGGTATCGACTCCAGTCAAATTAGTGTTAATGGCAGCTGCATCAGACCGTGGTAATACTGGGACAGCCCCTTTCTCTTTAACATAACTGTCGATAGCAGACTGTTTGATCTTATCAATGAGATTCTTAAACCTTGTTAATGTTTGCTCTGTTGCTGTCTTAACCGATTTCTTGTCAGTTATATCTTCCAGTTCGACAACAGGATTATCCAGAGCTAATACGAGCCGTGCCAATTCCGCAGCCTCACCCTCCAACTGAGCAGTTTTTATAGACGCTTCAGCCAGTTTACTGAACTCCTGTATTGCCCTCATTGCATTTTCACGTTCAGCCTTAGAGCTCTTTTCGGCTTGTTGTGCTTTGAGTATTTCTTCCTTCTCGCGTTTTAGCCTCGCGATAGTTTCTTCAGGAGTTTCACTTTCTTCTTGCTTCAAGGCTTTCTGCTGTGCCCAATATTCTTCATACTGTGCAAGTCTGTTAGCTCTTTCTACAAGTTCGGCAGCATCCCTGTCTCCAATGATATCACGGAGTTGCAAGCCTGTTTCGAGCTTATCTGTCAGCTCTTCGATAGACTCGAAACCGTGTTTCTCCAGGAGACTCTCCAAGGCTGCTTCTGCGGCTCTCGCCTTCTTCCACTTGGGATCTTGATCGTATGGTAGAGGTTTTTCCCTACCAGTATCAGTGGTGTTTGTAGTATCAGTGTTCTTCGGAGTACCACCATCTCCAGTCGAGGTAGCAGGGGAAACTACCCCTTCGTCTTGCCCCTGTTGTTCACCTGCTGGGGAGGCAGGTGTGGCATTATTGCCTTGCCCCTCTTCGTTGCCTTTTCCTGCCGACAATATTTCGGCGTTTGCTTCCTGTAAGTTCATAATTTTTCTCCTTGTTAAGCTAATAGATCAACGATACTATTAGATAAAAGTTTTTCTACATTATATTCGGAAGATCACTTATCTTCCAAGGGTTCAACAGACATATCTGTTATTTGCAAGCGCATATTGGTAGAAGACTCCTCTCCAGTATATACGTTCTTTGACATACTTACCACTTTAGCTTTAGCTATGATGTTGACCACAGTGTCGATATCTAAGGATTTGTCCCTCAATCCTAATTTCCTTATAGCCAGGTCGTCGAATGATAATTCGAGGCCATACGGATAATTAGGGCCTGTTCCAGGTCCAGGAGAACAACTCATACCTACCTTCTTTTTTTCACTGGCAGTTAACTTCATACTTCTGAGATTTTTATCCATAGTAACTCCTCTGTTTAAATTTTGTAATAATATCTAACGTTTTCTAGTTTTAGCACGCATAGCTCTCAGGCTCTTATTGGTAGGCTTCCAACCATGCTCGATACCATTCAATAAACGTTCCTGTGCTTCCGCTTTAGCCTTACTAGTTTTATAAGCTTTGACACCGTGAGGGGTAGAAACCCGGTATCCTCCTTTGACTTTACGGATCACTACTGGCATAATTATACCTCCGAAGGATTAAACTGTGGTTGTGTTTGTGCGATCTCACCACCAGTATTGGGTTGACTAGACATTGCTGCGACTTTTTGAGCCATTTCAGCTTGTTTAGCTCCCAGTTTAGCTTCGTGCATTCGGTAATGAGCTAACATCCTAGTCTGAATGGATTTATCGAAAGTACGAAACTCCCGGCTGCAAATCATTTGTAGGTGCACCTGCATATGAATTACATCATTATCAACAGCAAATACCATGTCGGTAACAGGTTGTTCATCGAAATCTGAGACAGTCGGAGTTCCATCAGGACCAGTTACAACCTGCGCATCAGGACTCGGTACACCTGGAAACGCAATATCACTGAAATCGCCAGCCACCATACGGCTGTTTTCCTGCTCTGCACGATCCCGATGTACATTATCCTCTTCAGGAAAACTGGATAATCCTATTTTTTTGAGAAATTCACGTCTTACTGTTTCAGGTATTCCACTGCGAGGATCCCAGAACTTATATTGGATTAATTGTAATAACATATCCCTGGTGCCAGCAGGAGAAGATGACAAACCGTAATCTATGTCAAGACGTACATCTACATTACCCCTAAGATCAGATCCTTTGTAGTTCTTGATAAGGAGTTCGTCGCCTTTACCTTTGAATTTTATAAGTCTTGATTCACTATACAACTCTTGTGCTAAGATAAGTTTCTTTCTTTGGACTTTCTTCCAATCTCTATAGAAACGTTTGATGTCAGGCGCATGGCTTCTTTCCGCAGTCTCACGCATAACATCAAATAAGGCACCACTGGCATTAGCTGATGGTTGAGACCCTTTAAGAACATTCTTAGGATCCCCGCTAGCACTCTGAATACCTTCCAGCTTATTGAGACGTTCCTGCATTACTTGCGCAGGATAAGCTACGCCAGGATGGATGACTGGTGATAGACCTTTCGCTTTCAGTGCATCATAACCGATAGCCACAAAACCTACACCCCTTGTGGAGAGTCTCCTTAAGGTTAATTCCGTGGGACTGAGGACAAAGGGCCTGCCTAAAGATTTCCGGTTTATTATAAGTGCCTGATCTATCTCATTAATATCACGCTGAGGAGAGATTAAATCATCTACAGCACTCGTGGCCCAAAACGAGCCGGGAACCAGATCATATTTGAAATGAGTGACAGAGTAATTCCACAAACCATTGGTCTGATCTGTAGGTATTAATAAATCGTCCTTGGCATACAAGAGTTCCCCACCTGCATACAACGCATATTGTCCCTTTGGAAATTTTGGGGTAGGTCTATACTCGAGTTCCTTTAATACTACCAGATCGTTATTGGTCAAACTTTGCTTAAAATTATCAAAAGCATACGAATCACCCCAGGCTGATATACTGCCTACTAGCGACAATAATTCCTTCTGATAATCTAAGTCATCCTCACTAGCTGATTTAGTAATGTTGATCTTGTAGATGTCCTCTACCCACTCACGCATTGCCAATGTCTTAATACCGACATAAGGTTTGCGCTCCAGTGTCACACCTATGGAAGGAATCTCTATGTTAAAAGGGAGTACGACATCCATCCCTACTTCACCC
>ERZ795050.3993-NODE-3993-length-14038-cov-7.251877_pt1 | contig 14038 bp, 19 predicted proteins | sample MGYA00375134_ERZ795050 | MGnify/ENA primary metagenome ERZ795050 (study PRJEB30179, sample SAMN05720221) | activated sludge metagenome | isolation source: Anaerobic digester | place: Japan | collected 2015-05-26 ... | reverse complement strand
TATTACTGCTTCCATATATCGGTTATTTGTAATGTTCCATTTATGTGGATAAATTGCATAATTCATCTATCGTTAAGTTTCCGTTCAGATGTTTGAAAGTCCATTTTTTGCCTTCCATTATCTTTGCGTAACGCTTAATAATTGTTTGTGTATATACTGGATCTACTTCTATAAGGTAGCCTCGTCTATCCGTCATTTCAGCAGCTATTAATGTGGTACCACTTCCGCCAAAAGCGTCAAGTATTATACCCTTAGGATTAGAGCAGTCGCGAATAGCATCTGCTACCATTTCTTTCGATTTGGGTGTTGGGTGGTAAGCTAAGTCTCCTACGCTTACTGTTTTGTTATTTTCATCTCGAGGACGGCTGGCAAAGCTATTGGCTTTCGCATACTGCCACACATTGGTACGGAATCTACCATATTGACCTAACTCAAAATTATTTATGTGCTTTTTTTTGCCATTTTTCACGACATAAATATCCTCTGTTTGAGAACGATAAAACGATCCCATACCTGGTTGGTCTTTCACCCAAGTACATCGATTCTTGAACCATTCTTTCGTTTTTCGATGCCCTTTCCCATATGTACTTCGCAAAGCTGTAATGATTTCATATCCATGTTCCCAGTCCATGCAAATATAGTGGATACTGCCATCTACTGAATACTCTTGCATTCTTTTGAAAATAGTGCTAAGAAATTCAATAAACTGCTCACTACTCATTTCGCCACTTGCTTCGACAAATTCGCGATGTTTAGTTTTTCCTTTGTTGAAAATGGCATCTATTTCTACATTGTATGGTGGGTCTATGAATACCATTTGAGCTTTTTCGTCCCCCAACAACACCTCAAAACTCCTTTGCTGTTTTGAATCAGCACATAATAAACGATGCGGACCTAACTGAAAAAGGTCTCCTAATTTTACAAGTGGAATAGCTGGTGTAGTTATTTCCTCAATGTCATTTTCCGAAATAGGTAGCGAATCTGTAAAACCTTTCAGTTTTTCTGCATCAAGCCCCCACTCGGACAATTCTCCTACTGTAAAATTATCTGCCAAACTATCCACGTCCCAGCTACCAGTATTGGCATTGGAACGGATTAGGTATTCTCGGTATTCTTCCTCAGTCAAGGGTCGGTTGGGAACACGCACATCGATTAGCTCGTCTCCTTTTCCAACTTCTATAAGCAGTTTTATACGCTGATGTCCCGCTATGATACGGTTGTTGGTGTCGATAGCAGGAATTTCGACCAAACCAAAGCGCTCTAAAGAGTCGGCTATTTGTTGCTTTTGGTCTGGTGTTAAAAATCTGGGATTATACTCGTAAGCCGTTAATTCTGTTGGCTTACGTTGTTCGGTGATCCATTTTAATTGCATAATCAATAAAATAAAAACACCGTCAATTACTCAACGGTGCTAATTATAGACTCAATGGCGATAGAGGACAAATAAGACACACACAATTTCTGCAAACGACTCAAGCCACTATAGACCGTTTTATTGTACCACCGCTTACCCCTATAAGTGCGCGGCTTTCCAGACAACAAAAACCGCCTAAGGGCATTAGACTCAGTTGGCACTTTTCTTTGCTTCCTAGACATATCCTGAATACGTCCATACGGCAAAAAACTCAACTCGATAGACGAGCTTCCCTGCTCATTAGAAACCCGCGCCTTCAGGCTTTGTTGCAAGGAAGCCGTCTCAATCAATTTATTTTTACCAATCCTACTTTGCAAGTCAATCACTAACTGATTAGCCCAGCCTTGCAAGTCGGACTGAAATCGGGAATCAAGACTATCCACTACAAAGTTGTGTATATTTTAATAATAGGCGTGATGTTTCCAGCAGTATAGTAAAACGGAGCGAATTTTCCACTGTTAGCCGCAAGTACAATACGCATACCTCGAAGCTCATCGCTGTTCTGCTTGCCACTTTTTTCACTAACAGTAGCACGCAACGGATTAGTGTGGTTGCCAAACACCTTTCTTTTACCGTCCACGTACTCAACAATGGCAATGTATCTGCCATTCATCATACTGTCGGCATTGATGGTGTTTTGCAAGCTGATGCCAGGCATCAGTATATCGATTTTTTGCTCGACATACCTGCCACCAGTCTTACCCTTACTTTCTTGGTCGGCTATACCCTCTTCTGGCGGAAATGGCACTTCATAAAAGAAGTCCTCACCTGGTGTAACCATCGCCAAATCCGCAGACAATTCTTTGGTATTTGGAACAAGGGCAGGAAACACATTAACCTTACCAACATCGGCAATAAATAGTCTTGCAATACCCGGCGGATTCTCGCAGGGTGATTCAAATGCTGTTATATCTAAGCACATGTTGAAAATATTTTTAATAAGGAAATGAATAAAAAATATGATAAGAATGTACTAGTTTTGCTCATTAACGACCAAAATACCATTCTTGATTTGCCGAAACTGTACCCCTACGCGCCAGTCCATCATAATGTCAATAGCTCGGTGGTCAACTTGAGTACGCGGTTCGCTTAAATCAGAATCCATGTCTACACCATAGTACATGTTTTCTTTTATTGTGCAGATGATTCTGTTACTGCCCGCCATACCTGGTTCAGGAATAATACGACACATTGTACCATCGATGTATGTTCCTTCTCCTAATACCTTCTCCATACCATTATAGCCATGGTTTTGCCCAAAAGCTAACCTATAGGCACGTTGATACATCATATAATTAGTCGGTGACATCAGCATTTGCGTTGGAAGCATTTTGTACTGGTCAGCCAATTTGTCGAAAACAGCTTCTACATTATCAATGATATTGGCAGGAGTTAAGACACCTGTACCAACAAGGTTATCATTTGCCACTGAAATATTAGCTGCGGCAATTTCATTCACGATAATTTGCAACCAACCATCGTAACAGTCAGCAGGGGTTGTACCTACTACATTATAAATACCCTTGTACAAACTGATAAGGTGGTTTTCATTGTACGCCTTATTTGCAATTTCACTCATCAAAAACGCCTCCAATATCAACTTCGGAGCAGCTCCTTTTTTGGCATACTGTCCAAGCCAAGTATTGTAAAACTCTTGTGGAAAAATCCGAACATCGACCTTAACAGGACGAACCTGTAAGATGCGAGCTTCAGGCGTAATAGCATTCGCCGTTGGCGTAAAGTTCACGAAATCCAAAGGTTTGCTTATGTTGGACAAATACAATTGAGGCAGTGGCACTTGGTCTTTTACTCCCGCCATGACTGTAAACTTATTACTAAAGTCTTGATGAAGCAAAATTTCTGCCATCAATGACTGCTTATTTTCGCGACAATAAGCCCCCAATGAAGTATTAAGCAAGGTTAAATTTAAAGATGATGCCATTATTAGTTTTTAAACATTTGAGCCGCTTCTTTGTTCCACGGCTGTTGATAATAATCGATAGTAGTAGGTTTAGGTGTGGTATCTGCTCCCGCCGCCGAATAATGTTCAGCTGCTGGCTGCTTTTTCAAGTCATCTACCTCCGACCGCAGTGCGGCAATGGTGGTATCTTTTTCTGCTAAAGACTGTTTCGCTTGCTCTAATTGTGCACTAAGTTGCTCAATATTTTCAGACAGTTTTTGCGATTTTTGTTCTTCCATAATGTATTTGGATATTGGATTAGTGGAATCTTTTTCTTGTGCCGAATAAAAGCCATTGTCATTCGCAGCTGGTTCATCTACGATGTCCGCAGCTAACAATTGTTTTATGGTAATGTAATATTTGGGTTGTCCATTGTCGTCTACTTCTATATCCTCTAAGTCGCTGTAGTCTGCTACTATACTTCCAGACTTGGTTTTATAATACCAGTACCCAACTATAAATACTATCGACATCCCAAAGTAAATCGAATCATGTTCAGCAATGCTTAACACCCAGTCTTTTAAGTTGCCCGATGGCGATAATGCAGCACTTGGCGAAATTACCAAATCACCTATAGCACGATAGGTGCCATCGCGCAGTTCAGCACGAAAGTTAATGATTTCTCCTACAAATGCCGTCATCTTATCATCGTCCCAATTAGGATGACCAATACGACAGCGAACCCCTTTGGATAAATTACCTAATTTGACAAGATCGTCTATAAATTTACGGTCAATCCAATGATAATGTCCTTTGGCGTAACCTTCCGTGCAAATGGATATACCTGTTATGACCTCTTTTTGTGTATCCACAACCGATGCTTCAAACCCTGACTTAAAGCAAATTGACTCAGGTGTTTGGGTGGTCAAAAAACCATTATTATCACGGTAATATTTCGAAGCGACTGCCGAAGCCGAAGTGGTGTTGCTTGTTGCCATTATGCTTATTTTCTTGTGCAAAGGTACAGCCATAGCACCACATCAAAAAGGACACAAATGCCGTTTCCAAACACCCACAAAACCAAACAACAAAAATGCCGCAAACCAATATTAGGTCTGCGGCATTTTTAAATGCGTTTAATGTTTACGATGACGCTGGTAAAACTTCATAGCACTCTCCGAATTAAGGTCGTTCTCATCTAGAGAGTAGTATTTATAAAAATCACTGAGAGATGCCACAATGCTCTGTCCTGTTCGTACCTGTGCTTGCACGAACTGCACCATTAACTCGTGGCAATACCGCTCCCAGCATTGCCCGATAGAATGTAATCGCTCATTACCGTATGTCAAATAATGAAATGACAAGCGTTCAGACACCTCAACTGAAATCGTATCACCAACAACCCGTTCAGGAACAAAATCCAACTCACCTATGGCAATAAACCACTGATGGTCGGTAATGCTCCCTAAGATATTATTATACGACAACTTTATTTCTTGGCCGTACTGTTTTTGTAAAACCTTTTTTACCCATGTAGCTACCGGTACATTTATTTTCTTATTCTTTTCCATTATGCAAGTTTTAGTAGCAAAATTAGCATTTTTTTATCATAATAAAAAACTAACTTTACTATTAAAATAAAAAACTATACTTTTTCTACCAATAATTGTAATACTACTAAGTCGTCAAACAACTCTTTGTTGTTAGCACTACGTACCACTATACCTTGATAAATAAGCAAGCGTCGGACAAAATTGCGTCGATATTCCTCAATAGTAGCATCGACATAAAAAGCAGACTGCCACATTTCAAATATCACTTCGTCAGCATTTTTTCCTTCATAAGAACTACCGTCAATAACAAAAAACCATTTTTTCATATGTTACAATTTATTTTTTTATTAGTTAATATGGGAAAGGAAACCCCTCTCCTATGTGGGAGAGGGTACCTCCCCTCCCCTATTATGAATTTAAACTCTGAATACGTCCATAAATATTGCAGAACGCGGTTTTTTGGGCAATAGGCAAGTATTGGTGTTCAATGCACCTTTACTTGCCATTTTTTTAGTCGGGTTATTCGTCGTTCTTTTTTAATTGCAAGTTTTAAGCGGTTTCGTCTGCATTTTTTTCGCAAAATCCAATAACTTTTTATCGAATCTACGTAAACGGTGGTACTTTTATAGTTTGGGTATTTTTCTAGATCAACAAGCGAAAAAGAGCCGTTACCATAATAACCATAACCAAACCCTTTAAAAAAGCCTTTAAAATATAAGAGCCTTAGTGGCTGCAAGAAGGTGCCACATCTATAGTTCTTGATGCCTCTAAAAATGTACATAGCAGTTTGTTTTTTTAAAAAAAATTAAATAATTTTAATTGTTTGCCTTTTGTTTTTTATAGTGTTTTTTTGCAAGTAAACGCCGCTAACGCTCGCACTCAAATGTTCGGTGCTTTATCGTTTTTTTTATCGGTGTTTATTGGGTGGAGCGGTCGGACAAAAAATGTAAAGGACATTACCCCTTCGTTATTGTCTTTATCATACTCCAATTCAAAGCCATTGCAGTATGGATTTGATTTTAAGCTCCCAAAGCCAACACAAACATCACCTTTGGGAGCCGTGAAAGTAATGATTGCTCACGTAAAAATAGTCGCGGTAGATTTCATTAGGGAAATTTTTGCCAGGGCAATCAGTATGTCCAGGCTTAACATGATTTATCATCTTATGCAAGTATAAACCATCTATAGGGTATCTATCAATTAGATACTTTATAATACCTTTCCCTGCTTCTATTTGTTGTCTTGCCATCAGCTTCTACTTCAATAGTCACCTTTCCCGACAGGAGCGGCTGCTCTACATATCGGGTCGGTAAGCCAGCGGTGCGACTTTTGTAAGACCTATCACCACGCACCGCCGTGGTAATGTCTTTTATGATACTAATTTTCATAGCCGATTACAGTACAACTATTGAAATCGTATACTGGTGTGAAATAGGCACCATTCCAATAATAAACAGAGTCCCCTACTTCGACGTTTCCGCCGCCTGTGGCGTTGCAACGAATAAGTATTTGTTTATCTTTGAAATAAACATACTTGCCGTCGCAACCTTCGCACCAGTCCAACCCATAAACGTATCCTACAAAATGGCTGTCATAAAAATCTGGGTGATGTACAGATTTGGGGTTGCTGCATGATAAGAGAACGAGAAGTAACAATATAGATAAGTTTTTCATCGTTTTTATTTTTTTGATTTAGAAAAAAAGCAGGGCAGCACCATTCTCAAAGATACTGCTACTACCCTGCTTTCGGGTTACAATTTAAGATAAAGCAACTATAGTGAATGCGTTCCTTGCGTCTTTCACTATTTGTTTTCCTCTACTATTCAACAAACACTGCACTTCGTCCATTTTATCTAATGCAAATTGTGTATTAGATATAGCCTTTGGCGTTGTTCTATCCTTATACGAATTGTATCTCGCATTTGCAATTTGAAATACAGCGAGTAGCGTCTTATCATCAGCCTTATCACTCAACTTACCCTCGTACATAGATTTTACATCATTTGCATCATTTGCATCAGTATTTTCTGCATATTCAGTATATACGGCAGATTCTTTTGTTTCTACCACAGGTGTTTGGAAACCAATAAGATTACGTATATAACTTCCCTGTGGTGGTGTATTATGAGGGGTTGGAGCATTCACCTGTTTCTGTAACCTTTCTGCCTCTCTTTTCCAGTATTCCGCTTCCGATTCAGTCTTCGGCACCTGCACCGCCTCATAATGAGTAGGAGCATCTACTTCTAACGTCTCTTTTCTAATAGACTTCCCTTCTGCTATCGCCAGCTCACGACAGCGGTAAAGGTAGTAAGGTCGGAAGGCATAGCCAAACACTACACAAGATTCAGATAGAAACACTAACGCCCAAAACCACCAAGACAAATTATCAGCCGTCTTTGCTTCTACATTTGCTACTTGTTCGGCTGCACTTTTTTCGGAATTTTCCGCTAACTGCTTCCCTATAGATTCCTGTTCCGCTTTCAGCCGCTCGTATGTATCAGCCTTCAACCACTTAGCGGTTTTGTTTGGATTACGCTGTTCGTATGATGCACGCTCATTCTCTATTGCTTTTAGCTCTGCATCTATTTTTGATAAACGTTCAGATGATAGGGTAGGAGGCAAGGCAGACGTTACAACACCACTTTCCGCCTTTACCCACCGCTGAAAGTATGGTGTTTCTTTTCCGCTCTCAACAGAAAAATATGCTGATGCTACCAACATCGTAACCGCCACACTTCCTAAGACCATAGAACTCACACCTTTTCCTCTCAAGGCGTGAATTATAGACTCTTTTAATGAAAGGCTTTTCGCAATTTCCATGATAAGAGTCACTATAACACCTATCAAAATTGCCGATGCCCAATTGCTGGTCAGTTGATATGCAAGGAACACTCCACCACTGACACCTAATGTTACACTAACCAAGTTGCCGATATATCCTGCTGGTCCAGCAACAATAAAAATGCGTCGCCAATCATCTTCCCAACGTTTGGTGCCAAATACTTCTTCTGCATCGGCATACAGTTTCATGGAAGATTCCTCTTTTTTGGCAACCTTAATAATTTTTTCTCGCTCATCTTGGTGCGAGAATTTGGACGTTTCAATTTTTTTGTCCATTTTTGCACGGTTTTATGGGCTTTCGCCCGGTTTATGAAATGCCGCTTCCCCTATGTCGATAGTAGGGGGGCGGTTTTTTTTTCTGTGTTTATTTTATTTTGTAATGAATCAAACTCTGCCGTGTAAAAGGCAGTTCAATTCCATAAGCAATTATCGCATCTATGCGGTTTAATAACGACATATTATCCAAAATTGGTAATTCCTTAATTGCACCTACAAAATCGCCATTATTTATAGCTGTCCAAAATTGGGAAAATAATTGGTCATTATAGTTTTTTTGCGGCTGGTTAAAATGTAATTTTATAATGCCTGTTGCTTCTGTATCCGATTGACCAGCTATTATTGTAGGTCTATCGGCTTTTTTTGCAGCCTCAATAAACTTCCTACCCTGTTTTGTGTCCCGCCACTCATCTAACAGTATCGGCGCTCCATCTGGATAGTTTTGGTCATCAAAAAGCCACTCCTCATCAGTAGGGTGGGGGACTTGGGGTTGCAAAAGCCGCTTAAAATCCCGTAGCGTTGTTCCATTCCCAAGGCTAACTGTATAGCTTCTACCCCAAAGCGACAGCAACCCATGAGCAAAGCTGGACTTGCCGCTGGCAGCTTTGCCATAAAGAAATAAAGGCGGAACTTTTTCATAACATGAATTGATGACCCACGCTATACCCATCATAGCGTTTTCACCATAAAGTTCATGGAACATTGCTGCCCATATAGAGAATTTTTTGTTTTGCATTTTTTCTGTGTTTTTTTGTTTTTTTATTTTATTCGAAATTGGAATCGTGTTTTTGGCAAACAACCAAAACAACCAAAACAACCTCGATTTTTTGCTAATATCTGTAAACAACCCAAAACAACCCAAAACAACCCAAAACAACCCAAAAACGTACAAATTAGTACCTTTTTATTATATAACAACCTCATTATCAACTATTTATAAAAAAGTTGTTTTGGTTGTTTTGGTTGTTTTGGAAAATGGGCAATATTTTTTCGATATCAAAAAAACAGCATTTTTTGCCATTTTTTGCCCATTTTTGACCTTTTTTTACAAAGGTCACGGTTGTTTTGGAAACGTCAAAGTTGTTCACGGTTGTTTTGGGATGGTGCATTTTCATCTGGAAAGTCGCAAATGTCAACATCTGCACCTGCTAACTCCAGATTTAGGTCATACATTCTGTTGATTATCTCATAATCAAAGACGTATGCCGTCGTAGCCCTACCTCCAAATTTTACCGTTTTGTGAGCGATGAACGCATTATGCATCCGCATATAGCTGGACAACGTGCCTTCATCTAAGGGATTAGCCCGTTGGCTAACCATTTCCTTTTTATACTCACCTACTATCTGCCCCAGCCGCAATCTCAATTCATTGCCTACAATAGCGTAGTCAATGTTTTGAGATATTTTTTTGTTCTTTATCAGGGTAGGCAATACCCCAAAGAACTGTCGTACCTCATCCGCCGTACTCATCAGGTTGGTTTGCTGCGGAATCAATTCCTCAGTATAAACCAAAAAATCCTGCAATGAAAACGGCAGCACTAAACCAGCTTCCAAGGCAATGTGGATGGTAGCTATCAATATATCCGTATTCCTCAAAACACGGTCTATTGTTTCGCTCTGCCTATAAACACTTTTACTAAGGTTGTTAGCCTCAATAAAAACGTCTAAAAATTTAGCCTCAAAAGCGGTGCGTATCTTTAAAATTTCATGCGTCACCCCCGTCAATCCGCGGGCTTGCATTTTTTGCAGCTCACGGTACTTTGCCGTTTGCTCATCACCAAACTTTGATTTATCAAAGTTCAACAAAACAAAACGGCTATACAAAGCAGGCTCTATATTAGGCAGTTCTTGTCCCGCCACAATAGCCGTGCTATATAGTGTCGCGTCCTTGGTTCGGTCATCATTGGAGAAGGCAGCCCGCCCGCTCATATAACCGTCCCAAATGCCTTTAACGGGACCTATCATTTTGTCCAAGTGGTTTTTCCACTCGTCCAAAAGTAGGGTGGTGTTGCATTTTTGCCTTAGCAATCGGGTAAAGCTCTTAGGCGTTGTACCCGCTTCCAAAGACAAAGCATCTTGCCCTGTCCCAAACAACCAAAGTAGCGACTTGGCAAGTTCGCTCTTGCCGCTACCTCGCTGACCAAACAAAAATAGCATAGGGGAGCAGCGTGCATCACGCATAACAACGTCCCTAAAGCACGTCATTATACCAAAAGCAATGCCTATCATGCCATTTTTTCCGTATGCCTCATAGTACAACTTTGCCCATTGAGCAAAAGTTGTACTACTTTCTTCATATTTAAACTTAGTTAAACTACCCCAATCATCAAGGGTAGCCTCGTTTGTGGTGCTGGCAGGAATGTAATACCATTTCTTAGTATCACCACTACCCGCTGGCACCATGCCGTGTTCATCAACCGCTGTAAACGTTTTTTTGTCGTAATCCCATACGCCATTACACCACGCCCAAAAATTATCTTTGTGGTGACCCAACCTTGATATTTCTAAACTTTGTGTTTCTTTACTAAAAAGAAACCTTTGTAAGTTAGAAATATCCATCGCATTCCCCCAAAACACAAAATTCCCATAGTCTGTAGTCGCTGCTGATAGCGTAGCCTTGCTTTGCAGGTCAGCTACCCTAAGCTCTATTGTTTCACTCTGCCCATCGCTATTCGTAATTTTAAAAATCCGCTTCACCCCCTTGATGAGGTAAAGACTCTCCAATTTAAAATTGGATATTTGTACGAGGGTCGTTCCATCTTTTGTGAACCGTTTGGCAAACAGCTCGTTGCCATAACAGTAAAAGTGGAACGTTTTAAAGCACACTACCTCATCATTGGGTAAATCATGAGGCAGACCGTATGCCCGAATAACAGCTTCGTACTCATTCTCCTCAACCCGAAGCACTTGATTTTTGTGTGCATCATGCTTCCAAGACACACCCAAAAACTTAAATTCTTTATCTGTAATTGACTCCTTGTTTTTTTCATAATACGCTTGCACATCGTCAAGCATAAATGTTTTTTTTAGCCCTGATGTGCTATGTGTTATGTTAGTTTTTGGCAAATAAACACATTTGCCGTCGTATTTATCCCAATCAGCCAACACTTCACTTTCCTTGCCATTATGATTAGCCCAATCCCACAAGTCGTCTATCCCTTTCGCACCATCAGCAGCGTCACTATTGACATAGCTGTAATATACATCTACGTCATAGTCGCTCAAACGGTCTTTAATACCAACAATGGCACTAATAAACCGTTTTGCACGAAAACTTAAGTCTTCGCTGCCAACACTTGATGGTTTACATTTTATGCAGTCACCATCAAACAACACCACAACCCGCTGCACATCGCAACTTTGTATTATGCGAATAACATCAGCATACATAGCACCGCCAAGCTCCTTGTCCGAGCCGTGCGTAATGCTGCCAATGCCGATAACGTGCCAGCCCCAATGCACAGACGCTACCCATGCTTTTTTGTAGCCTTCGGTGATTACCAAAGTCTTAATCTTTGCCTTTTGTTCAAAGGCTAAGATAGTCATTGGCGGTATCAGCGGCATTTGTGATGGAAAAAGTTCACTTTTTGGAAAGTTGTACCTTTTCCCATCATGTTGCGAAGGGTCTGCCCACCTGGTAATGCTGTAGGTATGCGTCTTAGGACGCTTTACCTTCTTATCCTGCACCTGCCACAGTTCCCTGTTTAGCGTGCAAGGCGTGAAGATAATGTTCCCGCCCTTGTCTGGGTTTATAAGTGGCGTGAGCGTTCGCCCCGGCATATCAAGCTCAGTAGCTTCCACCTCAAAGCAGAAGTCCGAGTCCATCAATGCCATTTCACCATACACCACCTTTTCAAAAAAGGTAGTATATTGCTTTGGAGCATCAGGTTTCGCCCAGCACACCCATTCACCATTATAGTCGTTTCTTATCATTAATCGGTAAGGCTAAAAAATAAATACCCTTAGAAATCCCCTGCACATCACAAAGCCGAGCCACAAAGCCCGCTTCGGTCAGTGCCACAAAAATAACACTCAACGGCAGCTCAAAGCCCACCGTTGCCGCAACCATAACCCGAATGCCTTCGGTGGATAAAAACTCCACCTCCGTCGGGTCATCACTATCACAAGGCACGTATGACCCTATGATAGTGTGCATTACATCCATCGCAAGCACGCTACAGCCGTTGCCATCAACAGCCGCTGCTGCGTCCTTGCCACCACCAAGCTGAACGATGTTATTGTTGCCTAATCCGCCTGTGTTATTGCTATTTATTACCATTAGATGAAATTCTAATTTTTTCACCATTTAATTGCCAACATTCTTGGTAGTTGTTTACAAACGACTGACTTAAGCCAATACTTAAGCTGTTAGTCTTATCGACATTAAAAGGCTTTGTTTTTAGATAAATTGTCAATATGATATTGATATGTTCTAACGAAAGATTGATAAACAAACTTCCGTTCTTGTCTTTTTTGACCACAAAAACCATATCATCTTCAAGATTACCAACCGACTCTGTTAAAAATAGCACATTATCTTCTTCCAAAAACACTAAATTTTGGTTTTCTTTAAAATTGGTATCAACAATATACGTTCGAAAAAACACTCCATCATAACCTTTGATTCTAACAATGGTCATTCTTGGTCCGTTACTTTCTTGAATTGTAGCTGTTGTTTTATTTTTAAAAATGTTTATCATATTTTCTTGTTTTATGCCTGACCAGGTGGCACCTGTTCAAGCGGGTTTAAACTAAATTTTTCATTACTGTTAAGTACTTTATAGATTACTGTCCGTTCATGGTAAACTTCCGTCGGCATTGTACCCGACTGAATACAGGCTATATCTATCGTTTTTTGTAACGAAGTTTTTAACTCCATTGTGATAGACAATACCATGGAGGCTGCACTGTCTATCAAGTCCCAATAAAGGTTTTTTATTTCATCATTGGCAAACTGCATACCGCCAATAGATAAAATCAAATATTGCAGCTCACTCAACAGCTGCCACCTTTGTTCGCGATATAATATCATAATAAAAAGTTTTTTTTGTTAAAACTACCCCACTTCCCAGCAAGGTAGTTGGTAAATCTTTCACAAAAACATGCTTATTTCTATGCAAGAAAACACAAAAAAAGTGTTGTATGACTAAAAAAATACCGTTTAAATGCAATTCAATAAGAATGTGGTGTCAAAGCCATTCAATTACTTTTCCATCGCACAGCGAGCAAGGCTTATCATTATATACACCATATTTAGCTCCTTGTAAAATAGGTATCTTCTTCCCTATTAACGACATTTTTTTCAGGGCTTTATAGTCAGTTTTTCCTATAAGGAAGCTACCATTTTGAGGCATGCGGTTTTCGTTATGGATTAAGATGGGGTTAGAAGCTCCGCCACCATATGGATTGTCCCAAATCCTTTTTATTATAAGAAACTTATTGTCATCGCTAGATTTTATATAAATAACAGCCAAACCTTCTTTCATTAATGATTTATAATAGTAGGTTTTGGGTGTTTCTTTTGGGCAATCGTATTTTTTTAAAATAGTAAAATCAATACATTTCATAAGATACAGTATTTTGGGTTAAAATGTTTTTTATTCTTTCAAATTCGGATGCGGCCTCTTCAGAATCTTTAAATTTCACGGTAACACCTCCTTCATTATACTGAAATAGTATAGTGTCTTCATACAGCGATACCTCCTTAACCATGCCTAAATTTATACATATACTATCATAACACGTCCACATTGTGCACCTCCTTGTATTTTTTTACTGCTGCTGCAATTTGTTCATTAATTTTAGCCCAATTATTAGCTTCTATTCGGATTAACTTTGTAGCTTCTGCTGCTACTTTCTCGCTCCAATGGGGATATTTTTCTGACAGACAAAACCGAACGTAAGATTGAGATATTTTTAGCTTTTTAGCTATCTTGCTATAAGCTCCTAATGGCAAGATAGAATTGCCTTTCTCATCATGCAGTTTAGTTAAAAATTGTGCTTTTTTTTGTTTTCGTTTATTAGCTTGGCTAATAGGGTTTTTAGTTGTTTTTT
>ERZ795050.3992-NODE-3992-length-14039-cov-26.260369_pt1 | contig 14039 bp, 14 predicted proteins | sample MGYA00375134_ERZ795050 | MGnify/ENA primary metagenome ERZ795050 (study PRJEB30179, sample SAMN05720221) | activated sludge metagenome | isolation source: Anaerobic digester | place: Japan | collected 2015-05-26 ... | reverse complement strand
AGGTAGCCTGCAAGCCAGACCCGGAACCGGCGCGAGAGCCCGACGAGGCTCAAAAGCCCGGCAACAAAAACGCCCAGGAAGAGGAGGGCAACCGCGGCGGCAAGTTCAGGGTCGAATAGGTCGGGATCGACCTCCTCCGGAAGGATGGCAACCGCCCCAAGACTGGCCGTGACGGCAGCAAGCCCGGCAACCACGGCAAAAAGCCAGATGATGGCAGCCCGGCGGTAGGCCGGGTGCCGGGTTCCTGCGAGATGGACGAGCATTGCAAGGATGACAAAGAGCGCCACATCGAGTGCCGAGGCGAGGAACGCTCCTGCCTCACCTTCAACCCCCCCGAACGCTGCAGCCACGAATATGAGCCCGAAGAGGGCGATCAGCAGTTCAGGGGTATGGCGGCGGCAGAACTCCTGGAACATACCTCATGTTTTGGCCGGGAACGCAAAGAACGTATCTTCAGCGCCAGCCGGCTCTCCCGATGGCTGACCAGCATAAGACTCCTGCAGCCGCGAGGATAACTGCCAGCAGCAGGAATAGAGTCGGTAAGGCCCACCTTGCCAGGACCACCGCCCCTGCAAACGGCCCCGCAGAGAGCCCCGCAGAGTAGAAAGTATTGTATATGCCGTAGGCGGCGCCCTGCGAACCGTGGCTGCGGTAGATCTCTGCCAGGACCGGCATCACCGGCACCAGGGCAGAGCCAAGCCCGACTCCCAGCACGAAGACCGAAACGGCGGTTATGAGGATGGTCTCTGCCTCCACGGCAGCCAGGATCGCGGCCCCGGCAAGGACGAGCCCGCCGGGTATAAGGCAGCGGCTCCCGCCGCAGCGGTCATAAATCCGGCCTGCGGCTGGCTGGGCGATTATGGCCGCGGCCGCCAGAACCGCAAACATGCCCCCGATCATTCCCGGCGAGGCGGAGAAGGCTGCATAGAGGTGGACGGGAAGGTAGGGGTCGATCACGCCGTATGTCCCGGAGACCGCGACGATCACCGCCGCACAGACCGCGAGGTTGGGGAGCGCGCCCCGCGGGAGGAGGTGTGGGCTCTCTCGCCGGGGTGTGCGCACCGGGACCGCAAGGACGAGAAGACCGATGACCGCCGCCAGTATCGCCGGGAGTATGAACGTCGCGGTGTAGCCGGCATACTCAAACAGCAGCCCGCCGGCGACCGGCCCAAGAACCGTGCCGAGCCCGACCGACGACAACGCGATCCCCATCTTCTCACCGAGCCTGGCGGGATCGCATGTATCGGCGATGAGCGCAAGCCCTGCAGACCAGGTCGCCGCCGCCGATATGCCCTGGACAGTCCTGGCGGCGGCCAGGTGCAGAACCGTGCTGGAGAGCCCAAAGAGGGCTGTTGCAAGAGCAAGGAGGAGCATCCCTACGACTATGAGCGGTCGGCGCCCCAGCCGATCGGAGAGGAGCCCCATCGGTATGGAGAATACAAGAAGCATGGCAGCGTACAGCCCGAATATGACCCCGATGACCGATTCCTCCACGCTGAGGCTCGAGGCATACTGCGGGAAGATCGGGATCAGGAGGCCGTAGATCATCATGTCCATGAAGATGACGAGCACGACCATCACCAGGATCGCGTCAGGCGACGCGGCGATGCGCTCACGCAGACACCGCAGTTCACCGGTTCTCAACGGCTCATCCTCCTGGCCTCTTCAAGCACCGGATTCTAAGACCGCCTGAACCCGGCAGCGGCTTTAACAAGCGTCTGCGCAAACTCGTCCGTGAAGTAGGCGTGGGTGTACTGCCCGACCGCGCTGCCGGCGGCGAGCCCGTCCCTCCCCTCGTCGATCCCGCGGCCGCGGCTGAGTTCCAGTGCGAACCTTGCGTCGCGGGCGCACTCCAGGCGCGAGTAATGAAACTCGTGGCCCCGGAAGAGGGAGCCAGGCGCAAGCACCGGTGCCCCGCCGGCAACCCTGGCCTCCACATACCCGAGAGCCTGGATGCGGCCGGTCATCTCCGCGGTTGCCGGGAGGATGCCCGCCATCGGGTAATCGGCCCCGTCGGCGGTGAGCCGTTCGCTGAGGTATAAGAGCCCGCCGCACTCCGCGTATACAGGCATCCCGTCATCGACCGCCCGGCGGAGATCTTCCCGGCACCTGGACGAGGAGAGAGCCCCCGCGTGCAGTTCGGGGTAGCCGCCGCCGAGGTAGAGGGCGTCCACCTCAGGCAGACGGTCGGCCATCGGCGAGAAGAATGCCAGATCCGCACCCGCCCGGGCAAGTCTCTCCAGGTTATCGGCGTAGTAGAAGCAGAACGCCGCATCGTCAGCAACACCGATCCGCACCCGGGTCTCCTGGCGGGGCATCGCCATTCCCGGGTCAGTGAGCGGCGGGGCTGAGGCGGCCAGGCCGATGATCGCATCGAGATCGCAGGTCTCCTCCACCACCGCGCCGTATCGCGCCATCATCCCGGTCTCGGCCGCCATCGCAAGCCCGAGGTGCCGGCTCTCGACCGCGAGATCGTTTCGCCGCGGCACCGCCCCGTATATCGGGAGGCTCTCTGTCTCCTCGATCATGGCAAGGTGGCGGGGGCTCCCGATCCGGTTGATTATGACCCCGGCGACCCTGACCTCAGGGTCGAACCCCGCGTAGCCCCTGACCATGGCATGGACGCTTCGTGATGCGCCCTCCGCATCCACCACCAGGATGACCGGGGCGTCCAGGATCTTTGCAACATGTGCGGTGCTCGCGATATCCGTCCCTTCGAGACCGTCGTAGAGCCCCATCACCCCCTCGATGATAGCGATCGCGGCGCCGGCGGATCCCCTGATAAACGTCTCACGCACCCCCGCCTCACCCATCATGAATGGGTCGAGGTTGCGGGACGGCCGGCCGCAGATGGCCGAGTGGTGCGTGGGGTCGATGAAGTCCGGGCCCACCTTGAATGGCTGGACAGCGAGCCCCCTGGCCGCGAGTGCTGCCATCAGCCCGCTTGCAATCGTGGTCTTACCGCAGCCGCTGTGGGTTCCTGCGAGAACGATGCGTGGAATCCGGTGCATAACGATCCTGGAGAGTTGAATACCGGAGGGGATAAATATGACCACAAATAACCATAATACATTAAAATGTTTTACTTTAGATCAATAAAATTTGTTTTACCGCTGCGAGAGCGGTCAGGAGTGATAAGATGCACATAATGGAAGGATTCTTGCCCAGTCCCTGGTGGGAGATCTGGTTCCTTGTCTCCCTGCCCTTCATAGTCTTTGGAGTATACCAGCTAAACCGGCTTGTAAAAGAGAGGCGCGAGGCGCTGCCGCTCCTTGCGGTTGCAGGCGCCTTCGTCTTTGTCCTCTCCTCGCTCAAACTCCCCTCGTTCACCGGGAGCTGCTCCCATCCCACCGGGACGGGGCTTGGGGCCGTCCTCTTCGGCCCCTGCATCACGGGCGTTCTCGGACTTATCGTCCTCATCTTCCAGGCGGTCTTCCTGGCGCACGGCGGGATAACCACCCTCGGGGCAAACGTATTCTCGATGGGGATCGCCGGCCCGGTCGTCGCCTGGCTGGTCTACAAGGCAGGGACGCGGGCGGGCGCGAACACCTACGCCACGGTCTTTGCCGCTGCAGCGCTTGCGGATCTCTTCACATACGTCGTCACATCCGTCCAGCTTGCACTTGCGTTCCCTGGCACCACCGGGTTCGTTGGAGCGTTCACGGCATTTGCAGCGATATTTGCCGTTACACAGGTGCCGCTTGCCATCATCGAGGGTGCAATCATAGCCCTGGTCTTTAAGTACATAGTCCACCTCAAACCCGAGATCCTGATCCGCCTGAACCTCCTTCCCGAGAGCACCATCCAGAAACTGAAGGAGGCTGCCGCATGAAGCACGGCATGGAGATCGCGGTCGCCGCTATAATCATCATATTTGCCGGCGTATTCCTGTTTCAGGACTCTGCCGGCGATAAATCCTGGGAAGGGGCTGACGGCGAGGCCGCAGAACTCATCGAGGCCTCGGGCTACGAGCCCTGGATTGAGCCGTTCTGGGAGCCGCCGAGCGGCGAGATCGAGTCGCTCCTCTTTGCCCTGCAGGCCGCCATCGGCGCCGTGATCATAGGCTACGTCTTCGGCTACTGGCAGGCCGGCAAGAAGACCGCCTGAACCGGTGAGAGAAGATGCACGAGATGCTCGAAGACCTCGCACGGGGAAACGAACTCCGCGAGACAGCCCCGTGGCTCAAGTTGCTCCTGGGGGTCGCGAGCATTCTCCTCTGCGTCTCATCGCCGGCCCCGATCGCCCCCCTTCTGGTCGCGGCCTCGATGAGCGCCGCCATCCTTCTTCTTGCAAAGATACCTGCACGGTTCTACGCCAGACTTCTCCTCATCCCGGTCTCGTTTGCGGTTATGAGCATCGTCGTCATCCTCTTCATCACCGGGAGCGGGACGGTCATCATCGAGTTTCCCGGCCTCCCGCTCGCGGTCACAACGGACGGCGCAAACCTCGCCATCCTGGTCCTTGCAAGGGTCTTCGGGGGGATGTGCTCGCTCTACTTCATCGCGCTCACGACACCGATGACCGAGGTCTTCGATCTGCTCCACCGCCTCCGGGTGCCCACCGTTCTCATCGATCTGGCGATGCTGACCTACCGGTTCATCTTCATACTCATCGATGAGGCCGGCGAGATCTACCGCTCGCAGGTGATGCGGCTCGGGTATGGCCGGTTCAGGGAATCGGTGAACTCTCTCGGGATGCTTGCCGGAGCGCTGTTCATCCGGACGTGGGAGAGCGGGGAAGCCCTGGTTATGGCGATGGACGCCCGCTGCTACGATGGGGTGCTGGCCGTCCCTGAGGAGAACCAGGCAGTCTCGGGCCTCTCGCTCGCGCTGACCCTGGCATACCTGGGGGCGGTGCTCTGGGTATCGCTCACAACCGGGGGTCTGCGGATGCTATGAAAGCGCTCATCGAGACCGAGAATCTCACCTACACCTACCCGAACGGCCCCGCTGCTCTTGCCGGTGTGAGCCTCCGGATCGATGCCGGGTCAAAGACCGCCATCGTCGGCCCTAACGGCGCCGGCAAGTCAACACTCCTCCTGATGTTCAACGGTATGCTCCGGCCGGACAGGGGAGAGATCCGGTTCGCCGGCCGACCGATCGCCTACGACAACCGGAGCCTCCGCGACCTCCGGCGCCGGGTCGGGTTTGTCTTCCAGAACCCCGATCTCCAGATCATCGCACCGACGGTGGAGGCGGACGTGGCCTTCGGGCCGCTGAACCTGGGTCTTCCTCCGGATGCCGTCCGGAAGGCGGTGCGGGACGCTCTCGGCTACGTCGGTCTCCAGGGATACGAGAGACGCCCGCCCCACCACCTCTCCGGCGGGGAGAAGAAGCGGGTTGCAATCGCGGGCATCCTGGCGATGGAGCCGGAAGTCCTTGTCTTTGACGAACCGACGAACACCCTTGACCCCGCAAGCGCCGAGGAGGTGATGGAACTCCTCGACGAACTCGCCTCCAGCGGCCGGACGGTGCTCATATCCACCCACGACGTCGAACTCGCCTACCGCTGGGCTGACTCGGCAATACTGATGGAGAGGGGGAGGATCCTTGCACGGGGGTCGCCAGAGGAGGTCTTCTCCGACCCCGGTCTCCTGGCGGCGGCAAGGTTAAAGCCCCCCGCCCTGCTCGACCTCTACAACGAGCTTGCTCTCCGGGGCATCATAGACGGGGACGCTCCTCCAAAGAGCGTGCTCGAGTTCACCGACAGGATCGAGCGGATCATCCACGGCCGCGCCGTGACAGCGGAGCGGGTGGGCAGTGTCTACCTCTGCGACGCCGAGAGGGTATGCGGCGATGAACTGCGGCGGTTTATAGAGTCCGGGGCCGTGGAACATGTCGGCGCCATGGGGACACGTGCAAAGGAGTTTGCCGGCCGCGAGCGGATCTACCCTGACTACACCTACGGTGTTATCGACCGGTGCATCCTGAAAGCCCTGATCGGGGAGGACTCGCTCATCATCACCAGCGGCGGAATGGTAGAGCATGTCAAACGGCGCATAGGCGAGTACAGTGCCGAGAGCGGCCAGAAGATCCCGGTTATCCCGGTGGAGGAACATAAAGGGCGCCACGGTGCCCGTGTCACCTCCTGACGGCATCTCCAGAACCCATCCCCCTGGGGAAGGTTAATCCGGCAGCGCTGCCCGAAGACTACTCAATGATATACCATACAGCCCCAGGTTCTGGGGGGAGGCGGATAAGCCTCCCTGACCACAGGACAAAGATAGTCTCTACCATCGGGCCCGCTTCCCGGTCGTGCGAGGTGCTTGTCCGGATGATCCAGGCCGGTATGAACGTTGCCCGGCTCAACCTTGCCCACGGAACGTTCGAAGAGCACAGAGAGAACATCCGTAACATCCGGACGGCCTCGGAGGAGACCGGTTTGCCTGTCACGATCCTGCTTGACCTGCCGGGGCCAAAGATCCGGGTTGGAGCCCTCGCAGAGGAGCCCATGATCCTCCAGAAGGGCGAGAGCGTCACCCTGGTGCCCGCCGCTGCATCAGACGATCCTTTCACGATCCCGGTCGATTTTGAGCAGTTTCCGCAGATGGTCTCACCCGGGAGCACCATCTACCTGGGCGACGGGTTCCTGCAGGTGCAGGTCGAGGATGTGGGGGAGCGGGAGGTCATGGCCAGGGTGGTTCTCGGCGGGCCGCTGCTATCCAGGAAGGGTGTGAGCGTTATAGGTGGTGAGAGCGTCCTCGCGGTCAGCGCCCCAACACCGCGTGACCTTGAGTGCATCGAGTTCGGGCTCACCGAGGGGCTTGATGTCTTTGGCATATCTTTTGTCCGGCGGCCGGAGGATATACGGAGGGCGCGGGAGCATGCAGCGCGGTTCGGGAAGTCCATACATGTGATCGCAAAGATCGAGCGGGCGGAGGCGCTCGCGAATATCGATGCCATCCTCCAGGAGGCCGACGGTGTCATGATCGCCCGTGGAGACCTGGGTATCCAGACGCCCATCGAGGATGTCCCCATCGTGCAGAAACGGATCATCCTTAAGGCCAACATCCTGGGCCGGCCGGTGATCACCGCAACCCAGATGCTGATGTCGATGACCGAGAACATCCGGCCAACCCGGGCAGAGGTCACCGATGTCGCAAACGCCATCCTGGACGGCACGGATGCCGTCATGCTCTCGGAAGAGACCTCCATCGGGAACCATCCCGTCGAGACGGTCGCGATGATGGCAAAGATAGCCCGTTCAACCGAGGCAAGCCGCCCGGTTATCGGGGCTGGGTCTGCCACCCTGGAGCACTTCCGGCAGGGGATGGAACGGGAGAGGATCACAGTCAACGATGTGGTCTCGCTCAACGTCATCCAGGCGCTGGATGCGCTCGGTATCCGTTACGTCCTCACACCAACCCGCAGCGGTACGACGCCACGCAGCATATCCCGGTTCAAACCGGCGGCATGGATCCTGGCTTTCACCCGGAGCCCTGAGACCTTCAGGTTCCTGGCGTTCTCCTGCGGGGTTTGCCCGTTCCTGGTCAAGAGCGAGAAAGACTACCGGCATGGGGCGATCCTGGATATGATCAGGGAATCGGGACTGGTAGCGCCCGGTGAACGCGTGGTCCTGACGGAAGGCGTCTCCCCTGGCGGCAGGGGGACGAACTCGCTTGTCATCCTCACGCTCGACTGAGAGGAAAAGAACTCTGGCCTCTCCTGCCGGGGCACAAACCCTATCCCGCTGGAGTGAAGATACTCATAGGGTATGGGAGCAGCCGCTGCGGAAGAGCGTGATGAGATACTGAAGGAGAAGACCGCACGCCTCTCCGTTGCCTCAAACACGCTGCTTGTCGCGACAAAACTTGCAGTCGGTCTTGCGATCGGATCGGTAGGGATCATATCCGAGGCGATCCACTCCGGCATCGACCTGATGGCCGCGGCCATCGCCTACTTCTCGGTACGGCAGTCGGCCAGGCCTCCCGATGAGTGCCATACCTTCGGGCACGGGAAGTACGAGAGCCTATCAGGGCTCATCGAGGCGATCCTCATCCTGGCTGCAGCCCTCATGATCATCATCGAGGCGTTGCGAAGCCTCTTCGGCGGCGAACCGACGCTGTATATGGAGGGGCTCTGGTCTGGTATGGCCGTCATGCTGCTCTCGGCCGTGGTGAACCTCTTTGTCTCATCAAGGCTGATGGCGGCGGCAAAGAAGACCGAGTCGATCGCGCTCGAGAGCGATGCCTGGCACCTGCGCACAGACGTCTACACCTCTCTTGGGGTTGTGGCAGGGCTTCTCCTGATCCTGCTGACCGGTCTTGTGGTGCTGGACGCTATAATCGCACTTGCGGTCGCCGTCATCATCCTCAGGGCGGCCTATGGCCTCATCCGCCGCTCGTTCCAGGACCTGGTCGATCAGAGCCTTCCCGTCGAGGAGGAGGAGAGGATCCGGGAGATCATCCACGGGCACTGCACGGATGTCATCGACTTCCACCGCCTCCGGACACGCCGGTCAGGGCCGAACCGGTTCGTGGACCTTCACCTGATCGTCCCCCGGACAGCGACTCTCGAAGAGGCTTACGGGATCGTGAAACACCTGGAGGACGACATACGGCAGGAGTTTCCGAGGACAAACGTCACGATCCGCGTCCAGCCCTGCACCGGCGAGGACTGCTCAGCCTGTGGTGTCTTCGCCACCTGTCCGGAGTGCGACCACCACTCCCACGCCAGCGGAGATCCTGAGATAGAGGGGCAGGGGGGCTCCGGGAGGAGCGTCCCTAAAACAGCACCGTGAGGACGATGCAGACGACGGCCGGCACGATCAGGTTGTCGTCCACGGGGCTTACGAGTTCGGCAAACGCTGCGGCTGCAGATGTGAGGATGGCTGCGTGGGCCGGTATGAGGAAGAGGAGGGCGGCGGTCGTCGCCGCAAACCCTGCGAGTGTGGCCTCGATGGATTTGTGGTTGTAGATCCGCGTCCTGCCAAACCTGAGGCCGACGAGGGTGGTGACGCTGTCGAGGAGCGCGAGCACCACGAGGCCGATGAAGGTGACCTCTTTTGGAAAGAAAGTCAGAGAGAAGAGCGCACCGAGAGCAAAGAAGAGCGCTCCTTTCCCCGGGAGGACATCCCGGCGCTCCAGGGTCGCGATGATCTTTGAGACGCCAGGGATGGTGTAGCCCCGGGAGAGGGCATCGGAGAGGATGAAACCCAGAAAAAGGGCGATTACAAGGGCGTAGAGGGCGAGTTTGCGCTCCGAGAAGAGGATGAAGCAGGCGATAGCAAGACCAAAGATGAGGTGGACAGCCTTGCGGAGCGGTTCGTTCATCACCCCTGAGGTTGGCGCGTGGGCGGTTAAACCCACTGCAAGGAGATGGAGCCTCACGGCGGTGTTAAGTAACGGTGGGGCCCATACCATTCCTGGAGAGGTGGATGGAGCCTTCAACATACACGGGAGAGAACGCCGCAGATATGGATGCTGTCGCGCGATTCTACGTCAAATGCGTGCTCTGGCTGGGGAAACACGACCCGAATTTTGTGGAGGCTTATTTCGGGCCGGAGGCGGTGCGAGAGGAGGCGCTCACGGTCAGCGTCCCGCCGGATCGAGTCGCCGGTTACGCCGCAGACCTCCTTGCGACCCTTGATCGGATCGAACCCGGGCACCTGGACGATCCGTGGAGGAGGCGCCGCGCCTATCTCCAGGGGATGATCCGGGCGCTTGAGTCCCGTGCCGCGATCCTGGCGGGGAAGCGCCCCGACTTCGATGCCGAGGTTAGATCACTCTTTGGCATCGCGGCACCGGAGGACGATCCGGATTACTACGGGGGACTTCACACAACGCTTGATTCACATCTCCCCGGCACGGGGGACCTTGCCTCCCGTTACCGGGGTTTTATGGAGTCGTTCCTTGTCCCGGCCGACCGGCTGGAAACGGTCTTTGCGGAAGCTGTTGCCGAAAGCCGCCGGCGGACAGCGGAACACCTGCCGCTGCCGGCAGGAGAGCGTCTTGAGGTCACCGCTGTCAGCGGTGAGGGCTGCAGCCGCTATCAGGGGGGCGGGAGAAGCCTGGTCGGGGTGAGCACCACCACCCCGTTCACCATCGATCGGGTGCTCGCCCACGCCTGCCGCCATGGCTACCCTGGCCGCCACACGATCCGGGCGATCCGGGAGGCGGCGCTCGTCCGTGCCCGGGGCTGGATCGAGCACTCGGTCATTCCGCTGGCATCACCGTTCACGACGGTCGCCGAGGGTGCCGCCCTCTATGGTGAGGAGATGATCTTTCCTGACCGCGAACGCGTGCGGTTCTACGAGGAGGTTCTCTTTCCGCTGGCGGGGTTTGACCCGGCGGACGCAGGTCTCCTGGATACCGTTGCCAGCGCGGCCGCCGCCCTGGAACTTGCGGGGAACGCCCGCGCCGCCAGGGGGTATCTCGCCAGCCTGCTCTCGCGGGAGGAGGCGTGCAGGCTCCTCCAGGACGTTCTGCTCCTTGACCGGGAGGGGGCAGAGGCCCGGCTCAGGTTCATCGAGGAGTTCCGGGGATACCCGGTGGCGATCTTCGGGGGTTGCCGGCTCGTCCGGGAGTATGTGGGGAGTGGCGCTGACCGGTGGGAACGGTTTGCCCGCATCCTCACCGACCCGGTGCTGCCCGGCGATCTCACACCGGGCGGCACTTCCTGATGAACTCACGCGCCTCGTCATCGGTGATCGCGTAGGTTGCCTGGGTGTCGAACGCGATTACGCGGAGGATCACCGCTACATCGTCGAGCCGTCGCTTGTGGTCGCCGCGGACGTGTTTTCGCACCTCTCGCAGCGTCTCAAGAGCGGCCGCGACGTTCGCGATTGTGCAGAGGGCGCTCTCCCGGCTCCCGGCCTCGATGAGCGGGAGGTTGCGGGGCGATCGGGTGGCAGGAGGAGAGGTCATGCTACCTATCCTTGCGTTCCGCGGACTTGAAGATGCTGGATCCATCTATGGGTAATGTATTAACAGGGAGCCTCCAGATGTAATGGGGAAGCCTTCCCGTGCGGGATCGAGGGGTGAATCATGGATGATGCAACGGGTGTATCGCAGCGGGTATGGTGGAGGACCATCCTCGAGAATCGCTACATTGCCGGTCCCATAAAGTTCCTCCTCCCTTTCGGGATCGGGATTATACTTTTTGCGATCCTCTACCTCCTCCTGCCATACCAGGATTTCCTCAACCTCTCGGGGCTGCTTGCCGCCTACTTCATCCCTCCTGCGGGAAAGGAGTCGATCATCCCCATCGCGATAATGATGGGCTACCACTGGTGGCTTGTCACGTTTGCGATCTTCATGATGGATGCAGTTGTCTCGCTCTTTATAGTATGGAACTTCGATCTGGCGCTGAAGATTCCGCTCATCGGCGGGTTGATTGAGAGCGGGGTTAGGGCAGGCCGGGAATTCTTTGAGGCACGGCCATGGATCAGGCGTTTCTCGACGATCGGGCTTATCCTCTTTGTCTTCTTCCCCTTGCAGGGGACAGGGGCGATGAACGGCTCGATCCTTGGCAGGCTGCTGGGGCTGGAGAAGGCACGGGTCTTTCTCTGTGTCTGCACGGGGTCGTTTTTATCCAGCCTCCTGATCGCTCTTGGCGCTGATCTCCTCCTCGATATATACCGCGAGAACAACGCCCTGGGCCTGGGTCTACTGGCCGCCATACTTGTCACGATCATTGCCGCCGTGGTGGCCCTGAGGCTGCGCAAAAAACGGTTGAGAGAGCGCAAAAGTAAGGCAGGGTGGTGGTGAGGGGAGGGCTTGTGTTGTGTGGAGGGTGAATCCCTCCACATGACATCAATAGCCCCCTCCACCACCATCCGAGTATCTTATCGCGATGGAGGGTCAAACCCGGTACACCGGGGATATGCATGAGGTCGGAGGAGGTCTACGGCAACACCTTCTACAACGGTGACTGCATCAGCGGAGCCGCTGCACACATACCCGACGACTCGATCGACCTGATCATCACCGACCCGCCCTACGGCATCAACGGCGACCGGCTGCACCGTCACTACAACCGCGACGAGAGGTTCGTCATCGACGGTTACGTCGAGGTCGCCGCCGCCGACTACGGCGAGTTCAGCCGTAGATGGATCGCTGAGGCTGAACGTATACTAAGACCCGGGGGCTCTATATACATAGTCTCGGGCTACACAAACCTCTACCACATCCTCCACGCCCTCCGGGGGACGCATCTTCGTGAGGTCAACCACATCATCTGGCGCTACAACTTCGGAGTCTACACCAGCCGGAAGTACATCTCCTCCCACTACCACATCCTCTTCTACGAAAAACCGGGTGGAGAGAGGACTTTTAACCTAGAGTCGCGTTACGGCGCTCTGGAACGCGGGCCGGATAACCGGTCGCTGAACTACAGTGACCGCGAAGACGTCTGGTGCATCAACCGCGACTACAAACCCGGCCGGGCAAAGAACAAGAACGAACTCCCGGCCGAACTCCTCACAAAGATGATCCAGTACAGCAGCAACGAGGGCGACCTGGTCTGCGATATGTTCCTGGGCGGGTTCTCGACCGCAAAGGCTGCCATAGGTCTCAACCGGCGGGTGACCGGGTTTGAGGTCTCAGAGGAGATCTTCGAGCGCAAGATCGAGGAGATCCGGGCGATCCGGCCGGGCTGTCTGCTGCCGACGCTGAGGAGACCGGAGACCGGGGCGCCCAGAAACCAGGGCAGGCCCTGGACGGATGCGGAACGAAAGACGCTGGTCTCCAGGTTCAACCAGATCATCGAATCCGGCGAGACGAAGAAGAGAGCGGTCGAGACGCTCGCTGAAGAACTCGGCCGGGGCCGGTGGGCGATCGAGAAGATGCTCAAGAAAGAGGGTGTCGTGACCGGCGGCGGGAGAGTCCGCAGGCAGCAGCGCTGATGAACGGGCCTCTCAGGGCGCCGCCTCATCCTCCCAGGCCACCACCACGAATAGATCCCCGCGTGGCGACGGCGGCTCTGCCGCCGTTCCGGTAGCGATCCGCTCCGTCGGGTAACCCAGGTCCTCGCAGACGGCGACCCGGGCTGCCGGGGGGAGGAGCGCCGCAAGCGCACCGACCTCAAAGGCAGGGTCGGTTATGATGAAGACGACCCGGCCCCTCTCTATCTCTTCAATGGCGCTGGCGACGGCGTGGTCATGGTCATTCCCGTGGGCCCGGACAACCGCCACCCTCGCGAGCGGGAGTCTTAGCCTCGCAAACGCAACCTGCAGCGATGAGATCCCGGGAACGACATCACCCTCCAGGAGCGGCCCGAGCCCCGCAAGCATCGGGTCGCCCGTCGAGAGGACGACCGCATCGCGGGGGAGCGAGCGCAGGCTCCGGTAATCCGTGATCCCGTGCACCTCACACCCCGGCGGGATGGCGTCCCGGGCAAGCGCGATCGCCCTCGCGGAGCCATAGACAACCGACGCATCCTTAAGAACCCTCACAGCCTCCGCTGTCAGCATCCCGGGACCGCAGCCAACACCGATTATCTTCATGGCGACTCCCCGAGAACCCGGCCACCGCGGTCGACGATCACGACCCTGACACCGGGATACCGCGACCGGAACGCCTCAAGTTCGCGGCGGAGCACCTCCTCCCCCCCGGCGGTCGCCATCAGTTCCTCCACCGTCGCACAGCCCGTTCCCTCAAGGATCTGCGGGTTCATGAACCTCAGGATCAGGCCCGGCAACCCGCAGACGATCGGATCACCGCCCGCGGCAGCCTGGAGCGCTTCAGCAAGATGGTTCCCGACAAGGATAGCCTCACGTTCCGGGAAGAGGAGCCGGGAGTATCGCAGCCCGAGCCGTCCGGTCGTCAGCACCACCGCAGCAGAGCGTGCAATCCGGTCGAGAACCCCCTCCGTCACGTGGTCGTCCCAGGGTTCCACAAGCCCCGTCGTCCCGAGCACCGATATCCCGGCGTGCACCCCGACCTTCGGGTTCAGCGTCTTCTGCGCCACCTCAGCACCCCGCGGAACGGTGAGTATGATCGTCGCCCCGGATAACCCGGTCTCCTCCATCGCCTCGTCGATCGAGCGCCTGATGCACTCAAGCGCCGGGGCGCTGATCGCCGGCGTCCCCTGGCGATGGCG
>ERZ795050.3990-NODE-3990-length-14042-cov-4.957246_pt1 | contig 14042 bp, 21 predicted proteins | sample MGYA00375134_ERZ795050 | MGnify/ENA primary metagenome ERZ795050 (study PRJEB30179, sample SAMN05720221) | activated sludge metagenome | isolation source: Anaerobic digester | place: Japan | collected 2015-05-26 ... | reverse complement strand
AGCTGTACCAGCATGTACCTAGTCTCACTACGCGGCTGCGGCGAATGTGGTTCATACGGTACAGGACTACATGGTGGTGGGTGGCCACAGACGACGAAAGTTACATATCGTTCGACGATGCGCAGAAGCTCATTTTGCTGGCCTCTTGACTTTACTACAATGTCATGTTATAATGTAGTTTGAAAGGTCGTAAAGAGTGATGAATAACCGGCTCCCACGGGAGCCATTGTGAAGGAGTGAAAGATGAGTCTCAAGCAAAGAGCGATTTTGGTTTCGCTGACTGTCAGCAAACCAAAGGTGAGTGAGAAGGATAAGGGTGCTACGCGGGAAACCGCGCTGTTGAACAACGCGTCCGAGGCCGCGGTTGCTGTCGTCAAGAAGCTGTATCCCAAACACTTGTTTGACCCGATCGTTGCGGCGGAGTCTGCCGCGCGCCGGTATGTCGAGTCCGTAACGGCGCCGTGGGCGCGAGGGATGGCGTTGCTGCCGTCGTCTCTTGTTTTCACTTTCCGACAGCAGATGCAGTCGCACAAACTGAGGTTCGATCAGGCGGTAACGGCGTTCCTCAACAACATGGCGGCGGTGTTGCAAGAGGCGGCGAAACAGCAAGGCGGGCTTTTCGATCCGAGCGTATATCCAGACATGGCTACGCTCAAGGCGCAATTCAGCTTTTCCGTGTCGTTCCACCCGATCGGCACCGAATCTGACGTTGTGCTCGAACTGGAGAAGGAGTCTCTCGACGAGCTGCGCGAGGAAGTTGCGCAGAACGTGCGCAACACCTTGGTCGAGTCCTCGAAGGCCGTGTACCAGCGCATGTTCGACGCCGTACAGCGCATTCACACGCAGTGTGCGAAGGAGGATGGGAAGATTTACGACACGCTGACGGGGAACCTCGACGAACTGCTCGTAGTCCTACCCGAGCTGGATATGTCGGGCAACGAGGCGTTTCGGCAGTTGTGCGTTACGGCACGGCAGTCTCTGGCAATCCCGGCGGAGGCGATCCGCAACGTACCCGGCGTGCGGGAGCGCACGGCAGCGGAGGCCGCTCGCATACTGGAGCAAATGAAAGGGTTCCTATGACAGCACATGCCGTCGTGGAGATAGGGTACGCGAAGTATGTTCTCCCTCTTGACAAAGCGGTGACTCTGCTGCAGCTGTTTGGCGAGGCGGTGCGCGTTTCTGCCGAGTATGACACGAGCACAAACAGGTACCGGTACAGCTTTACCAACAGTGACGCCAGTGTTGTAACACTTACCCTCCTCACGGAGACGCAGTACACGGAAATCGTTCTCAGTAAGTAATTTTCAGTTTCATCAACCGCTCCCACGGGAGCCACTTTTACTAGGAGTTAGTCATGCACATCAAGAACGTTATCGACACGGTTGTTGCCCACTACGAAAACGCGAAGACGCGTACTCGTACGCTGATGCTTCTCGGCCCGTCCGGCGTGGGCAAGTCCGACGCGGTGCGCGCCGCTGCGGAAGAGCTGCGCAAGCGGTACGGGCAGTTCGACGTCATCGACCTTCGCTTGAGCCAGTTCGACCCGGTGGACTTCCGCGGCGTACCGAGCGTAGTCGATGCCCGCACCACGTGGAATGTGCCGGTGTTCTTCCCGCAGGAAGGAACGCGGGGCATCATCTTCCTCGACGAAATCACGTCTGCGCCGCAGGCTGTGCAGGCCGTCGCGTACCAGTTGACGAACGACCGTCGTGTCGGAGAGTACGTCCTTCCCGAAGGATGGATGGTCATGGCTGCGGGCAACCGCATGTCGGACCGCGGCGTTACGTTCAATCTGGCCGCGCCGCTGCTCAACCGCATGACGGTGATCGAAGTGCACTCGTCGCTCGAAGACTTCGTCGACTACTGCGTCGACAAGGGTGTGGCTGCGCCGATCATCGCATTCCTCAAGACGTTCCCGCAGTACCTGAACGAGCGAGACGAGAAGATCAACGTCGACTGCCAGAAACTCCCTGTCGGCAAGCCGTTCGCGACTCAGCGTGCGTGGACTACCGGCGCGACGCACTATCTCGATTATCCGTCGGAGTCCCGTATCGAGCTGCTGTCCGGGTCCATCGGCGAGCGTGCGACGGCGGACTTCGAGGCGTTCCTTCGCATCTGGGAGACGATGCCGTCCGTTGAGCTGATCTTCAGCGACAATAACGGCAGCGTCCCGGTTCCGACGCAGAAGGAGAAGAACGGCCTTGCGACGCTGTACGCGATCAGCGTTGCCATCGCGCTTCGCGTCGATGGCAAGACGTTCGGAACGGTGCTGCCGTATCTCGAGCGTATGCCGAAGGAGTTCCGTACGCTTGTCGTGAAGATGGCGTTTCGTCGGGACCGGTCCATCTCGACGTGCGACGCGTTCCACAAGTGGATGAAGGACAACGCCGACATCTTGAGGATCAACTAACGTGCGCCTGCGGTTGAGGTTGCCCCCGCCGCACCGGCTCCAGTATTTTATGTCGGGGTGGGCTGCGTGCGACGCGGTTATCGCCGCGTCGGCGGGGGAGTCCATAGCGCTACTCCTTATCGCAGCTGCGGTCGTCCTGTGGCATATTGCCCGCAGGATCGAGCGGGCGGTGTTGTCTGCCAACGACACCGCAACGCTGATGGCAGCGGCTCTCATGGGAGCGGTCACATTCACTGATTCATCTATGCAGGAGAAAATCGATGCAATCCGCAGAGCAAAAACTTGAGCTGGCCGCGGGACGACTGGTGCTGGCGATGCCGTTTGTCGCTACGATCTTTTCGTCCATGCGCCGGGAGCTGACGGATCAGGTGCCGACGGCAGCAACCAACGGGCTGTCGGTGAAGTTCAACCCGGAGTTTGTCGACAAGCTTACGGTGGACGAGCTGATCTTTGTGTGCGCTCACGAGGCGATGCACGTTATTCTGCTCCACTCGTACCGGCTCGGAGAACGCAACCCCGAGTTGTGGAACATCGCCGGCGACGCGGTTATCAATGCCGCGCTTATCGAGACGCCCGGCCTCTTCGGCACGATGCCAAAGGCCGGCGTGCTGATCGACTGGGTGAAGCCCGAGCACGACACGGAGTGGGTGTATCAGAAACTGTACGAATCCGCGGAGAAGTACGCGGAGAAGTACGGTGCGGGTGGATTCGACGGTAGCGGCGATCTGGAACAGGCCGATGCGGACAAGTCGGAGGCCGAATCCGAGCTGGAGGTGCGCACGCTGATTACGCAGGCTGCCAAAGCTGCGTACGCAGCAGGCACGCAGTCAGCGCTGTTGGGGCGGGTGCTCGGTATCTTGAAGTCGAGCACGACTGACTGGAAGGAAGAGACGCGGGCGATGCTGACGAGTAGTTCGCGAGACGACTATACGTATCGCCGGTTTGCGCGGCGGTTTATCGGACAGGACATGTACCTGCCGTCGTTGTGGAGCGAGTCGCTCGGACCGCTTGTTCTCGGCATCGATACGTCCGGCAGCATGACGCAGGACCAGCTCAACATTATCGCTGGAGATGTCACGCGGATTGCGGAGGATTGCAAGCCGGCTGAGGTTGTCGTGATTTACTGCGATAGCTCGGTCAACCGCGTCGACCGCTTTGCGCAAGGCGAAGACGTCGTGCTGCGCATGTGTGGCGGAGGCGGAACGGCGTTCCATCCGGTGTACAACAAGGTCGCGGAACTTGATCTTGTCCCCGCTGGCCTGATCTACTTTACGGACATGGAGGGCGATTTCGATTTTCCCGGACCGGATTACCCGGTGTTGTGGGGGGCGGTCAACGCTCGCCAAGACTTGCTGCCTACGTTCGGGCGTCGCGTTGAGGTGCGCGTGTGATGCAACTCGAACTCGAGTTGTTGTGCGACTTTGAGGAACTTTGTGCGAACGCAGTCGGCAAAGTGTTGTCGCCGAACACCATCGAAGTTGACGATGATGGGAGGCACGGACACGTAGCCTACGTTTTAGCGGAAGGAAGCCCGCCACTCGAAACACTAGACGGTCGCCACATACGCGCGGTTATTTTGCAGTACGAACTGGAGGATGTAGATCATGAACAGCGCCATTAACGTAGACGAGGTGTTGCTGCGCCTCGCACGAATCGAATCCAAGATGACTCGCGGATTCGAAGAGCAGGGTGTGAAGGTGCAGGACGACGCAGGGTGGTTCACGGTGAACCACGACGCGCGAGAGGTGGTCGTCACTACGCTCGGACGATCGGTACTTAGCATCCGGGCGGCGATGCTCCGCGCCGGGTGTGTCCCGGAAGCAGACTACGCACTGATGTGGCGGGATAAGCGCATCGGCTCTGTACGTGTGTAGGTAACCCAGATGCCCGCTCCCTTGGGAGCGGGCTACACAACACTATATATTCAGGAGTAAATCATGTTGTATGAAATCTTGCATGAAAAAACAGGCCGTGTCTTGTTCCGCCTTGAGTGCGGGTCGTTCGTAAACTGCGTAGAAACTGCGGTTAAGTCCCGCGCCAATCTGCGCGGCGCCAATCTGCGCGGCGCCAATCTGTCCAACGCCGACCTGTCCCGCGCCAACCTGTACGGCGCCTACCTGTCCGGCGCCAACCTGTACTGCGCCAACCTGTCCAACGCCAGTCTGTCCAACGCCAATCTGTCTAACGCCGATCTGTCCAACGCCAATCTGTCTAACACCAACCTGTCCAGCGCCGATCTGTACGGCGCACGAATAGACGCGGTTGCGCTTGCGCGCCAAAAGATCGTGCCGGACGGGACATTGGTCGTATGGAAAAAGTTGTCGGAAGGTGTAGTTGCCCAACTCGAAATTCCGAACGACGCACAGCGCACCAACGCCATCGGGTCGCGAAAGTGTCGCTCAAGCGCGGCGGTTGTCGTGGCGCTGTTCAAAGACGGGGTTCTGTTTGACGGCGAGGCATTCGACAGGCACGCTGGGAAGACCCGGTACAAAGCCGGTGAAGTCGTTCTCCCCGACTCGTACGACGACAGCGCACTGATCGAGTGCAGCAATGGAATTCATTGGTTCCTGACGCGTGAAGAGGCGGAGGCGTACTGACATGACCCCACTTCTCCCTTCTCTCGTGGCGCAGCTCCTGCGTGCGCCGAAACCGGCCCCGCCCCCTCGGGGCAAGACGCCTAAGCTTATGACGAAAGGAAAACAAAATGCGGCCAAGAAAAAACAGTAGTGTGCGTTCTGCAGAACAGGTGTTCCCCCTTGTTCCGTACAGCGACGAGAAAAATGTTGTCGCTTTGCGGAACCATTGGGCTGCGGCAGTGTCGTACCTTCGTACGAAGAGCAGCCGCGGCTGGATACTGGACAAAACAGTGGAGAAACGAAATGTACATCGATGAAGTCTACGATGATCTGAACCAAAGGCTCCGCACTATGACAGGTGTGGCAAACGTGAACCTCGGGACGAGCACTACAGTCCCACCTTTCCCCATACTGCAGGCGCAGTTGCAGGCGCAAACGCAGGCGCGGGCAGAAACGTCGATCAAGACGTCAGTCGGCGTACAGATTACCCGCGTGCGTAACGGGTATTTTGTGCGTACTCCGGAAGGGGAATTCATCGCGGGTTCCATCGACGAGATTACGAAACTCGTAGCGGTTGCCGTCGCCGCACTGGAGCTTGACCGATGAATGACTTTTCTCCTGTATTCGGTCTTGCGGGTTTTGGTGCGATCGTTTTGCTTGTGCTGACTGTCGCCGCTGTCGGAGAGGGGGTCCGGTACGCCATTGCCCGCTACAAAAACCGCCGAGAATTGCTGATTATGCGCGGGTACGCCCCGACTAATCCTGTGGCAGAAGGCGACAGAGTCGCTGTTGTCGTGCGAAGGGTAGCTAACGGATATCTTGTAATGCACACCGACTACGACTCGGGTGATGAATACGTGTGGTGTTGCCCGACAGTTGAAGACGTGTGTGCGCACACGCAGCGGCGGCTCGCCGAGATGGAGTTGAGTCGCTGATGCGGATCGTTACTGTTGACTTCGAGACGTACTACGCGGACGACTATTCGTTGTCGTCCATGCAGACGGACGCGTACATTCTTGACCCTCGCTTCGAAGTAATCGGAGTGGGGGTCAAGGTCGATTCGGCGCCTACCGATTGGTTTTCCGGGACTCGGGCCGAAGTGTATAACTGGCTCCACGCGATTGACTGGAGCGACTCTGCCATATTGGCCCATCACACGCAGTTCGATGGGTTCATCCTCACACAGCACTTCGACATTCGTCCGAAGTTGTGGCTCGACACTCTGTCGATGTTCCGCGCGCTGTACCCCTACCTCCCTTCTGCAAGCCTTGCCGCTATGTCCGCGCACCTCCGTCTTGGTGCCAAAGGAAACGAGGTTGTCCAAGCCAAGAACAAGCGTAGGACAGACTTCGCGTCGGAAGAGCTTGCCGCGTATGGCTCGTACTGCCGTAACGACGTCGAGCTGACTTACGCTGCGTTCAAGCAGATGCTTCACGGCGTACCTGCGCAAGAAATATCGATCATCGATATGAATGTGCGCATGTTCGTGGAGCCCATACTGCAGCTCGATGTGCCGAAGCTCACCGAATACCGGGATACGATCCTCGCAACGAAGCGACAGCTTCAGGAAGATTCCGGGTTCGCGCGGGATGTGCTGATGTCAAACGACAAGTTTGCGGAAGCGCTTAGGCACTTTGGCATCGATCCGCCGATGAAGGTAAGCAAGCGTACCGGCAAGTCCGCTTACGCGTTTGCCAAGACGGACGAAGACTTTGTCGATCTGCTCGAATACCCGGATTCTCGAGTACAGGCGCTCGTCGCTGCTCGCCTCGGGAACAAGTCCACCATTGCGGAAACCCGGGCGGAGAAGTTTATCGAAACAGCGAGCCGAGGGAGAGGGTTCCCGATCTACCTGAACTATTGGGGGGCGAGGGTTACTGGTCGCGACAGCGGGGGGAATTCGATCAACACACAGAACCTCCCTTCCCGCGGGAAAGACAAGGTACTGCGCGAAGCGATCGTCGCCCCGCGCGGTTTTGTGATAGTTGTTGGGGACTCTTCCAACATCGAGCTTCGCGTCAACCTCACGATGTCCGGGCACACGGATTACCTCGACCGCATCCGGATGTACGATACTCAAGGGGACGCGGCGACGAGCGACCTGTATTGTGAGTTTGCGTCCGAACTGTACGGGCGCGAAATCCTGAAGGAAAACAAGCTCGAGCGCACCATCGGCAAGATTGCCGAACTGTCTCTTGGCTACGGCGCTGGCGCGGACGCGTTCCGTCGCATGCTGTTTGCTCAGGCAGGGATTCGGTGGGAACTTGAACAGTGCCAGCCCGTTGTCGACCTGTACCGCGAACGGCACCCGAAGGTGCGGCGGTTGTGGAACTTTTGCCACGATACCGTGATCCAAGCTATAGCGAGCGGTAATGCGCTGTTGCCTGTGGACTATGCCGGATGGTTCTTTACCACGGATGAAGGGCTGACGATAATCAATCAGCTCGGTATCCACTACCACAACCTTCGGCGGAGTGCGGAAGGGGAGTGGGAGTACGACGTAGGTCGTAAGGTTTCCCGGTTATACGGGCCGAAAATGGTAGAGAACATGAGCCAGCACGCTGCGCGCCACGTCGTCATGTGGCAGGCGGCGCGGTTCTCGCAGCGGTACCCGGTTGTGCTGAAGGTACACGACGAAATCGTGTCTTGTGTGCCGGAGGATCAGGGGGAGGCGTGCGCTGCATACCTGTTGGAGTGCCTGAGAACCGCGCCCGATTGGTGTAATGGTTTGTTGCCGCTGAACGGTGAGGTTGGTATTGGACGCACGTACGCGGAGGCTAAGTAGTGGAACGAATGCAAGAACCCGTGATGGTGAGATACTACCCTGAAGCAAAAACGCAGGCAGTTATGGTGCTGTCCCCGCGGTACATATCGCAGGCCGACGAAAACGAGATTCTACGCAAGCTGCTCAAAGCGATAGAGCTGCAGCTCGCAGTGTCAGAACTGGAGAAGTAGTGTGGTCACCTCGATAGCGGTAGGTTTGGAAACCTGCGCATCCCCCGAAGGAAGGGAGCGATGGTTCCAACTCCATATAGGTAACAGTACCGCGTTTCCTCATCCAGCAAAGGTGATGCAGATCCCGCTTGGCGCATTAGGGGGTGCGTCGAGACTAGAGGTTATGCGCGGTATTTTCGAAGTGCTGAAACAGCAGATTGTCGAAGAGGAGTTGGTGAGATGAACACTGACGGGCGTGAAGGGGAATGATGACAAAGGAAGAAGCGAAGACTCTCGCGACATTTGAACACGAGTGCACCTGCGGCGGGTTCGCGTGGCAGATGAGCGGACGGCCGCAGGAGCAACCGCACATGAACTGGTGCCCTCAGTACGACGAGTACGGAGACTGGTATCAAGCGCTACACGGTGGTGACAGGCGCGAAGGAGAGCACGTGAAAGCGAGAAACCACCATGCCAGTTAATCTCGGAAGCTCTTATACGGTGGTAGCTTCCCCGCCAGTTTCTACCTACGTAACGCCGCCGGAAGTGTCGGGGTACTTGTTCCGCGCCGGCTGGTCGCAGCCGTCGCTACCGTACTGGGCACACTTCCGGCGGCATAGCCAACGCGTCCGAGCAGTACACGTGGACTGAGGCACTTGCAATTCAGACGTTCGCTGATAGACTGTCGTACCAGAACCTCAAGACCATGACGGATCAGCAGTTGGGCGAACTCATCGACGCAGTGCACATGGAGCGTACGACGCGGGAGTTGGCTAGATGAGGCACAAGCATTGACGAAAAAAATCTTTCCGCTGTCCTACTCGCGCCTCTCGACTTTCGAGCAGTGCCCGGCAAAGTTCGACTATCTGCACGTCACGAAATCCGTACGAGACGAGGGTAGTGAGCACTCACTCTACGGGGACCGCGTCCACAAAGCGCTGGAAGAATACGGTAAGACCAAGGCGGCTCCCGCGGGAGCGGAAAAGGAAGTAGCGCGGTTCCTGCCGCTTGTGGACACCATCCTCAAGCAGAACGGGGACAAGCTTTTCGAATATCAGATGGCGATTCGTCGCGACAAGTCGCCTTGCGGTTGGTTCGACAGTGACGTATGGCTGCGCAGCATTGCGGACGTACTGGTTATCGACGACCCTACCGCATTTGTTTTCGACTGGAAGACCGGGAAGGTTCGGGAAAACCCGACACAGCTCAAGCTGTTTGCCGCGATGGTGATGTCCCACCTTCCGGTCAATACGGTAAAGACGTGCTACGTGTGGCTGCAATACGAGCAGGTTACGATGGACACGTACCATCGAGCAGACCTCCCTGCGATATGGAGTTCGCTCGAACCCAGACTCGACTACGTGCAGGACACCATCGAACACGGCGTGTTCAAGACCAAACCAAGCGGGTTGTGTCCGTGGTGCCCCGCTAAGGGAGTCTGTCCTGACGCGAGGTTGAAGCGGTGAGTACGACGCCTGAAGGGAAAGTGAAGGACCGTGTAAAACGGATACTGAAGGCAACCGCAGGGGTGTACTACCACTGTCCGGTTCAGAATGGAATGGGGATGCCGAGCCTCGATTTTATTGGGTGCTGCCACGGGCTGTATTTCGGCATTGAAACGAAAGCGCCGGGAAAGAAACCAACGGGACGTCAGCGGGGGACGATGAGTCAGATCGAAGCCGCCGGCGGGAAGGTGTTCGTCATAGACGGCGCGGAAGAGAGTTACGCAGAGCTGGCCGACTGGCTCGTTGATGCGGCGCTGAGAATGGAGCTTGGGGCTGGTGCTGATCGTTCCTGACAAACAAAAACTCGTGCTGGCTACGCCTCGATACCAAGACATTCAGCAGGCTATCCCGCACGCGAAAGTTTTCGATCACGATGGGCAGCGGCTAGTTGCGGTCCATCATGGGCCAGAGGAAGCCCTCGTACTGCGCAACCTCGGGTTTAGGAAAACGCCCGCGCCGATCTTGTCCTACTATAAGTGGCCGGGACGCGTGTCGGCAATGTCGCACCAGAAAGAAACCTCTGCGTTTCTGACGCTTAACCGGCGTGCCTTGGTGCTTAACGCCCCGGGGTGTGTAGACGCCAATACCGAGTATTTGTCGCCGACGGGGTGGGTTCGGATCGCAGAGTATTCGGGAGGGGAGGTCGCGCAGTTTAATCCGCAGACAGGAAGCGTAGAATTTGTCTCTGCTGAGTATGTCAAGCTGCCGTGTACGGACATGTATCGGATAAAGACCGCATACGGCATAGACCAGCTCGTATCGCCGGAGCACAGGTGTTTGATATACGACAAGCGCAACACGGCCCGGCGCGAAGTGTTGTCCGCTGAAGAGTGGTACCGGCGGGACGCTGCTTGCGCGGCAGGAGTGCGAATGGCGCGTAGTCGCAACAAGATTGCGGCGAACAACGCGGCCGTGCGAACAACCTTTCACTACGACGGGCCGGGGCTCGCCCTTTCAGATAACCTGCTTCGCGTTCAAGTAGCCGTTATTGCCGACGGGCACTTTCCGTCCGCTACTTCGCGGTGCCTAGTGCGCGTAAAAAAGGACCGTAAAAAAACCCGGCTTCGGGAGTTGTTGGCTAACGCCCACATTACGTATACGGAGCGTACGGTTGACTACCCGTCTGCGCAGGGGTTTACGGTGTTTTCGTTCTATGCACCTATGCGTACTAAGGTGTTCGGCGCCGAGTTTTTCGCTGCGTCGCAGCGACAACTACAAGTTATAGCCGACGAGGCTATGTATTGGGACTCGAACATCAGCCCGAACCCAAACCGCGGGTGGCGGTTCTCAACATACGAGAAAGCGTCAGCGGACTTCATACAGTTCGCACTATCCGCTACAGGCACAACGGCGCGCGTGTTGGTTGCTAAACGGGAGCGCCGCGGGCGAGTGGAAACGGAGTATTGCGTGTTCGCGCGTTCTGGTACGCAGTATGTTGGGGCACGAGGAGGTAGCTCCGGATCGACAGTCTCTCCAGCGCGTTCTACGGACGGGTTCAAGTACTGTTTTATGGTACCCAGCACGTTTTTAGTGCTGCGCCGGAACGGCTGTGTATTTACTACTGGCAACACCGGCAAGAGCCTATCGGCGCTGTGGGCTGCGGACTACCTTCTCTCGGAAAAGGCTGTCCGCAAAGTTTTGATAGTATGCCCATTGAGTACCGTCAAGACGGTGTGGGGGAAGGAGCTGCGACATCACTTCCCGTCTCGTAGTTTCGAGATGCTCGTAGGCACCAAGGACCAACGCTTGCGCCGGCTCGAAACGAAGGGGCTGCAGTACGCGATTATCAATCACGACGGGTTCAGCACGATATCCGATAAGCTGACGGATTTCGACCTCATCATCTACGACGAGGCGACTGCACTTAAGTCCCCGTCCGCGCAGCGGTTCAGGAAGTTCTATCGTTGGACGCAGACGAACAACTGTTGGTTGTGGTTGATGACGGGAACTCCCATCTCGCAGTCCCCCGTTGACGCTTGGGCGCTGGCAAGACTCGTCAACTCTCCGCATGTCCCCAACAGCTTCAACGCTTTCCGGGAATCGGTGCTCGAGAAGGTGGGAACTTTCCGATGGATTCCGCGGCCTAATGCTCTCGAGACGTGCCAAAAAGTGCTGACGCCGTCGATCCGGTTTTCGCTTGACGAGTGTAAGGACTTGCCGGATACTGTGTTCCTCGATCACGAGTGTGCACTGACGCAAGAGCAGGCCAAATCGTTCCGCGAAATGCGTGAACGGGCGGTGCTGATTGCCCACGATGTAACGGCGCCGAATGCCGCCATCGTCATGAGCAAGCTGATTCAAATTTGTGCAGGCGTGGTTTATGCAACAGATGGTGAGCGCGTCAAGCTGGATTCTTCGGATCGCTACGACGTGTTCAAGGAAGTGCTGAGTGAAATCGGTATAGAGGGCGGAAGCAAGGTTGTGGTGTTCGTTCCGCTGCGTGGGGTACAGGATGCGCTGTACGGACAGCTCAGGACGGACGGGTACGACGTGGCGTGTGTGCATGGTGATGTAACGGGAGCAGATCGCGATGCGATCTTTCGCGAGTTTCAGGAAGGTGCAGGACATCGTGTGTTGCTGGCTCACCCCAAGGTTGCCGCGCACGGACTTACGCTGACGCGAGCACGGGACGTCGTGTGGTATTCGCCGATCTATTCGCTCGAGATGTACGAACAGGCGAACGCACGTATACGCCGACTCACGACAGAGGGTAGAACGCGCGTGCATCATCTGTACGCGACAAGTTTTGAGAAAGAGTTGTACCGTCGTCTGCAGTACAAGAAACAAGTGCTGTCGGACTTCCTTGATCTGGTGAAAGGTAAGAACGAAGGAGAGTGAGAAAGTGGACTATGACACGGCGATGAAGTTGTATTTCCAGTGCAAGAGTGAGGTGGCAGCGATCGAAGCGGAAGCGAAAGAGAAGAGCACGCCGCTGAAGGAGAAGATGAACACCCTGATTGCGTGGATGGAAGCAAAAGCGCAAGAGGAAGGCTTGAAGAACGTCCCGACGCAGTATGGGACCGGGTATTGGACGACCCACACGAACTGCAGCGTAGCGAACTCGACGGAGTTTTTCGATTTCGTGCGGAACCAAAACGCGTGGGAGCTGATCGAAAAGAGGGCAAGCAAGGCGGCGGTATCGGCGTACCTTGACGAGAACAAGGCGCTTCCGCCGGGGATCAACTTCGGTAAGGTGCGTGTGTTCAACGTACGCGCCGCAGGAGAAAAAGAGTGATCGATAGGGCAAAGCTCGAAGAGTTGGTGAACATCCTCTCTGATCGGGCGTTCGATTGCGGAGAGTGGACCAAGGATCAAGCGGAGGTAACCTACGAAGAGGCAAACAACCGGTGTGCGCGGGCCAAGCGCATGCTTATTCAGTACGTTCTCAACAACCAAGTGGAGCAAGTGAGATGACGACACAGATTCAACTTCCGGCGCACATCGCCGCCCGCGTGGCAGCACGCAACAAGTCCGAAAACCAGAAGTCCTCGGTGGCTGCGGCCATTTTGACCGGTGGTTACGAGTATCCGAAGATCAGCATCAAGGCGTCGAAGTACCGGCTTGTGGAAGACGGCGTCGAAACGGTTGTCGGGGCGACGCTTGACGTTGTGTTCGTTGGCGCCAACGACCGTGTATCCAAGGTGTTCTACAACAAGCCATACGACCCGAACGACACGTCCCCGCCGGACTGTTTTTCGTTGGACGGCATCCGCCCGGACGCGAGTATCGAAGCTCCGGTGTGTGAGTCGTGCGCCGCGTGTCCGAACAACGTGTTGGGAAGCAAGGTGAACCCCGGCGGAGCGAAGTCGAAAAAGTGCGCCGATCAGCGGCACATGGCAGTGGTTCCGGCCGCGGACCCGTCGAAGGTGTACGGACTTACCGTGCCGGTATCCGGCATGAAGGGGCTGCGCGAGTACTTCAAGAGCCTTGCGAACTTCGGCGTGAACCCCGAAGAAACGGTTACGCAGTTGGGGTTTGACGACGACGCGAGTTTCCCGAAGATCACCTACGCCCTCAAAGGGTACGTGCCGGAGGCGTCTCTGCCGGTTATCGAGCAGATCGCGCAGTCGGATGAAGTGAAGATCGCGATTCGCAAGATGGCGGGCCCCAGCGCCCCCGCACTGGCAGCCCCGAAGGAGGCTCCCGCACTTCCCGCGGCAGCTGCCGAAGCTCCGGCGACGAAAGCGGCCAAACCTGCTAAGGTGAGGGAAGAGCCGGTGGTTGAAGAGTCTACGCAACCGACGGCTTCTGCAGCGCTGCAGGAAAAGCTGGCGTCGCTGTTCGGGTAGGAAAGCGAAGTAGCGGTGTGGGCGCGGCCAAGGCCGCGCCCCTCAACATCAGGAGGTTTTGGTGCTCGGGTACGTGGAAATTTCGAAAGAACGTTTTTACCGCTGCGAGGCGCATTGCACAAAATCGCAACATCTCAACCAACGGGGGATTGCAGCATGACTATTTGCATATTTCACGCGAACTGTGCCGACGGATTCGGGGCCGCATGGGTTGTGCGGAAGGCGCTCGGCGAGATTGATTTCCACCCCGGCAAGTACCAAGAGCCGCCGCCCGACGTGACGGGCAAGGACGTTGTGATGGTGGATTTCAGCTACAAGCGCCCGGTGC
>ERZ795050.3956-NODE-3956-length-14130-cov-5.768668_pt1 | contig 14130 bp, 9 predicted proteins | sample MGYA00375134_ERZ795050 | MGnify/ENA primary metagenome ERZ795050 (study PRJEB30179, sample SAMN05720221) | activated sludge metagenome | isolation source: Anaerobic digester | place: Japan | collected 2015-05-26 ... | reverse complement strand
TTCTGGGACGAGACGTCCCAGCCCCTATCCTTCTGGGACGAGACGTCCCAGCCCCTATCCTTCTGGGACGAGACGTCCCAGCCCCTATCCTTCTGGGACGAGACGTCCCAGCCCCTATCCATCTGGGACGAGACGTCCCAGCCCTCATCCAGACCCTCCATTACTTCGGAGCTCGTCATCAGTTCGGGACTTCCCCTGCCCTTCCCCAACCCGCCTTCAAAACCCTGAAAGGGTTTCAGACAGTAGCCGGGGGTAAGGCCGTAAGGCCGCCACCCCCGGTCCCCCGTCCCCAAAACGTCCAGCCCCCTCCGCGTGCGGAGGGGGTTGGGGGTGGCGGCATCACAGAGTTGCTGCAAGCCGTCAGTCCCGATGCATCGCGATGGTCCGCGATTCCGCGGCGACGAAAGAAAGCTCACCGAGGGAGCCTCCCCCGGGCGAACGTACTCTGTGCGCGCCGAGGCCCAGCCCGGCCCCGCCCATTTCTGCGTCCGTCTGCGTGGTCTGCGGGCCTGTCTGTCTCCAACCGCCGAGACGCAAAATGCACAGAGCTCCAGCATTGCCCGCCAGACCACGGGTTTCGCGGATTTCGCGGATGGGGGGGAGACTTCGCGCAGGGGTCCCGGCGGTGGGGCGCGGCGAGCCGGTCCGCTGGCCGCTTGTGCCGCGCGCCGGGCTCCTCTAAGCTGCGCGCCATGCAGAATTTGATTGCAAAGGCGGCGACCTTGCTCGAAGCGCTGCCCTATATTCAGAAGTTCAGCGGCGCCACTTTTGTGGTGAAATACGGCGGCAGTTTCATGGACTCGCCGGATCCGGAGGTCCGCACGGGCGTGGCGCGGGACGTCGTGTTTCTCGAGGCGGTCGAGATCAACCCGGTGGTCGTTCATGGCGGCGGCAAAGCCATCACCCGGGCCATGGAGAAGGCCGGACTCAAACCCCGGTTCATCCAGGGCCAGCGGGTGACGGATGAAGCCGTGATCCAGATTGTGGACGAGGTGCTTTCGCGTGAGATCAATCCCGAGGTGGTGGCGACCATCAACTCTCTGGGCGGCGCGGCGCGGGGCTTCCCCGGCCCGGAGATTTTCAAATGCCGGAAGGCGTCGGTCAAAGGAGCCGACGGCCAGCCGATCGAGCTCGGTTATGTCGGAGAAGTGACGGAAGTCAACACGGCCCCGCTGCTGGAGTGCATTGCCCAGGGCGTGACTCCCGTCATCAGCCCCACGGCGCGCGGGGAGGACGGCCGCATTTACAACTGCAACGCCGATGTCGCGGCCGCCCAGGCCGCCATCGCCCTCAAAGCCCGCCGCCTGGTTTTCATGAGCGATGTCCCCGGCCTGCTGGAGCATCCCAACCAGCCGGACTCGGTGATTTCCCAGCTCCGCGTCGCGCGCGTGGACGCCCTCAAGCAAGCCGGAGTGATTGACAAGGGCATGATTCCCAAGGTGGACAGCGCGGTGGCCGCCCTGAAGTCCGGCGTGGAAAAGGTTTCGTTTGTGGACGGGCGGGTGCCCCACGCTCTGCTGCTGGAGATTTTCACCGACGAAGGCGTCGGCACCGAGGTGGTGCTCTAGCCGTGGACTCGCCGGCGGCCAGCGGCTAGACTGCGCGGTTCATGTCGCAGATGCTCAAATCGTCGGGGGCGATGGCCGCCGCCACCATGACCAGCCGGGTGCTGGGGATGGTGCGCGAGATGGTGTATGCGGCCTTCATGGGCAACACCTGGGTGGCCAGCGCGTTCATCCTCGCCTTCCAGGTTCCCAACCTGTTCCGCCGGTTGCTGGGGGAAGGGGCGCTCACCGCGGCGTTTATCCCGATTTTCAAGCGCAAGGGGGTGGTCGAGGGCGAAGCCGCGATGTGGCGCACGGCCAACGTGGTGATCTCCGGGCTGGTGGCGGCTGCCGGCGCGATCACCGTCCTGGCCATTCTGGTTCTCTCGGTTTTGCTGGCGGCGGGGAGTTTCCGCGACGAGACCGAATTGATGCTGCGCCTGCTGCGGCTGATGTTTCCCTACATGCTGCTGGTGTGCCTGGCGGCCGTCTTGATCGGCATGGCCAACGCCCGCGGCCACTTCTTCATCCCCGCCCTGGGGGCGGCGATCCTGAACGTGGTGATGATCGCCAGCGTGCTGCTGCTGGCGCCGCGCATGGGGGCGACCCTGCCCGAGCAAATTCGCGCGCTGGCCATCGGCGTGGTGCTGGCCGGCATTGCCCAGGTCGTCTTTCAACTGCCCAGCCTCTCCCGCGAAGGCTACCGGTATCACTGGGTTTCGCCCTGGCGCGACCCCGTCGTGCGCGAAGTGGTGCGGAAGATGCTCCCCGGTTCCATCGGGGTGGCCGCCTTTCAAATCAATGTTCTGTTTACTCAATTCTTCTCCTTCTGGGTCGAGGGCACCATCGTCTCGACCTTCAACTATTCCGTGCGCCTGATGGAACTGCCGCAAGGCATGTTTGGGATTTCGCTGGCCACCTACCTCCTCCCCACTCTGGCGGGTCTGGCCGCCGAAAAGGACTACGCCAAATTCCGCCAGACGCTCAGCCAGGGGTTGGGCTACCTGGCGTTCGCCAACCTCATCGCTGCCGCAGTCTCACTCAGCCTGGCCCAGCCCATCGTCCGCCTGGTCTTTGAGCGGGGCGAGTTCGGTCCGCAAGCCACCGTGCGGGTGGCCCTGGCACTGGCCTGCCTGTCGCCGGGACTGCTTTTGTTTTCGATGAACAACATCCTCGCCCGCGCGTTTTATGCGCTGGACGACATCAAGACGCCCATGAAGATCAGCATCCTGTGTCTGGGGCTGAACCTGGTGTTCGCCTTCTGGCTGGTGCAACGCTATCGCGAAGCCGGCCTGGCCGTCGCCAACACGCTCAGCGCCGCCCTCAACACCGGTTTGCTGACTTACGCGCTCCGCCGCAAACTCGGCCGCCTGGACTGGGCCGGTTTCATCCGTTGTCTGTGGGTGCTCGTCCCCGCCGCGGCGGCTGCGGGCGTTGCGGCGTTTTTCATTCACGCCGCGTGGGAGCGCCACTTTGGCCACCCATCCCTCCTGCGGCAACTGGGTGCGGTATTCGTTCCCGGCGCCGCTGCCGCGTTGGTTTACTGGTCGGCAGCCTGCCTGGCCCGAGTCCCCGCCGCCACGGACATCGTGGCGGTGTTCCGCCGCAAACTGGGTTCCTCCCGGCGGTGAACCTGCACGCGGCGGTCAGCGGGCGCCTGCCAATCCTTCCGCGAAGCCTGAGCAGAAGGTTCAGGCAGGCCAAATTCTTTTGAAACAGGGCTTGACCCGTCGGGGACCAGCCACTAGAGTTTGGGTGAATGTTGGAATCAATTCGACAAGTCGTACTGCTGGTAGTCGTTGTAAGCGACGCCGCCGTAGGCGTTTGTCGAAGGTGATTTGAATTTCGACAAAAACCCACGGCTGGCGACGGTCGTGGGTTTTTTGTATCCCCATGACGGCCGGCTCAAACCGTAAATAACGACAGTATGATCAAGACAAGCAGAAAAGCATCCGCCCGCAAACAGGGAGAACGCGGCCCCGCCATGTCGGGGAGCGAGATTCTCGTGGCCTGCCTCGAGCGCGAGGGGGTGGACACCATCTTTGCCTATCCCGGCGGCGCCAGCATGGAGATTCATCAGGCGCTCACCCGGTCCAAAATCCGGACGGTTTTGCCCCGGCACGAGCAGGGCGGCGCGTTTGCCGCCGGCGGGTACGCCCGGGCCACGGGCCGGGCCGGGGTGTGCATGGCCACCAGCGGTCCGGGCGCCACCAACCTGGTCACCGGCATCGCCGACGCTTACATGGATTCGGTGCCGCTGATTGCCATTACCGGCCAGGTCAACCAGGCCATGATCGGCAAGGGCGCCTTCCAGGAAACGGACATCTACGGCATGACGCTGCCCGTGGTGAAGCACAGTTACCTGGTCACGGACGTCAACGACATTCCGCGCATCATCAAGGAAGCCTTTTACATCGCCCAGACCGGCCGGCCGGGACCGGTCCTGATTGACCTGCCCAAGAACGTTCAGCAGGCGCGCACCCAACCGGTCTTCCCCACCGAGGTGAATCTCCGCGGGTATGACCCCTACCCCAGAGCCAGCGACCTGGCCCTCAACGAAATCATCGGCCTGATTGAGAAAGCGGAGCGGCCCGTGCTCTATGTGGGAGGCGGCATCATCACCGGCAACGCGGCCGCCGAACTGCGCCGCTTCGCCGAGGCCACGCAAATCCCGGTGACGTCAACCCTCATGGGCTGTGGCGCCTTCCCGGAAGACCACCCCCTGTCTCTTCGCTGGCTCGGCATGCACGGCGCCGCTTTTGCCAACTGGGCCGTCAACGGAGAATATGAACCGCGCAAGAACCCCGGCGAACCCATGCGCCTGATTGCTCCCGGGGCGGATTTGCTGCTGGCCTTCGGCGTTCGGTTTGATGACCGGGTTACGGGCAAAGTGGACAAGTTCTGCGAGCGAGGCACGATTGTCCACATTGACATTGACCCCTCGGAAATCAACAAGAACAAGCCGGCAAACCTGCCGATTGTCAGCGACATCAAATATGCGCTGGGCCGGCTGGTCCGCATGATCAAGGAACGGCCGATTCAGAAGAAATTCACGGCCTGGCACCGCCAGATCGAGGCGTGGAAAGCCAAAGCGCCGTTCGGCTACCGGGTGACCGAGGAAGTGATGAAGTCCCAACACATGCGGGACCATCTCAAGGGCCGCGAGAGCGAGGTCATTTTGCCGCAAATGGCCATTGACCTGCTCTACCAGCTCACCCAGGGCGAAGCCATCATCACGACAGGGGTCGGCCAGCATCAAATGTGGACCGCGCAGTTTTACCGGTTCAAATATCCGCGCCAACTGCTGACCAGCGCGGGGCTGGGCGCCATGGGGTATGGCTACCCGGCCGCTTTGGGCGCCAAAGTCGCGTTTCCGGACCGCCAGGTCATTGACATTGATGGCGACGGCTCGTTCCTGATGAACATTCAGGAGCTGGCCACAGCCCACATCGAGAAAATCGCCGCCAAAGCCATCATCCTGAACAACCAGCACCTCGGCATGGTGATGCAGTGGGAAGACCGCTTTTACGGCGGCAACCGCGGCAACACCTATCTCGGGGATCCCGATAACCGCAAGGCGATCTACCCGGACTATGTGGCCGTTTGCAACAGCTTCAACGTGAAGTGCGAACGGGTGATGTTCAAGAAGGACCTGCCCGCCGCCATGGAGCGGATGCTGGCGGCGGAGGAACCGTACGTCCTGGACATCATTGTGCCCTACACCGAGCACGTGCTGCCGTTCATTCCCGCCGGCCGCACCGTTGCGGACATGATCTGGGAGCCTTGATCGCTTCTCCCTGCCGCACTCCCGGGCCCATGCGCCGTTTGTTCCATTGGGTGCTTGCTCTCTCCGCGGCCGCCACACTGCCGGCCGCGGAGAAGACCTTCGACTTTTCCCGGTTGAAAGAGGGCCAGGCGCCGCCCGGGTTCCGGAGCGCGGCCGGCGGCGCGGGCAAGCCGGGTGATTGGCGGATTGTGCTGGACGAGGTGCCTTCGCTGATGCAACCGCTCACCCCGCAGGCGCCGTCGGTTTCCAAACGACCGGTGCTCGCCCAGATGGCCCAGGACCCGACGGACGAACACTTCCCCCTCTTGATTTACGAGGAGGAGGTCTTTGGCGACTTCACGCTGACGACGCGGTTCAAAACCGTTGCCGGCTCGGCCGAACGGATGGCGGGCATTGCGTTCCGGCTCCAGGACGAGACCAATTATTACGTGCTGCGCGCCAGCTCCCTCGGCAACACCTTCCGCTTCTACAAGGTGGTGAACGGGGAACGAGGCACGATCATCGGCCCCGAGGTGCCCATCCCCAGCGGCGTCTGGCACGAGCTGGGCGTTGAATGCAAAGGGAACAAAATCCGCTGTTTCCTCAACGGCAAAGAGGCGTTCCCGACCCTGACCGACAGCTCGTTCACCAAGGGCAAAATCGCGTTCTGGACCAAGTCCGATTCCGTCAGCTATTTCACCGACACCCGGATCGTTTACACGCCCCGCGAGCCGCCCGCCCAGGCGCTGGTCCGGGAATTGCTCCGGAAACAGAAACGCCTGCTCGGCCTCAAAATCTATGTCGCCGGCGAGCAACCCAACACCACCCGGCTGGTTGCCAGCCGTGACGAGACCGAGCTGGGCGCCGCCGGGGGCGACACCGAATTGAAGGTGATTGCCAGCGGACAAATCTATTACGTCAAAGGGGATGACTCGGCCACGGTCGTGATGCCCTTGCGGGACCGCAACGGCGAGCCGATTGCCGCCGCGCGCGTCATCATGACGACTTTCCCGGGCCAGACCCAGCAAAACGCGGTCATTCGCGCCACCCCCATCGTAAAATCTCTCCAGGCGAAAATTCGCAGTTTGCAGGACTTGGTGGATTAGCCGCCAAGCCTGACTTGCCGCTGGACAATTCTGCCTACCCGCAGGACGACGCGGGGCGGCCTTTGGGGTGAAGGGGGACGGGCCATTGAGTTCGTTCAGCCACGCCAGCCCGTTGCTGCGCCGCCTATCCGGCGAGCGGATATTCCTTCCCAAGACGCTTGGAACCAAGGACTTGTCTTCGGCCGGTGCGCTTGTCTCCGCCTGCCATGCCGGGTCTTGGAACGCTGGCGCGGAATTTCGGCATTGGCCTTTCCATCCGGTCCAAAAGAAGTAGGCGAGCTTCTTGCTCTTTCGGCCAGCATGAAGCTGGGCGTATTTATTGAACGTGATGGTGTGCTGAATCAGGCCAGAGTCGAGCGGAACCACCAGGTTAGTCCGCTCAGCTTGGACGAGTTTCATGTGAACGAAGCCGCTGCCCCCCTGCTCAAGCGCCTGAAGAATTCAGGCTTTGTTCTCATCGCCACCACGAATCAACCCGGCCTCTCCCGCGGTTACCAGTCGCGTTACCAACTCGACCGCATGCACCAACTGTTGACCACCAAACTCGGTTTGGACGACATTCTGGTGTGTCCCCATGACGAAACCGACCGTTGCCCCTGCCGCAAACCAAAGGCCGGCCTCTTGCTTGAAGCGGTTCACAAATGGCACCTGAACGTGGACCGCTCGTTTGTCATCAGCGACAAATGGCAGGACGCCGAGGCCGCGCGCGCCATCGGTTGCACGTCGGTCTTGATTGACTCTCCTTGGATCGGCACCGTCCACCGCGATTTTCTCGTGCCGGATTTGAAAGCGGCCGTTGAAAAAATCCTGCAATTGCGCGCGCTCTTCCGACCGGTCCGGGGCGTGGCGCTCGGCTGACCGGCCGGGATTCGGACTTCGCGCTCCTCCGTCGCCGCCGCAGGCGGCTTGCCAGGACATTGGGGTCTGCCTAAAGTCGGCGCAGACCCATGCGCCACTTCCGCAAGATTGCTCACGATGGGGCGTCAGGAGCCAACTGGACGCCCCGGCGCTCGCCGCAAGCCGTAACCAGGGGAAAGCGTCGGTGCCACCTCTGGTTCCTGGTCATCACGCTGGCCCTGCTCTGCCGGCCGGGCCTCAGCACCGCCGGCCAGCCTTCGCTTCGGTTTGAAGCCCGGAACCCGGAGGCGGCCCGCGCCTGGCAGCGGACGGCCCGCGCCAAACTGTTCGAGCTCATGATGGGCGGGGCTGAACCCGAGCGCTGCCCGTTGCAGCCCCGGACGATCCAGCGCATCGAGGTTCCCGAGGAGGGGATTGTGCTCGAGGAGCTCACCCTGCAAACGCTGCCCGACCGCCGCGCCCACGTCTGGCTCGCCCGGCCCGCTCAACCCCGGGAGAAAGTGGGGGCGGTGCTGGCCCTCAACGGTCACGGCGGCAGCGGCGAGCAGGTGATTCGGGGTCAGGGGCTGTATTGGTACGGGCGCGCCCTCAGCCAGATGGGATGTGTGGTGATTGCGCCGGACGTGGGCCAGCACCAGCTTCAGCACCCCAATTGGTCTCTCATGGGCGAACGCACTTGGGACGCCCTGCGTTGCGTGGACCACCTTCTCAGTTTGCCCGAGGTGGACCCCGCCCGGCTGGCGGTGGCGGGGCTGTCGCTCGGCGGCGAAACCACGATGTACGTCGCGGCGTTGGACGAACGATTGCGAATGGCCTGCAGCAGCGGCTGGCTCACCACCGTTGCCAACATGAAGAACGGCCATTGCCCCTGCTTTAACTTTGCGGGACTCGAGGAGCATTTTGAGTTCTCCGACATTTTCTCCTGCATTGCGCCCCGGCTGTTGGTGTGCGAGCTGGGGCGGCAGGAGCGCGCCCCCGGCGGTTTCCCGGTCGAGACCGGCCGTCTGGCGCTGGCGGAAATCCAGCGTGCTTACCGGGTGTTCAACGCCGAATCCAATCTCATCCTCACTGTTCATCCCGGCCCCCATGTCTTCCACGGCAGCGAGTTTCTCCCCAAACTGCGCCAGATGCTGGGCGACGGCGCCAGACCGCTGCCCGATGACGCCGCCGCCGCAGCCTGGTGCCGTTTCTTGAACGGGCCGGAACAACTCGACGGCACCCCTTACTACTGGCTCGGGCGGGACCCGCTCACCCTCGAATTCGAGGTGGTCCCCCAGGCCGGCGACGCCCTCGAACTGGCGTGGGGCGCCAAAGGCGACGAACGCGACGCGCTGCTGCGGGTCAATGGCAAAACACTCCCGGTGCGGGCGGGAGGTCATTGGGGGTTTCGCTGGATTCGGGTGGCGTTGCCGCCGGATTTGGAGGCTCCGCGCTATCACATCCAATTCAAGCCCGGCGCCCTCCGCCCCGCGTTCCTGAGCGAAGTGCGCCTGGTGCGTGCCGCCGCCGCAAGCCAAGCCCCCGACCTCCAACCGGCCCTGCACAACGCCGTGCTCAAAGTCGGGCCGTGAGGCGGTGACCCGGGCGCCACCCTTGGATCAATTCGAGATGCGTGGACTGCCAGCGGTCGTGGCCTGGGCATCCTGCTCCAGCATCCTCCGGCGCCAGTGCCGTCTCTGCGATGAGTGCCGGCGTTGACGAGCCGGTGTGAGTTGCCATCCATGGCAGGCTCGACCCTCGAGGCGTCACTTTCCCGCACTCATGGCCGCAGGGGTTAAGGCGCGACTTTCTCTGGTCTCTGCCGTCGGATCAATATAGGTTTAAGACAAGTCATGAAGAAGCATTTCAGCCGCCGTAAGTTTCTGAAGGGGTCGGTCGCGGCGACAACCACCGCGGTGGCGTTTCATTTCGAGGAGCGGGTCTTGCTGGCGAATGACCCGCCCGCCGCTCCGCCCCCCACGCTGCCGGTGGCCAGACCCAAGGACTTTCCCCGCGCCAGGATCGGCTCGGTTTCGATCAGCCGGCTCATCTGCGGCGGCAACCTGATCTCGGGTTTCGCTCACAGCCGCGACCTGATTTATGTGTCCCGGCTGCTGAAGGAGTATTTTACCGATGAAAAGGTGTTCAAGACTTTGGCGTTGTGCGAAGCCGAGGGGATCAACACCGCCATCCTTCGCCTGGACGAAAACACGCTCCGCATCCTGCGGGCGTATTGGAAGGAACGGGGCGGCCGCATCCAATGGCTGGCGCAGATTGACATTCGCCACGATCCGGAAACCAGCATTCAACAGGCGGCGGACCACGGGGCGGTGGGCGCCTTCACTCACGGGAATGTGGGGGACGATTATGTGCGGGACGGGAAGGTGCATCTGCTGGGCGAGGCGGTGGCGGCAATCAAAGCCCGGGGTCTGATTGCCGGGATTGCCGGACACTCGCTGGAAGTCCCCAAGGCCTGCGAAGCCGCCGGCCTCGAGCCGGATTTTTACATGAAGACCTTCAACAGCAAACGCTACTGGTCGGCCGGCCCCCTGCCCCGCCACGACAGCGTGTGGGAGGAAACCCCCGAGGAGACGCGGGCCTTCATGGAGACGGTGAAGCGCCCGTGGATCGCTTACAAGGTGCTCGGGGCCGGAGCCATCCACCCCCGGGAGGGGTTCCGCTACGCCTTCCATCACGGAGCGGATTTTGTCTGCGCCGGCATGTTTGACTTTCAAATCGAGGAAGACGCCGCCCTGGCGCGGCAGGCCATCGAAAAGGCGCGGAACCGCCCGCGGCCCTGGTGTGTCTGAGGCGTCGCGGCAACTCTGTTGGCCCAGGTTATGAAATCGTTTTTGGGATTCCGCGCCGGCTGTCGGGTGGAAGTTGGGCGGGGGCGGGCCGGTCCGACCATTCGAAGACTTGGCAGGGCACTCCTGGCGGTGCTGGTGGTGGCCGCGGCAACGGCCGTCGGGGGTGAAGCGCGCCGGCCGAACGTTCTGATGATTGCCATAGACGACCTGAACGATTGGGTCGGATGCATGAACGGTCATCCGCAGGCTCAGACGCCACACTTGGATCGCCTGGCCGCCCGCGGCGTTCTTTTCCGCAACGCCCATTGCCAGGCGCCCCTCTGCAACCCCTCGCGCGCGAGCCTGTTGACCGGGTTGCGGCCCACCACCACCGGCATTTACGGGCTTGCGCCCGGCATCCGCGACGTAGCGGCGACTCAGGACCGGGTGACCCTGCCCCAGCACTTCGCCCAAAACGGCTATTTCACCGCCGGCTTCGGCAAGGTTCACCACGACGGCTCAATCCCACCCCGCTGGCGGACCAACGAATTCACCGTCTGGGGACCCGCCCCCGGCATGCCTCTTCCGAAGCAGAAGTTCGTGGACACCCCGGCAAAAATGGCGGTGATGGACTGGGGTGTGTTTCCGGAGGACGACCGGGACCAGGCCGATTGGAAGATTGCCGAGGCGGCGATTGGTCAGTTGAAAAGCCTGCCCCCCGGCAAACCGTTTTTTGTGGCTGTCGGCTTCCGGCTGCCGCACGTCCCGTGTTTCGCCTCGCAACGGTGGTTCGACCTTTACCCGGGCGAAGACGCCATCGCGCTGCCGCCTTGGCGCGCGGGGGACCGCGAGGATGTGCCGGATTTCGCATGGTATTTGCACTGGAAACTGCCCGAGCCGCGGCTGGACTGGGTCCGCTCGGCGGGACAATGGCGGCCACTGGTGCGCGCCTACCTCGCCAGCACCACCTTCATGGACAGCCAGGTGGGACGGGTTCTCGCAGCTTTGGATGAGATTGGGGCCGCCGAGAACACCCTGGTTGTCGTCTGGTCTGACAACGGCTGGCATCTCGGCCAGAAAGACATCACCGGGAAGAACTCGCTGTGGGAGCCCTCGACGCGTGTGCCCCTCATTTTTGCCGGCCCGGGGGCGCGCCCCGGCGGGGTCTGCTCCGCTCCGGTCGAGCTGCTTGACATCTATCCCACGCTCATTGACCTGTGCGGCCTGCCACCCCGGCCGGGACTGGAGGGGCACAGCCTCCGGCCTCAGTTGAAAGACCCGGCCAAGCCTCGCCGCTGGCCCGCCATCACCACGCACAACCCGGGGAACGATGCCGTTCGCACCGACCGCTGGCGCTACATCCGGTACGCCGATGGGTCGGAAGAATTATACGACCTGCGCCGCGACCCCAACGAGTGGACCAACCTCGCCGCCCGGGTCGAGTTCAAGCGGGTCAAGCGCGACCTCGCCCGCTGGCTCCCCCAGCATCCCGTCCCCCATGCTCCCGGCAGCGCCCACCGCATCCTCATGCGCTCCGACGGCCAGTGGCTTTGGGAAGGCCAGCCCATCCGCCCCGAGGATTTCAACCCCATTCAATAATCTCCATCCATGAACTCACACCTGTCATCGTTGGCCGCGATTCTCTTGGTTTGCTGTCTGGGGGCTGCTGCGGCGCAACCGGCATCGCCAGGGGCCGAGGCCGCGAAGTTGATTAGCCAGGGCGACACCCTCTTGCTCGAAGGCCAAGCGGCTGAGGCGCGGGACACCTACAACGCGGCGCTGGCCGATTTGCGGTTGAACGCCGTCGAACGGGCTTTGACCCGTCTGCGGCTGGCTGAGGCTTTGCGGCAGTTGAAGGATTTGGACGGTGTCAAGGCCGGGCTGGAATCGGTCGCCGCTGAGGCGGACCTTCCCAACCATTTGCGCCAGGAGGCCCGGCTCCGCCTCGCGCAACTTGACTCGCAGCGCACCGCCGCGCCGGCTTCACCCGACGGTTCGGCCCGGCTCGAACTTCCGGACTTGCCGCCGCCAGGTTTGAGCCTTTACGTGGCCGCGCGGGGCGATGACGGCAATCCCGGCACCCGCGAACGCCCGTTCGCCACCCTCGAGCGCGCCCGGGATGAAATTCGGGCCCGGCGCAAACGGGCCGATGCGATCCAAGGCAGGATCGAGGTGGTGATTGAGGGCGGCGCGTACAAGCTCTCGCGAACTTTTCGCCTTGAATCGCAAGACTCGGGAACCGCGGCCCTGCCTGTGGTCTATCGGTCAGAGCGGGGGGAACGTCCCGTCTTCTCGGGCGGCGTGCGTCTGACGAAGGTCGGGCCGGTGACGGACCCTGTGCTGCTCGCCCGGCTGCCTGAACCCAGCCGCGGCCGCGTGTACGAGGCAGACCTTGCCGCCCATGGTGTCAACAAGACGTGGCCGCTGGTCCTGGGCGGTTTCAGCAGCGGCCGCGGCTTCAAATCGCATCCCGTGATGGAGCTTTATTGCAACGGCGAACCTTTGAGACTGGCGCGCGGGCCCAACGAGGGGACGCTGCGCGTGGCCGAGGTCTGCGAGCCGGAGTCCGAAAAATCCCACGGCTCGATTTACAGCAAAGTCGGCCATTTTCGGAGTGTGGAACCCCTGCCGGCCGCCTGGAAGTACGAGCCGGACCTCTGGCTTTATGGTTACTGGTTTTTTGGCTGGGCGGATTCTTATGAGAAAGTCGGGGCTTTGGACCCCGCCCGACGAGAGGTCACGCTGGGGCCTCCCTACCACAGCTACGGCTACCGCGCCGGCCAGCCCTTTTACGCGGTCAATGCTCTGTCCGAGCTGGACCAGCCCGGGGAGTGGCATCTGGACACCGCCCGGCAGCGTGTTTGTTTCTGGCCGCCGGCCGACCCGGCCACAGCCGTCATCGAGGTGTCGGCGGCCGACTGGCCGCTGGTCGAGCTGAAGCAAGTCTCCCATGTTCGCCTGGAAGGACTGGTGTGGGAACTGGGTTGCACGGACGGCATTCACATCGAGGGTGGCACGAACTGCGTGCTGGCGGGCTGCGTCGTACGCAACCTCGGGGGCGCCGGCGTGATTGTTTCCGGCGGATTCAATCATGTGCTGCTTTCCTGCGACATCCATTCGCTGGGCCGTGGCGGGGTCGGCCTGTCTGGCGGGGACCGCAAAACGCTGGCGCCCGGCGGCCACGTGGTTGAGAACTGCCATGTTTACAACCTCTCGCGGATTGACCGCACCTACACGCCCGCCGTCTGGTCCGCCGGCGTCGGGCAGCGCATTCGCTACAACTGGTTCCACCACATCCCGAGCAGCGCCCTCCGCGTGGGCGGAAACGACAACCTCATTGAATGGAATGAGATCAACCACGTCGTGCTCGAATCCGACGACCAGGGCGGCGTGGACATGTGGGGGGACCCGACCTACCTGGGCAACATTTACCGGTTCAATTTCTTTCATCACATCGGCAACTGGCGCCACCCGCACCAAGGTCCCGATTGCGGCCAGGCTGGCATCCGTCTGGACGACGCCATCTCGGGCGTGTTGATTTACCGGAACATCTTTTACCGTTGCGGCGCGGGCAAACTGGGATTCGGCGGGGTCCAAATCCACGGCGGCAAGGATAACCTGCTGGACGCAAACGTTTTCGCCGAATGCCCGTGGGCGGTCAGCTTCAGTCCGTGGGGCGGCGCGCACTGGACGAACTTCACCCGCGCACCGCGGCAATCAGCCGAAATCAATCCCGCGCTTTATGCCACGCGTTATCCGGAGTGGAGCCGGTTTGACATGGACCTCAACGCCAATTTCCTCTGGCGCAACCTCGTCTTGAACTGTGGCCCGATGCTGCATCGCAACCAGGGCGGCGCCCGGCTGTATGGCAACCTGGTCGTTTCGAATGAGCTCAGGTTCGCCAGCCATGGCGGGGCCTATTTTATCCCCGGAAGCAAATCCACGAGCCGCAGCCCCGCCCTGTTTGGGCCGGATGAATTCGGCCAGATCGGCCTTTACCGGGATGCCTGGCGTCGCGAGCTGCCCGAAGCCTTGAATCGCCGGCTCCGTGCCGAGCCTTGAAAAGCCGGCCACGGCCCCATTCCATT
>ERZ795050.3955-NODE-3955-length-14133-cov-7.012644_pt1 | contig 14133 bp, 6 predicted proteins | sample MGYA00375134_ERZ795050 | MGnify/ENA primary metagenome ERZ795050 (study PRJEB30179, sample SAMN05720221) | activated sludge metagenome | isolation source: Anaerobic digester | place: Japan | collected 2015-05-26 ... | reverse complement strand
TAGAGGAACCAGTATCGCTTCGGCCCGCCGGGCGCCTGCGGTTCTTCGCAGGCCAACAGGCCGCCGATGCCGCCCGCGCCGTGGATCGTCCCGCTGAGGTCGAGGCCCCAAGTGTATTTGCGGGTGGTCGCGTTCGAGTTGAGTCCGTCCAAGACCATCACTACGTTCCAGCCGTCGTACACGAAATGCCACTGCTCGTCCGGGTCGTTCTCCTGCGGCCAGCCATCGTCGTAAATGAACACCTCTTTCCGGACCCGCCGGCCCATGTAATCATACACGAACTTGACCTTCTTGTCGCCGTCGTCTGGGCTGATCGGGACGACCTCGATCAGGCGGTTCTCGGCGTCCCACTTGTATTCACGCAGGCCGTCCGTACCCGGACAGGTCGGCGAGGTCTTGCCGTCACGAAGCAGGTTGCCGTCCTCGTCGTAACAGAAGTACTCCTGCGGGTCCGGCGACGGCGGCTGGATCCAGTCGTACGCATTGACGTCATTGGCCCCGTAGGTGGTGGCCGATGCCGTGCCCTCGGTCGATTCCAGCCGGTTGCCGATCTGGTCGTATCCGTACAGCCGTTTCTCGGCCAGAACCTCAGCCTGCGGGTCCGGCGTCGGGTCGTACTCGCCCGTGTACCGCCGGGAAGACGTCAGTTCGCTCTTGGGGTTGTAGCCCCAGGCGTTGAAGGCCGTCGCGGCAAACGCCGTCCCCGAGTTTTCGACGGATGTCCGCCTGCCGAGGTCATCGTTGGTGTAGCCGTACTTCGACACCTGGGTCGTGCCGACCTTGTTTTCCACCCATTCGATCAGGTCGCGGTTTGACTCGTAGTCCCGCTGGGTGCGGGCCAGGGTGGTGTCGGCGTCCGACTTGTACGAGGTGTACTCCAGCAGATCGCTGTTGGCCAGGCGGGCGTACTCGACGCCGTAGCCCGGCGTGCTCGGGTCGACGTATCCAGGCAAGCCCGGACCGGTGATCCGTTTGAACCGGCCGGTGCCGGTCAATTGACTGCCGGTGCCCGCCTTGTCGTAGTGGTAGGCTACGCCGTACTCGGTCCCAGTGCGGACGCCCCTGAATGCCATTAAATACTACTCCAAGACTACTATAGACACCCTCAATAAACGAACCTGTCCCGTTATCTTATTTTGCGTCAGATTCCCGTCGTCGTAAATAGGTGACTGTCCCTATTTATCCCTATTTATCCGTCCCGTTTTCTTATCCCGCGTGTCAAAAAACGAACCTGTCCCGTTTTCTTATCCATATTCCCTCATATTCCCTCATATTCGACTGTCCCTCATATTCGTCCCTCATATTCCTAGCGAGGTTGGGATGTCAGGGTGACTACGTCGCCTCCCTGCTCCTGCTCTGGGGCCGACGACGGGGCCGAGGTGGTTGCCGGTTGACTGGTCGCGGGTCGGCTAGTTGCCGGCCAAGTAGTGGGTGGCGCAGCGAATTCGGCTGCCCTCCTCGCAAACTGGTAGGTCCGACCGTCGGCGTCTTTCGATTCCTCGGTGCCAGGATACTCAGTCATGATCCGCTGGTTCGTCGCGATGCTCTTTCGCAGCCATTCTCTCGCTTCTTCGCCTCGCGACAGATAGGACAAGTTGTATTCACAGGCCCTGATCCACTGGAGGAATGACGCTCGGATCGAGCCTTTCACCGCTAGCCGATCCCTCAACAGGAGGTCCACGCCGGGCAACGTTCGATCGACTGACACCTCGCCCTTAGGCAGAGTCTCCAGCATAAGCTGGTACTGCGCCTCATAAAGTGCCCTGCGCCGTGCGTCTGGGGTTCCCTGTGGGGGCAAAGAAACATAGAGAAGCGGTGACTCGACGTGAGAGGCGAGGGCACCCTGCCACGAAGCGCCGTGCCGGTGCCGGAGTTCTCGCAGGGCCGGGAGTACCGAGGCGGCCAGTTCCGAACTCTGACCATGCACCAGGCTTCCGACCCATAGGATCGCCGTCAGCCCTGCCGAGGTCTCCGGGAACACCTTGTTCACTTCAACGAACTGCTCAATTGCCACAAGTCGCGAGTGCAAAACACGCTGCATCTCGCTAGGGGTCAGTTCGCGGTTGGGCCCAGCCCGTTCATTCATCTCAGCGGATGTCTTTACATATGCCTGGTAGAAATCCACCGCCTTCTGGAGTCTGTCGTTGGCTTCTCCAGAGGCTTCAACTCGCTGAGCCACTACGAGAGTTAGCTTGCCGCTCACCTCGTAAGGTCTCGCGGGGTCGATCCAGACTCCAGAGGTGGGCTCTGCAGGCATTTTAGGGTCGGCGCCGATTCCGGGGCCGGACACCCCGAGGACACATAGGATTCCCAGGACACGGCTCATCTGGATCGCCTTTCGTCTTCTCATAAGGGCGCCTACCATTGACTCTGCGGAATCATCTTGATCTCTGGTCGCGCAGGGTTGGTTGCGATATCCCAGTAGTAGTATACACCATTTCCCGGCCCTCCGCTCAAATCTATCGCGGCGGCGTTCCATACGCGGCCTGGTCCTCCCTGTTCATCCGGGCTCGCCCTTACGTGGAGTTTGTCAGGATCCATGTCTGCGTTCGCATTCAGCCATGCTGTCGCAAAGGACTCACCGCCGAGCCGGGTACAGAAATGACCAACGATTTGAGCCGTGTAGTTGTTCGGCCCAGGATAGACATTGTCAGACGGCGCTTTCCAGTTGTACCCTGCAATGTGCGTTGGACCGGTCTGAGCCCATAGGATTCCATCGTCCTCACAGGCAGAACAATCCCGGTTGGGATCGTTGATATTGATCATGGAACAGCCCGCGATGATGACATGCTTCACGTCCGGGCTCCACTTGGCGTCCGCCGCCGCTAAACCATTTTGCGCGTCCGCGGCAAGCAGTCGCCCAACCCCGTCGCCGGTGTAACGCCGATTGAATCCGTGCCCGGAGTAGTAGAACCAGTCGGCCTGGTTTTGGAGCTGGCCCGGCACGTTGGCGAACCCAGTTGCATTCAGCGCTGTGGCCCGCACCTTACAGTAGACCACTCCTGCGGAAGCGAGAAACTGTTTGTTGATTACCGATTCCGGGGGCCACAGCGTCTCGTTGCCCGGGCCTCGTGCCTTCCCCCGTTGAGCAGATGCCAGACCGCAGCCATCAAAGGCATCCGAATCTGCCCGATTGGACGAGGGATTGTTCGGATAGTCCCCCGACTCAGGGGGTGTCTCGTCGAATGGCGGGTCAGCAGACGAGTCAGCACTTGCCTGCTCAGGGACGGCATCCTCACCATCGGCAGTCCAACCTTGGCTCAGCATGTCCACCCAGGGAACGGAGACACGCAGTTCCTTGCCGGCGTCAACAAGCGCATCGGCGTCCTTGAGGCTCAGCGGCTGCCAGCTCTGATTGTCGAAGGTTATCTCAACGGTTATGTCAGATTTCTGCTGAACCGCCTGATCCAACTTGACACGTATGCGCAGTTTTTGGTCCTTCAACACGACGTCACCGAATGGCGAGATGTCACTGTCAGTCCAGCCATCGGTGTAAGGCTTCATCAAATGCACGCGGGGAGGCGGACCGTTCGCCCGCTTCGTCTCCGTACCCCCGTCGCAGCCGACGGAAAGAGTGGAGAGTGCTGCTGCGAGCAGGAGCAAGACACCCGACGGGGCTACGCCAAACCGGACTACTCTGACCGCGAGACGAAACACCGGGATACATCTCATCGCATTCACCATCACTTGACCACGCGTACTTTACCAGGGAACGGCGCGTATACCGCAATACGATCCGAGTAGACTCCCTCGAGCGACCGGTTGTCCACGAAGATGATACGCCTCCGACCTGCGCCTGTGTTCAAATAGGTGTAGAGCGTACTCTGTAGTGTCCCAGGCGGTTCAAGTCGCAGGGTCAGGGCCTCGCTGCCCTGTTCGAAACCGAAGACGCTGAACGACTTGATGGCCACCTCCGTCGTCGCGTCCGGGAGCTGATCGCTTTTCACGTTGATTCCATTGACCGGCACCAGCACCCGAGCGTCGTGAAGGTATGTTGCGGGGGCATTGGTAACATCCTCGCCTGTTTCCGCGTGCAGGATGTCAGTTTCCGACGTTTCCAAGAACGTTGAGCCATCGAGAACTCCGATGGCGGCGCTCGGTGTGACACTGAAGGCGAGGCCGTGGATGCGGCACTTGATGGAGGCCGTCTCGATCGCAATGTCGCCGCGAAGCACGCCGGGAGCCCGGAAGATCACGCCCAGGTTGAACAGAAAGCAGATATCGCTGGAGGTGTCTTCGCCGAGGATGATCGACACTCGATCCGGATAGGCAGAGTCGAAATGCGCCTGATGCTCGCTGGTGAACTCACATGTCTTGCAGTAGCCGGTCGGCTCGAAGGTCCCTCGGAATGAAATCGCCTCGGAACCGTCGAAAATGCCCAGCCCGGTCGGCGACGCCTCGAAATCGATGCGCGTGCCGACGGGACCAGAGCCCGGGCTGGCTGTCAACGCGATCACCGTGACCTGGACGGTATCCAGATGGACGTAGCCGGCCGGGCCGTCGCCGTCGGGGTCCAGCATGAAGGTGATCTTCGCGTCGCCAAGGGCCTGTGAGGCCTGGACGCCCTCGATGTAGAAGGTCATTTCGTGGCTGGCCGGAGGGTTGCCGGGATCCGGCTGGAGGTTAGGGTCCCATGGCATGAGCGTTTTCAGGTCTGTGTAGAGGCCGGGTTCTATCCAGTCACCCTGGCCGGTCGTCAGGGCACTGCGCCGGTCGCGAGGCTCGTCTCCAGGCTTCTTCCACAGCCGAATCCTCCCGATGCTCCACACGTTGGGGTCCGGGCTGTCTGCTGAGTAGTCGATCAGCACCCACGCCTGGTTGGGGTCCAGGTTGATGCTCGTCGGTGCGATCTTGACCTTGAGCATGACGAAGTCGTCTTCCTCGTACGTCACGTCATCACCCAGAAAGATAGGATTCTCGTCCTTATTATACCCATCGTCGTAGTCCAGGATGCCGTCCTGGTCGTCGTCGTCGTCGTTAACCAGGACAAACCGCCCCGGCTCACCGGCCCGCAGATCGGCGCGGATCAAGAGGGCGTCCTTTAGCAGATTGCACGAATAAGATGCTCCGGTCGTGGGAATAACCCTCCGTCGGGGAGGAGTTATAGGCTCCCTCGGGCGGCAGACTGCCTTTCTGCTGATTGCCGCGGATCTCTGAGGGCGATTGTCCTGCCTGGCAAGCGGAATCAGTCGCCCGGTGCAGTTGTCGAGGCAGTCTGTCGCAGGAGTCTGTCGGCCTTGGCTGACCACTTCGGATCAGCTTTCATTTGCTGCAGAAACGTCTGCCAGCGAGGTGACCGGGATACTGCCGATCGCACTTGCTGTTCAGCGCTGGAACGCATCCAACCCTGAAGCTCGTCGAGCGCTGTCGATATTTCGTCCACTGCCGTTTCGGTGGGCTCAACCTCCAGCAAGAACGCAAGGCTTGCCCAGAGTATGCCCTCGTCACCGCTCTTGCTCGCCGTCGACAGGCAAGCGGCTACCACTGGAACCGAGTCCCTGCTTCTGAAGGAGCGAACCACTTGCAGAAGATTCGCCTTCATTTCGGGAGAAGATGCCCTGGTTACGGCCTCTTCCCACGCTGGAAGGTATTTCGGATCCAGCGGTGGCCGTTGTCTCGGATCGCCGCACGCAAACACAAGCTCGAGGGTTTGCCCCGGCTCCACGTGGTACTGGCGCTTCAATTCCGCGATGCGGGTGTCCAGGTCGGCGTAAATCTGATTCAGAGACGGCATGTCCCCATCCGGGAGCGAGTTGATTCGTTGGCGTATCCGCAGAGCCTCCGTACGGAGATCTTCGTAGAGTTTGCCGTTTCTCTCGATGGCAGCCCGTACCTGCGGCGCTAACAGCTCTGGGTCGTCTATCGGCTTGAGTGCAATGCTTGGTCTTCGCTTTCCGCTCGCCAATGGTCCGTAAATCCGCCCTGTAGGATTCTCGACTGGTGTCAGAAAAGGCTCCACCTTCTGAAACTCCTCGGGGTGCTCAATTCTCCGGCAGAGAACCTGTGCGACTCGCCGTTCCAGTTTCGTATGTGTTTCGGAACTGGCGATTGCCCGCAGATCGGGGAGCATTGACTTGCTCAACCCCGCTATTAGCTTGTCGAAGTCCGGCCAAGCGTTGGGCCTGTCTGCCACAGCTTTGCCTGTGGGCGCCTGGCAACAGATCGCCACCGCTTGGTGTACAACCTCTTCCGCGCTCGAATTGGCCCATGCGATGCGGAGCCCTCCGGCTAGAAGAGCCACTGCCATCCAGAACGACTGATTGCCAAACCTCGGAATCGATTTCATGGCTGATGCTCCCACCAATTGAACGAGAACAACGTTCTGACCTCGCCACTTGCGCAATGGACCTCGCCTTCAAGCCTATGATATCCATCCCAGTCATCAGCGAAGTGCGTCATGCCGCTGCCCATAATAGCGGTAGTTGCTGCCTCAAACACATCCACCGCTCCGGATCTGGCCCCAAACTGCTGTGGGTACACGATGAGCGAGCCGGTTGCTGCCAGCCCGTTCGCCAATCCCGGCGTGAACGCCGCGTTGTGGCGGGCGGCCAACGTGCCGCTCGGACCAAAGAAGATCGTAGGAAGAGCAATGAAGTCATCATCGCTGTCCCCCGAGAGTGAATCGTCCGCGGTGGTGGTGTCGTGGAGCAAGTACCCGCTGCCCATGGAAGTCTGGATTTGAGCGCGGACCCCCTCGATCCTGCCTTGAGCGGCCGTATTCAGAGACCAGAGGTCAGTGTCATGCAGAACTTCATAGACCGCCATTGCGGCCGGGAAATCAATTTCGCTCGTTCCATCATAGCCTGTCCAGTTCTTTGAGTTGGTAACGATAAGGTAACGAGTGCCGGAGCCTGGCTCTGTAAACCAGCCACTGGGTTGGTGGGCGAGATGCGCGCTCCCGAAGGTGAGGCCGTAGATACCCGTAGCAGACGCGATCTGTGATGTGGTGTTGAATACCTGCGCCACACTGATCCACCCGATTCCTTGACCGGAAACGTGCCCGACCTGCCCCGCTCCCGTTCCGCTAAAGAGACGCACCCACTCCCAGCCTGAACCCCTGAAGTCGCGTCCGCTCGCGGAAGCTTCGCCGCCGGCCATGCCCTGTACCGAGAAAGCCGACGCCGTCACTGTGTCGGTAATGGGCACGTTGCCCGCCGTTCCCAGCGCGTTGTTGATGACGATCAGCGCGTCGGAACCGTCGGCGTATGGCGTGACCCCCATGCCGGCCGCGGCAATCGTCGACTGAAGAGCGTCTCTGACGTCCGCCGCGGTGCCGGCACTGACAATATCGACTTGCACGTGACCGGTATCGACGCCGTCACCAGCCTTATCGAATTCGAATACCTTGGTCGTGGTGCCGTCGGAGAGGGTCACAGTCTCGCCATCCGAGATGTCTCCGGAAGCGACGCACTGGACCCGCCCATGCGCCGCTCCGTCGAAGAGCCACACCATCGACGTGGTCGTTATCGCGTTCGACGCCGTTCCGCTGGCCTGTGCCCCGGTCGCGAACACGGCCGCATCCTCACTCGGAGCGGCGATGCCGCGGGCAGAATCGCCCGTCGTCAGGAGCTGATGGGCGTAGTCCGGGCTGGCCATCACGATCTTATATCCGCGGGCCCCGCCGGGAACCGCACACATGATCTCGTCGATGTGACCGACGGCCAGCCAACTGGTATCGGCGACGATCGGCTCCTGAATGGCCGTGGAGCCGGCGATACGTTGAGCTTGGAGGAAACTTCTTAGTCGGGTACTCATCGTGTTCCCCACGATGATGCGCCCCAGCGGCCAATCGTCCGAGTAGGGGATGATTTCGAGGTTGCCGCCGAAATCGCCAGAGTCGGCCCCGTCATGGGTACAGGTATTCCTGAAACGGTATACCCCCCGTTGGGGGCCCAGCAAGCTGCTGGCGGGCCAGCCTGGCTGCCCTCGATAATACGGCATCCGCATGGTCACGTGCATCTGCAATCCGGGAATCGAGGTCATCCCAACCTGAACATGATCCTGGAGCCACTGCCCACCGCCGGACGAAACGCGATGCGCCAGAGCACCAAGCGCCGTCGCGATTGGATTAGCCTCCGTCCAGGTGTGGAGCCAGACCTCCTGACAAGCCTGCGTGTTCGGCAGGAGCAGGTACGGAGCCACGGCCAGCTGGACAGTGTCGACCTTGAGGATCTTGGCGGGGTTGATCGTGGTCGCACCTGTGGTCAGTTGGACCACCAACTCGACTTTGACCCGGCCGTCAAACTCGTAGGACGGAGACCTCGTCTTGTGCCCCCGCAGGAACAGGGCCTCGATACCCAAGTCTACATCTAGCGTCGGATTCACCAGGGCCGTGATATCCAAGGATGCGTCTCCCGAAGCACTGCTCTGAGCGGTCCAGCCAGGCCAGTCCGCACCGCTACTTGTCTTGAGAACGTGTTTGCCTTCGGCGCGTTCCTCAAAGATATGGACCGCCTTGAGATCGTCGGCATCCATGCGGAGGAAGAATTGAAGCCCGGTGGTGGCAAAACCCGGAGCCCGGACGACAAGATGCCCGATGTCCGGCACGTCTCCGGGCTCGATATCCGTGTTCTCGTCAATGGGCTGGCCTTCGTTGTTGAAGCTGACCGCGTCAGGGTGACCGTTCGCGTCATCGTCGTCGTAGTTGGTCATGAACAGTGCACCCCTGTCACGGGTGATCTCGTCTTTGCGCGATTCATCAAGCAAGTGATTGACGGTGCCATCACGATCGGTGTCAACATCCAGACCCACGCGAATAACCGTCACCTGCACGGTATCCCGATGCACGAGTCTGTAGGACTTCGGCCCATCCTCGTCCGGATCGATCCACAAGCTTGCCTCGATTTCAACTGGGCCGCTCGATGGGACCTCCAGGCCCTGCATGTACCAGGTCTGGGGCAAAGCATGATCCGTCCACGGTATTTCAGCGACATCTCCGCCCCATACATGGAAACCGCTTTTGTTCTTGTTCTGCCAGATGTCGATGTTCGCAGGCACGTTCAGCAACCACTTGACGTAGTCAGGGTTGTGGGGTGTGAAATCCGGAGCTGTGAATTTGATTTCTACAAGATCGTCCTCGTCCTGAATCGGCCCGACTTCTAACACGGAATTGTCTAGCTTGCCGTTCTTGTTGTCGTCGTCGTCATTGACCAGAACGTACCGCCCCGGCTCACCGTTCTTCTCCTCGATCCGATCCTCGGTCATCGGGTCGGCCGCATCCGGCCCATAGGGGGCGTTGGTGTTGGTGTTATCGCTGTCCACGTCGACGTCGATCTGGACGACTGTGAAATTGACCCAGTCCTCGTACAGCTTGTGGCCGTCGTGCCAGAATTCCAGGAGCATCTGTGCTTCGCCAGGCAAGATGCCCTCCACGTACAGGGCCCATCCATAAATCGGGCCCTGGCTGTGGAGGTAGTTCGCAGCCAGATCGTAGTTCTCGTCGATCAGCTTCCAGCACACGTTCTCGCCCGTCGCCGGACAGGCGGCGTCACAGCTTCCCCAACGGATGGCATACACCCGCAGATGGTCGCGGCCACCCTTCAAGTAGAGGTCACACTCTCCGTAGAAACTGTCGCCCCCGGGCACGAGCGACACATAGACTGGTTCGAGATCGTTGGTAGGAACGACAGCGTACTGACCGGCAGGACAGGGCTTCTTTGAGGCCTGCGGGGTCTCGAAGTCTTCCAGATCGTCCTCCTCGTCGAAATTGTCGTTCATGCCCACGTAAAGCCCCGACAGATCCGACCGGTCCTCAATGATCTCGTCCGCCCCGTTGTAGAAACCGTCATTGTTCGAGTCCGCACCCAGATTCGGTCTGACCACCGTCACCTGCGCGGTATCCGCATGGACGCAGCCGGCCGGTCCTGGGCCATCGGGGTCGATCCGGAAGGTGATGTCCGTGTCGCCGAGCGACCCCGAGGCGTTGACACCTTCGATGTAGAAAGTCATCTCGTGGCTGGCCGGAGGGTTGCCGGGATCCGGCTGGAGGTTAGGGTCCCATGGCATGAGCGTTTTCAGGTCTGTGTAGAGGCCGGGTTCTATCCAGTCACCCTGGCCGGTCGTCAGGGCACTGCGCCGGTCGCGAGGCTCGTCTCCAGGCTTCTTCCACAGCCGAATCCTCCCGATGCTCCACACGTTGGGGTCCGGGCTGTCTGCTGAGTAGTCGATCAGCACCCACGCCTGGTTGGGGTCCAGGTTGATGCTCGTCGGTGCGATCTTGACCTTGAGCATGACGAAGTCGTCTTCCTCGTACGTCACGTCATCACCCAGAAAGATAGGATTCTCGTCCTTATTATACCCATCGTCGTAGTCCAGGATGCCGTCCTGGTCGTCGTCGTCGTCGTTAACCAGGACAAACCGCCCCGGCTCACCGGCCTTCTGTTCGATCCGGTCTTCAACGTTGGCGGCCGGGGGCGTTGCCGGGGGGGCGTCCGGGCCGAAGGGGGCCGTGGTGTTGGTATTATCGCTATCCACGTCGACGTCGATTTTGACCGCAGAAAGCCGGATCTTGTCGATTCGCCTCCGGCTGTCGTCGTTGTCGATCTTGCCCTCGAGCTGGATGGTGACCGTTCCGGGCTTGAGCCCTTCTGCGTAGAACGAGGAATCCGTTCCGTAGCCGGGAATGATGTTCTGCCCGAGCAGCAGTTGCTCGTACTGGCTGTTGTGCCACACCCAAAGCCGCACGATTTCGCCGGGAGACACGGTCATCTTGGCGGATACCCTCTCCTCAAATGAGTCACCGCACATGACGTCGTAAGTGCCACTCCAATATGCCTCATACACAGTCGCGGTGCCCATGGTCCAGCACATTTGGGCCAAATCATTCAGTGCGGGTTGTGAAGTGTTGTCGAGAATGCTCACGTCCTCGGCGTCCTCCGTTTCCTTGCCCTCGTCGAAATCGTCGTTGACACCGATGTAGAAGATCGCAGGGTCGCCGGGTTGACACGGGTAGTCATCCGGGTGCTCGCATCGTTCCAGGTCGTTCCCGCTGGAGCACCCGCAGGGGCTTCCGGGGTGGCATGTGGGGTCGAGGGTATATGGGCCGCGAAGATCGAGGTCTGCGACGGCGAAGTACCGCGATGCAGTGGTATAGGGGTTGTATGGCGAAGCTTCCAGACGCGCCAATTGGAACCTGGGCCGCATCGGTTGGACGTAGAAATCATGGCTGCCAGGCAGGGCGAGCCATCCCTTCGAGGGATCACTCGGCAACGGCATGCTGTAGCCCGCACAGCTTTGGTACGACGGCAAGGTCGGCTGGATGATCTCCTGAGGATACTCCAATGGGCAGGCGATGTCGTTCTCCACAAATCTCGAGTCGTAGAAAAGCTCCAGTTGGTAGCAGACGGCTGGGGCTGCGCTCGATCCGACGACATGGACGCGCACGACATCACCGAGCCAGGTCAGGTCCGGCCAGACACAGATATCGACGTACCGATAGGTGCCCCAGTAGGAACACGGACAGCAGGAGTGGTGATTGGGGATACATCGCTCTTCGACCGGATCACAGTCTGCGCACTCGCCACAGAAGTAACCGAAACAGGGGCCGCACGCGGCGGCCTGGTCGGGCGACTGCCAGCAGGCAAGTAGTGCGATCAGCACATAGGGAAGAACATGCGCTCTGCGTGAGCCGGCGTCACGGCCGAGTGATCCGACGGTGGAAGCATGCGTGTACACGGTTCGTTCCTCTCACGACTGCCTTTGTGGTCCTGCACGTCTAACGTTTTCCGGAGGTGCCCGACAGGCCTCCGGTCGCTTCGGCGGCTACTGCTCCGGCTTGCCTTGCATGATCGCCGCGCCCTGCTCGGCCAGCTTCTTGACGCTGGCCGGAACGTGTGTGGTATAGAGCTCGATCACGCTCTCGTGTCGCCCGTCGGGCCAGCGGGAGCGGATCTGATCGAGGTACTGCTGCGCCAGATCGGGCCGACCCAGATTTGCCAGGGCATAGCCGTAGGCATGGCCCAGTGAGGTAGCGCAGAGTCGCTCGACGTTCTTGTCCGTCGTTCCCGCGTAGTCGTCTGCCAGGTTGACCATTTGCCGGATCGCTTCTTCTGCCTGGCGGTTCCAGGAGAAGGCCCAGGCTCGCACGTGCCGGGCCAGTGCGTGTTGGTACTCGGGAGCGTCCGGATCGAGGGCCGCCATCAGACGGTCGGCGGCCTCGATGGAAAGGCTCTTGCGCCCCGTCAAGATGGCGATTCTCCCGAAGCCCCTGACCGGCGACCCCACGGCGTCATGCACCAGGGTCGGGTTCGTCGGCCGTGTCTTGAGGACTTCCAGGCAGTACTGGAGCAGAGCTTCCGCGTCTTCCTGCGTCTGGATAGCTCGCATGGTCGCGCCGATGTAATCCAGGGTGACGCGCTCGGCCTCCAGCGGATCGGAGGTCAACTGGAGCATGAGCCGGTATGCTTGCGCGGCTTGCCGATACTTCTTGAGACCCTCACAGGCCTGCGCGACTTGTTTCAGGGCCGCCGGTTTCCTCTTGTTGTCCGGGAACCCGTCGAACAGTCGAGTCAACTCGGCGGCGGCCACCTCGTCCTGGCCGGTGACATACTTAACGATCACCAGCGCCGATTGGGAGAAGACGGCCTCCTTGCGGTCGCCGAAGTTGTCCACCACGTACCGATAGATGCCCTCGGCCAGCTCGTTCTGCTTGGCCACATGGTAGTCCCAAGCGATCTCGTTCATGCGGCGGATGAAATCGGCTTGAGCCGAGTAGCTGGTTGCGAGTTGATTGACCATGCGTTGTGCCGTGTCGTAGTCCGCCAGGGCAATGCTCGAGCGGGCCAGGCCGGTCATCAGGTCACAGGTCCGGGCACTGCCGGGGCAGTAGCTCAAGGCATGCTGGTACAACTCGCAGGCCCGAGCGTGGCTATCGCTGGCTCGGTGCTCATCCGCCAGGACGCACAGCGCGTCGGCCAGCGCGTGCTCGCTGTCGCGGCACGCGTAGGCGGCAAGCAGTTGGTCCTCGGCCAGCCCGGCCGCCAGCCTGTCGTTCATCGCCCGGTAGGCCTGAATGATGCGCTGGCGGGCCTGGATGGCCCGGCGTTCAGTGTTCCATGAGGGAGTATTCGTCTGGTACATCTGCTCGGCCGTTTGCAGATAGCCCAAGGCTGTGGCGTATGCCTCGCGGCTCTGTTGCTCTCGAGCCCGGGCGAAGATGGCTGCTCCGATCCCGGCGGTCAGCTCAGCCAGATCGTCCGAGGGGGGAAGGGTGTTCTGCAGTTCCTGAAAGAGACTGTCGACCGCAGGGTTGCCGCTGCGGGCGTAGAGCAGTGCCAATTCCTTCTTGATCTCCAAGGTGGCCGATGAATCGGGCCAGCGGCCGACGTGGTACTCAAAAAGCCGGATGGCCTTCTTGGTTTTCCCGGACTTGGACAGAACGCGGGCGGTCTCAAGTACCGTCGCGGCCAAGTCCGGATGGTCCGGGCCTTGGGCGATGAGGATATCGCACTCGGTCACCGCTTGGTCCCACTCCTTGAGGGCCAGTTTGATCGACACCAGTCTGGCCTGAGAGGTCCAAGCCTCAGCCGTCCCAGGATAGGAGGAGATGATTGCACGGTAGATGCTCTCAGCTTGGGCGTAGTCCGCGTTGTTCTCAGCCGCCACAGCCAGAGCCAACGGTTCACCCGGCACAGGCGGCGGCAGGGGCTCGTCGGCATGTACGCGAACATCGGCGGGCCCCCAATGGATCAACAGGAAAACCGCCAGACAAAACAAACCAGCCGCTGCTGTCAGAAGGATAAGGCGTTTCATGCGCAGACCTCCCATGCATCCGCTGCCATGAAGGAAAGGAGGCTGCGGATCGCAGATTGATTGTAGGCAGGAGTAGGAGTAAGAGTAGGAGTAGGAGTAGGAGTAGGAGTAGGAGTAGGAGTAGGAGTAGGAGTAGGTTCCTGCGCCTACGATCTACTCGTCCTTCCAGCTACTCGAGACTTCGCCCAAATAATACACCAAGGCTGTTCATCTGTCAATGGACTTTTTCGGAAATTTTGATGCAATCCGGCTGAAACCGCCTGGACAACCTCGGTCGAGCGCCTATGACTGTCAAGAACCTTTCTTCTTTGCCCTTTCAAAGATCTTCTTGGTTCCCGCAGACATCTCCTTGAGGTGCTTGGGATTTCCGCTCACGATGGTGGG
>ERZ795050.3950-NODE-3950-length-14159-cov-5.462422_pt1 | contig 14159 bp, 11 predicted proteins | sample MGYA00375134_ERZ795050 | MGnify/ENA primary metagenome ERZ795050 (study PRJEB30179, sample SAMN05720221) | activated sludge metagenome | isolation source: Anaerobic digester | place: Japan | collected 2015-05-26 ... | reverse complement strand
TTTCTACACTTTTTATAATTTATATCTTTATTTTGTTCAATTGTTTTTTATATTTGTTTATATTTCATAATTTTTTCAACTTCTTCTTTCAATACTTTTATTTTTATATAATTTTTATAACTATTTTACAATATTAATTCTATTTTAATATAATACTTAATTTTTTGATTTTAGCTTTTGATATGTAGTTATGAATATAACAAATTAATGCAAAAATTCTATTGGATCAACAATACAGAATATATAAAAAATAACTGCAACCTACCAGTTCCTTACCGTACCCTTCCTACCTACTGTTGCTTCCGCTAGGACCTGGCAGGGTTCAATAGGTCAAATACGCAAGGTTGGCAGGTTGCAGTAACGGAAGAGAGGGGATTTGAACCCCTGGTACAGTTTTACCCGTACACACGCTTTCCAAGCGTGCACCTTCAGCCTCTCGGTCACCCTTCCGTAGATGTATTATCAACTTAACATCATTATTAATTCAGTCAAGATAATTTAAATTTTATATTTTTATTCTTTTATCTTAACTTTATACCTCTATCTCATAATATTTTTTTTCAAGATTTGAAATTATTAGTAAATAAAATATCAAATTTTCAAGAATTACTATAAACATTATCAAAATAAGCCCCAAAATTAGAGTAAAATCTGGTTTATCAGCTAATAAAGGGAAAAGTCTTAATAGAAAATTAAAGCTTATTTTCAAGATGAATCGGGTCTGGAAAAATAAACCAACAGCATATCCCATTGCAACAAATATTGCATAAACTGCATTGAAATTCTGTTTCATTGCAATTACTGGATTATCCCAGTTTAGTTTTGGTTTATTAATATCAAATGAGATAGAGATTATATGAAATAAAATAGAAGAAATAAGAACAATTATACATATTAATATAACTGCATATAGATTTAATTTTAAGATAAAATAAAGAACAAAACTAAAGACTAAACTTCCGAAAAAAGTAAGAATAAGACCATGTGTTATCTTACTCAAAATATATTCTTTAGGTTTTATCGGTAATGTTTTTAAAATGCTAAAACTTTTGCCTTCTCTTGAAATTGCAGTACTTGTTATACTGCTAAAATCTCCAAGTAAAAATGAAGCGACAACAGCAATACTTACAATAAGGTTCATATTATTCTTATTACCTAAAATTAAGGAAATTAAACCATTCATTTCATTTGAATTTTTGTAGCTAAAATAATAAGTCACAAAAAGAATTAATGGCATTAATATTATTACAAAAGGACCATTTAAAAAGAATTGAGGTTCTCTATAAATTGAAGATATCTCTTTTCTTAAAAGTGAAATATATGGAGTTCTTCTTTTATATGATGAGTTTATATAACTTTTAGTTTTTGAATCATTATTATTGATTTTTGCTCTTTTAACATTGGTCATAAGAAGAAGTTTTTTATAAATTGGACTAAAAATAATCAGAACCAATTCATATAGTAAAAAAACAACTCCAATTTGAATTAAAAAATGTAAAAATCTTAAAATAGTCTTCTCTTTAATTATTGTATTTATAATATAATTAATAAATAAAAATAATGGACTGAAAATAATTTGAATAATCTTAAGTTTATCAAAATTATTACTTATAAGATTTATAAATATATCTTTTATGGCTGATGGATTTTGAGTAATTTTTTGAATGACTATATTATAGCCTAAAACAAGGGGTAAAAAGATTAATATCGATAGATAAGTAATCAAATCCTTGTTTTTAAGAAACTTAAAAATATTTACAAAAAATAATGAAATCGCAATGCTTAAAATGGAGCAAAATAAATTTATAATAACAGATTGAATCAAAAATATAAAATAATAGTCAAAAGTTACATTTTCTATTACTCCATACATTATGAATTGTACAAGATTCATTATCATAAAGAAAAAACCGGAAGTTATAGAGATATTGATTATTTTAGATGCAAATAGTGTTTTACTATCTATTGGTAAAGTTAAAAGATATTCTTCAGATGGAGTAAGGTTTAAGAAGTAACTTACATAAAAAAAGGTAAAGACAAAATTTAAAAATCCAATAATTAATGTTAAAAAAGTCATACTTAAAGAGATTAAATCAAACCTATCTAATATTTTCCCCTGAATCATTAATTTCTGGTCGCCTAAAGCATGAAGCTGGCTGAATAATTGATATGATATCATGCCCCATAGAACTAAAAGAGTTCCAAAACCATAAATAATAAGGAATATCAAACTAATCATTCGTAAATTACTTTTGGTTTTATTATTTTTATCTTTAGAAGTTTTAAATCTTTCAAATTGACCCGATAATATCTGTCTTAAATAAATGGATAATAGCTTTAAGGTTATTTTATTCATCTACCAACTCCAGGAAAAGTTCTTCTAAAGTCCCTTTTTGATTTCTAAGAGTCTGAAGTTCAGTTATACTTCCGATAAATATCAGTTTACCTTTATTAATAATACCAACTCTATCACAAAGCTGCTGCGCTATTTCAAGAATATGAGTGGAAAAAAATACTGTTTTACCTTCATTTGCCTTTTCTTTCATCAATTCCTTTAATGAATGAGCCATAAGTGGATCCAATCCAACAATAGGTTCATCTAAAATCCAGTTTTGCGGTTCATTAATAAGAGAACCTATAATTAAAAGTTTTTGTTTCATACCTCTTGAATAGGTGTTTATATAGCTATATATTGCATCTTTTAGTTCGAATAAATCCAGAAGTTTTTCAATTCTATCTTTTCTTGTTTTATTATCTATTTTATAGATATCTGCAAGGAAATTAAGATATTCTATCCCTTTAAGCCTCCAGATTATATCTGAATTATCAGGGACATAACCAAACTTATTTTTAGCATCTATTGGTTCTCTTTTAATGGAACTTCCATCGATAAAGACATCCCCTTCATCTGGATTTAAAATCCCTGTCATCATTTTTATGGTAGTGGTTTTCCCTGCTCCATTTGGTCCTAAAAAACCAAATATTTCACCATCATTAATTTCAAAAGATAAACCATCTACCGCTTTTTTCTCTCTGACATAAGATTTAGAAAGATTTTCGATTTTAATCATAAAAAACTCCCCTGTTTAAGCATCTTTTCGTTTCAAAAATAGTAATCCAAATTTAACTAAGTTAAATATAACTAAATTTCTTATTAAAAACTTTTTTATTATTTATTTTTATTATTCAAAATCTTTTTTATATTAATTAAATTTCTTATTCCAAATTATATTAATTTTTAAAATTTTACTTATTATTTTTTATTCCAAATCTTTTATTTTATAAAAAGCAATTATTGTAAAACCTTCAAAAAATTGTGAAGGAAGAATCCTGTATACAGGTAATTTAATATTTTTAATATAAATATAGTCAATAAATAAATCTGGAATATTATTAAGTATTTCAAAATTTTTGCATATACTTACCTGATATTTCTGTAAAACATATTCTATAACTTCTTCATTCTCTTTTTTATTAATAGTACAGGTAGAGTAAACACAAAGACCGCCATCTTTCAATGTTTTCAAAGCACTATCCAATATTTTCTTCTGTAAATTTGAATATTTTGCTATATCTTTTTCTGACCAGCTTGAATAAGTGCTTCTATCATTTTGTAAAAACCTTCCTTCACCACTACAAGGAGCATCAACTAAAACTTTATCAAATTTCTTAATGAAAATTTTACTTAAACTTATGGCATTTTCATTTAAAAGCTGAACCTTGCAGTCAAGTAAATGGGTGTTAAATTTTAATCTTTCATACCTTATTTTATCTTTTTCATTAGCATAGATTAGTGCTTTGTTATTAGAAAGAGCGCTAAGCAATGTGGTTTTACTTCCTGGTGCTGCTGTAATATCCAGGATTTCTTCATTTTCTAAAGGTTCTATTAAATATGCGGGAATCATACTTGAAAAACTTTGAAGATATATTGACCCATTTTCTACAACAGATAGTTTTAAGGCTTTGCTTTCTTTCAAATCCTTAAAATAATAAGAATTTGGAAAGAATGAAGACTTTTTAAATTCTATCTTTTCTTCTTTAAGTTTTTGAGTAACATCATCTATACTTGCCTTTAAAGTATTTACTCTAAAAGTTGTATATCTTTTTTTTGTAAATCCATTTATAATCTTTTGAGTTATTGAAGATGTAAATTGAGTATTGATAAATTTATAATAATCCTCAAAAAATTTTTCCATTAATAATCTAGGCTGCAACACCCTTAGTTTTGAATGCCAAAAATAAACCAATAATAGTTATTATAAAATAAATATTATTTGAAGATTGATTTTTAACTGTCCAATTTTCTATGATAAATTTTTCCATAAGTTTACCAAGCTCATCAAGACCCGATTCACTAACTTTGTCAGCTGTATCATTATAGGTATGATAAAAACCCTCTGGTAACTGATTAATACTTATTGCACTATATCCCGACTCATTAAATGAGTAATGATCAGTATTAGAACTTACATTTTCGATTATAAACTTAAAATCATTATTAGCACCATAGCTTCTAACCTTCAGTGCAAAATCCTTTGCAGGATGATTTGCTTTATTTCCCTGATAAAACAAAAGATTATAACTAACTGGTTCTGAAGAAGCGACCATATCAAAGTTAATTAATTTCATTTTTGAATAATTCATGAAATTTGAATGTACAAAATAATCTGAGCCACATAATCCATTTTCTTCAGCATTAAATAATATTAATAAAGGCTTTACTGTTAATTTATCTTTATAATTTGCCAGGACTTTTGCCATTTCAAGAACAAATGCAACACCTGAAGCATTATCAAGTGCTCCAGGGAAATAAGAACCATCCGGGTCCATTCCAAGATGATCTATATGAGCTGAAAAGCCCAAATAATCTGTCTGATCTTTTGGATTTATTGGTTTTTCATCTTTAAATTTTGCTATTAAATTTTCTGTAGTGACATATTTGAAAGATAAAGAAAGCGAAAGGTTAATTTTAGTATTTTCAGAAACTAAAATATTTTCTTCAATACTTTTACATTTTTCCTTCAATTGAGAAAATAAAGCATATGTAATATAGATTTTTATTATTTTATCTTTTTTATTTAAAAATGATTCTTTATTATAACCAGGAAAACCAGTTCCCATTGCAATCCTTTCGTCAGAAGTGGGTATCAAAATTGCCTTAACTTTTGCCTTTATATATGCAAGATCCTGATCATATCTTCCATTGTAATCGTTATTAACAATGACAATTGAATCATTAAAAATCTTACCTTTGATATCATAAACACTTTTACCATCTATAATAAATCTGGATGTAACTTTACCACCTGAAGCATAACCAGAAAATGCCTCCTTAAAATCTTTTCTATGAGTATATTTATAGATTGGTTGATCACTTTCATCCAAAAGTTCTAAAATTGGAGTATCTTCAAGAAAAGGCACAAGTGCTTTAAAACCCTGTCTTAAAGTTTCATATCCCAATTTATCAAATATATTTTCAGCATAATTTAGCGCCTTTATATTTCCATTTGTAGAAGCTTTTCTACCCTCGTACTCTGGCGAAGATAACTCTTTTACATATGAATAAGATTGAGTCGCATCAAAGACATAAGTTTGACTGATAGTTTGAAAAGATAGAATAATGATGATAGACAAAAAAATAAAAGAGATAAAAAGATTTTTAAAATTAACTTTTTTCATAAGAAAACCTTTAAAATCAAAGATAACATAAATTATCTAATCAAATTATTTTAATTATTCAAATTATTTCTTATCTTTATCATAGAATTCAATAGTTTTAATATCTGAAACCAGTCTAATCTTTTCTTTTTGTAGCATGCTTAAAATATCTTTTGTTATCTCATGTTTTATTCTTAAAAATTCCATAAAATCCTGGGTAATGATATAATAATAAGTATCGAGTTGAACCTGCAAATCTGTTATAGTGGAGATAAAGCATCTTTCAACTTCTGTTTCTTTATACTTTAAGATTATTTTTTTTATCAATTCTATGATATTTTCAATTCTGGACACTTTAGTATCAACCGGTAATTTTAATTGAAGAAAAACTCTTCTTCTTTCAATGTTTCTGAAATTTCTGAGCTTACTTCCAACCAAAATTGTATTTGGTATTATAAGTAATTCGCCATCTAATGTCCTTATCCTGGTTGACTTCATACCGATAAATTCGACTGTTCCAGAAAAATTATCATAAGAAATAAAGTCTCCAACTTCAAAAGGTTTATCTGCTAAAATGCTAATATAACTGAACAAATCTGTGAAAATACTCTGTGTAGCTAAAGCGATTATTACACCACTTATACCTAAACCAGCCAGTAAATTGGAGACTTTAATCCCTAAAATATTTAAAGATATTAAAATAGCAATTAACCAGATCAATATTTTAGATATAATATTTATGGTTTTTACTGTTTTTTTTGTCGAAGTCTTATCTATAGATTCAAAAAATCTTGTTTTTAATATTAAATCAATAAGAGTTATAAAAATCTGAGCAAGACCAAAAGTCAATAAAATTGATATTATATGCCCAAAATATATCTTAAATTTAGAATCTTTAAGAAGAGGATTTATTATAAAAAATGCCAAAACTACTGAAAAAACTAATAAGAATTTTTTTTGAAATGGAATAAAAAGTTTTTTAAAAGATTCTTTTTCAATCTTTGTTTTTTTATAAACATATGATTTAATAGATGATAAAATAATAAACTTTAGTAATAAATAAATAGGAACAGATACAAGTATTATTAAAATAGGGATTAAATATTCAAGATAGTAATTTTGTAAATGAAAAAAATCAATAATTAATTTATAAAATTTTTGCAACATAGATAAACTAAAAGATTATCTATTGATCTTCATCCTCTTCATCTATCTCTTCATCGGAATATTCATCTTCTTCGAATTCAATTTCTTCATCTATTTCTTCATCTTCAAAATCATGAGAATGCACATGACCATGCTCTAACTCTTCTTTTGTAGCATCTCTAACATCTGTTATCTTAATATCGAAGTTCAAGTTAACACCCGCTAAAGGATGATTTGCATCGATTGTAACATTATTATCATTGAAGTCTACTACAGTGACGATATGAAAACCATCCTGAGATTGAATTTGAAGTTGAAGTCCTTTTTCTAACGGTTCATTTCCAAAATAGGATCTGTCAACCGTCATTACAAGATTTTCATCTCTTAATCCATAGGCATTTTCTGCATCCACATGAACTGAAAAGCTTTGATTAACATCTTTTCCTTCAAGTTGATTTTCAAGTCCAGGTATTATCTGATGAGCACCATGAAGATAACTGAAAGGATGATTTGCCTCTGTTTGATCAAGTATTACGCCATTATCATCCTTAACAGTATAATAAAAACTAACAACTTTGTTTTTTGAAACTAACATAATAAATTCCTTTAATTTTATTTTTAACTCATCTTATCAATATAGGCAATATTAATTTAGCTTTATTTACAAAAAAATAAATTGGCAAAAAATTAATACTGATTATCGATATAATCTGAGTTAATACCAAACAAATATAATAATTAAAAATTAAAAAGTAAAGACAAAAAGTAGAAGAAATTTTATAAAATCAAAAATAATTAATACCTTAATATTTTTAACTATTCCGTTGAACCCTCAGTAGTTTTTAAAATCTCACTATCTGTCACTTCCTGAATAATATAAGGTCCAGACCATTCATCATTTTCTGCATATAAAGCAGAAAGTTGCCAGGCATATTGTGAAATCTTTGGGTCAAGAACTACTTCTTTTTCTATTCTTTTTACAAGATTTTTACCATCATAAAATTCAAACACTACTTTCTTTTTATGCCATGGAATGACAAATTGACCGGGAACTCCTTTATGATATGTAAAAATCTGATCTTCATATATTTTTTTATTAAAAAATTTATTTGAAATATTATTAACAAGGTTTACAAAAGGACTTTTACTAATTGGATTAATAATCTTACAGGTATAAAGAGCTTCTATTTCAGTACCATCAGATGCAATAAATTTCTGGTTAAAAACATAAATTGTATGACCTTTACCTACATTGTAAAGAAATATAATCAATAAAATATATATAGCGATAGCAGAGATTTTAAATAACGCACCTTTTATTTTTGAATTCATACAATCCCCTTATTCTCTTTTTTTATTTAATTTTTGATTCTATCACATTCTGTCTTAAAGCCATTCTCTCTCTTTCTTTTTCTTTATGTCTCTTCCATGAATATAATACCAATGCTATCGCAATAATTCCATAAGAAACAAATACTCTAAAATATTCACCTACCTGTGCATTTCCAAGTAGATTTTTACCCGCCATAGGAGAAACAATAAACATAAGATGGAAAAGAGTTACTCCCAAAAAAACATTACCGATATTTGCACTTGAAACAGTTGCTCCTCCAACTAAAAGAGATGCTGCTGCAAATTGTCCTGTCATATCATGGCTATTATATGTCGAAAGAGTACCAACATTTTGTAAGAAGATTATTTGACCAATTGCAGCAAGAATTGTAGATATTACTATTGATAGAAGTCTTGTTCTATCTGATGCTATACCTGAAGATTCAGCTATAAGTCTATCCTGACCAACAGCTCTCATGTCCTGTCCAAGTTTAGTCTTTTTAAACCAGACAATAAATAAACAGAAAACAGCAATTAAGATAAATGTCATCAAAGGAATTTTAATACCAGGATCATATTGTGTTTTAAGTATAGTTATCGGTATAAAATCATCCATGCATTGTCTTATAGCCTGTAAATTTATTGCATTTCTAATACCAAAACCTCGGGATAGTAAAAGCAATTTATTTTTTATAGGGATCACAGGTCCCATAAGATATAGAACTATAAATTGATAAAAACCATTCATAAAAAATCCAAGAATCATAGATGTAACCATCTCTCTTCCCTTTGCCCTGTTCAATATATATCCACAAAGAAAACCAAGTAAAACTGCTATAGGTAAAGATACTAGAATTGCAAGGAAGAAACCCGAGATTCCAACAATACTCCAGTCAGTTATTAATATAAGAGCGATCTGCCCTGCCATAGCACCTAATACCATGGCAAAGTTTATACCCATACCCGCCATAATTGGGAGTAATAAAGATAAAACTAAAAATGAATTTCTAGCCAATCTTGTCAAAAGCTCATTTATAAGATATTTAACTGTGAAATGAGAAGCTGGAACAGTAAAAATTAAAAAGATTATAAACATTATAGGTACGGGATATTTTGAAATAAAAATACCAATATTTTTAATTAATTTGCTAAAAAAATCACTTTTATTTTCTATCTTTTTCATCTGTTTCCCTTTGTCTTTCTTGTTAATGCATATAAAATCATACCCATTGAAATTATAATTCTGAATATCTCAGACATATCTGTCTGTAAAAGACTATTAATAACAGAAGGAGCCATTGTTAAAATACCCTGAAACAAAAAAGTACCGATAATAACATTTCCTATATTTGCTTTATGCACAGATGCTCCACCAAGCAGTATAGCAGCAACTGCCGGAAATCCCATATACAAAGGTCCATTATAAATCTGTATAAATCCATAACTTTGCTGGTAGATTATTATACCTATAGCACCTAAAACTGTAGATATAATAACAGAAAGGGTTCTCATTCTATCAACATTTACTCCTGAAGCCCTCGCAAAGTCAGGGTTTGAACCAACAGCTGTCATCGCTGTACCTATTTTAGTATGGAAAAAAGCCCATATTAAAAAGCATAGTAATGCGAAAAATAAAAACATTCCAGTTGGAAAATAAAAAGTCTCACCAATTCTAAATGATAAAATGTCTGAAAGACTATTCTGCCAGAATTTTTGAGTAGATATAGTTGTTCTTAAGCCTTTACCAGCATATCCCCAAACCATTACAGGGCTTCTAAAAGGCAACAAAAGCCATAAAATACAGAATAATGAAACTGATGAAAATCCAACATAAGTTGCAATCATCATCTCATCACCTTTTACCCTGTTTAAAAGTTGACCATAACCATAACCGAACAATATAGCTACTGGAATAGCCATTAAAATTGCACTAAACAAGCCTTTAAGACCCGTTAAGTTGAATTCAATACTTAAAAGTGCTCCCAAAATTCCCGCTATAAATCCAAGTGGAAGACCAAAATTTAACCCACATCCAGATTGAACCATTGGCACAAGTGCTAGGACCATGATTGCATTCATTCCAACTCTTACCAAGGTATCAGAAAGACTTGTGCTAAGTTTTAATTTGGCAATTGGGGTCATAGCAAAAAGTAAAATGAGAAATATACCTATGATAATCCTTGGCCAACCTGCTGCATCAATAAAATTCTTAATAAATTGACTAAAGTTCTTTTTTTCTTTGATATTAATCGAATTTTCTTTCATATTTTAATCCTATTAATTTTGCTTTGAACTTCCAACCATTAACATACCAAATTCTTCTAAATCTGCTGTTGGAGGTAAAATTCCAGAGATCCTTCCTTCGTCAACTATAGCTATTCTATCACAAACAGATCTTAACTCTTCAAGTTCAGATGAAACTATGACTATAGTTGTTCCATGTTCTTTATTATATTCTTTTAATGCTTCAAGAACAAGTCTTTTAGCTCCGACATCTATACCTCTTGTTGGTTCAGATACAAACAAAATCTTTGGATCAAGGACAAATGCCTTTGCAAGACATACTTTTTGTTGATTTCCGCCAGAAAGTTGTTGAGCTGTTTGTTTTGTGTTTGTGCATTTTATTTCAAATTTATTTATATAAAACTTTGCAATCTCTTCTATCTTTTTATCGTCTCTCCATTTGATTAAGCCCTTCAAAAGCTTTTTCAAAAATTTTTCCTGAACCTGCATTGCTGTAAAAGAAATATTCCAGTCTATAGGTTCTTCTAAAAGAAGTCCGACACCTCTTCTATCTTCAGATACAAAAGCAAGTCCTTTTTTTATTGCACTATGTGTATCGCCAAGTTTCAGTTTTTGACCTTCAAATATGACTTCTCCTCCTGCTGGAAACAATCCCATGATACCATTCGGTATTCCAAGTTTTCCCTGTCCCGCAAGTCCACCAAAACCGAGTATTTCACCCTTTTTGACATCAAAAGAAACATCTCTAACCAATTCACCTGGCATGTCTACCCATAGATTTTTAACTGATAAAATTACTTCATCAGATATTTTTTTATTTAAGCTATCTTTAGCTTTAGCTTCTACAGAATGCCCAACCATCCATTCTACAACCTGCTTCATATTTGTTTTACTTGTCTCAACTTCATTTACAAGCTTTCCGTCTCTTAAAACGACTATTTTATCTGCTATATCAAGAACTTCCTGAAGTCTATGACTTATAAATATTATTGAAACCCCTTCCTTTGCAAGTTTTTTTAATGCTTTAAGTAAAATCTCAGCCTCAGATTCTGTTAAAACTGCAGTAGGTTCATCTAAAACTATTATTCTTGCATTAGCTCTTTCAAGCTCTCTTGCTATTTCTGTAAATTGTTTATGACCGACAGGCATATCAGATATAAGCATATCAGGATCGATATTTACACCGAGTTTATTTATTGCATTGATTGCTTCCTGTCGCATCTTTTCATAATCAAGGGTTTGCATTCTGCTTCCAAAAATTTCGACCAGAAAGTTATACTTTAAAGGCTCTTTATTAAGTAAAATATTTTCTGTAGCTGTAAATCCTGGTAAAAGTGAAAACTCCTGATGCACCATTCCAATACCTGCAGCTATCGCATCAAATGGTGAATTAAAAAGGACTTTTTGACCATCTATTAATACATCTCCAGTATATCCACCAGTTTGACTTATAACAGGCATACCAAAAAGAATATTCATAAGTGTAGATTTACCCGCACCATTTTCACCAACAAGCCCTAAAATCTGCCCTTCATTTAATGTGAATGAAACTGAACTTAGAACTTTATTGCCATAGAATTCTTTAGAAATATTTTTCATTTCCAAAATAGGCTTTTGTGCCATTTAAAGCCCCTTTATTTAGTTTTCTATTACTTTCTACTTTATATTTCAATTAATTCAATATTTTTTTAATTAATACTTATAATAATCCTTTTTTAAGTTAAATTTTTCATATTTTTTAAAAAGGTTTTGACTTAAATTTAATATATAAAAATAGGATTTATTTATTCAATCTTTTAATCTTATTATATTATTTAATTCTTTGATTATTTAATAAAAAATTATATTTTCAATTAAACTTTTATTCTTATTTTCTTTTTGATTTTTTTCTCTTTTAATATAAGTTTCTATTTTTATTTAATTTTAATTAAACATTAAATCTTATCATTAAACAATAATGGGGGGTTTTGAAAGCCCCCCATAATTAAAACATAAAATTATTTAATTATTTAATATTGAAATATTTTTCTGGAACAACTTCTTTTGTCATACCAAGATAACCAAGTCCGAATACATATGTATCCTGATAGAGAAGAACATGGTTCATCTTCTTTTCGCCAGTTGCCATATCAACATAGTATGAACCATTCCATTCTGCGCCTGGTGTGAATTTCATATATGAATCCATAAGATCTTTGAAATTATCGAGTTTTGCAACGCCTTCGATAATTCTTTTTGCAAATTCACCCAAACCAGCAGTTGTTGTATAACCATAAGAATAAGCCCAAGTACCCATTCTCTTAGCACCACCAGCTGCTATAACAGCTTCTTCAACTTTTTTCAAAATTGCGGGCCAATTGCCAGCTTCTTTTGAAAGATCGATACCAAAAGCTCCTGGATAACCCATCAAAGGAGATGGAAGATCTGCTTCAACAAAATATCCGCCAAGTTCAGCAATTCTCTTTAATAGAGGTTCTGTTTGAGCATCGTTTGTGCAGAAGAAAGCAGCATTCTTTCCATATTTTTCGAGCCATTGTGGAACATGTTCAAGAATATACTGCTGAGCACCTGGTACTCCGACATCAGTTGTTGGGTCTGGAGCTGTTTCAAAAGCAAATTTTAAGCCTAAATCTTTACAAGCAGCTTCCATGATTCTTCTTCTTCTTGAAAGAAGTTCATAACTCATATGTCTTGGGAAAGAAATGTGTACAAATGTATCTGCACCCATTTTCTTTGCAGCTAAAATGATCAAATATCCTCTTGCAACATTATCAGCATTTACTGCTAAATCTGCTGCACTTTCGATAACATTTGGATCTTCATGTGGTTCACCAGCAAAAAGAAGAATGTTTCTATCGGGATATTTTTCTCTGATTTTTCTGAAAGCTTCTGTTGTGCCAGGAACAGCCTGGTTAACTATAATAGCCTTCATGAGAGGGTCATCTGCAAGACCAACAATCTGAGCGATGGTGGTTTCAAGTTCTGATGTGAAGTTATCTGGATAAGTAATATGTTTAATTATACCACCTTTGTCAGCATCACCATAAAGCTGAATTAAAGCCTCTGCACCTCTCAAATCATCTTCTGATTGAGAAACTGTACCTGTAACTATTCCAATATGAAACTGAGCTTTAGCAGCTTTTTTGTTACAACTAAAAGCAAAAACCATAAGAACAATAAAAATTACAGCAATAATGGTCTTTTTCAAGGTCTCCTCCTTTCTACTTTTCAGCTATTGCTAGCTTAAAATAATAATAACACCTGTTTATTAATTATCAATAATTCCATGAATTTTTTTATTTATTATCTTAAGTTATCTATATTATTTAAAAAAAGTATTTTTTGTATTTTTTTATTAATTATTTCTTCTTTTTCCTTATTTATTAGTTCTTTTTTAAGTTTTTCTTTAATATTCCTTAACCAATAATAATTTATTCTTTCAAAATTTACTTTATTTCTTTCTATTTCAATAATTTTTTTAAATCCATTAATAATCTTTTTAGGTCTTCTTGCAAAAATAAAATAAAATATGTTTTTAAATCTTTTAGTATTTTTATATCTAAAAAAATCAGTTTTTAAATATCCAGGTGAATATAATACTATTTTGATATTTAATTCTTTCACCCTTTGCTGTAAATCTTTTGAATAAATTATTTCAATTAACTTTGAATTGGCATAAGAAATAATAGGATCGTAAATATCTTCGATTTCCAATGAATATTCAAGTCTTGCCTTTTTATACATTGAAGAAATTATAAAAACGATTAAAGATCCATTTA